>WNGB01012210.1_pt1 | contig 11693 bp, 13 predicted proteins | sample 5400681 | NCBI WGS metagenome assembly WNGB01 (sample SAMN13153367, study PRJNA577476) | soil metagenome | isolation source: 115 cm soil or saprolite under grassland replicate 2 | place: USA:California | collected 2016-06-15 | reverse complement strand
GACAAGGTGTAGTTTACCGTAAACAGACGTTACAGTACAAAATTAAGCGCTTTGAACTGCCAGTTAGGCTCAGTTAGGACCAGTTATGACTGGTCTTAACTGGTTGTATAACTGCTAACTGCACTTGCTAACCGAGTTTAACTGGTTAGTCACAGTTCGGTCCGGTTATTTTGAGTTTGCGAAGTAAGTGTGACCGGTCTTGGTCTCGGTTAGGGTGGCTGGGAACCCCATAACCGGACCTAACCAGACCTGGAAACACTAGCTAGTGAGGCCGTTATTTTAGTAATTGCCTGAGTTACTTATCTAACATAGTTAGCTAATATTCATTCCAATTCCAATTCCAATTGCAGGTACTCACAGGTAAACCTTCAGGCCAAGGGTCCTTGCAGGTACTCATAGGTAGACCCACCAGGCGTAGCTGGCAATCTGATATATCAAATGTATCTAATTAGAACACAAGCCTGATACATTAATCAATCTAATTAGACAACACTCTAATATATTACCCTAGATACACATACCTCCATAGCACGGCTTGTCCTCGGCACAACAAAAGCTATGGCTTTCGGCAATGCTCACACCATGGAATTTCCTCTTTTGCGCCCTTTCCCAAAATGGCACATTTCCACCCTTCCACATTTGGCACATTCCCACATTGCGCTGCCCACTGGCTGAGAAGATTGCAGTGGCTGTGAACCTGAGGTAGTCAATTGCAGAAGCTTATAACGCTCTTCAAACTATACCAGATTTCGAGAGCGAGTTTAAATATAGATGTGGACCACAAGTATACAGTACATAATTTGTAATATTTTCAGCCACAAAAAGCCGGGGCTGGAGCTGTTGCCCAGGGCTCCTCAGAACTGAAGCCTGAGCCATGAGCTGACCAGAGCCTAAAACATGGCCCAGAAAAGCTTGGCTTACCGTGGCTCGGCTTTGATGGCCTAGGGCTTCCAAGCTGAGCTGAGTGAAACACTAGTCCACCAAACATCAAGACATGAACCCCAAGCAAAGACATAGAATCCACACCTCTGCTAGGAGCTGAAAATCACCAAGGAGAAAGTTATTGGGAAGATCCGGCTCCTCAACAGCCTCCCATCTAGTGCTTAAAAGTCCGGTCTGGTCCGGTTTTTTGGCCCTGAGGGCTTGGACCGAGACTGAGACCAGTCTGCCTTCGTCTTAGAACTGAAAAGACCGGACTGGACCGCAAAAGACCGAAGACTGCAGTCTTTTTCAGTCTTTAGACCAGTCTTGGTCTTGACTGGTCCTAACTGGTCTAAAACCGGTCTTTTGGCCAATATTTTTAAATTATGAATCGGTAAATTAATTAACTTTATCTTAATGTTAAAATGAGCCCAAGAACATTAATTTATGTTGAGAATTGGTGTAGTTATGAAAATATTCTGGTACATCTACCATTTTCAATAGTATTTTACAGTTTCAACCATATCTTTGTCAATTCTGGGCCGATTAATATGTTCTTGGGCGCGTTTTGAAGCGTAATTACAGGACTACAAAAGACCGGTCCTAACTGATGCAACCGGTTCATCTAGACTGGTCTTTTTGCGGTCTTTAAATCTCAAAAACCAAAAGACCGGACTGCGGTCCTGTCCTTTTTCCAGTCTTGAGACCAGACATCCAAGCACTACTCCCATCTTCCACATCTCTCAGCTCTGAGCTTTGGCAAGCTCATAGATGTGGAAGATGGGAGGCTGTTGAGGAGCCGGATCTTCCCAATAACTTTCTCCTTGGTGATTTTCAGCCCCTAGCAGAGGTGTGGATTCTATGTCTTTGCTTGGGGTTCATGTCCTCGATATTTGGTGGAGGGAGCAGTTAGAGTCACCAAGGGTAAGGAAGATGGAGTTGGGGAGGTTACTGAAAGTAGGGTGTTTTATACGCCTGGTGGTGGGATGGAGCCGGAGCCAGAGCCAGAGACAGGATACAAGGCGGGTTATGAGGTATGGTCCGTGTTTTCATTTGGTAGTTACTGTATAAAGCTACATACCACACTCACATTTGAGGCGCCAGATTGGTGCTTGAGCCTAGCCCAGGTGTTTTAACCTATCGGCTGGTGTTTGAAGCTCCCAGCCAACCTTCGAAGCCCCACACTGGTGTTCGACAGCCTGGTACTCGAGTCTACGCCCTTGCTTTTGAAAACGCGGGTTCGTGTTCCAGTCTAAATCCTGGTGTTCAAACCTCCAGGCTTACGTGCAAGTCCCACCATGGCATCCAAACCTTTGGGCTTTGTTCAAGCCGACGGGCTTGTGCTCGAGAGAGTACCCTTGCGCTTGAACGAACATTCATTCTGGAACACCCGCAGCTGCAAGCGTCCTGGCTGGCATTGCATGTGACTGGATAGAGGGAGAGAGGGGTGCTAGGAGCAGTGGGGTGGGGGTTGGGGACCAGGGTTTTGCTTGATGAAATGGTGGCATACCCTGGAGCAGTTTTCGAGGTGGTCATGTCCACCTTTGTGCTCGCTGTTGAAGTGGGCAGTGGTTGTGAGTATGTTCATCTGCTGGTCAGGTTGGTGTTGCAGTGGTACAGGCAGGAGTTTGCATTGGATCCTAAGGGCCAATGCAGTGTTGTCCTCAGTGGTGGTGGTGAAAGGAGGTGAGATGACTCCACAAGTGAACTATGGTTCACCTCCTCATGTATCTTGTCTCCCTTCGCATTTTCTTACACCACCTCAGCCTGACTCTCACACAAAACCCATCGATTAATTTAACAAAAAGGGCCTACATCCCTTTTTAGGGGAGAGGCCGAGGTGGGAAGTTGCTGGCACAGTATCTGGTAGAAAAGGGAACTTCATGTTAGGAAACACACAGAAGAGACTATAAAATAAAAGAATTACTATTTAATCCAATTTGGTATAACCTTCGGGATGAGAGGGAATCAGTTGAAGAGAAAACAATCGTGACAAATGCCCTTCACTGGCTTTGTGGATCTCATCAACGAAATTCACACTCTGGGAACACCTCGCGGATTCCACAAGATGATGGCAGACCTTTTCGAAGCTGCAGCGTGAGTTCGCTGGCAAGCTACATTTTTCATCCTGCTTACCTTCTCTTCCCTGCAGTGGTGGTCACATTGCAGAGACTCCGAAAGCGTAGAACAACGCCACAATGGCAAAGCTCGACCTTGCGGGGATGGAAGAGTAGTGCTTATTGGAATTATTCAGTCGGATTGTCTTACTCTATTATCTACTCATATTATCTGCCTCATGTCCATTACAATATCATTGATTTGATCCGAAATAAGCCTGATTTGAGTCTGGAATCTCGAATAAATTTGGACCTATTAAAAAATCATCGAAAAATCATGTAGAATTCCATCATTATTGAAAGAAATTTCTGGAAATTTTAATGGAGGGTCGGGGGGGACCTGAAGATGTTGAAGATTCCCAGAAATCTCAGAAACAGCAAATATCTTGTGAAATTCTCAAAATGTTGAAAAATTTTCCGAAATTTCTAGGTTGGGTTTTTCCTGATGTTGCTCACATCTTGAGAAGGGCACTGAATTCAGTTTTTATGCTTTAACTACCTTCAATATATATATCTATTCTACAATACCCTACTACCCTACCAGAAAACTGGGGCTCAGGCTATTTGAGCCTGGCCTACAATTTGTGAAGCCTGAGCCCCCTCAAGTCAGGCCAAAGCTGGGGCTTTCAGGCCAAGCCCAAGCCAGCGCATCACTATGCAATAAATACTAAATCAACGGCACAAAAACTTTCTCAAATCAAGAACCTACAGTCAGAATACTAGTGTAGTGCTGAGAGCTATGGAGGAAAGGTTTTTTTTTCTGATGCAGGTGACCTGGGCCACGTAACTGTTAACATGCCATCTATAAGATTGGCATTGATGTCTGTTTGCTGTAGGAATGGAGTTAGTGACTCATTCATTTGAATCGATTGCAGATGAGAATTAGGGGCAGGTCAAAAGATGGATAATCACCTGGATGCCAACTGGAAGTGGTATTGAATGATAGAAATCACCAAAATAAAGTTCTTGGACAGGGAATCTGGAGGATCGATTGTCGCTTTGGAAAATACCAGCAGCGGAGTCACTCCCTGATGCTAAGCCTGCGGCTGCCGCTTGATGGGATTTCATAATATTATAAGGTGGTCGTCATTCTCCATGAATGATGAGATTCCCATCATTTATTTGCAAACTAAGTCCATTCATCTTGACACCTGGAATCTCAAAGATGGCAGAAAGGGTGGAGGATGAGGGGTCGTCTACAATATCCATGCTATAAATTGCTGGTCATTGACGCCTGACCGATTTGCGAAGTTAAGGTGTGCATACCATGGTATATACCACACTGGGGGATGGACATGATGAAGGGGAACCAACTGGAGTCTACTTGCTTTAATGGCCTCCCTACATTTGGCATTTGCAATACGGTTAACCTCAGCATGGAAGACAGGATGCTGGAGTAATTGGAAAGTGCTGAAATCTGTAATAGAATTCTTCTTCATTGTAGTCATTGAGAGGAGCAGTATGGAAGATAGAGGAGTTGCTTTGGAGTAGGTAGGGCTAAAGTGTTCCCTCAAGGTGGCATTTATATTATATAGGGCTGCACGCCATACCATAAATAGTGTACAGCCATAAGAAGATGGTGAAGATAGGCTGATGGGATTGCCGTAACCATAACCATATAAGTGCTCTGACACTTCTCAACAGGACGGTTGGCAAAAAATACGGTGTTATACGGGGTTAGACGGCTGTGTGGTAAACTAAAAATAGAAAAACTCGAAAAACTAGAGACAGTATGCACCCCAATGCTGACAGATGCATGCAAAGTATAGGCAATGCTTAATAGCATAAGAATTTGAACTGTAGAGGACTGGAGGCTTGCATAATGGAGGGATATAGTATCACAGCCACCCAAAAAGATGCACTCCATGGCAACAGCAGAACTTTGAGCAGCATAACAATGCTATTGGTAGTCCTTGTACAACTTGGTTTTGGCTTTCTCGAGGTCAGTAATTGGGTTAGGGTGATCTGCATAGTCAGCGAGCATTCATTCATAAGATATTGTGCTCGCAGTGCCATATAAGCCATCATAGCCATATAAACACCATCATTATATGGCTCTGGTGTCACCGTTCTGTACCGTAAGCCGCCCCATCACCACGACCAAATTTCTTTGGAAGGGACGGTGATGGCACACCCATATGGCAGCCATAGCAACCGTAAAAATGGTACCGGCATGCAGCCCTAGCTTTATAAAGGCCTGACACATTTAATGGCAGTGTTTGCGGAATCACCGAGAGTCATCTAGAATTGGAAGAAAGTCATTGAGTTAGTTCTGGATCAAGGATCAGGGCATTTAGGAAAGTAAACCTTGCCTGGATCTCGGGCTTTCACTGGGCTCTCAACTGTGCCTACCATGCCATGTTGAGCAGTAGGCACCGGAATGGCACAGTACCGGACAGTATGCATGGTAGTGGCACAGAGCTGTCCACTATGATATTTTCTGCCCCCATTAAGAACTGAGAGGTCTGAAGGACCCAAATTTATGTGATTGAATTAGTAGGGCAGGTAGATTAAGAGCCATTCTATATAGTACACATCAGCAAAAGTGACAAGTCTTTTGCTTTTACTTTCCGGAATGTCTTTTGCTTTTTAGGTCTTGGTCTTTCATGACTGCTCTATTTTGTCTTTCTCCATCTTCAGCTTTCGAAATTTGTCATTTATGGTCTTTGACTTTCATCAAAATCTTTTATATGTTTATACATAACCATGCCACCTTCCATTTTGTCACAGCCGAAGCTGTGCGCTATTAGATGTGAGTCTTGTAAATTTCGGCCTTCTGCACCGAGTAGACCGACCACCTTCACGTCACTCAAGTCCATTTCAATCATGCCAGACGCAGAACAACAATTCGTCGATCTCATTTTTTGCGCCAGCAAGAAGTACGCCAGCTGGGATCCAGAAGTTATCGCCGAGGTGGGCAACTATGGGAGGATAACTCGGGGCAAGATGGGCCTTGCATTCTGGAGGAAAAGACAGTATTTTCTTGAAGAAAGAAAATATCTAGAAGAACGGTTTAGCGAAGAAATACGACATTCCTACTCCTCAAGAACACAGCGTCGACTCGATAGAAGGCATATCCTGGATCACCTCAAAGAATGCGAAGGAAGTTGGCCTTTCTGCAGACATTTCATCGTGGGTTGACCCCTTGCTTTTTTTCATGGAACTCTACTGACTTTCATTTCTGTGTCAATCCCTCCAGACAGACCCTGGCACTTGTTTCGTGTAAAGCCAAGGCTTCCTTCAAATTTATATCTGGATGAGGGGCCATGGTTGCAATGAATAACGGCACAATTTCTACCATTGACTCTCCCAGAAAACTTTGTCATCTTCTGGACAAGGAGACAATCAAAGGCCTTGTCATTGTCTCCGAGGTTCACCGTTGCTCATCGTATGCCCAATTCCTAGCCACAGAGGACGGAGCAACTGTGGCTCTCAGACTCAGCATTGAGGATCCAGTAGGCATGGTGGATTCAGCGAGCCTTGATGCTAAATGGGTGCGAAACTCGAGCACAGGTGACTTCAAATCGAGTGTAAATAAAACTGGGAACTTGAAGAGGGATTTTTACCCTTTGTTCAGACTCGTTTCATTGACTGAGGGCGACGCCTCGACTGGACTCAGAGGCGACCTCAATGAGGATCTGCCTCCATGGGAGCCTATTGAGCCAAGGTCGGGAAGTACGTCAGATGGGTAGGTTATTTATTATATTCCAGGTTTAAGTTGCTGAATCCTTTCAATTTGCAGTGAACCCCCGACACATATTTTCTTCGGTATCCTTCCAGCCATTTTTGGATGGAAGAGTTGCCAGTGAGCATCAGTTGGACCCACCCTTCAACCTCGGCCTAAACCTAATGTTTCTTGAACATTGTTACGTATTGTGGATTATTTTATTCCAGGACCCAGCAGTGTTGTACCTAACCCTTAAGTCTACGAAATGTGCAGTTCCTCATGACAAATATTGAGCAGGTTGTAGGAATAGGTTAGCAAGTTGTTAAAATCCCAATAGGGGAATTCAAAGTAAATGAAGGGCTGTTTTCTGATTTTTCCCAAAATCTGTACAAAAAGGATCCAGCCTAACCCTTCCCTAATTTGGCTCGAGTTTGATGCCAATTGACTTCAAAAACAAACAAATACAAGCCACAGGTAATACCTTGCAACTTACCAGTAACAAATTCGGCCTCTCCCCTCCAATGAGGCATGTAGGCCATCATTTCCTGGCATTGTAGGTTCTAAGTGGCATCTGTGGGGTAGTGTAAGATAACACGAGGGGAGACCCACGGTGTGGGAGACCTGCCAAAAAAGTTTGAGTTTGCTCCTTCACCCTCCCTTTCATTGCCACCGAATGACGATATCAATGTGTTATGGCCCATAGGTGCATGTTTTGCCGTCCTGTTACACACCACACCCTTGCCCATGTTTCCAGCCACTTTAAGAGCCCAATGACACCGGGTCCATTTGAAAGCCCCATGGCCTTTCACTATGTCACAATGCCTGCCAGACGAACACCCACGGCCGCGAGTGTGCATGCTAGTGTGCATATAGTAGGAAAGATGGGTAGCAGAGTTGGTTGGATGGACTGGGGCTGGAACTGATGGTCCATGGTGGACTGTTCCATGAGTATTGGCAGAGATGGTGTTGGGTTATAACACATGTCGCAGGTATCATACCCATCCTGGTCAGTCCAACCCTTTATCGCAGAGAGGGACGGAATGAAGCATGAGACAAAGCAAAAAAATGTAATCAAAAAGTGGCACATAGAACTTATTATACCTCTAAGTACACCATATATCTACAGCCGTCTCAATGATTGAATCAGTATCAGGATCCATTAGCACGTACTCAGATGGGAGATGTGTGCACGTAAACTAAAGAGCCCAATGATGTCAATATGTAGTCAAAAATAGGTGAAATTTGGCAACACAATCTTGAACAGTATCACCTGCCAGGATTCCAAAATCCTCGTTGTAGAAAATGATGAGGTTGATTATATCAGACCGTTGATACCCCGCATAACTGGTGTTGAAATTTGGAGGTGTTGTTTCTACTCTGGGTACCTGGGCAGGCTGAACAAGGTGATGATGGACGTTTTGGATGTTCCCATAGATGGAGGTGGCAAGAGCAATGCCGTTACCAGGTATCTAGATAGTCAAAATATCGGAAGGACACAGAGAGCACAGTGGCTTCACTGACTCACAGTCTTATAGAACGGTAAATAGTGTTGGGGGGTTGCATGATGGCGGTTAAACGATATAAGCCAGTTGTTGCGGGAGAACGCCAGAATCTCATCCAAGCGCTGATCAACAGCATCGAAACATTGATCAATGGCACCGAAACATTGATCAACAGCATCGAGACATTGGTTGATTTGGACAAGGCCCGCGTTGAGCTGGTTGGTGAGGTTGTCGAATGCCTGCATAACGTTGGCTGGTGCATACGTAGCAAAAGCGTCTTATTAAAAAGGCAAGAGGGTTAAAAGGAAAATGAGAACGAGAGCGAGAATGTGTGCCACATATGTGCAGCTTCCACAGCAGTGGCCTCAATTCGGCCTTCTCCGTAACTGTTGCTGTGACCCAATCATCACCAGCTGGCAGTGAGCAGGAACGTGCTCACCATGACCAGGGCTCTCGTCATGAACCCCTAAGGTGAGCCCTCACACACAGACCAGGATAAGTGCCCACCATTCCCACCCCAGTAGTTCCGTTGACGAGCGTCCAGTGCGGCCACATCACCACACTGCCAGAGAAATCTCGGCAGGGAGGCAACAATGAGCCTACCATGTCATCCCCCAGCTGACTTCCTCCCTTACACGCAGAACCTAATGAGGGGCCAATGGCACCTTCTACCTGAGTCACCCATGCTCGCTGGCTGTCCCCCTTAGTCAATGTCCACTAGTATAGTATTAAAATACATTTATCTACATCTAAGAACATCCACAAGACCGGTCAAGACTGGTCTTAGACCAGTTGTGAACCGGTTCAAACCAGTCTTGTAACCGCAAAAAACCACAAAGGTCCAGTCCGGTCTTTGGGAGGTTTTCGAAATATTAGAACCAGTCTCGGTCCCAGTCTAAGGCTCTTGAGGCCAAAAAACCGGACTGGACTGGACTTTCAAACACTACACCTACCTCAACTTTTGTCAAGTGCACCCACAGCCTGCAAACCCTATGGGTCCTTATATGCCTGCACCATCAATACCATTGCTTATTTGACTAATCATAACTTACATAGCTTAGTTTGTTCCTCCCATTATTATAGGATCTCTTGCTTTATGCACATATCATACAGCCGTTACAATACTGTTATTTTCTTGTAGCATCCTTTACTTCACTACCTATTCAACTTGAATATTAGTCATTCCAAATTGAGATGGTGTTTGATAGTGAGCTCTGAGGTGATCAAGCTAAGGTGTACCTCAAGGTACCTCGAGCTGATTGGAGTTTGATTATTTTTCACCTTGAGGTATCTTGACCTCAGCTTGCAGCAACACTAGTCGGAGAGACAGGGCAAGAAGTATGGTCATTTGATATCAAAACGAACTGCACAATAAGCCTGACTGCACACCGTGCATTACAATCATTGGCAGAAAACAGGAGTAGAGGCCACTACCTCGCCCCTCCTCTCATTCAGCCATGCAAATGTCCACGTCACTCAATTTCCCAAATGGTGCCAATGCAGACCGCCAAACCGACACCCAGGGTCACATGTGGTGACTACCACACCATGACCTGAGCTCCTGAAAGACTGTGCCATGCGTCAAGCACACAAATGCCCACCACCACAAAGGCAACTCTAGTTCTGCCCCCGACACTACCAAGAACCCGCAAGCATGCAAGGTCAGAAATGATGAGTGCGCTGACAACATTTTGTTGTCTGAGTCCTCCTCTTGTAGTTAGTAGGTCACTGTGTTCCAATGCTTCATGCTCTGGTTCCTTAATTTCATAAATTAGAAATGTATTCCATATAACAGATATAATGTTCTTTTGCTTTCTCTTTGTCATTATTGATCCTGGGCTGGCAAACTGGTTTCCTCAAGCAGATCAACAAAAATTGCCATAACGAGAACAATGAATGAGAAGGGGGGACTATGCTGTCCTATGTCCAATCCAAAATCGCCCATTTTGGCCATTTGTATCACACACCCCTTGGCCCAGTTGTGTATACATTCAGATCAGGTAGCTCAAAAATTTTGCCAGTCTGTATGCACTTTGGATTGTACCTAGTTTTTGGTAAAAATGTACACATACATGGGGCAGGGGTAAAAAGCCGTGGCACTCCCATGCCTACTGTGCCATGTTTGCATGGTAGGCACAGGAATTGCACTGTAGGCACGAGAATTGCACAGTAGCACGGTATGCATGGTAGTGCCACAGAGCTAGTACCCAAGGTAATATTGTCTGTCTCCACTAAGGGCTAGGAGGTGCAGACCCCTGAAAAATATGAATTTATATGATTGAATTACTGGTAGTAGGGCAGGTAGTTTACAACATCCTGTACACAAAACACATCCCAATTGACTGTGCTGGGGGTCTGTTCTCTATAAAAATTTGATAATTTTGTATTCTCAATTCTACTCTATAAAGTAAATTTTTTAATTTAATGGAGAGCGTGAGGAGAGTGAATCAGAGCGATTGAGTGATTGCTTTCCACTTGCCATATTAAGTAACCTTTTTCCCCTCCCAATTTATATAATTATCTCTATAATGTCTTGTCTACCTATATTTACCTGATATTAAATTATTAATTGCTCTTCAAAATTTATCCAGACAACAAACCAGTGTGGCCAGTCAATATTCCATGTGAAATGATTTTGATCAACTCAGCATCACAAATTCTGAATAAGGAAGTCCAAAGTCAGTGGCAGCTTGGGGTGTACAAATGCATAGTAACCCATAACTTTGCTGGACTGGCAATTTAATTTAATTTCTTCCAAATTTTTACTCTACAGACAGCACTATGCCATTCCACTTCAAAACCTGTTTCAAAGGTCTCAAATTTAAGTGCAAGAAGCGATTATTTTAAGTCAAGTTCAAAGTCCAAAATTTCAAGTTTTGATGTGCACCATAGATAAACTGCAGAGGTTGCTTGTCCCAGCATCTGAGATTCCCTCCAATGTACCGTTTATTATGCAGAGACATACATGGTACTACCATGGTACACTGTTCTGCATGGCTGAGTGCACTGCAGGTCACGGTCATATATAGTCATGGCATGGGAGTTGCATGAAAGTCTCAAATATGCACAGCTGTTTTTGTCTATGCACAGCCATGAGAGTAGTAAATAGTAACCCAAAAGTGTCCCAGGGTATGTGATTACCCATATTATATCTAGATATCCAGTAGTTACTAAGTACATTGTAGTATTTAAAATAATTTGGCATGGGAGTGCACTGCAATTGCACGGTACCCTGCAGCCCATGTATTGTTACATTTTGTTTTATTTGTTCCCATTGTTCCCATTGTTAGCCTCGTTATGTTACGAGTCATATGTTTCTTCCTTATCTACATCATGAACTATCTTGGTGATGTGTTGAATGCTATGCTCTGATGCCTTATCACATCATTCTTATGTTTTTCTATTGTTCCTATTGTCTTTACCTATGGCACCATTCTTACATCTTATGCAACCATCTTTACAATTCTTTAGCCTTATGCTACATAT
>WNGB01020935.1_pt1 | contig 11694 bp, 9 predicted proteins | sample 5400681 | NCBI WGS metagenome assembly WNGB01 (sample SAMN13153367, study PRJNA577476) | soil metagenome | isolation source: 115 cm soil or saprolite under grassland replicate 2 | place: USA:California | collected 2016-06-15 | reverse complement strand
TGCCCGTGGAGTTGTTCGAGTTTCCCGCAGGAGAATGGAACAAGACGCGGGAGACCTGGGCCTCCCTTTCGGATCGGATGCTCTCGCGTCAGTTCGGTCGCGACTGCGGCGTCATCGCCCTGGGGGGCGGTGTCGTGGGCGACGTCGCCGGGTTCGTCGCGGCGACGTACCTGCGCGGCGTCCCTTGCATCCAGGTCCCCACGACACTGCTGGCCATGATCGACTCTTCGATCGGCGGGAAGACGGGAGTGGACGTCCCCGCCGGCAAGAACCTGCTCGGCGCATTCCACCAGCCGCGGCTCGTCGTGACCGACCTGGACGTGCTCGGCTCCCTCTCTCTGCCGCAGCTGGCCGCAGGCATGGCCGAGGCCGTGAAGCACGGCGTGATCGCCGACCGGCAGTACTTCGATGCCCTCGAGCAGGAGCATGGGGCGGTGACCGCCAGGGAGGCGGGAGCGCTCGAGCGCGTGGTGCGGCGCTCGGTCGAGATCAAGGCGGAGGTCGTGGCGGCGGATGAACGAGAGGCGGGGCGCCGGGCGATCCTGAACTTCGGCCATACGGTCGCACACGCGATCGAGGCGACCAGCAAGTTCGCCACGCCGCACGGCGAGGCGGTCGCGATCGGCATGGCGTACGAAGCACGTCTCGCGGAAGCACTCGGGATCGCGGAGCCGGGCACCGCGGACCGCGTGCAGCGGCTGCTGGAACGCTACAACCTGCCGCTCGACCTGCCGGAGTCCGCGACCGAGGATGCCCTCGTCGGCGCGATGCAGCTCGACAAGAAAGCGCGCGAGGGCGCGGTCCGGTTCGCGCTCCCGCAGGCGATCGGGCGCATGTACGCAGAGGGGAAGAGCTGGACCGTGGCGGCACCCGAGAGCGTGGTGCGGGAGGTGCTGAGGAGACCGGGTGAGTAGGGGGGGCAGGCGGGCCGCCGTAAACACGTAGGGGCGCTGCGCCCCTACATCGATTCCCGTGACGTGGTCAGCACGCCGACCACTGCGAGCGCGGTTCCGCTGTTAGTGCCGACCAGCGCGAGCTGGCCGGACAGGCCACCCGCGATGAAAACGGGTCGCCCATCACTTCCTGACATAATCACATACGCGTCAACAACTTCCCACATGGGTGTGCACGTCTCCACATCGGGAGGCAGAAAGAATCAACCTCGCATCAACATTCATTTCTCCACATGCGATGTGGATAGTGGAAAAACTGCGCAGCCATGCGGCAATGTCACGATTTGTGATGTGGAAAAATGTATATATTTGCACCATTGACGAGCGATTCCTATATTGGGCGCCGTTCAGGGATTTCCCCACTGCGCTCACCCGTCCATTGTCGGAGCCCTAGCTATGGCACGGTCGAACGGAGGCAAGGCGAAGGCGTTCTTTCGAGCCAATCCTTCCGGAGCCTTCGACCAGTACCTGCAGGACATCCAAAAACTCCCGCTCATTAAGGATCCCGCTGAGGAACGCCGCTTGGCGCGACGCGTGCAGCGGGGCGATGAAAAAGCCGCCGAGCGCCTCGTCACCGCCAACCTCCGCTTCGTGATCTCCTACGTCAAAAAATATCAAGGTCACGGCCTCGACCTCTCCGAGCTGGTCGCCATCGGGAACGAAGGGCTGCTCAAGGCGGTGAAGAAGTTCGATCCCGATCAAGGCGTGAAGTTCATCTCGTATGCGGTGTGGTGGGTGCGTCAAGCGGTCCTGAAGGCGCTGGCCGAGCAGACGCGCAGCGTCCGCATCCCGCTGAATCAGAACTCGCAGCTCATCCGCATGAGCCGGACCGAGACGTACTTGTCCCAGGAGCTCGGCCGGGAGCCGACCGACGATGAGATCGCGATGGCGCTCGAGGACACGGTCGAGAACGTGCGCACCGCGCGCCGCATGACGGCGGCCGAGCTGTCGCTGGACGCCCCGGTGGACCGGAGCGACAAGGACGCGGCGACGCTGGGCGAGCGCTTCGCGGGCCAGGAGGGCGGCGAGATCGAGGAGAAGACCGACGGCCGGCTGATGCGCGAGTTCATCGACCGCATCTTCCAGAAATACCTCACGCCGCGTGAGCGCAAGATCCTCTACCTCTACTACGGCCTCGAAGAAGGCAGCGAGGCCATGACGCTCGAGAAGATCGGGGCGCTCATGGGCGTGACGAGGGAGAGGATCCGACAGATCAGGGAACGGGCATTTGAGAAGCTGCGCGAATCCCCGGATGGGAGAGCACTCAAGGGCTTTTGGCGAGCGGCGTAGACGGCGAGGTAGACGCAGAGGCGCCAAGACGCCGAGTGGATGTGAGATGCGAGTGGTCAGGAACAGCTCTTCCTGGCCACTTTTCACTCATATCCACTCGGCGTCTCGGCATCTAGGCGTCTGCCTCACCGTCTACATACTATTAGTTATGGCCCGGGAGCTCCCCATCTTTCCGTTACCGATCGTCCTTTTTCCGGGCGCTCCGCAGCCCCTTCATATCTTCGAGCCACGTTACCGCCAACTGCTCCAGGACTGTCTTGCGGGCGACCGGCGGTTCGGCATCGCCTACGTGGCGCCCGACCCCACGCCCGGCGCCGATCCCGTACCCACTCCGGGCGAGGTGGGCTGCGTGGCCCTCATCCGGTCGAACCACGCGCTCCCCGACGGGCGCTCCAACATCCTGACGGTCGGCGAGCGCCGCTTCGTATTGCGGTGCTGGATCTCGAGCACGCACCCGTACCGCGTTGCCGAGATCGAGGAATTCGACGACGAGCCGACCGATGCCTCCGAGATCACTACCCTCGCCGCGGATGTGCGGGACGGATTCGGGCGCCTGGCGCGGGCGCTCGGCGTGCTCACCGAGCGGGAGGATACAGCCCCGACCCGTCGAGTCAGACCGCCTGCACCATCGGCGGCAACGTGGCCGAGAACGCCGGCGGACCGCACTGCCTCAAGTACGGCGTGACCGCGACCCACGTGCTCGAACTGGAGGTCGTGCTCGCCGACGGGCGCGGGGTAACGGGCGTGGCGGCCGGCACCCCGAGATCGAGCGCGCCACGTGACCGGCGGAGCAGCGAGCGAGAAACGGGGGGGATCCCTGGCCGCGGCGCTCAGCGAGATCGTCGGCGCGCAGCACGTGCGTACCGCGCTCCCCGAGCGGGTCACCTACGCGCGCGACGGGCTGCCGACCCATCGGCGCGTACCCGGCGTGGTCGTCCTGCCCGGGAGCCGCGACGAGGTGGTCGCCGTCGTGCGGCTGCTCGCCGCGCTCGGCGTGCCGTTCGTGCCCCGCGGCGCCGGCACCGGCCTGTCGGGCGGCGCGCTCGCGGACGACGACGCGGTGCTGATGGTGCTCACGCGGCTGAACCGTATCCTGGCGATCGACCCGAAGAACCGGCTCGCGGTGGTGGAGCCTGGCGTCGTAAACGTGCGCCTCTCCGCCGCGGCGTACAGCCCCGACCCGTCGAGTCAGACCGCCTGCACCATCGGCGGCAACGTGGCCGAGAACGCCGGCGGACCGCACTGCCTCAAGTACGGCGTGACCGCGACCCACGTGCTCGAACTGGAGGTCGTGCTCGCCGACGGGCAGGTCGTCGAGCTCGGCAGCCCCGGCGGTGAGGCGTGGGGGCCGGATCTCGTGGGTCTGTTCGTGGGCTCGGAGGGCAACTTCGGGATCGCGACGCGGATCAGCGTCCGTCTGCTGCCCGTGCCGCGCGCCATCCGCACGCTGCTCGCGGATTTCAGCGCGCTGCGGACGGCGGGCGAGGCGGTGTCCGCGGTGATCGCAAGCGGCATCGTGCCCGCCGCCCTCGAGATGATGGACCAGTCCTGCATCAATGCCGTCGAGGATTCGGTGTACGCGGCGGGCTATCCACGCGATGCCGCGGCCGTGCTGCTACTCGAGCTCGACGGCTGCCGGGACGAGGCGGTCGCGGCGGACGCAGAGACGATCGCCGGCATCTTGCGTGCGCACGGCGCGCGCAGTGTGCTCGGCGCCGCGGACGCGAAGCAGCGGGAGCGGCTGTGGCAGGGCCGCAAGAAGGCGTTTGGCGCCATGGGCCGCCTGTCGCGTGACCTCGTGGTGCAGGACGCCGTGGTCCCGCGCTCCGCCCTCCCCCACGTGGTGGAGGCGATCGGGCGGATCGCCGCGGCCTACGGGCTCACCGTCAGCAACGTATTCCACGCGGGGGACGGCAATCTCCATCCCAATATCTCGTTCGACGGGCGCGTGCCGGGCCTCAGGGCGCGTGTGGAGCAGGCGAGCGGCGAGATCATGGCCGTGTGTATCGCCGCCGGCGGTACGATCACGGGCGAGCATGGCGTGGGGCTGGACAAGTTGCGTTATATGCCCCTGATCTTCGACGGCGATGCGCTGGCCGCGATGCGGGCCGTGCGGCGCGTGTTCGATCCCCTGGAGCGGGTGAACCCGGGGAAGGTGGTCCCGGTGCACGCGTGCAGGGAATGGTCTGGAGTGCGGACTGCGGAGTGGGGAATGCGGAGTACGGAGGCCGGCGTGCGATGAGCCTGGTCGACCGCGTGCGCGCCCTGCTCGGCGACGACGCCGTGGACGTGGCCGCGACGCCCGACGGCGTGCCGCGCGTCGCTCCCGGATCGCCCGACGCCGTCGGGCTGCTGCTCGGCACCGCGCGCGAGGAGGGGTGGCGCGTCCGGATCGAAGGCGCGGGCACGTGGCTGCCGGCCGACGCCCCCGCCGACCTGGCGCTCACCACGCGCCGGCTCGACAAGGTCCCGGCGATCGAGCCGCAGGATCTCTCCGCGACCGCCGAAGCGGGCATCGGCTGCGACCTGCTGCGCCAGCAGCTCGCCGACCGCGGCACGTGGCTCGCGCTCGACCCGCCGGGCCTTGCCGGCCGCACGCTCGGCTCGGTGGTCGCGACGGCGACGGCGGGCCCGTTGCGGCAGGGGTTCGGGGCGGTGCGCGACCACCTGCTCGGCGTCACCTTCGTGACCGGCGACGGTCGCCTGGTGCAGAGCGGCGGGCGCGTGATGAAGAACGTCGCGGGTTACGATCTCACGAAGCTCGCGGCGGGTGGGTTCGGGGCGTTCGGCGTGATCGTGCTGGTGCACCTGCGGCTCCGCGCCCTCCCGCGCGCCGACCAGACGCTCGTGCTCGAAGGGTCGCGCGAGGACCTGGCCCAGGTGGCCGAGGACATCGCCGCGGCGTCCGTGCAGCCGGCCGCGCACGAGCTCATGTCGCCCGCCCTCGCGCGGCGCGAGCGCTGGATGCTGGCGGTCCGCTTCGCCGGGTCGGCGGCCCTCGTGTCCGCCGAAGAAGCGGCGCTCCGCGCCGTCACCGGGGGACGCTTCAGCGCGCTGCGCGCCGACGAGGCGCACGCCTTGTGGATGCGCGCCGCGGAGAGCTTCGCCACGCGACCGGTGACGTTCCGCGTCGGCGGATTGCCCGACTCGAGCGATGAGCTCATGGATCTGCTGCAGCATCAGGTGGGGGACGAGTGGATCTCGGCCAGCCCCGGCAGCGGCGCGATCCGCTGGGGGGGCGAGACCACCGTGGACCGCCTGCGGCGGCTGCGCCGCACATTGGCCGGGCTCGAAGTACCGCTCACGCTCGAGCGCGCCCCGTGGCCGGTGCGCGCCGCCGTCGGTCACTTCGGCGCCTACCGCGAAGGTGTGGGCCCGCTCGTCGCCGGGCTGCGACGCACGTTCGATCCGGGCGAGGCGTTCGTGGTGGCCGTCGAAGGCACGGAATGACGGATCGGGGTGGCTTCGAAGGGCTGGACTCCTGTGTTCATTGCGGCTTCTGTCTCCAGGCATGCCCCACCTTCCTCGCTACCGGTGACGAATCCGACAGCCCGCGCGGCCGCATCGAGCTGATGCGCGCGCTCGAGGCGGGCGAGCTCGCTCCCGCCGATCCGGGCGTCGCCTTGCACCTCGACCGCTGTCTCGGCTGCCGCGGGTGCGAGCCCGTCTGCCCGTCGGGGGTGAGCTACGGGCGCGGCCTCGAGGCGGCGCGCGCGCTGCTGACGGCGCGCCGCGGCGTGCCGTCGCTGGTGCGCGCGGCGCTCGGGGCGCTCACCGGCGTGGGGGAAGGGTCGCGCGTCCTGTTCGCCGTCGCGCGGCTTGTGAGGGCGACGGGGATACCGCGCCGGCTCGCGGGATGGGGGCGCATCCGGTTCGCCCTCGGGATGCTGGCGGCGACGGCGCCGAAGGTTGGTGGAGGGCGGTGGAGGTCGGTGAAGGTAAGTGGAGGCGCCTCCCCCAACCGCCACCAACCTCCACCAACCTCCACAACCTCCCCAACCTCCCCCGTCCTGCTTTTTCGGGGTTGTGTGATGGACGGCCTCTTCTCCCACGTGCATGACGCCACCATCCGCACGCTTCAGGTGAACGGCTACACGGTGCGCGAAGTCCCGGCGCAGGTGTGCTGTGGTGCGCTGCACGCACACGCCGGTCTGCGGGACGAGGCGCGGCGGCTCGCCCGGACGAACGTCGCCGCGTTCGGCGACGACGATACGCCCATCGTCGTCAACAGCGCGGGGTGCGGAGCGATGCTGAAGGAGTACGGCCACCTGGTCGACGCCCCAAGGGATGGAGAGCGGTTCACCGCGCGGGTGCGGGACGTGAGTGAGCTGCTGGCCGAGCGAGGCCCCCGGCCCGGCGCGCCGCTCGATGTGACCGTCGCGTACGATCCTCCCTGCCACCTGCTGCACGCCCAGCGGATCGCCGAGCCACCGGAGCGGATGCTCGGCGCGATCCCGGTGCTGCGCGTGATCTCCATGCCCGACGCCGCACAATGCTGCGGCAGCGCGGGACTGTTCACGCTGGTGGAGCCCGCGATGTCGCGCGCGGTGCTCGCGCCCAAGCTCGCCTCCCTCGCCGAGGCCCGGCCGCAAGTGGTGGCGACGGGCAACCCGGGGTGTCTCATGCAGCTCGGAGCCGGGCTCGCCGCCGCGGGCGTCCCCGCCGCGGTGCGTCATCCGGTCGAGCTGCTCGACGAGTCGTACCGGGCCGCGGGCTATTATGCTTGAGGGATGACGGAAGGGCAGCCGCAGGTCGCGCGGGTCGAGCCTGGTGAGGTCACCTCGGCGCTCGTCACCGCGCTGTACACCGGCGCGGTCGTGTCGCGCGTCGAGGCCGGGGTGGTGGCCCTCACGGGCCCCGGGGCCGTCACGTCCTTCCAGGGCCTGCTGACGAACGACGTCGAGCTTCCCGGCGACGGCTCATTCGTGTACGGCGCGCTGCTCACGCCCAAGGGGATGATCGTCGTGGACGGCTGGGCGGCTCGGCTGAGCGCCACGATGAGCTACACCGTGCCCGCGGACGGGGGAGGGCGCGAGCGTGCGCTCGCGATCTTCACGCGCTCGGTGCCCCCGCGCCTGGCCCGCGTGAGCGACCGCACCGCCGATGTGGCGGTCTACCGCCTGGCCGGTCCGGGCGCGCTCGCGGTGGCCGTTGCGGCGGGCCTCGAGGTGCCGCCCGTCGCCGGCCGCGTGCTCGCGGGGCCCGACGGCGTGGAGACCGCGCGGGCCACCGAGGCAGCGCCGTTCGTCGTCCAGGTGACAACCCCCGAGGCGGCGGGCGCCCTGCTCGCCGCCCGCTTGGAGGCGGCCGGCGCGGTCGCGGCCGGCCCCGCCGCACTCGAGCTGAGCCGGATCCTCGCTGGCTGGCCGCGTCTCGGCGCCGAAGTGGACGAGAAGACCATCCCCCAGGAAGCGCGCTTCGACGAGATCGGCGGCGTGTCGTATACGAAGGGCTGCTACACCGGCCAGGAGACGGTCGCGCGGCTGCACTTCCGCGGCCACGTGAACCGCCAGGTCCGCGGCTTGCTGTTCGATCCGGAGCCGCCCGCCGCCCCCGCCGACGGCTGGAGCGTGGTCACCTACGTCGATCGCGACGTCGGCCGGGTGACGAGCCTCGCGTTCGTGCCCGAGACCCGCGTCGCCGGCGCGGGGCGCTGGATCGGCCTTGCGCTGATCCGGCGGGAGGTGGAGCCCGGCTCGGTGGTGCGGGCGGCCGGCCGCGATGCGCGCGTGGTCGACCTCCCCTTCGCCTTCCCGGTCGCCGCGCCGGCATGACCGTGCTCGTCACGGGCGCGAGCGGCCTCGTCGGCAGTCACGTGGTCGAGGCCCTCGCCGCGCGCGGCGAGCCGGTGCGCGCGCTGGTGCGGCCGGCGAGTCGCGCCGCCGTCCTGCACCTCGGGGCGGAGGCGGTCGCGGGCGACGTGACCGACCCGGCCGCGTGGCGGGCTGCGGCACGCGGCGTCCGCGCCATCGTGCACGCCGCGGCCATCGTGCAGCGCCGGGCCTCTTGGGAGCAGTACGTCGCGGTGAACGTCGACGCGACCCGACACGCCGTCGCCGCCGCCCGGGCGGCGGGCGCGCGGCTGATCCACATCTCGTCCGTGGCGGTGTACGCCGGCTCGGCGGCCTATTCCTCGACACCCGAGCGGCGGGATGAAGACTTCCCGTTCCGGCCGATCGCGGCGCCCGACTTCTACGCCCGCAGCAAGCGAATGGCCGAGGACGTCGTGTGCGAAGCGGCGACGCAGCGCGACCTCGACGTCGCGGCGCTGCGCCCGACCGTCATCTATGGGGAGCGGGACCGGTTGTTCACGCCACGCGTGATCCGCGCGGCGCGGCTCCGGTTCGTGCCCCGGATCGGTCCCGGCACGAACCGGTTGTCGTGCGTGTACGCGGGCAACGTGGCGGCCGCCGCCGTCGCCGCGCTCGACGCACCGCGTCAAGGCTTTCGCGCGTACAACGTGACGAGCGACGGGCCGCCCGCCCTGTCGCAGCGCGAGTTCTTCGCCGCGTTTGCGGCTGCGCTCGGCCGACGCTCCTGGTCGATTCCGATTCCCACGCCGCTCGCCCGCCTCGTGCTCGGCCTGTTCACCGCCCGCCGACTGGCGCGCGCGGCGGTGTCCTTCGTGTCGGGCGAGAATCCGTACATCGACGAGCGCATCCGCGCCGAGCTCGGCTGGCAGCCGCCGACTCAGGCCCGAGAGGCGATCGGGCGCACGGTCGCCTGGTTCCTCGAAAACGAAAAGCCCGGGCACTAGTCCCGGGCATCGTCACTGTCCTGCCCTGATGCCGCTTACGCCCGGCGCTTCTTCTTGGCGGTGGGCTTGGCGGCGGGCTTGGCTGGAGCGGCCTTCGCCGTATCGGCCATCATCTTGTGGGACGTGTCCGCCATCATCATGTGGGACGTATCGGACATCATCATCTTGGACGTGTCGGCCGGAGTCTGCGTCGTCTGCTTCTGCTCGGCCTTTTGACACGCGCCCATCGCCACCAGGGCGAGGACCATTGCGAGACGCTTCATGCGGGCTCCTCTAGAGAAGAGAGTAGCGGTGCGGGGTTCGGCCGGGGGAAAACCTAGCGGCGGGCCCCCCGGAGTCAAGGCCGCGGCGCGGGGCCGGGTGTATTAGGCCGACATGACCGACCGCCGCAGCTTCGTCGCGTGGCTCGGCAGCCTGCCGCTGGTCGGCCGGCACCGCCCCCTGCGCGCCGCACCCGCGATTGTCATCGACGCCACGCCGACGGCGCTGTACCAGCAGCCCGATGGCCGCAACAACCTCGTGCGGGTCGCCGTGACGGGCCTCGACGCCCCCGCGGCGCGCGCCCGCGTGACCGACCGCCGCGGTACGCTCGTCGGGACCGCGGGGCTCTTGCCGACCGGCGCGGGCCTCGCAGGCGAGCTCTGGGTACCCCTGTCGCGGGCGGTCGGAGCCGAGTTCGAGATTGACGTCGAGGTGGGCAAGCAGCGCGTCGGGCGTCGGCGCGTCCGGCTCGCTCCGCCGCGGCGCTGGACGCTGTACTGGATCGCCTCGAGCCACACCGACGTCGGCCTCACCCCGCTGCAGGAAGAATGTCTCGAGGTGCACCGCCGGAACCTGGATGCGGCGCTGGCCCGGCTGCCCGCGCATCCCGACTTCCGCTGGACCGCGGAGTGCGCACTCCAGCTGATCTCGTATCTCGAGACCCGCGCCCCCGCCGCCGGTGAGGCGCTCGCGCGGGCCATCCGCGACGGCAAGGTCGGCGTCTCCGCCGTGTTCGCACAGCCGCTGACGGGGATCCTCGACCACGAGACCTTCGCGCGTGTCCTCTGGCCCGCGGGTCTGTTCGCACGCGAGCAAGGCCTGGGCTATCAAGCGGCGCAGCTGACCGACGTGCCGGGACAAGCGCTCACCTTCCCTACCCTGCTCGCCGCGAGCGGCGTGCGTTATCTCGCGAGCGGCATCAACCCGGAACGGGCAGCTCCGCTGCTCTCGCCTGCCGACGCCGCCCGCGCCCAGCTCGGGGGGAGCGAGTGGACCACATATCCGCAGCTGTACTGGTGGGAGGGGCCGGACGGGAGCCGCGTGCTGCACTGGCGGGCCGACCAGTACGCCGATGGCCCGCGCTTCGGGTTCGACTTGGGTCCGGCCGAGATGGGCCGACGCCTCTCCGACTGGCTGCTCACGCATCCGGTGTTCCTGTCGTCCGGCTATCCCTACGACGTCGCGCTGCTGTGCGGCGCCACGGGCGACAACGGCCTCCTGGACGAGCAGGTGGTCGCGAACGTAGAAGAGTTTTCTCGTCGGTACGCCTTCCCCCGTCTCATAGCGGCCCGACCGGAGGACTTCTTCCGCGAAGTCGAGCGGCGCTGGGGCACGAAGCTGCCCATACGACGCGGCGACACCGGGTGCTATCGCGAGGACGGCGCCGCGTCCACCGCGGCGGAGCTCGGGCGCTACCGCGCGGCCCAGCTGGTCGCCCGGGCCGCGGAGCTGCTCGCGCTGTGGGACGAGAAGACCGAGCCGCGCGACGGCGGGGCGCCCGATCGGATCGAGCAACGGGCCGCGGCGCGCCGGCGGATGTGGCGCGATCTCCTGCTGTTCGGCGAGCACACCTGGGGCTCGTCGGCGAGCGGATCGGACCCCGACGGGGCGGAGACCGTCGCGCAGTGGCAGTACAAGCGGCGGTTCCTGGACGGCGGCGCCGCCGTGGCCGACGCCCAGGTCGCGGCCGCTCTCCTCCGGATCGGCCTCTCGACCCGCGGGAGCGGGGGTGCCGGCCGTGTCGTGTTCAACGCCTCGAGCTGGGCGCGGAGCGACGTGGTGCGCGTGCCCAACGGCGCGGCGCGGCGGCTGGCGCACGACGGCCGGGAGTGGCCGGCCGTGGATCTCCCCGACGGCTCGGCGCTGGTCGTGGCGCGGGACGTCCCCGCGCTGGGCTACCTGGCGCTCGCGGAAGGTGAGCGCGCGGCGAACCCGCCCCGGGAGGACGGCGCGGCGCTCGAGGCGCAGGCCGGCAGCTTCCACGTCGTGCTCGATCCCGCCAGCGGCGCGATCCGCTCGCTGACGACCGGCGACGGCGCGGAGCGCGTCCGGCCAGCCGGGTGGCCGGGGGGAGGGCTGAACCAGCTCCTGTACGTGCAGGGCGGCGCGCACAGCGCCCTCTGGACGAGTCGGGCGCGCGACGAGCTGCGCGCCGTTCCCGACCTGACGGTGAGCCAGGCGGTGCTCGTGTCGGCGCGCCGCGAGCGGCTCCCGGGCATCGGCACCCGGCTCGTTGTCGAGCGCACGCTCCAGGGGTGCACCAGCGTCACCACGGTCGTGACGCTGTACGACGAGCTGCCGTGGTTGGACATCGCGAACCGGATCACCAAGCCCGCCACGCTCGACAAGGAAGCGCTGTACGTCGCGTTCCCGTTCGCGCTCACGAAGCCTACGGTCGAGGTCGGGGTGCCCCTCGGGCGGATGACGGTGGAG
>WNGB01020810.1_pt1 | contig 11694 bp, 11 predicted proteins | sample 5400681 | NCBI WGS metagenome assembly WNGB01 (sample SAMN13153367, study PRJNA577476) | soil metagenome | isolation source: 115 cm soil or saprolite under grassland replicate 2 | place: USA:California | collected 2016-06-15 | reverse complement strand
ACGGGGACGGCGACGGCCAGTCCGGCCAGCGCGACACCAGTAACCGCGAGTGCGACCAGAATCTCGGCCAGCGTCAACCCGATCTCGCTGCGCAGCCGCGCGGGCCAGGGACTCGGCGTCACGGGATCCGCAGGCGGCCGGTGGTGGCCATGACCACGTTGAGCGTCGCCCCGCCGGCCGGGTTCGTGATCGTCAGCGTTCCGTTGGCCGTACAGGGCGCCGGCGTGGTCGTGCCGGCACCGAGGTAGTTGAAGCAGAGGTGGTTGGTCCCGCTGACCTGGAGGCGATTGGCCAGCCGGATCTGGCCGTTGGCGTCGGTTCCCACATCCGTCCATGCGGCGGCGCCACAGCCGCCCACGCGATACTGCGCCCGCGTCCCATCGTTGCTCACGCAGACCGTTGTGTTCATCCGGATGGCAAGCTGGCGCGCGCCGTTGAGGACGGTCACGGCTTCCTCGGCGCCCGCCCGCAAGGTCGCCGTCCGGAGATAGGTCCACAGAGTGGGGACACTGAGGGCCGCGATGACACCGAGTACGGCAACCACCACGGCCAGTTCGGTCATCGTGAAGCCGCGTGACGCCGCTACGATGCAACGAACCCGCTCAGGTACCATCGCACCACCCTTTCGCCCCAGAACAGTCCGGCCGCGCCGCCGGCTGCAAGGAAGGGACCAAAGGGGATGGGGTCCTTCCGACCTCGCAGCCCCGACGCGATCAGGGTCACGGCCAGAGCCCCACCCAGAACGACGGCAACAAAAACGGACAGCAGCACGACTTTCCAGCCGAGGAACGCGCCGAGCATGGCGCCGAGCTTCATATCGCCGGCGCCCATTCCGCCCCCGCTGGCCAGGATGATGACCAGAAACACCCCCCCACCGACCCCGATACCGAGGAGCGACTCGACCCAGGATACGCGGCCGGTGGCCAGATTGGCAAGGACCCCTGCCAAAGTGCCTGGAAGCGAGATGACGTCCGGGATGATCTGGCGCTCCAGGTCTATGGCCGTGAGGGCAACAAGCCCAGCCAGCAGGGCAGCGGCCACGACGCCTTCGAGGGTGGAGCCGAACGCGAGTCCGGCGGCGGCGAACAGGGCCGCGGTGACCGCCTCGACGACCGGGTAGCGCCACGGAATCGGCGTCGCGCAGGCCCGGCAGCGACCACGCAGCGCCACGAACGAGAGGATCGGAATGTTGTCGTGCCATGCGATGGCGGAGCCGCACCCCGGGCACGCCGAGCCGGGTCGCCACAAACTTCGCCGCTCGGGGACACGCGCGATGACGACGTTGAGGAAGCTGCCGATCAGCAGGCCGACCACGACGAACGCCGCGAGCATCCCCCGAATGAGCTCCTCAAACGAAAGCGATCCCGGCGGCCGACGACCGGCCGCCGGGATCGGTAGGTTCAGACCTGAGCGCGCGTTACGGGCAGGTGATGCCGGCGCCCGCGCCTCCGTTCGAGTTGACGCCGACGGCGTCGCCAGTGCCGCAGAGGTAGAACGTGCCGTCCGTGGCGGCCACGTACCTGTACGACGCGTTTGAGCCCACCCAGGCGGCCGGCAACGTGGGCAAGCTGTTCAGGAACGGACCGCCGATCTGGTTCTGAGCGTTGGTCTGCACTAGGAGCAGCGCCGGCGGCAGGTCGGCGTTCATTACGCCCGCTGTCGTCGGGCAAACCTGTGTCGCGGCCGCGCTCGGCAGACCGCCGCAGTGCGCGGAGTAGATGGCCACGGCCGAGGCGATGGACCGCGTGTCGGCCTGCGCCTTGGCAATGCGCGCCCGCGCCATGATGTTGGCGTACAGGGGCACGGCGATGGCAGCCAGGATGCCGATGATCGCCACGACGATGAGGAGCTCGATCAGGGTGAAGCCGCGCTGACCGCCCAACCGCTTCTGCATGAGTCGAAACATGAAGCCCTCCCCGAATGATGTTGTTGATCGTGTTTCTGGGGGGCCCGGTAGTGCATCGCGGATGCCAGATCTGTGGCCGGGCCGCTCGCGTGATATTTCGAGACATTGCGGAGTGTCACCCGCAAGCGGCCATCCGTGTGTGGACGCCTCCTGGCACAGGCCTGACGGAAATTGTCAGGGCCCGTCTACTTGGGTTGCTCGGCACGCCGTTGGTGGAACTTCTGAAGCTTGTATCGAAACTGCCGGAAGCTGACGCGCAGGAGCTCGGCCGCGCGGGTCTGCACCCCGCCAACGCGCTCCAGGGCCAGCTGCATGTAACGATGCTCGATACGGGCGAGCATCGCCTCGAGGTCAAGCCCCTCGGCGGGCAGCTCCAGCGGCACCTCGTGACGATCGCGAGGTTGGCGCAGGCCCGCCGGCAGCCCGTCCGCCTCCAGCAGCTCGCTCGATCCCAGCACGATCGCGCGCTCGACGACGTTCTCCAGCTCACGGATGTTGCCGGGCCAGTGATACTGCTCGAGCACGGCCAGCGCGTCCGGCGCCACCCCCCGCACCGGCCGGCCGACCTCGCTCGACAGCTTCTTGATGAAGTGGGCGATCAGCAGAGGGATGTCCGCCCGGCGATCGCGCAGCGGGGGCAGGTGGATCGGGATGACGTTGAGCCGATAGAAGAGGTCCTCGCGCAGCAGGCCGTCGGTCAGCGCGCGGCCGAGGTCGCGGTTCGAGGCCGCGATGAGCCGGACGTCGATCTTGACGTCGCGCGTGTCGCCCACCCGGCGGATCTGCCGCTCCTGGACCGCCCGCAACAGCTTGACCTGCACGGTGTGGGGGATCTCGGTGATCTCGTCGAGGAACAGGGTGCCGCCGTCGGCCGCGGCGAACAGTCCCTCCGTGCTCGAGACGGCGCCGGTGAACGCGCCCTTGACGTGGCCGAACAACTCGGACTCCATCAGTGTCTCCGGCACCGCGCCGCAGTTCACCGACACGAAGGGCCCCCCGCGCCGGCTCGATTCCCAGTGGAGGGCCTGCGCCACCAGCTCCTTGCCGGTCCCGCTCTCGCCCGTGATCATCACGGTGGAGCCGCTGTCGGCCGTCTTGCGGATCGTCTCGAACACGTCGAGAATCGTCGGGCTGCGGCCGACGAAGTTCTCGAACCCGCGCTCGCGGTGCAGCTGCCGCTTGAGCGCGAGATTCTCCTCACGCAGGCGGCGCCGCTCGAGCGCATTGGCGACGGTGACCTTGAGCTCGTCGAGCTTGAAAGGCTTGGTGATGTAGTCGTAGGCGCCGAGCTTCATGGCTTCCACCGCCGTCTCGGTGGAGGCGTAGGCGGTGACGACCAGCACGACCGTGCGCGGCGCGTGCTCCCTGGCCGCCTTGAGGACGGTGAGGCCGTCGACCTTGCGCATGCGGAGGTCGGTGAGGACCAGATCGAAGCTCTCAGCCTTCAGCCTCTCGATGGCCGTCTCGCCGCCGTCGGCGACCGACACCTCGTAGCCGGCCTGGCGCAGCATGATGGCGAGCAGGTCGCGCATGCTCTGCTCGTCGTCGACGACGAGCACCCGGATGTCAGGCATTCGCGGCCGGCAGCGTGACGGTGAACGTGCTGCCCGCGCGCGGGCGGCTGTAGACGTCGGTCTCGCCGCCGTGGTCCTGCACGATGCGGTGCACCAGGGCGAGGCCGAGCCCGCTACCGTTGGGCTTGGTGGAGAAGAAGGGCTCGAAGATGTGGCCGAGGTTGGCGGCCTCGATTCCCTCTCCGGTGTCGCTCACGCGCAGCACGAGACGGCGCCCGGCGGTCATCGTCACCCGCAGCTCGCCGCCCTCCGGCATTGCCTGCACCGCGTTGAGGCACAGATTCCAGACGGCCTGGCGGAACTGCTGACGGTCCACCCTCCAGGTGAGCGCGGGCGGGAATTCACGCACCGCCTTCAGCGTCCCGGGCGGGGCCTGGTGCTCCAGGAGCAGCAGCACTTCGTCGACCGCCTCGGCCACGTTGACCAGCGTAGGGCTGAGCGGCGCCGGCCGCGCGTACTCGAGGAATTCGCCGATGATCCCGTTGAGGCGCCCGGTCTCTTTGAGGACGATCTGGCCGAGCCGCTCGCGGGTGTCGTCGGCGGCGCCGGCGGCCATGACCTCGACGGCCCCCGACAGTGCCGCCAGAGGGTTGCGGATCTCGTGCGCAATGTTCGCCGCCATCCGGCCCAGCGAGGCCAGGCGATCGGCCGCGCGCATCCGTGCCTCCATCGCGCGGATCGCCGAGAGGTCCTCGCAGGCCGCGATGAGGCCGATGCCGCGCCCGTCGCCCGCCCGCAGCGCCGAGAACGTCATGCGGACCGGGATGTCTTCGCCGTCGCCGCGCCGCAGCGTCACCTCCCGCCATGCCGAACCCCGCCCCGAGGACTCGATCTCGGACTCGATGACGGCCAGCGGCACGCTGCTCCCGAGCACGCTCCAGGGCCGGCCCATGGCGGCGGCGGCGGCGACGCCGGTGATCTGCTCGGCGGCACGGTTGAGCGCCGTCACGCGGTGCTCGCGGTCGAGCGCGATGAGACCGGTTCCGACCGAATCGAAGATCAGGTTGGTGAACGCTTCGAGGTCGCGCAGGTCCGCCTGCTTGGTCTCCAGCTCCTCTTGCGTCGACCGGAAGCGCTCGGCCAGGCCACCGGCCACGATCGCCACCACCAGGAAGGTGCCGGCGTTCATGAAGATGGTGATGACCTCCAGCGCGGTGCTTTCCCCGGGCGCCTCGAAGAAGGCCGTCACCGGAAAGACCGTCCGCCCGAACACGAGCCCGGTGTAGAGGGCGCTGCCGGCGGCGGCGATCGTGAGCCCGCCGGTTCGGGACAGGAGGAGGCAGGCGGCGGTCACCGAGAGGACGTACAGGAACGCGAAGATCGACCGGGCGCCGCCGGTGGCCGCGACCACCGCCGTCACCAGCGCGGTGTCGAGCAGGCAGACCAGCCACGCCACGCGGTGAGGCCGGGCCATCGGGGCGAAGGCGATCAGGGCGCCGGAACTGCCGACCACGACGAGCAGCGACAGGGCCAGGATGCCGCGGTTGGCGCCGGGGATCAGGTCGTCCGGCAGCGCCGGGCCCACGGCGAGCAACAGCGCGGCGACGCCGAGCCGCGCGAGCCCAAAGCCGCGCAGCAGACTATTCGAGTCCGCCAGGTTCATGCGTCGCCCGCCACGGGCCGCTACTTGATGAGCGTGACCATCTTGAAGATCGGCAAGTACATGGCGATGACGATGCCGCCGACGGAGACGCCGAGGAACACGATCATCATCGGCTCCAGCAGCGACATCAGCGCGGTCACCGCCGCGTCGACCTCGTCGTCGTAGAAGTCGGCGATCTTGTTCAGCATGGCATCCAGCGCGCCGGTGTTCTCGCCGACCGAGATCATGTGCACGACCATGGCCGGGAACACCGGCGTGCTCTTGAGCGGCTCGGCCAGGGTGCCGCCGGCGGTGACGTGCTGGCGAGCCTGCATGACGGACTTTTCGACGACGCGGTTGCCGGAGGCGCGCGCCGTGATGAGCAGGCCCTCCAGGATGGGGACGCCTGACGAGATGAGGGTGCCGAGCGTGCGCGTGAAGCGCGCGACGGCGATCTTGCGGATCAGCATGCCCATGACCGGCACCTTCAGCATGAAGGTGTCGATCGCCATGCTGCCCTGGTCGGTGTTGTACCAGCGTTTGAGCGCGTAGACGGCGGCGCCGATCGCGGCCAGGATCACGATGATGTACTTGCGCGTCATGTCCGACATCCAGATCACGATCTTCGTGGGCAGGGGCAGCTCCGCGCCCATGTTCTTGAACATGTTCGCGAAGGTCGGCAGCACGAACACCATCATGAAGATGATCACCAAGCACGCCACGCTGATGATCGTGATCGGGTACACCAGGGCGCTCTTGACCTGCCCCTTCAGCTTGGCCGCCTTCTCGATGTAGGTCGAGAGGCGCTGGAGGCAGACGTCGAGCACACCGCCGGACTCGCCGACGGCCAGCATGTTGACGAAGAGGTTGTCGAAGGTCTTGGGATACTTCCCGAACGATTCGGCCAGGGTGGCGCCGCCCTGCACGTCGTTGGCGATGCGGGCGGTGACGTCGCGCAAGACCTTCGACTCGCTCTGCTCGGACAGAATCTGCAGGCACTGGGCGATCGGCAGGCCGGCATCCACCATCGTCGAGAACTGCCGCGTGTAGATCGCGAGATCCTTGGCCTTGACGGAACCGCCGAGCTTGGTGGCGGCGGCCGCGGCCGCCTTCGCCTTCCGCTCTTCCACCGCCGTGGCCACCACGCCCTTGGCGCGCAATGCCGCCACGGCCGCCGGCCGGCTGTCCGCTTCGATCTCGCCGTTGACGGCGGCGGCGCCCGAACGTCCCCTGTACGCGAAGACCGCCATAGTCCCTCCTACGCCGACAGCGTGACGCGCAAGACTTCCTCGATCGTCGTCGTACCCTCCAGGACCTTCATCAGACCGGCCTGACGCAGGGTCTTCATTCCGTGGCTCTGCGCCATCTCCCGGATCTCCGCGGTTTGGCCGCCCTTGAGGATGACCGTGCGCAGATCATCGGTGATCGGCATCAGCTCGTACAGCGCGATCCGGCCCTTCATGCCGGTGAAGTTGCAGGTCTGGCAGCCCTTGCCTTTGAAGAACGTCACCTTGCCGCGGCCCTCGGAGACGTGGCCGTAGGGCACGAGGTCGTCCTCGTGGCCCTCGATCGGCTCCTTGCAGTCCTTGCAGATCTTCCGCCCGAGCCGCTGGGCGAGGATCAGGAGCAGCGCCGAGGACAGCAGGAACGGCTGCACCCCCATGTCCACGAGGCGGGCGACCGTCGACGGACAGTCGTTGGTGTGCAGCGTGGTGAAGACGAGATGGCCGGTGAGGGCGGCCCGAATGCTGATCTGCGCGGTCTCGAGGTCGCGCGTCTCACCGACCAGGATCACGTCGGGGTCCTGCCGCAGGAAGGAGCGGAGCACCCCAGCGAACGTGCGGCCGATGCCCTCGTTGATCTGGACCTGGTTGACGCCCTTGAGGTTGTACTCGACGGGGTCCTCGGCAGTCATGATGTTGTGCTCGGGCGAGTTGATCGTGGAGATGGCCGAGTACAGCGTCGTCGTCTTGCCGGAGCCGGTCGGCCCCGTGATCAGCACCATGCCGTACGGCTGATGGATCGCGTGTCCGAACTTCTCGTAGCTCCACGGATCGAAGCCGAGCTTGGTCATGTCGAGCTGCAGCGCTTCCTTGTCGAGGATCCGGAGCACCGCCTTCTCGCCGAAGATCGTGGGCAGGATCGACACCCGGAAGTCGATCTCCCGGGACCCGTAACGGAGCTTGATGCGGCCGTCCTGCGGCAGCCGGCGCTCCGAGATGTCGAGGTTCGACATGATCTTCAACCGCGAGATGATGGCCGGCTCCAGCCGCTTGGGCGGCGAGAGCATCTCGTGCAGCACGCCGTCGATGCGGAACCGAACCCGGAACGTCTTCTCGTAGGGCTCCCAGTGCAAGTCGGAAGCGCCCTTGCGGATGGCGTCGACCATCACCATGTTCACGAGCTTGACGACCGGCGCCTCGTCGGCCGATTCCTTCAGCTCGAAGACGTCGACTTGGGCGCCGGCCTGCTCGTCCTCGACCACCTCGACGTTGCTGGCGTCGCCGGTGATCTCCGACATCATGTCGGTCATCGACGAGACCGGCTGGGCCGCCTCGTAGTTCTTGTCGAGCGCGCGCCGGATCGCCGCCTGCGGAGCCACCACCGGCAGGATCTGGAGGTTCGTCATGAAGGCGATGTCGTCCAGGGCGAACACGTTGGTCGGATCCGACATCGCCAGCGTCAGCGTCCCCCCGATCCGCTTGATCGGTAGCACGTCGTACTTCTTGGCGATGTAAGCCGGGACCAGGCGGAGCGTGTCGCCGTCGACGTCGAGGTTGGCCAGCGTGATCGAAGGGATGCCGTACTGACGCGAGAGGAAGCCGATCAGCTGCTCTTCGCTGATGGAGCCCTGGCGGACGAGGATGGAGCCGAGCTTGTCGGCCTTGCCCTTCTGCTCGCCCAGCGCCTGGCGAAGCTGGTCGGCGGTGATGAGCCCCTCGGCGACGAGGAGGTCGCCGAGGCGTCGCACCATCTGTTGCCCGAGCTTCACCTGAGCCATCAAGAACTTTTACTGTAGCGCACCCAGCTTTTTCAACGTATCGGTAAAGGCACGGAAGGCCTCGTCCTGGTTGAGCACGAAGACCACCCGTTTCAGCGCCGTTTTCGCGGACTTGAGATGGGCAGGGCGAGCACGGCCCGAGTGGTCCGCGCGATCGTCTCTGGGTCGGTCTTGAGGTCTGGTCCCATCGCGGCAGCGTGGATGACGTGCGTCGCCGCGAGGTTGCCACCGGGGGTCAGCACGGCCTCACCGACTTCCACGGGTGCCTGGCGCAGGGCTTCTTCCTCGATGAGGACGCCGCCCTTCCGCTTGATGGTGGCGGCCACGCCGGTGGCCATGGCCAGCGTGGAGTTCGCGGCGTTGACGATCGCGTCGACTTCCAGGGCCGTGATGTCGCCGCGCTCGACCGCGACCGATGCCGGCCCCACCTTCACCCTCATGGCGATTGCTCCTGGGCCTTCACCGCCTCCCACGAACGTTCGAGCTCCTCGGACGAGACGCTGGTGACCGATTTTCCGCGGGCGATCAGTTCGCTCTCCATGGTGGTGAAGCGACGCCGGAACGTCTCGATGGCCCGCTGCAGCGTATCCTCGGCGTCGAGCGCCGAGAGGCGGGCAACGTTGACGAGCGAAAACAGCGCGTCTCCCAGCTCCTCCTGAAAACGATCGCGGTCGCCGGCGTTCAAGGCGGCCGACGCCTCCTGGACCTCCTCCTCGACCTTCGCCCACGCCGCGCGGGCGTCGGGCCAGTCGAAGTTCACGCGAGCCGCTTTGCTCTGGATCCGCTGCGCCCGCAGCAGCGCGGGCAGCGCCCGCGGCACGCCGTCGATCACCGAGCGGCGGCGGCCGCGTGTCTCGGCCTCGTGCTGCTTGATCGTTTCCCACTGAGCGAGCGCCTGCCGCGGCGACTCCACGCTGGCATCGCCGAACACGTGCGGATGACGGCGCACCATCTTGTCGACGAGGCCAGCGAGCAGGTCGCTCATCCTGAAGTCGCCGCGCTCAGCCGCCACCTCGGCGTGGAACACGACCTGGAACAAGAGGTCGCCGAGCTCCTCGCGCAGCGCATCGGGCTCGCCCGACTCGATCGCCTCGAGGACCTCGTACGCCTCCTCGATCAGGTATGGCTTCAGGGAGGTCGGGGTCTGCTCGCGATCCCAGGGACAGCCGGACGGCCCGCGCAGGCTACGCATGATGTCCAGGAGCCGCTCAAACAAAGCACCGGGAGACTGAGTCATGTGCGTTCCTGGGGGTCGAGCGATTATACATCGAGGGTTTGCGCGTGTGCTAGGCTCACCGAGCCCATCGTTCCGCCTCGGAGACCCGGGCGCTCGACGAGCTGTGCGACGACCTCCAGCTGCGCTTAGGTCGACGCTACGAAGCGGTCTGGATGACCACCCGGCCGGGCTCGATCCCGACGCGTTCGACGTGATCGGGCAGCGCCCACTGCAACAGCCCGACCGAGGCCGGATCGAGCAGCAATCGCAGCATGGGTGCCGGCAGCCGCTGGCGGCCGACGGCGAACTCGTCGACGTCCATTCGTAGCTGACGGCGCGGGCCGCCCTCGACGCGCACCCGGGCGCCGAGGTGTAGCCACACGGGTCGTGCCTGCCAGCGCGCCGGCAGAACGTCCGCCAGCGCGCCCAGCGCTGCTTCGTCGAGCAACTGGCGCAAAGGGCTCTGCCCGTTCAGCACGAGGCGGTCACCGCCAACCAGTCTCACGTTCGGCGTGCCCAGGCGGACGCCCCGCGCTTCCACGAGGTGGCGGGAGATCAGCGCATTCACCTCCGCCTCGCTCAGCGCGATCGTCTCGCCGCGTCTCGCCTGGCGGGCCAGGTCGAACAGCTTCTGCTGCGCACGCGCGCCATCCGCCGCCGTGCTCGGGGCCACCCTGACGTCAGGATGGGCCAGCATCCGGACGGCCGCTCCGACCGCCCCCCCAACGAGAAGCGATGCGACGGCCAGGATCAGGATCAGAGCCAGGCACCCCGAACAGCCGAGCTTCATCGCCCGCCACCCTATCACCGAACAAGGGCAAATCCATTCATCGCTACTTTCTGGCGTCATTTATTTGACGGGCCAAGACTCAGATGATATAAGACAGATGTGCTCAAGAAATGCCGGACCCAGGAGGCCGGCAGAGATCCAAGGAGGGACCTTTTATGGCGATGGAGCGTTGGCGTCCGATCGGATCCGTGGACCGCTGGGAGCCGTTCCGCAACCTCGTCGACATCCAGAGTGAGGTCAACCGCCTGCTCGACACGTTCGTGGGCCGCCCGATGGCCGGGCCCATGGCGCAGGGGCGCACGTGGCTGCCCGCCGTCGACATGCACGAGACGAAGGACGACCTCGTGCTGAAGGTGGAACTGCCCGGGGTGAACGAGAAGGACGTGGCCGTATCGATCACCGGCGATCTGCTCACGATCAGGGGCGAGCGGCGCTGGGACGACGAGACCAAGGACCAGAAGTTCCTGCACGTCGAGCGCGTGTTCGGTCAGTTCGAGCGGCTGATCCAGCTGCCGATGGCAGTGCAGGCGGACAAGGTGAGGGCGGCCTACCGCGACGGCGTGCTGGAGATCACGCTCCCGAAGGCGGAGGAGCTGAAGCCGCGCGAGATCAAGATCGACATTCAATAGCCGTGCGAGGGGCCCCGGGCCCCGCGGATCGCGATCGGAGGGGGTGGGCGCCCCCTCCGACCCTCCGAGTCGCGCGTGAGACGGCGCCGGCAGTGCCGGCGTTCGTAGGTCAGACGAAAGGGAGAAGGACATGGCGAAGGTGATCGGCATCGACCTCGGGACGACAAACTCCGTCGTCTCCGTGATGGAGGGTGGCAACCCCACCGTGATCCCCAACCAGGAGGGAAGCCGGCTGACGCCGTCGGTGGTCGCCTTCACGAAGGACGGCGAGATCCTCGTGGGGCAGGTGGCCAAGCGGCAGGCCATCACCAACCCGGAAAACACGGTGTTCTCCATCAAGCGCTTCATGGGCCGGCGCCACGACGAGGTCGTGCAGGAGATCAAGCTCGTGCCCTACAAGGTCGCGAAAGCCTCCAACGGCGAAGCCCGCATCGAGGTGCGGGGCAAGCAGTACGCGCCGCCGGAGATCTCCGCCATGATCCTGCGCAAGCTCAAGGAGGCCGCCGAGGCCTACCTGGGCGAGAAGGTGATCCAGGCCGTCATCACCGTCCCGGCCTACTTCAACGACAGCCAGCGGCAGGCGACCAAGGACGCCGGTAAGATCGCCGGCCTCGACGTGCTGCGGATCATCAACGAGCCGACGGCCGCGGCGCTGGCGTACGGGCTCGACAAGAAGAAGGACGAGACGATCGCCGTCTACGACCTCGGCGGCGGCACCTTCGACATCTCCACGCTGGAGATCGGCGAGGGCGTGTTCGAGGTCAAGGCGACCAACGGCGACACCCACCTCGGTGGCGACGATTTCGACCAGCGGATCATGGACTGGATCGCGACGGAGTTCGGCAAGGAGCACGGCATCGACCTCCGGAAGGACCGGATGGCGTTGCAGCGGCTGAAGGAGGCCGCCGAGAAGGCGAAGGTCGAGCTGAGCTCGACGGTGCAAACGGAGATCAACCTGCCGTTCATCACCGCCGACGCCAGCGGCCCCAAGCACCT
>WNGB01019705.1_pt1 | contig 11695 bp, 8 predicted proteins | sample 5400681 | NCBI WGS metagenome assembly WNGB01 (sample SAMN13153367, study PRJNA577476) | soil metagenome | isolation source: 115 cm soil or saprolite under grassland replicate 2 | place: USA:California | collected 2016-06-15 | reverse complement strand
GGCTCCTCGCCCGCGCCGGTCGTTTCCTGCGGCTGTTGTCGGGGGAACACGGCGCGCAGCAGCGTCGCCAGGAGGGCGACCAGCAGGCTGACAAGGAAGACGCCCCCGAGACGCGCCGCCAGGGACGTGCTGAACTGCGCGGACCAGGAGAGCCGGTCAAAGAGGACGTCAAACGTCAGGGTGCCCTCCGCGGGCTCCCCGTCGCCGACACGGCTGACCAGGACGACGACCTCGGTCAACGTCCCGACCTTCGCCCAGTCGATCGTCTCTGCCGTGCGCGTCCAGCCGGGGCGCAGTTGCAGGGGGATGCGCTGAACGCCCGCCGTCCCCTTGACCTCCAGCGCCACGGCGATGCGCCGCGCTTGCTCGGGACCCGCCGCCTGGACATTGAGGTGAACGACGTCCGCGCGGTCAGGCCCCAAACCCCCGGGGAACGCTTTCGCCCAGATGCCCGCGGCCGTCCCCCGCGGCAGCAGGTAAGTGAGCTTCAGGACGTCGCGGCCGACGGCCGCGTCACGCAGGCGGTCCACCGCCGCACGGGACGATCCGACGTTGAACGCCCCCCGCTCGCCCGCTTCCGCAAGAGGAACTGGCCCCTCCGCCTGCGCGGAGGCGCGCCCGGCAGGAACACCCAGGACGACCAGGAGGGCAGGGAAGACCCGTACCGCGAGGCGGTGAGATATGCAGCTGAACAACGTACCTCCCTCCTTGACCGGGCTCCTCCCCTCCCACTGAGGATGCAACTCGTTGCGGAGGAGTCGAGGGCTCCGGTTACCCAGGAGAGGCCGCAGCCCTCCTGGGGGCGCGCACCACCCCCTGCCATGGCGCGCAAAAGCCACGTCGGCTCATCCTCGTGCGGGGTGCAAGGGCCTCGGGATCATCAGGGAGGCCCGGGCAGTGGCGGGCCGCCCGGCGGGTTTTCGTGCGATTAGCGTGCCAAAGTGCCCCGGATTTGGCACGAACCCTCACCTGCCCGAAGGCTCAGGACGCGGAGCCGTTGCGCCGCCGACGGGGGAGGGTGCCGAATGAGCGTTCAGTCCCAAGCGAGCCGGCTTCCCGGACCGTTCGCAGGAACGCTACGATCTCCGGCGGCAGCCTGAAAATGGAGCGGCTGCTGCTCTGTAGAAAACCCTGAATCTCCAGCCCCTGAAAGACTCTCTAATGGGGTATGAACACCCTGACAACATCGGCACTGAAGGTTGCCCGCCGCGCCTTGGCGGCGGGCCAAGGGGGCCTGCGCCGGTATGCCCACCGGTACAGCCCCAAGGTCTACACGCAGCCCCAACTGTTCGCCGCGTTGGTTCTCAAGGTCTTCTTCAAGACCGACTACCGTGGCGTCACTACCTTCCTGGCGGAGTGGTCCGACCTGCGCGCTGTCCTGGGCTTGCGGCGCGTGCCGCACTTCACCACCCTGCACAAAGCCGGCCAGCGCCTGCTGCAGCGGCGCCGCGTCCAGCGCCTGTTGACTTTCACCGTGCGCCGCCTGCTGGGCCGCCGCCGGCGCGTCCGCCTCGGCGCCTTCGACTCGACCGGCTTCGAGTGTGGCCACACCAGCCACTACTTTGCCAAAGGCATCGTCTCACTTTGGCCATTTAGAGTGAGACGGCGGTTGACACTTCGGCGGGCCATTTAGAGTGAGACGGCGGTTGACACTTCGGCGTTGTCGGTGCCGGCTTTCCGCGATGGTAACTTATTACTCCCTGGCCACTTACGGCTGAAGATACCTGGGAGCAAAGTGTCAACTTCCGCCCCCTCGGAGTGAAACGATGCCCTGGGGGGGAATGGTGACGCTCTACGCAGCCAGCGCGGCGGAAAGAGGTTGGGGCGAAAAAACGCCCCGAAGAAGCAGCCGTTCCCCGCACCCCGTCGCCGGAGCGTCAACCGCTCCGCGAGGTCCGGGACGTCCGGTTTTGTAAGGCCCTGCCCCGCAGCCCCCCCTGCCGGCCGTGCCGCTCCACAGGGCGCATCCGACTGGTGCAAACTACCCCGGGCGCGTATAGTGGCGCTGCCGAAGTCTCACAATCGGAGTAACAGCATGACAGCCATAACAAGCCCCACCGTGCCACGCTCGCAACCGCGGGAGCATGTTCACGACGAACCACTCTACGAGATCATCGACGGACAGCACGTGGAGTTGCCTCCCATGAGCATTCTGGCCAGCAGAGTCGCTTCGCGACTTCACACGTGTCTGGGACTCCACCTGCACGGGAAGCCCCTGGGCGAAGCCTTGATGGAAACGCTGGTTCGCCTGCCGCTGCCGGTGGACCGCAATCGTCGGCCGGATCTGGCGTTCGTGTCGGCGGAGCGCATCGCGCAGGCGCCCCCGCAACCGGGCTCCGACAATGCCTGGGACGTCGTCCCGGAGTTGATGGTCGAGGTGGTCAGCCCCCACGATCTCGCCGAAGAGATCATGGAACGCCTCGGCGAATACTGGGCCGCAGGGGCCAAACTGGTCTGGATCGTGTATCCCACGCAGCGGCTCGTCTATGTGTACGAGTCGCTGCGGCAGGTACGCATCCTTGGTGAAGCGGACGAACTCGATGGCGGCATCGTGTTGCCGAGTTTGCGCATTCCCATTGCGTCCTTATTTCCAGGGTAGGCGGAGAAAGGGGAAGCGGAGAAAGGGGACATTCACCTTTTTCTGTCCCTCGGAGAGAAAAAGGCGCCTATCTGGCCTCTGCCTTTCTTCACCCACTCCGCGGCGCTGAGAACAGCGCCGGGTCCGCGCCTCGAACCCGCATTAGCTGCGCTCGACGTGATACCGATGCCCTTGGGCGAGGAGACAGACAACGTCCCCGGGACGGTCGATGATGGCGGCGAACAGGTTGGTGACGTCACGTCCCAGCGCGCGCATGTCGAGGGCCTCCAGTACAGATTGACAGAGTTGTATTGTATGAGACGTGTTGCTCTCCCGTGCCGAAGCGGCCAGCGCGGGTGGACTTCGACCCGGGCGCAGTGACGCGCGGGTGGAGGGCCGGTGGCCGCCGACACGGCAAGAGTTCGGCCTGCGGCTACCCGTCCCGAGGGAGGCGCGCACCCCGAACGGGGATCCGGCAAGCGGGGGTCAGCGTGGAATGAGATGCAACGAATTAACTGCCTCTGTCCCAATCGGTTGCGGCAACTCGTCTCGTTCCACGCCCTGAAACCCAATCGCCGCGCTCCACCCTTCCTGCTGTTATTGTAGCGCTCGCAGCGAGCGAGGGAAACACCTGGCAAGCGGCAGAGGGCCGGAGCCCCTCTCGCCAAGAACCCATCTCATTTGCGGGTAGCGAGGTACTCCAGCAGGTCGGCCGCTTCCTGGGCGGTCAGAGCGGCCATCTGCCCGTCGGGCATCAGCGACCTCGGCGACGGCCGCAATGCCTCCACGTCGGCGGCCGCGAGGAGGATCTCCTTGTTTTGCCCGTCGCGCAGCACCACCGTTTTCTCGTCCCGCTTGACCAGCAGACCAGTCAGCGAACGGCCGTCGGTCGTCTGGGCGATATAGGTGGCGTACTTCGGCTCGATGCGCCGGGACGGCTCCAGGATGCTCTCCAGCAGATCCTCACGCAGGCGCAGTTTCCCAATCGCCGAGAGGTCGGGGCCGACTGGCATCCCGCGCCCGCCGATCTGGTGGCAACTACCGCAGTTGACCGCCTGGGACCAGAACAACTTCTCCCCTCGCTCGGAGTCCCCTTTGAGAGCCAGAATGGCTCTGGGCCGGGGATTCGAGCCGAGCTTCCGCGCTCCTTTCGGGTCCGGAGGGAAGTAGCCCTCGAACAGGTCGCGCACCGGGCTGGGTGGGAGCTGCGCCGCCGCCGCCAATACCTGTGTCCGCTCGGCAGACGTCAACTCGCCGCGCCCGAGTTTCCGCGCCACCCACAGCGCCGACCTCGGGCTGTCCAGCAGCCGGTCCAGCGGCCCGTTGTCTGGGAAAGGCTCCGGCTTTTTCGCGGCCCCCTTCATGCCGGCGATCCACTGCTCGATGAACTTCAGCCCCGCTTCGTCCGGCAGTTCGGAGCCGATGTGCGGCATGCGATCACGGCCGAATTTGGCCATGCGGAAGTACAGGGTACTCGCCCACGGATCACCCGGCTTGATGATGCACGCGTCCGGCAGTGCGAAGTCGCCGCGCGCAGGTCGGACGCCGACCGCCTTCATCTGCTTGACCGCGACCGGAAACTGCAACCGCAGATCGACGGCGCCGCCCCCCCCATCGGCATGGCAGTGACCGCAGTTGGTGTGAAGGTAGGCGCGGGCTCGCGCTTCCAGGGGTTGGCTCGCGTCCGCCGGGTCGGCGAGTTTGCGTTCCCGCGCGGCCGACGCGGCATCGAACGGCGGGAGCGGCTTCCCCTTGTTGTCCACCCGGCGGATGAGGCCCGCCTCGGTGAGGGCGATCAGCTGGTTGCGGCCGTCGGGGCCTGGCCGGTTCAGCTGTTCGGGCTGGAACGCCAGGGCGTATTCCGACCACGAGCTATGGCACGACATGCACTGGCTGCGACTGTGGAACTGCCACACGCGCTTCTGCTTGCCGTCACTCACTTCCTTCTCGGCGCCGTCGGGAGGGACCAGATCGCCGTCCGTCTGATCGTCTCGCCACGCGAAGGTGTAGGCGTACCAGTCCACGCCATCATAGTGCAGGAGTTGCGTCTCCAGCCGCCGGCCGCCCAGGGAGATCGTCCTGACCAGCACCGCATCCTTGCCGAAGTGCATGCGGAAGTTGTGCCAGTCCACCATCGTGGGGATTGGCTTGCCAGTGGCGTAGAGGGTAACAGCCGACGCGCCCGGGAAGGCGACCCAGTGTTGCGCGGTCGCGCCGTCCTGCCATTGCCGGCTGTTCACCGTGAAAGGGATCACGCCGGCCGCCGGCGTGTGGTCCTTGACCGAAGCGAACAAGCCGGTCTCGGACAGCTTCGTCGGGAAGTTGGTATTCCTGCCGCCGCCATCATTCCGCTCGATCGTATGCACCGTCCCGCCGTCGTAATCGAGGAAATACAGTTCGCCATCCTTGTCCTCGCCGAAGGCCACGATGCGCACCGACGGCCGCGCAATCTCCGGCATTTCCTTGGTACGATCCCCCTGGAAGCGAGCGGCCCACAGGCGGCGGGTCTCCCAGTCCCCGAAGACATAGGCGCCGCGCAGCTCGACCCACTTCTTGCCGCGATAGACGCGGCCGCCGGTAACACTGCAGGCGATCGTGTGCGGCAGTTCGATCAGCGCCGGGCGGATCGGCGTCGGCCCGACCTTCTCAGGCTTGATGGGCTGCGGCCCCTCCATCGCCGCCCACCCATAGTTGCCGCCTTTCTCGACGCGATGGACAGTCTCCCACAATTCCCAGCCGACATCCCCGACGAACAGCTCACCGGTCTGGCGATCAAAGCCCATGCGCCAGGGGTTGCGGAAGCCGTAGGCCCAGACCTCCGGTCGTGCTCCCTTCAGCGCGACGAAGGGGTTGTCCTTCGGCACGGCATAGTTCTTTCCCTTGTCCTTGCGATCCACGTCGATCCGCAAAATGGAGGAGAGGAGGTCGGAAATATCTTGCCCCGTGTTCAACTCGTCGGGCGGGTTCGGGTTGGTGGCGTCGCCGGTGGAGATGTAGAGCATCCCGTCCGGGCCGAAGTGCAGGTCGCCGCCATTGTGCCCGCCTTGCAGGAACGTGATGACGATCTCCTCGCTCGCCGGGTCGATGCGCGGCGGGTCGGTCCGGGTGACGGTGAAGCGAGACACCCGGCTCCCGTCCGGCAAGTTGCGCTGGCCGCGCTTGCCCCGCAGCGTGTAACAGACGAAGCACTGGCGGTTTTTTGCGAAGTCCGGGTGGAAGGTCAATCCGTAGACGGCTTCGACCCCCGCGGCATCCGGAAGCAGGTGCAGCGTCTTGAGTTCCTTGCGCAGATCGAAAAAGAGGTCGGCCCGTGCATCCGGTCTGTCCTTGAACGAATACAGCACGCCGGCCTGTTCGCCGACAAAGAGCCGGTTGGTCTCCGGACAGCGCGCGAGCAGCAGGGGATGTTTGAACTTCAGATTCGGGAACGCTCGAACCACCTTGAAGGGCGGCGGCGGATCGGGAGAGCCCACCACGCGGGAGGATGTCCAGGGGGTCCGAGCGGACTTCTGAGGGTCGGCTCCCTTTTGCTGGAGCGGGTCGGCTGTGGCGGAAGCAAGCCACGCCACGCAACCGGCCACGAGCATGAGCGGCAACCCGAGCAAGGCCAGGGACACACGGCCTCCGCCCTGGGAGGGTGACGGCATGAGTTCCACTCCGAAAGAAGTAGCCGAGACGCGAGCCCACTGTGGGACCAAGTCAGGGTCAAGCGAGTAGGCGGCACACGGGAAGAGTCATTGTAGGGCAGTGATTCGGCCCTGGCAGCCTGCCTTTCCAGGATCCGGAGCTTGCAAATCCGCGTGCCCGGCCGTCTGGCAAAGCGCTTGACAGGGCGAATTGGGTGCGGGAGGATGTCGTCAGCGGTTCTCCCGCGCGCTGCCGATGTGGAACCGTACTACGAGACCTCGCTCGAAGACAGCAAGAAACTGGGCTTCAAGGCTGGGGACACGCCGATGACCAAGGTCACGAAGTTCGTCTTCGTGGGGCCCGATGGCAAGACGTTTACCCAAAAGACAGTGCTGGCGGACGAGCAAGCGAAAAAACACCTTCAAAAGGACAGTAAGATCCGCGTGCAAGTGACAGGGATAGAGGTCGAAGTTCTTCGCTTCGGCCCGGAATTGAAGCCTCAGGGGATCAAGCGGGTGCGCTAGCAGCCCGTTGACAAACCCCTCCCCCGGCCCCTCCCCTGAAAGGAGAGGGGAGAGTTTGCTGGCTTGCCCCCCTCTCCGCTGCGGGGAGGGGCCGGGGGAGGGGTTTTGCCATGCGCTGCTAGCCCCCGGCCGGCTGAGAGAAGGCCGGTGGCATCACGGCTTCCCTGCGCTGTAGTCCTCGTACTCCTGGGCCACCTGCGCGTCGGCCACCGTGCCGGCATGCACCAGTACACGGAAACGTAGCCGGAGTGTCTTGCCTGCCGCGATGGTGTACGGCTCCCGGTGCGTCGGCGACAGCCCGATCGTCTGGTTGGCGAAGTTCAGGCAGGGCGTTGGGTGGCGGAAGTTGCCGGGGTGGTTGAACAGGCTCACGCCCAGCGCCTTGCCGCCCAGTCGGCCGCTGACGTCGATCCATTTCGCCGGGGCGCCGTCGCGCGGGTTCACTTCGCCCGCGCTGTTGGTGATGACCGCGTCCTTGCTGAACGCCGGCACCAGGGCGTTGACCGCCCGCAGGGCCAGCAGCTGGTAGGGCGTTGCCTGGAGGGTCACTGGCTCCCGGCGCGCCTGCAGCACCAACTCGAAGTCGATCACGCGGCGGCTGGCTGGCCGGCGCGGGATACTCACCGTGCGTGTCTCCTCCAGCAGGATGGCGTCGCCGGCGACGTTGTCCCATTCCAGCCGCTCGACAAACCGCGCGGTCTGGCCGCTGCGAACCGCCTCGAAGGCGCGGTGACGCATGCCGCTGTAGCGGGGTGTTTTGGTGTTCGGGTCGGGGTCGAGTTGCCAGTTGTTGCCCTGGGTGAACTTCTGGTGGGCGATCCACAGCCCGGTGTGCCAGTAGTGGGCCTTGCGTTGGCCAGGCACTTCGCCCAGCTGCGTGAGGACTTCCCCAGCCGGGCCGTGCAACGGATGGATCTGGGGTCGGCGCAGGTCTGGCTTCGCCGTGTCGTAGTGGTAGGTGAAGAACGGCTGGCCGTCGATCATCACCTGGAGCCGGTTGGCATCCTGCTTGATCGCGACGGCATCCGGCCCATCGATGGCTCTGCCCTCCGTGCCCGGCACAGCCAGAGCGCCCACCCACGCGAGCAAGGCGGCCCCGAGGCCAAGGCCGAGACAGTTGGTCGGCGGTGAAGTAAGGGGCATGAGCCTGTACCTCCTTCCAAGCCGGCGCCCTGCCGTCCTCACGGCGCTGTACCGCGGCGCGGCCGGCACCTGCCTCCAACATACGCCGAAGCCACTCGGAGTCCATGCTGCTCGCGGGGCTACTCGCGAGCAGGCGGCCGAGAAGGACGTTTCCTGCGTTGCGAACTGGCGGTGAGAGACCCAGAGCGGGAGAGTACCGTCGGAGTGTGGGAAAAAGGAGAATCCGTGATGTGTGGCTATCGCTTCCCTTGGCCGCTGCTGGCCCTGCTGATCGCTGCAGGATTGTCTCCCGCGCTCGCCCCGCAAGCGAGCCAGCCGCCCCCTGCCGGTTGGAAACTGGTGTGGAGCGACGAGTTCGACGGGAAGGAGATTGACAGGACGAAGTGGGACTTCGACATCGGCAACGGGTTCTTCAACTACGATGCGAACACATGGATCAGCGGCTGGGGCAACGCCGAACTCCAATACTACACGCGGGAGGCTGAGAACGCCTTCGTCAAGGACGGCATGCTGCACCTCCGCGCGGTGAAGGAATCACTCCACGGCTGCGGCTACACGTCCGCGCGACTGAAGACGAGGAAGCGGGACGGGAGCCCCCTGTTCAGCCAGAAGTATGGCCGCTTCGAGTTCCGCGCCAAGTTGCCGACCGGCAAGGGCGTCTGGCCGGCGCTATGGCTGTTGCCCCAGGGGGATAAATATGGCACCTGGGCGGCCTCAGGAGAGATCGACGTGGTGGAGGCAAAGGGCCAGGATCCGGCCAAAGTGCTTGGCACGCTGCACTATGGCTCGCGCTGGCCGCACAACACCCACACCAGCAAAACCTACGACTTCCCGCCCGGCGGCAGCATCGCGGACTTCCACGTGTACGTGTTGGAATGGGAACCGGGGAAAATCAGTTGGTCCGTGGACGGCAAGGTGTACGCGACGCAAACCTTCTGGTGGAGCAGCAGCAAGTTGGACCGCGGGAAGGGGGCGAAACCGAGCCAGGCGTCGGACCTCAATGCATGGCCGGCTCCCTTCGACCAACCGTTTTACCTTGTCATGAACGTCGCCGTCGGGGGCAAGTTCGTCGGCAATCCCGATCAGACGACCACATTCCCCGTCGAGATGGTGGTTGACTATGTACGGGTGTACGACAAGGTTGGCGGCTACGGCGCGGCCCCTCCGCGCGGTGAGGGGAAGCTCCCGTTCGGGAAACCGTAGGGCATGCGGGCACAACCGCTGAGGGATTGGCGAGCGGCGCGGCGTGAGCCCGCCGGTGATGGCTGCACGGGCGGGCTCACGCCGCGCCGCTCGCCTTGTTGTGAGTGCGTCTAATCTGCACTGCGCTTCCATCCTCTGCAGCGCGCGATTCGGGCGCTGGCGTGGACGCCGTGAGACGGATACACTTCTCGTTGGAGTTTCCGCCAGCGTGGAGGTAGCGTATGCTGCGGCGTTACGCCGCGGATGGCTTGCGTTGCCCACCCGATGATGTCGTGCGATCATGTCTGGAGCCAGACATGATCTCCCACAGGAGGTAAGTGGCTCGCGGCTGGCGGATACTCCTCCCGAACCTTCCTTTGCTCCCTTGTCTCGTTCTCCAAAGGTGTCCGCATGACGCCCCAGGGATCGGTCAGCGGTTGGATTCATCAAATCCATCAGGGAGACAGCCGTGCGGCCGCGGAACTCTGGCGCCGCTACTTCCCGCGCCTCGTCGGGCTGGCGCGGGCCGTCCTGGGGAGCGCCCCACGCAGGATGGCCGACGAGGAGGACGCCGCCCCCAGCGCCTTCGACAGCTTCTGCCGCGGCGCCGAGGAAGGGCGCTTCCCTGACCTCTGTGATCGCGACAGCCTGTGGCGGCTGCTGGTGGTCCTGACGCGGCGCAAGGCCGTGCACCAGGGCCGTCATGAGCAGCGACAAAAGCGCGGCGGCGGGGCTGTGCTGGACCAGGCTGGCGTGGCTCGTGCGGCTGGTTCCCCCGAAGAAGCAGCCGGCGACCTCGACTGGCTCGCAGACGGCGAGCCGACGCCCGCGTTCGCTGCGGAAGTGGCCGAGGAGTGCCAGCGCCTGCTCCGCCTCCTGCCCAACGATGACCTGCGCTCGCTCGCGGTGTGCAAGATGGAAGGGTACACCAACGAGGAGGTCGCCGCGAAGGTCGGCTGCTGCCTCAGCACCGTGGAGCGCCGCCTGCAACTCATCCGTCGCCTCTGGTCGGAGGAACGCCCTCACGCCTAACGGATCGATTCCCCTCCTTGCGGTTGCCCGGATTTCCTGGAGCATCTCCGGAAGACGATGCCGGACCAGGCCTCGACTCACACCCGCACGGCGCTGGCCTCGAGCATCGTGTTCAGGAGAGGCCACACCCGACCGTTCCCAGGCGCGCTTTTCTCCGCATCCCCTTTGGTGAGGGCCCCATCATGGCCTGGTTTGGCCCGCGCACCCGGCAACGGCCCCGCAACGCTCGCCCGACTCGCCCGGGCCGCTATCGCCCAGTCCTCGAACCGCTCGAAGACCGCCTCGCCCCTGCGATCTTCACGGTCAACACCCCGACCGACACCGGCTTTGGCATCGGTCTGGCCGGCGATCTACGTTACTGCCTCACCCAGGCTAACGCCACATCGGGGCTCGACATTATCCGGTTCAACATCCCGGGCTCCGGCCTGCACACGATCAACGTGACCTCAGAGTTGCCGTCCATCTTCGACCCCGTCGTCCTCGATGGCTACTCCCAACCGGGTTCGAGTCCGAACACGTTGGCGGTCGGCGACAACGCCGTGCTGACCATTGAGCTGAACGGCTCAGGAGCCGGAGCAGCCGCTCAGGGGCTGGCCCTCTTTTCCGCCGGCAGTACCGTGCGCGGGCTGGTGATCAACCGCTTCGCTTTCAATGGCATCTACCTCAGTCCAGCCGCCGACGGCAACACGATCGAGGGCAATTTCCTGGGCACCGACCCCAGCGGCACCGTCGCCCGCGGCAACGGTGGGTCGGGCATCAGCGTCGATAACGCGGCCACGAACAACACGCTCGGCGGCACTACCCCGGCCGCACGCAACCTCATCTCGGGCAACCAGTTGGAGGGGATCTTCATGTCCGGACCCGGCAACGTGGTGCAGGGCAACTACCTTGGCACCGACGTGACCGGCACCGTCGCCCAGGGGAATATCGCGGACGGCGTCTTCATCGGAGGCGCGGCCACGAACAACGTCATCGGCGGCACCGAGCCGGGGGCGGGCAACGTGATCGCCTACAATCGCAAAGGCGTCGTGCTCACCGGCACCGCGACCACCGGCAACCGCATCCTGGGCAACGCCATCTTCGCCAACGCCGCGATGGGCATCGACCTCGGCGACGACGGCGTGACGCTCAACGACGCGTCTGGCCACAGTGGGCCCAACAACTTCCAGAACTTCCCGGTGCTGACCCAGGTCACGGCCTCCGGCAACGGTCGCACCGTCTTCGGCCACCTGCGCAGCACGCCAAATACGACTTTCGCGCTCGATTTCTTCGCCAATGCCGCTTTTGACCCGTCCGGCTACGGACAGGGCGAGGTCTACCTTGGTTCCGTGACCGTCACGACCGACGCCAGCGGCTTCGCCGCGTTCAGTTTCGCCTACGTCGCAGATCCCGCACAGCCGTTCTTGACGTCCACGGCGACCGACCCGGCCGGGAACACGTCCGAGTTCTCCGGCCGCGATTTGCCGCCGGTCTTCAACGTCCCCGGCCCGCAGCAAACCCTGGAGAGCGTGCCGCTCACCATCAATGCCTCGGTCGGCGACGCGGACAGCGACGGCGCCGACACGTTCCAGGTCACACTGACGGTCAGTCATGGGATATTGACGATCCC
>WNGB01012208.1_pt1 | contig 11695 bp, 9 predicted proteins | sample 5400681 | NCBI WGS metagenome assembly WNGB01 (sample SAMN13153367, study PRJNA577476) | soil metagenome | isolation source: 115 cm soil or saprolite under grassland replicate 2 | place: USA:California | collected 2016-06-15 | reverse complement strand
GGCCGGTCATAGACTTGGCGTGCAACAGTCCCTCCAGAGGTGAGCACGGACAGTGAGAATGGCCGCGCGGAGTCTACTGGCAGGGGCTGTTGCACTCAAACTCCCAATTTACGCTGAAAAGCATTCTGAATAACGTTCAACACATGCCCATCCGCGTGCTCAACGACCAGGAGTACGCTGCCTACACAGAAGCGCGCTCCCGACACTATCGGGAGCTAGACCAAGAGCAAGGCTCCGATCCTTCCTTACTGAATCGGCTCTTCAGAAGATAGACGACCATCGCTTTGGCCGTGCCTCTCTGGGACGTTGTGGGGGAGCTACCTTGTGGCCAGCTACGTAAACCCAAATGCCATTGTGTCAAATAAGCTGCCGCTTGTGCGCGGGAAGAGCAGCGAACCGAAGTCACCAGAACGACCACGCCAACAGGACCAGCTACCCAAGCAAGAGCGACGACCCGATCGGCAGACGCGGTACGCTGTCCGGCTTCGCCGGGCAGCTCCAAGGCGAAGAACGGCCTCGCCTTCGGCGCCGCGGCCGGGACCCTGCACCCGTCCGCGGACCGGCCGTTGTCGCGGCCGGCCGGCAGCTCCCACGGCGCTCGCCGGCCACCTCAAGGGCGCTTCGCGGTCCTGCGGACCGGCCTGCGGCCCGCCCTTGACCCGGCCGCCGCCGCCGTGGGCCGTGCTCCACACGTCGCCCCCGGGTGGGGCGAGGACCGGGCCGCCCGGCCGCGACCCGAGCGGCGCCCGCGAGCACCACGGTCGCCGATTTTGCAGAAATCACCGCCCGCTCGCACCCGCGCGCTCCCACTGACAGCGCCACTCACCGTGCAGGTCACGGCATGCTCACAGCCCGGCTCAGCAAGTCAATCACAGCAGCGGTCCATAGCACGCCGGCCTCACTCACAGGCTGTACGCGAGGCTGAACGCCCACCTCACAGCAAGGCCCGGCGCGCTGTCACCGAACTGTCACCGGACTATCACAGCGGCTCACAGGCTCGTGTCGGCGGCCGAGTCAGCCTGGCGGTGAGTCCCATGTGGCTTGCTGGCGCGATGGGATGTCGAAAATCCGGCCCTCCAACCCGGTTTTGGGGTGGGAGCTGTCGCATCCGGGCCGATTCGCTGGCCGGTTGTCCCCAGAGAGGCCCCCAACCGGAAGTTTCCAGAGAGAGCCATGTTGAAAATCGGCCTCCTTCTGGATGTTTGGAGGTGGAAGCCCGCTCGCCTGATGTCGAGATCCGGCGCCGCCATGGATGTTTGGAGCAGAAGCCCGTTCGCCTACCGCCTCGAGGTCGCCATGTCCCTGGACGTGTTCCCCGGTTGTCACCCGCGCCGATTCGGCGGCGGGTCTGTCGGCAGGTCGGTCAGCGGATCTGGGGCCGAATCAAGGACTCGGCGCCCCACAGGCGAGCAGCACTGCACGTCACCCCGGCAGTCGCCGCACCTGGCAGCGGCGCCGACTCCGGAACGGAGGTGATCGCCATGTCTGTGTCGGCCCGTAATGTGCGCGAGCGTCCGCGCGCTCGCGGTCGCTCGCGCCAGCCCAGGAGCATGGCTGACCGGCTGCTGGTGCTCGCCGGCCAGCTCACCGACCGAGACCGCGCCATCATCCGCCTGGTCCACGAGCACCGCGTGTTCACCACCCACCAGCTCGCCCGGGTCTACTTCCGTTCGCAGGACCGCGCCGAGCATCGGCTGCGCCAGCTCACCCAGGCGAACGTGTTGGCGCGGTTCCGGCCGTACACCCACCACGGGGAGGGCTCCGCGCCCTTCCACTACGTGCTCGGCAACGCCGGCGCTGCGGTCCTGGCCGCCGAGCGGGGCATCGAGCCGCGCCGGCTCAACTACCGCCAGGACAAGGCGTTGGAGATCGCCCACAGCCAACGCCTCGCGCACCAGGTGGGCGTCAACGGCTTCTTCACCACTCTGATCGGCCACGCCCGCCAGCGGCGTCGCGGTGGCGCCCGGCTGGCGGTGTGGCTGTCGGAGCGTGAGTGCAATGACCGCTGGGGCCACGTGGTCCGCTCGGACGGCTACGGCCGCTGGCACGAGGGCGAGCGCCAGGTGGACTTCTTCCTGGAGTACGACCGGGGCACCGAGCCGCTGGAGCGGCTGGCCGCCAAGCTGGTGGCCTACGGCGAGTTGGCCGACGCCACCGAGATCCCCACCCCGTTGCTGTTCTGGCTGCCGTCGTCTGGTCGAGAGGCCAGCGTCCGCGAGACCCTGGCCCGCGAGGACCGTTGGAACCGCGTGCGGTTCCTGGTCGCAACCGCCAGCCCGACCCTTGCCCTCGGTCCGGCCGAGGCCGCGTGGCTGCCGCTGCGGCAGACGTGGCCGCGCCGCCGCCTGATCGAGCTGGAGGACGCCATTGGCTGACAGCCTCTCGCTATCCGAAGGCGTTCGAGGGGAGGCCTACACGGCGAAGCCGGCCGGCGGAACCACGAGTGCGAGCCGGTTCACACGGCATCGGGTCCGGGGCTCGCGGACGCCTGAGCGAGCCCCGTTCGACCTTGCTGCCTGGGTACGAGCCTCGCGTGCCCACAGCGGCGTTCCCGAGAAGGTAGAAGACCGTGATGCGCTGCTGCTCGCGGCGAGGCTCATACTTTCCAGACGATCTCAACAAACGAAGGATCGAAGCACCATTCCTCGCCGGTCGGCTCGTTCCGCCACACCCTCCGTCCGGGGTTCCCGGGGTAGAGGATCACCTTCTTCACCACCAGGCCGATAAGCGAACGGCGCCATTCAAGATCTGCCGTTTCCCACGCCTCGCGGATTGTCTGACCGACCGGGATCGCCGCGAACAGCCGCCCGGTCTTCAGCCGCTCCAGCTTGCTCTTCGTCTCTTCGAGCGCGTCTTCCACCACACTCTTGGCGAGCGTCAATTGCTCACGGTTGAGTAGCCCGGAGGCGTAGTCCGTCACCAGGTCGTCGACCTTGAGCTTCTGAGCGTGGTAGGTGCCGAGTAGTTGTTGCAGCTCCGTCTGCTGATCGGTGCCCTTGAGAGTGGCGGCGAATTCCGGGGACTCGTAGGACAACAGCACCGCTTCCGTGACCAGGGCATCGACCGGCGCTGCATTGCGGAACACCTTGCCGCAACCACGCTTGACGCCTCGGCCGTCGGTCTTCACACAGCGGTAGCGCAGGTAGCCCTCCTTGCCCGAGGCTGCGGGCCGGGCGAGCCTGCTGCCGATCATTGGCGCTTCGCAGAGGCCGCATTCCGCAAAGCCCGTGAGCAGGTAGTGGCGGTAGACGAGTTCCTTGGCTTTGGCTTCCTCACGGCGGGCTTGGAGGATGAGCTGCACGTGCTCCCACTGGTCTCGTTCGATGATGGCGGGCCACTTGGCAGGATACTCACGGCCGTTGTGGGTGCGGACGCCGATGATGCGCGGACTGCTGAGAATGCGCTCCAGTTTGGTGATGCTCCAGGGTCCACCCTTGGCGCTCGTAAACCCGCGCTGGTTGAAGTCGCTGATGATGGCGTACGGCGACTCGCCAGCAATGAGGCGCTTGGCGGCTTCGTGGATGCGGTCTGCCTCATCAGGGACCACGGTCATGCCGTCTTTGGCGTACCCGTAGGGACGTGGCCCGCCGTTGTAGCCGCCCTCGCGGGCGATTGCCTTCTTCCGGCGCTTTTGCCGATCCGAGGTCCGGCGCGACTCCAGGACGGCGTTGTTGACTGCGTTGACAGCGTTGTGGATGCCTTCTCCGGTGGAGAGGTCGTAGCCGGTCTCGTCCGTCGTCTCGATCTTGCGCAGGCTCGTTGAGCCGGCCAGGTGGATCAGTTCAAGCAGCTCCTCAAGGCGGCGGTAGAGGCGTGACATCTCGGTACACAGCACGCCCTCGGCCTCCCCTTGGCGCAAGCGCTCCAGCATTTGGAGGTAGCCGAGGCGGGGCTTGGTCGAGTAGATCGAGGCCGAGGTGTCGTCGTCGGTGAAGACGCCGACGATCTCGTGGCCGTGCTGGGCTGCGTACTCCTCGCACTCGGCAAGCTGAATTTCGCAGCTTGGGCTCATGCCGCCGCCCTTGTACAGCGAGAGACGGCGGTACGCGAACATCTTCATGTTCGGCTCCCTTCGCACAATGCCGCTGCGCCAGACAGCCTAGCATGGCTAGTGCCTAGCGGGAAGCGGTAGTGTCGAAGGTGTGCCACTCCCAGTTGTCGTCCTCGACGTTGGCCAGCGCCGCGCACATGCCGCCCTGCGCGGCGCCGGTGTGGGAGCGGGTCGGGTACAGCTTGGACAGCACCGCGGTCCTGGCGCGGGTGGACGCCTCCAGCGCGGCCCGCAGCCCCGCGCCGCCCGCGCCGACGATCACCACGTCATAGGAGTGCTGCTGTGCCATCCACGTCAGCCTTTGGGGGTGAAGGTGAAGATCGTCAGCGACCCGAGCACCCAGGTGAGGCCGACCACGATGAGGTTCAGGCTCTGGTATGCCAGGCGCCGGGCGCCGCTGCGCGCGTAGTCGTCGATGATCACCCGCAGGCCGTTGCCGCCGTGCAGCAGGGCCAGCGTCAGCATGGCGAAGTCGTAGACCCGCCAGAAGGGGTTGGACCAGCGGCCGGAGACGAAGGCGAAGTCGACCCGCGAGATGCCGCCGCCGACCACGTGCATGATTGCGAAATGGCTGAGCACCAGCAGCACCAGCAGCACGCCGGAGACGCGCATGAACACCCAGGCGTAGAGCTCGTAGTCGCTGCGGCGCCGGCGCCCGGCGGCGGAGCGGGGCAGGGGGGTGGGGGCGACGTCGGCGCGCATCTCACTCCCCCCGCAGGACCTTGGCGCCGATGGCGATGACCGGCGGGACCGCCAGCGCCACGAACAGCACGGCCTGGACGTAGAGCATCTGGCGCTGCCTGGCCACGCCCTTGGACCAGAAATCGAACAGGATCACCCGCAGGCCGTTCAGCGCGTGGAAGATCACCAGCACCGCCAAGCCGATCTCGAGCAACCCGACGAACCGGGTCCGGTAGGTGCCGATGACGCGGTTGTATGCCTCGGGCGAGACGTTGACCAGGGCCGTGTCCATCACGTGCGCGAACAGGTAGAAGAGAATGGCGACGCCGGAGATCCGGTGGAGGACCCAGGTCCACATGCCCTCGCGGCCACGATAGAGCGTTCCGAGCCGCTGCATCCTCGGCAGGTCACCTCCCGGACGACACGCCCGCACCACAGCGGCCTTGACTGTACCATCGTCCCCGCAGCGGTGGTTTGGGTTGTCTTGCCTGTTCAGAAGAGGTTTGGGCCGACCGACCAAAGGTCGTAGAGTACTGCTCCGATCATGGAGCAGGCAGCCCCCGAACGGCTCATCGCCAACCGCTATGCCCTCCAGGCCACCCTGCGCCGGGGCCGGGCCGGCGTCGTCTTGCGAGCCACCGACCTGGTCACCGGCGGTGCCGTGGCGGTCGAGGAGATCGAGCCGCAAGCCGAGCCCGAGACCGAGCGCGCCGCGCGCTGGTCCCGGATCGTTCAGGGTGCCCGCGCAGCGGCGGCCGTCAACCATCCCGGCGCGCTCACCCTGCACGACGTGCTGCTCGACGGGGACCGCCTCTACGTGGTCACCGAGCTGGTCGAGGCGTTCACGCTCAGCGAGCTGATCGAGCGCCACGGCCGCCTGCCGCCGCGCCGGGTCGCGGGCATCGGCCTGCACGTGCTCGACGTGCTCGAGGCCGCCCATCGCTCCGGCTTCGCCCATCTGGACCTGCAGCCCGCGAGCGTGCTGGTGACCCCGGACGGCGCCGCCCGCCTGGCGGGCCTGGGGCTGACGGCGGTGGCCCCGCCGGCGCAGCCCATGCCCCTTCCAGCGCCGGAACAGGCCCGCGGCGAGCCGGCCGGTCCGTCCGCGGACCTGTGGGCGCTCGGCGCCACCATGTACACGGCGGTGGAGGGCGAGGCGCCCTATGGCGACGGCTGGGCACCGGCCGCGGACGCCGTCCTGTACGGGGAGCCGCGGCCGTGCGAGCACGCCGGCCCGCTCGCCCCGGTGATCGGGGCGCTGCTCGCCAGGACGCCCGCGCTGCGGCCCGCGGTCGCCGAGGTCCGCCGCCAGCTCCAGGAGGTCGCCGAGAGCGCCGGCGGCGCCGTGGGCGCCGCCGCAGCCGTCGGCCGGGCGGCCCGCGCCAGGTCCCGTCCCGGCCCGCTGCCCGGATGGCGCCAGGCGCTCGACTGGCTGCTGGACCGGCGGCGGCGGGGGCTGCTGCTCGGCGTCGCCTCGGCGCTGCTCGCGCTGGTGTCATTCGCGCTGATCGTGGCGGTCATCGGCGACCCGGCCGGCTCCGGGGTGCAGCGGCAGGCCCAGGGCGTGACCACCGTGCCCGCCCCGAACACCTCGGCCACCACCTCGACGAGCACCTCCACCTCCACCACCACGCCGCCGAGCACCGTCCCGGCGCTGCCGGCCGGCTGGACCGTGTTCGCCGACGACCACGCGGGCTTCCGCATCGCCTATCCGGCGAGCTGGGAGGTCGTGGGCCAGGGCGACCACACGGCCGAGTTCCACGACCGCTCGCTGCCGACCTTCATGCGCGTCCAGTGGCAGGACGGGCCCGCCGGCGACCCGGTCGCGGCCGAGCAGCAGTCCTCGCAGCGGCACGCCGGCCTGCACCAGGGGAGCTACCAGCAGGTCCGGGTCGAGCAGACGATCTTCCAGGGCCGTCCGGCCGCCATGCTCGAGTTCACCTTCCTCGGCGACGGCCAGGAGCCCTTCCGTGCCCTGGAGCTCGGCGGCGACACCCCACCGGGCCAGGGCGGCCCCGGCCGCTGGGTGGCGATCGGCGTGTTCGCCCGCGAGGCCGACTGGGGCGTCGCCCAGGCGATCCTGCAAACCGCCCTCGGCTCCTTCGTCCCCCCGCCGGGGTGAGCCCGCTCGAGGTTGGGAATTCGGGACCGGGGCAGCCTCCGGCCTGGTCGCCCTCTGGGGCCATCCGGTAGCGTGGTCCGCATGCCAGACCGTGCCGCCGAACGGCTGATCGCCGACCGCTATGCCCTCCAGACCCCGATCGGGCAGGGCGGCATGGGCGTCGTCTGGGGAGCCAGGGACACCCTGCTCGGCCGCGAGGTGGCGATCAAGGAGGTCCGCCTGCCGGCGAGCATCCCGGACAGCGAGCGCGACTCGATGCGGGCGCGGGTGCTGCGCGAGGCGCGCGCGGCCGCTCGGCTCAACCATCCCGGCGCGGTGACGCTCTACGACGTCATCAACGAGCAGGGCCATGCCTTCATCGTGATGGAGCTGATCCACGCGCCCACCCTGGCGCAGACCGTCGCCACGCAGGGCCCGCTCGATCCGTCCCGGGCGGCCGCCATCGGCCTGCAGGTGGCCGGCGCCCTCGCCGCGGCCCACCAGGCCGGCATCGTCCACCGCGACGTCAAGCCCGCCAACGTGATGGTCGGCGACGACGGCACCACGCGGCTCACCGACTTCGGCATCGCGCGGGTGCAGGGCGACCCGAAGCTCACCTCGACCGGGCTGATCGTCGGCTCGCCTGCCTACATGGCGCCCGAGCAGGCAAGCGGCGAGGCCGCCGGCCCTCCCGCCGACATGTGGGGACTGGGGGCGACGCTGTACTTCGCGGTGGAGGGCCGGCCGCCGTTCGAGCGCGGCGGCTCGATCGCCACCATGGCCGCGGTGGTCAACGACGCGCCGCGCCCGCCGCGGCGCGCGGGCACGCTCGGCCCGATCATCAGCTCCCTGCTGTCCAAGTCTCCCGAGGCCCGCCCGACCGCCGATGCGCTGCGCCAGCAGCTCGAGTGGATGGTGGCGGCCCAGGGCGGGGCGGCCGGGGTGCGCCCGCCCGGCGCGCCACCGCCGGCCGCGAGGCCCGGTCCCTCCCGCCCGGGCTACCCGGGCCCTGGGCACTCCCGGCCGGGCCAGCCGGCCCGCCCGGTCTCGCGGGCGACGGCCACGCTGCCCGGCCACCCGGTCGCCGACCTGGGCGCCGAGAGAGCGGACCCGACCGAGCGACAGGAGAGCAGCCAAGCGCCAGGGTGGCCGCCGGGCCATAGCAGCCGCCGCGGGCCGAGCCTGCGCTGGCCTGACCTGCGCTGGCCTGGGCACCGCCGGCTCGGCGCCGCCGTGGCCGTCGCGCTGGCGGCCGCGATCGCGCTGGCGGCCGCGACCCTCGGCCTCCGCGGCGCCTTCTCAGGAGACGGGGACCGTGGCGGGCGCGCGGCCTCGCGCGGGTCCGGCACGAGCGTCACCACCGCGCCGGCGCCGAGCGCCACCACCGCGCCGCGGACGCCCTCGACCAGCGCCGGGCCCGGGCAGGTCCCGCCCGGCTGGATCGGCTTCCGGCACCCGACCGGCGCCTACAGCCTGGCCTACCCGCGCGGCTGGCACATCTCCACCTCGAACGGCGGCAACAACGACACCGATCTGCGCGCTCCTGGTGGGCTGCTGCTCAGGGTCCAGTCCAGCGACCACCCGCGCGACCCGATGCAGGCATGGAGGCAGTTCGAGCGCAGCTTCGCCAGCTCCCACGGGCGGCAGGGCTACCGGCGCATCGCGCTGGAGTCCGGCCGCTACAACGGTCTCGACGCGGCCGTGTGGGAGTTCAGCTATGTGCTGGACGGGCAGCCGGTCCGGGCCCGCGACGTGACCTTCAAGAGCGCCGACGGGCGCTGGGGCTACGCGGTCCTGCTCCAGGCACCCGAGCGGCGCTGGTCCGAGTCGCAGGCCGCCGGCGCCGAATTCGAGCGCGCCTTCACCGTGCTCGGCTGAGGCGGCGCGAGCATCCAGAGCCGTTGGGGCATAGCCAACTCGGCGCGGAGACGATAGGGTGCGACGGCATGGTGCAGGATGTCGTGGGTCGCCGCCGCCGGGTCGTCGCCGGCCGTTACGAGCTCGGGTCGCAGCTCGGTGAGGGCGGCGTGGGCGTGGTATGGCGGGCGGAGGACACCCTGCTGGGGCGCCCGGTCGCCATCAAGGAGGTCGAGCTGCCGCCCGCGGTCCGTGAGGAGCAGCGGACCGCGCTGCGCGCAAGGGTGATCCGCGAGGCCCGCGCAGCCGCGCGACTCAGCCACCCCGGCGCGGTCACCCTGTTCGACGTGGTCCAGGACGCGGGCCAGGACTTCATGGTCATGGAGCTGGTGGAGGCGCCCAACCTGGACCAGCTCGTCGCCGAGCGCAGCCCGCTCGACCCCCGCCAGGCGGCCGCGATCGGCCTGCGGCTGCTGGCGACCCTCGAGGCGGCGCACCGGGCCGGCATCGTGCACCGGGACGTCAAGCCCAGCAACGTGCTGGTGCGCGAGGACGGCACCACCAAGCTCACCGATTTCGGGACCGCCTCCCTGACCGGCGACCCGGAGCTGACCGCGACCGGGGTCGTGGCGGGCTCGCCGGCGTTCATGGCGCCCGAGCAGATCAAGGGCCTGGAGGTCGGGCCACCCACCGACCTGTGGGCGCTCGGGGCGACGCTGTACTTCGCGGTCGAGGGGGAACCTCCGTTCCGGTCGGCCAAGGTGCAGTTCGACGTGGTGAACGCGATCGTCAACGACCAGCCGCGCCCGCCGCGCCGCCTCGGCCCGCTCGCCCCGGTGATCGAGCGGTTGCTGGCCAAGGAGCCGGCGGAGCGCCCGGGCTCGGCCGACGTCTGGTACCTGCTGCGGCGGGTGGCGGCAGGGCAGCCGCTCGACGGCGCGCCGCCAGCCGAGCCGGCGGCAGCGGAGGCCGCCGAGACGGCGGGGCGGCCGGACATCGGGACGTGGCTCCGCCGCCGCCGGCGCTGAACCTCCCGATCGGGCAGCTGACCGCCCTGGAGCTGACCTGGCCTGGCCGCGGTGTGGTCCGTCCCGGTCGCCAGAAGCCTGGGGTTACCCTTGCTTCTGGCGACAGGAGGCGATGATGGGCACAGACGAGCAGCGCTGTACCGACTCCGGCATCCCGATCAAGGTGGTGTACGGCCCAGAGGACATGGCGGGCTTCGACCCCGAGCAGGCGCTCGGCGAGCCCGGGCGCGATCCCTTCACCCGCGGCATCCACCCGACCATGTACCGCAGCCGCGCCTGGACCATGCGCCAGTACGCCGGCTTCGGCTCGGCGACCGAGACCAACGCTCGCTTCCGCTACCTGCTCGACCGCGGCCAGACCGGCCTGTCGGTGGCGTTCGACCTGCCGACCCAGATGGGTTACGACTCCGACCATCCCATGGCCGCCGCCGAGGCTGGCAGGGTCGGCGTCGCGATCGACTCCCTGGCCGACATGCGCAGGCTCCTCGAGGGGATCCCGCTCGGCAAGGTCTCCACCTCGATGACGATCAACGCGCCGGCGGCGATCCTGCTGCTGCTGTACCAGCTCGTCGGGGAGGAGCAGGGGACCGATCCGGCGGAGCTGACCGGCACCGTCCAGAACGACGTGCTCAAGGAGTACATCGCCCGCGGAACCTACATCTACCCACCAAGGGCGAGCCTGCGCATCACCACCGACCTGTTCGCCTACTGCGCCCGCCACCTCCCCCGCTTCAACACCATCTCGATCTCCGGCTACCACATGGCCGAGGCCGGCGCGACCGCTGTGCAGGAGGTGGCCTTCACCCTCTCCGACGCCATCGCCTACGTGCAGGCGGCACTGGACGCAGGGCTGGAGGTGGACGCCTTCGCGCCGCGGCTGTCGTTCTTCTTCGTCGCCCGCACCACCCTGTTCGAGGAGGTCGCCAAGTTCCGCGCCGCGCGGCGCGTCTGGGCCGACATCATGGCCAGCCGCTTCGGCGCCAGGGACCCGCGCTCGCGCATGCTGCGCTTCCACACCCAGACCGCTGGCGTCCAGCTCACCGCGCAGCAGCCGCTGAACAACGTGGTCCGGGTCGCCTACCAGGCCCTCGCCGCGGCCCTGGGCGGGACCCAGTCGCTGCACACCAACGCCTACGACGAGGCGCTCGCCCTGCCGAGCGAGTCAGCCGCGCGGCTGGCGCTGCGCAGCCAGCAGGTGCTCGCCAACGAGACGGGCGTCGCCGACACCGTCGATCCCCTCGCCGGGTCGTACTTCATCGAGCGCCTCACCGACGAGATCGACGGGCGAGCGCGTGAGCTCATCGCCGAGGTCGACCGGTTGGGTGGGGCGGTGGCCGCGATCGAGCGCGGCTTCCAGAAGGAGCAGATCGAGCGTTCCGCCTACCAGGAGCTCCAGGCGGTCGAGTCGGGCGGCAAGGTGGTGGTGGGCGTCAACCGCTACACCGAGGGCGAGGAGGAGCCGGTGAGCCTGCTCCATCTCGACCCCACCATCGCCGAGGCGCAGGCCAAGTCGCTGGCCGAGGTGCGTGCCCAGCGCGACGCCCGCGCGGTGCTCGCCGCCCTGGACGACCTGCGCGACGCCGCCGCGGGCCAGGACAACCTGCTGGTGCCGATGCGCGAGGCGCTGCGGCGCATGGCAACCGTCGGCGAGGTCAGCGACGTCCTCCGCGAGGTTTTCGGGGTCTACCGTCCTCCAGCCACCTTGTGAGCGTGTGGCACCCGCGTTTCCACCATGGTTTGTGGAGGTAAGCAAGTATCCGTCCGGTGTCGGCCGGGTCGCACCGTCGGCCCCCGTCTGGAGGAACTGCTTACGATGTCTGACACGCTCCAGTTCGTCATCTATCTGGCCGCTTTTCTCTGTTTCCTGGTGGCCGCCTTCGGCATCCGCACCAGCTGGGCGGGTCGCCTGAACCTCATCGGCCTCGGCCTCGCCCTGTGGGTGTTCATCCCGCTGGTGATCACCCTCCGAAGGATCAC
>WNGB01017702.1_pt1 | contig 11697 bp, 10 predicted proteins | sample 5400681 | NCBI WGS metagenome assembly WNGB01 (sample SAMN13153367, study PRJNA577476) | soil metagenome | isolation source: 115 cm soil or saprolite under grassland replicate 2 | place: USA:California | collected 2016-06-15 | reverse complement strand
CGATCCGCTGTGGGGAGAGGCCACGACCACCGGTGCGGTCTGGCGCCGCGGCGGGCGGTAATCCAAGGCCTCGTGATCGGACGCGGTCGGCAAAGACTCCATAGATGCGTCATAGCGCGCGGACGGGGGCGCGTCACGCACTGCACGTGCATGCCGGCCCGGACCCACGCTCTTGCCAATCCCCACTCTTGCCAATCCAGGGGCCGCGATGTAGACGACCGCACTTTCCGGCGATGGGCGCGTAGCTCAGCGGTAGAGCACTGTCTTGACATGGCAGGGGTCACAGGTTCAATCCCTGTCGCGCCCACCATCGCCCACCACAATCCCTTGTCCGAATTCTTCTCCCTTTACTCACACGACTTCGTGCGAGTCGCGTGCTGCGTGCCGCGCACCCAGGTCGCCGACGCCGCCTACAATCTGGCCGAAACGCTGCGGCTGGCCGCCGAAGGCGACAAGGCCCGCACAGCGGTCATGGTCTTTCCCGAGCTGGGACTGTCGTCCTACGCCATCGAGGACCTGTTGCTGCAGGATGCGCTTCTGGACGAGGTCGAGGCGTCGATCGCCAAGGTCGTCGCGGCCTCGAGCAAGCTCTTCCCCGTCCTGATCGTCGGCGCCCCGCTGCGCCTGGCCGGCCGGCTGTACAACACCGCCGTCGTCATCCATCGCGGCGTCATCCTGGGCGTCGTCCCGAAGACCTACCTGCCCAACTACCGCGAGTTCTACGAAAAGCGACACTTCGTGTCGGGCGCCAACATCGTCGAGCACACGATCAAGATAGCCGGTCATCACGCGCCGTTCGGCACCGACATGCTGTTCCGCTCAACCGGCAGCGTGCCCATCACCTTCCATGTCGAGATCTGCGAGGACATCTGGGTGCCGGTGCCGCCGTCGAGCCATGCGGCGCTCGCCGGCGCCGAGCTGCTGGTCAACCTGTCGGCCAGCAACATCACCATCGGCAAGGCCGAGGCGCGGCGCCTCTTATGTGGCAGCCAGTCGGCGCGCGCCATCGCGGCCTACGCCTATTCGGCGTCCGGCCCGGGCGAATCGACGACCGACCTTGCCTGGGACGGCCATGCCGCGATCTACGAACTGGGCGACCAGCTCGCCGAGACGACGCGCTTCGAAAAGGATTCGACCATCGTCAGCGCCGACGTCGACATCGGCCGCATCCGCCAGGAGCGGCTGCGCAACAACGGCTTTGCCGATTGCGCCATGATCGAGGGCGACAAGGTCAAACGCTTCCGCAAGGTCGACTTCGTCCTCGAGGCGCCGCGGGGCAGGGTGGCGCTCGAGCGCCCCATCGAGCGGTTCCCCTACGTGCCGTCGGATCCCGCCAAGCTGCACGACAATTGCTACGAGGCCTACAACATCCAGATCCAGGGCCTGGCGCAGCGCCTGATGTCGAGCCGAACGGAAAAGGCGATCATCGGCGTGTCGGGCGGCCTCGATTCGACGCAGGCGCTGATCGTCACCTGCCGAGCGATGGACCAGCTCAAGCTGCCGCGCAAGAACATCTACGCCTACACGCTGCCGGGCTTCGGCACCTCCGACAAGACGCACAAGAATGCCTGGCGGCTGATGGAGGCGCTGGGCGTCACCGCGGCCGAGATCGACATCAAGCCCGCGGCGCAGCAGATGCTGGCCGACATCGGCCATCCCTTCGCCCAGGGCAAGAAGGTCTACGACGTGACCTTCGAGAACGTGCAGGCGGGCCTGCGCACCGACTACCTGTTCCGCCTCGCCAACCAGCAGGGTGGCATGGTGGTGGGCACCGGTGACCTCTCCGAGCTGGGGCTGGGCTGGTGCACCTACGGCGTCGGCGATCACATGTCGCACTACAATCCGAACGGCTCGGTCTCCAAGACGCTGATCCAGCACCTGATCCGTTTCGTCGCCGCCTCGGGTGACGTCGGCAAGGACACGGCCGAGATCCTGCACGACATCCTGGATACTGAGATCTCGCCCGAGCTGATCCCGGCCGGCGCGACCGGCGCCATCCAGTCGACCGAGCAGTCGGTCGGCCCCTACGCGCTGCAGGACTTCAACCTCTTCTACCTGACCCGGCTGGGCTTCCGGCCGTCCAAGATCGCGTTCCTGGCCTGGAACGCCTGGCACGACATCGACAAGGGCGCCTGGCCCGCCAACCTGCCGGCAGGGACGCGGCGGGCCTATGAGCTCGGCGAGATCCGGCACTGGCTGAAGCTGTTCCTGCGGCGCTTTTTCACCAACCAGTTCAAGCGCTCGGCGTTGCCGAACGGCCCCAAGATATCCTCCGGCGGCTCGCTGTCGCCGCGCGGCGACTGGCGCGCCCCGTCGGACGGCAGTCCGGATGTCTGGCTGGCCGAGCTGGAGACGGTTCCCGAGAAGGCGAAATAGAAAGGTCACAGACCGGCCCGCGAACGAAACCGGCCGGTCCCGCGTTGGCACCTCCGATCCCACCAAGGGAGGGTGTGCGATGGCCGATCCAACGCTGACCATTTCATCCGAGAGCGTCTGCTTCATCATCGTCAAGGCGCGTGAATTCGACGCCCAGGACGTGGTGACCGATCCCGATTCGGGTTCCAACGCGGCCGACGACGGGGCTGCATCGGTGCTCGAGGCGCACTCCGACGACCTGACGCAGAAGGAACTTGTGGCCTTCATCAATGCGCTGAGCGATGAGGAGCAGGCCGACCTCGTGGCGTTACTGTGGCTGGGCCGTGGCGACGGCACCATGGAAGACTGGGACGACCTGCGTGACGAGGCGCAGCGGCAGCACAACAACCGCACCGCCGCGTATCTGCTGGGCGAGCCGCTGCTCTCCGATCATCTCGAAGAGGGCCTCTCGCAGTTCGGCTTCTCGTGCGAGGATTTCGAAATCGATCGTCTCTGACGCCTTCCACCTGTCGCGGTCTGAAAGTACAAATAGGCATCGGAGGAAGCTCGATGCCGCTCAAGATCACGAAGTCCGTCCAGCAGATGGTCGATGAGGCCGACAGTCAGATCGAGACGATGCCGCTCGTCGACGCCATGAAAGTCCACGGCCAGCCCGGCGTCACCTTCATCGACATCCGCGATCCGCGCGAGCTGTGGCGCGACGGCACGATCCCGGGCGCGATCAACGTGACGCGCGGCATGCTCGAGATGTGGATCGATCCGGCGAGCCCCTACGCCAAGGACTATTTCCAGAACGGCAACAAGTTCATCTTCTTCTGCGCCGGCGCCTGGCGCTCGGCACTGGCGACCAAGACCGCGCAGGACATGGGGCTGACGCCGGTCGCCCACATCCAGGGCGGCTTCGGCGCCTGGAAGAAGGCGGGCGGTCCGGTCGAGAAGGTCGAGCCCAAGAAGTAGGTGGGCGATGAGCCCCGACACCGCCCTGGTGCCGCAGCCGACGCTCGACGAGTTTCCCGAGTTCGTCTCGATCCCGATCCGCGTCGCGCGTAACGCGGCGGCCTGGCCCGACAAGCGGGCGGTGCTGTGTGAGGACAAGGCGCGCACCTGGCGCGACTTCGACCGGCGCATCAACCGCATTGCCCGCACGCTCGCCGGCATGGGGATCGGCCGCGGCGACAAGATCGCGATCCTAGCCGCCAACTCGATCGAGTACCTGGAGACCTTCATGGGCGGCCTGCGGGCCGGCGCCTGCGTGGTGCCGCTGTCGACCATGGCGGCGGCCGATGCGCTCGAAAAGATGCTGGATGACTGCGACGCCAAGGTGCTGTTCCTGTCGGAGCAGTATCGCGGCCTGGTCGAGCCCTACGAGGATCGCCTCGGCAAGCTGATCGAAGGTGGCCGCATCGCCTACGATTTCCGGCGCGCCGGCTGGCGCGACTTCGAGGAATGGCTGGAGCGGGCGAGCGACGCGCCGTTCGAGGTGCCGCTGGGACAGCTCGACGACTTCAACATCATCTACAGCTCGGGCACGACCGGCCTGCCCAAGGGCATCCTGCACAGCCACGTCATGCGCGACCTGCTGGCGGTGCGCTTCACCGCCTTCGACTACGGGCCCGACACGGTCTCGCTCGCGTCGACACCGCTTTACTCCAACACGACGCTGGTCGCCGTGCTGGCGACGGTGGGCATCGGCGGCACGACCATCCTGATGCCCCGGTCCGACGTCGTGAAGTTCCTGGAGATTGCCCAGCGCGAGCGCGTCACCCACGCCATGCTGGTGCCGGTCCAGTACCAGCGAATCCTGGCGCATCCGGATTTCGACAAGTACGACCTCAGCGCCTTCAAGACCAAGCTGTCGACCAGTGCGCCGCTGCGCGCCCACATCAAGGCCGATTGCGTGGCGCGGTGGCCGGGTCGGCTGATCGAGATCTATGGCCTCACTGAAGGCGGCGGATCGTGCACCCTGGAAGCCAACCTCCACCCCGACAAGCTGCACACCGTGGGCAAGCCGGCGCTGGGCAGCGAGATCGTGGTGCTGGACGAGCAGGGCAAGGTCCTGCCGCAGGGGGAGGTCGGCGAGCTCGCCGGCCGCGCCCAGGCGATGATGAAGGGCTACTACAAGCAGACCGACAAGACGCGCGACCTGTTCTGGCACGACGTCGAGGGCCGCCTGTACTTCAAGTCAGGCGACATGGGCCGCATCGATGAGGACGGCTTCGTCGTCCTGCTCGATCGCAAGAAGGACATGATCATCTCCGGCGGCTTCAACGTCTATGCCGCCGACATCGAGGTGCTGCTGCTGAAGCATCCCGACGTGATCGACGTCGCGGTGATCGGCATCCCGAGCGAACAGTGGGGCGAATCGCCGATGGCGCTCTGCGTGCGCCGGGCCGGCGCCACGGCTTCCCAAGACGCGATCCGCGACTGGGCGAACGGCCAGCTCGGCAAGACTCAGCGCCTGGCCGCCGTGGAGTTCCGCGATTCGCTGCCGCGCAGCACCATCGGTAAGATCATGAAACGCGAACTGCGCGAGCCCTATTGGGCGGGCCGCACGGCGAAGATTTGAGGCGACGACCATGACTGAACCGACACTGCGCACGTCCCACCTGTTCACGCTGAGTCTGACGGTCGATCCCGACATGACCGACGTTGGCGACACGCCGTATGGCCGCCGCCGCATCGCCACCGTGACCGGCGGCACCTTCGAGGGCGAGGAGCTCAAGGGGACGGTCCTGCCGTCGCCCGGCGGCGACTGGCTGCTGCTCAGGCGCGACGGCATCCTGCAGCTCGATGTCCGGATCACGCTCAAGACCGCCGACGACCATCTCATCTACATGAGCTACCGCGGCATGCGGCACGGGCCGGCCTGGGTGATCGAGCAGCTCAACAAGGGCGAGAAGGTCGATCCTAGCCAGTACTATTTCCGCACCACGCCGTGGTTCGAGACCGCGTCGGAGAAATACCGCTTCCTGAACCGCATCGTCTCAGTCGCCACCGGCCGGCGCGATCCGTCGGGCCCGGTCTACGACGTTTTCCAGGTGCTGTAGGCGTCTTGCCGGACCGCGGGCCTCCAGGCCCGCTCATGTCTTTCGGACCGCGCGCGTCTTGCGCGCTCATGAGCGCGCCGGAGGCGCGCGGTCAAGAAGAGCATGAGCGGGCCTGGAGGCCCGCGGTCCGACAAGAGTTAGGGAGATCGACGTCATACGCTCAGGAGATCTTCTCCAATACCGGGAGGATGTATTCGCGGAACTTCGCCGGATGCTCGCTCATCGGAAAATGCCCGACGTGCTTCATGATCTGCACCTCGACGCCCGGGATCTGCGCCGCCGTGCGCAGCGTGTCCTCCGATGTGCAGGAGAAATCATATTCGCCGGTCAGCAGATAGAGCGGACAGACCTTGGTGTCGATCGACTTCACCTTTTCCCGCAGGTCACCGTCGACGCGATAGAAGTAGAGGTCGCCCTTGAACACGCCGGGGCCGCCCTGCATGTACATCCACAGCGTCTCGTGGCGGCTGACGGGCGGGCTTTGCGGCGCGATCAGGCCCGAGACCAGCGCGGCGCAGACCTCGCCGCCATGGACGTCAGGGCGATGGAGCCAGGCGGTGTCGTACCAGGGCTGCTGGAAGTCGGCGGCCTCCAACGCGATCAGGGCGCGGAACTCCGCGGCATGGGCGATCGCGAGGTTGAGCACGATGCGCCCGCCGATCGAGCAGCCCATGATCACGGGCTTGTCGAGCTCCATGGCGGTGCAGAAGGCGCGGATGGCAGCCGTATAGGACGCCGTCGTCAGCCGATACTCGGTCTTCTCCCAGCCGTCGGGCGGCGTCGACTTGCCGTGCCACGGCATGTCGAAGGCGAGCACGCGAAAGCGCGCGGTGACCGCAGGATCGGCCAGCAGGTGCCGATACTGCCGTCCGTCGGCGCCGGCGGTGTGCAGGCAGACCAGCGGAATGCCCTGGCCTGCCTCTTCGAAATAGATGCGATGATCGATGCCGTCGATCTGCAGGCGCAGGTAGCGGCCGACCATGGGATCGAGAACGGGCGCCATGATCAGGTCCTCTCCGGCGTGAGGCGCGGCAGGGCCAGCAGGTCCTTGAAGAATTGCAGGTGCTGCAGCAGCGGCCTGAAATCACCTTCCATCGAGGCGACGCCGCGCTTGGCGAGCGCAAAGAGGTCGTGCCAGCCGGGCGCGGGCATGGGCTGCCAGTGCTGCGTCCAGGCCTCGTCGGTGGCGCGTATGGTGAAGGCCGAGGAGCGCATCAGCCGCGTGCCGCGCTCGAAGGCGGCCAGCGCGCCGTTCTCGAGACCGAGGAAGAACGGCTGGTCGCCGACCTCGACACGGCAATCGACCGTCACCCAGCGCCCGCGGCGCTGGAGATCGGCGTCGCCTGCGAGCAGGTCGGGCAGTCGCGCGAAACGATCGGCGGGAGTCATTCCTGCAAAATGTACTCGATCGTCGATCCGTCGGAAGCCTTGAATGTCGTCTTGACCCAGCGGCCGCGGTCGTCGAACCACTGGTCCTTGGTGACATCGCCGGAATAGCGGTAGTGGTTGGCGTCGATCCAGCCGCTGGCCGTCTTCACCCGCGCACGGCCCAGCGGTGTGACCTGGATATGCGCCTGTGAACCGTTCTGGGTGTTGAGCAGGGTGGTCTCGCCGAGCTGGCGCACGTTCCAGTGGGATGTCGGCAGCGTGCCTGCAGGCATGACTTCGCGCCCCGTCGTGCGCTCGACGTCGATGCCATTGGCGGTCCGCTGGGCACGCACCGTGTACTTCGTGCCGTTGTCGTCGGTCTGGGTGGAGGCCGACTGGAAGGCATCGCCGTTCCAGACTTCCTGGCCGCGGTGGGCGTAGCGGTAGGCGGTGATGCCCAAAACCTTCACGGCGAAGTCGATCGTGGTGGACACCGTCAGGTCAGCGCCGCTGTGCTGGAAGGCCAGCATGTGCCGCCCGATCGGCTCGCCGTTGCGGTAGACGGCGAAGGACAGGGTTGGGCCATAAGGCGGGTCCTGGGCGCCGGCCGCCGTGACGGCGCCGGCCGTGACCAGCAGAACGGCGGCAATGGAGCGATGCATGTGATCCCCCTTGTGGGATCATACGCGGTAGCCGGCCGCCGGATCACCTGTCTTTGCTGGAAGCCGGCGGTCCGGAAGACCATGAGCTAGACCACCCGCTCGGCCCGCAGCTTCTCGATGGCGGCGGCCTCGTAGCCCAGCTCTTTCAGGATCTGGTCGGTGTGCTCGCCGAGCTTGGGCGCGCGGCGGCGGATGCTGAGCGGCGTGCGCGAGAGCTTGACCGGCTCCTGCAGCACCGGCGCGGGCTTGGCCATGCCGGGATAGTCCATGTGATGGAAGAACTCGGCGGCCTTCACATGCGGATCGTCGAGGGTCTGCTGCGGCGCGTAGACCGGGCCGGCGGGGATGCGGTTGGCCTCGAGCTCGGCCAGCGCCTCCTTTGTGGTCCGCGCGTCGCACCATTTCTGCATGATGGCCGACAGCGCCTCGCCGTTGTCGCCGCGCGCCAGGTCGTCCTTGAAGCGCGGGTCGCGGACCAGGCCCTCGTCGCCCATCAGCTTGCACCAGCGCACGAACAGAGGTTGGCCGATGGTCATGGCGTAGATCCAGCCGTCCTTGCACTTGTAGCTGTCGGACGGTCCGGCGGTGAAGCCGCGGTTGAGCGTGGCGATGCGGTTGAGCTGCAGCGCCGCCTGCTCGATCAGATGGCTGTTGGTGATGTTGATGGCCGTGCGCAAGAGCGCCGTCTCGACCTTCTGGCCCTTGCCGCTCTTGGCGCGATCCATCAGCGCGGCCAGCACGCCCACCGTGCTGAGCAGCGCCGAGCTGAAATCGACGAACGGCGCGTTGGCGCGCGTCGGCACCTTGCCGTCGCCCGAGAGGTGCATGGCGCCCGACATGGCCTGGCCGATCGTGTCGAAGCCGACGCGGGTGGCGTAAGGGCCCTCCGAGCCGAAGGTCGAGTTGGTGGCGAGGATGATTCGCGGATTGATCGCCGAGATTGTCTCGTAGTCGATGCCCATGCGCTTGAGGTCTTCGTAGGGCAGGTTGGCGATCACCACGTCGGACACCGCCACCAGCTTCCTCACGATCTCCTGGCCGGCCGGCTTCATCGGATTGAGCGTGAGGCCGAGCTTGTTGCGGCCCATCTGGAGGAACATGGCGCCTTCGCCGCCCTCGGCGACCGGGGTCACCCAGCGGTCCTCGCTGCCCTCCAGCTTCTCGATGCGGATCACCTCGGCGCCGAGATCGCCCAGCATGGTGCCGCAGAACGGCCCCGCGATGTAACGGCCGAAATCGAGAACGCGAATCCCCTCAAGAACCCCAGCCATGAATTTCTTGCCTCCGTTGGGTCAGGCTGCGCGGACGCGCCTGCGCCTGACCAATAGCAGAGCCACCAGCACCGTAGGAACCAGTACGGCGAGCGCCAGCATCTCCATCTGCGCATTGCTGAGCGGCATGATACCGCCGCCCGGGGTCGCCAGGATCAGGCCGCCCGCGATCAGCAGCACGCGCAACGGCCATTCCAGCAGGCCCGCGCCGCGCAGGTCGCCGAGCCCGGCCAGGTAGCCCTGGATGCCGCCGCAGATGAACACCGTGCCGATGACGGCGGTGACGGTCAGATAGATCGCCTCGAGATAGGGCACGGCGTCGTTCGGCCCGGCCGCCTGCAACACCAGTGCCGGGTTCACGACGAAGAAGAAGGGGATGAAGTAGATGATGCTGCCGACCCACATCGATTCCCAGCCGGTTTTCATGGCCGGCGCGCCGGCGATGCCCGCCGCGGCGAAGGAGGCGATGGCGACCGGCGGCGTGATCGATGACAGCATGCCCCAGTAGAAGATGAACATGTGCTTCTCCAGCGCCGGGCCGACCAGGATCGCGAGGAAGATGTAGCAGGCGGTGGTGGTGAGGCCGAGGCCCAGCACCAGGCTGGTGAGGGCGCACATGACCAGCAGGAGCAGCACGTTGTTGCCGGCCAGCGCCAGCAGGTCGTTGGCCAGCGAGGCAATCACCCCGGTGAGCGAGAAGGCGCCGATCAGCAGGCCGCAGCCGGCCAGGATGCCGACCAGCTCGACGAAGGTCCGGCCGTTGGCCTCGAGGAAGGCGACGTACCTCATCAGCCCCCAGCGCTTCTCGCCGAATATCTCGTTCAGCACGACCAGCAGCAGCATGCCGCCCAGCGCCGGCAGCAGGATGGCGTTTATCCAGGCGTCGAACGCGCCAGCGGGCGGCGCCACCAGCGCCTTGGCGTAGTTCTCCCCGCGCAGGATCATGACCACGGTCGCGGCGATGGCGACCGCCAGGTTGATCACGTTGACCGTCTTCCACTTGCCGGGCTGGGCCCACTGGTTCAGCACCAGCAGCAGCGCCGTGGCGTAGAACGGCGCGTGGCTCTCGCGCTTGAAGTAGAGAAGCATGACGATCAGCAGCGCGATGACGAAGGCGTAGTACCAGCCCTCCTTGAACGTCTCCCAGGCGCTCGGCAGCTCGCGGCGCTCGAGGCCTTTCAGCCCGTGCCGCGCCGCATAGGCGTCGACCTGCAGGAAGAGGCCGGCGTAGTAGAGCAAGGCCGGGATGACGGCGGCGATTGCCACCTCGGCGTAGGTCGTGCCGATGAACTGCGCCATGACGAACGCCGTGGCGCCCATCACCGGCGGCGCCAGCACCGCCCCGGTCGAGGCGCAGGCCTCGATCGCGCCGGAATAGGACGGCGTGAAGCCCGTCTTCTTCATGGTCGGGATGGTCATGGTGCCGGCGGTCAGCACGTTGCTGACGATGCTGCCCGACATCATGCCCAAGAGGCCGGAGGCGAAGATGCAGACCTTGGCCGCGCCCCCGCGGAAGGTGCCGCACATCGCGAAAGCGATGTTGATGAAGAACTTGCCGGCGCCGGTCATCATCAGCGCCGTGCCGAACACCAGGAAGCCGATCACCACGTCGGCAAAGGCCTGGATGGGGATGCCCAACAGGCTCTCGGTCGAAAGCATGTGGTAGGCCGTGGTCTGCTCGAGGTCCGACTGGTTGCCCTTGAGCGGTCCCAGCCATGCCGCACCCGCGAACAACGGATAGACGGTGAAGGGAAAGACGCTCAGCAGCAGGCTCCAGCCGCCGGTGCGGCGCAGCGCCTCCATCAGCACGATCCACATCAGGTAGCCGGCCCAGATGATCGGCTTCGGCGGATCGCCGAACTCCCAGCCGAGCTCGGCGGCCTTGCGGATGTTGATCATCAGGTAGACCGCCGAAGCCGCGGTCGCGATGAACAGCACGATGTCGTACCAGGCGATGCGGTCGAGCGACGCCTTCTCGCTCCCGGGAAAGATCAGGAACGTGAAGGGCAGCATGCAGAGGATCAGGAGATAGAAGTACTCCGTATTGAGCGGCGTGAAGCCGATGAAGAAGCGCAGCGAGAACTGCTGGTTGATGCAGAGGAAGATCGTCAGCGCTGACAGCACGACGAGCGCCCAGCGCCAGGCGCCGCGCAAGGTGCGCGTGCGCATGGTCTCGGCCTCGGCCGGTCCGGTCTGGTGCGGATCGTCGAAGACGACCTTGGCGGTGTCGGCCATTTTCGGCTGTACCCTGTTCCCTACAGAACCGCCTCACCCTGAGGAGCCGCGCGGAGGGCGGCGTCTCGAAAGGTGGGCCGCAGTCTCGTTGTTGCCCACCCTTCGAGACGCGCTCTTCGTGCGCTCCTCAGGGTGAGGTGGGGGTGTGATCCCGGCACTTCTGGATCAGGATTATTCGAAGACGGGATCCATCCCTGCTTTCTGCAACGCGGCGGCGCGGGCCTTCATCCAACCCTCGGCAAAGGCCTTGTCGTCGGATGCTCCGTTCATGCTGTAGGCCTTCCAGGCGTCGCTCATCACGTGCTGGCGCTTGACCAGGCCGTCATTGTGCTTCTGCGCGGCGTCGGTCCACACGCCCTTTTCCTTGAAGGCGCGGATGGCGCCGTCGTGATAGGGGATGACCCACTGGAAGTTCTGCAGCGACAGCGCCATGCCCTCGGCACCGGGCGCGCCGTCCTTGTAGCCGTTGTAGGTGTCGATCATCGCCTTGGTGATGGCGTAGATCGTGTCGGCCGGCCGGTCGGCGTAGGTCATGAAGATCGGGTAGGCATAGCCCGCCATGGTGACCGGTGTCTGCGGCGACAGTCCGCCCGAGCCGCAGGTCGCCTTGACCGGCACGAAGTAGGGCGCCTTCTTGTGGACGCGCTCCCAGCCTGCCTTGTCGTCGGCCGGCATGGGCGGCCAGACGATGCCGCGCGGCGAGGTGTCGGCTTCCTTGGACTGGCCCGAGATGGTCGA
>WNGB01033026.1_pt1 | contig 11698 bp, 11 predicted proteins | sample 5400681 | NCBI WGS metagenome assembly WNGB01 (sample SAMN13153367, study PRJNA577476) | soil metagenome | isolation source: 115 cm soil or saprolite under grassland replicate 2 | place: USA:California | collected 2016-06-15 | reverse complement strand
TCGAACGCGTGCGAGATTTGCGCCTCCAATTGGCGGGCATAGAGGGATCGGTTCGGGTCCACCATCGTCGAAAGTTTCGGCATCGTGCGCACGCATCTCGCCGCCGCTGTCCTGGTCATCGCCGCGAGCGCCGTCAGCGCGCAAGCGGCCGTCGCCGGCGGCTACGTCACCGGCCGCCCGGCGCCCGGGAGCTTCCCGCTCGCCGCCGGCGGCAAGGCCGCGCCGATCGTCGTCAGCAGCGGCGACTACGACGGCGTCAAGCGGGTCGCCGGTGACCTGCGCGCCGACGTCGCCAGTGTCACCGGCGCACAGCCGGCGCTCGCCACCGACCACGCTCCGGCACACGGCGACGTCGTGCTCGTCGGCACCATCGGCAAGAGCCCGCTGATCGACGGGCTCATCGCCGCGCACAAGCTCGAGGTCGCCGGGATCGCCGGCAAGTGGGAGACCTCGCTCGAGCAGCTCGTCGATCACCCGCTGCCGGGCGTGCGGCGCGCGTTCGTCATCGCCGGATCGGACCAGCGCGGCACGATCTACGGCGCCTACGACGTTTCCAGGCGGATCGGCGTCTCCCCCTGGCACTGGTGGGACGACGTCCCGGCCCGCCACCAGGACGCGCTCTACGTCCTGCCCGGCCGCCACACCCAGGGCACGCCGGCGGTCAAGTACCGCGGCTTCTTCATCAACGACGAGAACCCGGCGCTCGGCACCTGGGCGCCGCGCTTCTTCGGTCCCGGGCTGGCCCCCGGGCACCCGGGCGGCCTCAACCACGACTTCTTCGCCCGGGTCTTCGAGGTCATGCTCCGGCTCAAGGCGAACTACCTCTGGCCCGCGGTCTGGGGCAGGGCCTTCGCCGAGGACGACCCGCAGAACCACGACACCGCCACGCAGTACGGCGTCGTGATGGGGACGTCGCACGAGGCGCCCATGATGCGCGGCATCGAGGAGTGGAACCGCCACGCCGTGGCCGCGGTCCGCGACGGCGACGGGAACATCATCACGCCCGGCTCCGACCCGTACGGAGGCACCGGCGAGTGGAGCTTCCGGCGGAATCGCGACGCGATCGAGGCCTACTGGACCGACGGCGTCCAGCGCATGGTCGACCAGGGCTTCGAGGGCGTGGTCACACTCGGGATGCGCGGCAACGGCGACGTCAGCCTCCCGGACGGCGACGGCATCGAGCTCATGCAGGACATCATCGCCAGCGAGCGGCGGATCCTGGCCGACATCGCCGGCGAGGACCTGACCGCTGTCCAACAAGTCTGGACTCTCTACAAGGAGGTCCTGCGCTACTGGGACCAGGGTCTCAGGGCGCCGGACGACGTCACGGTCGTCTTCACCGACGACAACTGGGGCAACCTGCGCAAGCTGCCCGACCCGAGCCTGCCGGCCCGCGCCGGCGGCTACGGCATCTACTATCACTACGACTACGTCGGCGGCGGCCGCAACTACAAGTGGGTCGACACCAACCTCCTCCCCAACATCTGGGAGCAGCTCAACCTGGCCTTCACTTACGGCGTCGATCGGCTGTGGGTGGTCAATGTGGGCGACATGAAGAACGAGGAGCTCCCGCTCCAGTTCTTCCTCGACTACGCGTGGGACCCGGAGCGATGGCCGCTCGACAAGCTCGACGAGTGGGAGGAGCAGTTCGCGGCGCAGAACTTCGGCCCACGGCGGGCGAAGGCGATCGCCGGCGTGCTCCGCGACTACGCCGCGCTGCAGTCGGACCGCAAGCCGGAGCTCCTCAACCGCAAGATCACGCTCGACCCGACCAAGGATCCGGCCGTCGACTCGTCGGCCGTGGTCTACGACGACCAGGCCAACCCGTTCAGCCTCACCGACTACCAGGAGATGGCCCGCGTCACCGACGCATGGCGGCGTGTGGCGGCCAGAGCCGAGGAGATCGGCCGCTCCCTGCCGGACGCTTACCAGGATGCCTACTATCAGCTCGTCCTCTACGAGGTGAGGGCCGGCGCCAACCTGTACGCGCTGCGCGAGGCGGAGTTCACCAGCATCCTCTACGCCGCCCAGGGGCGCGCAGCGACCAACGATGTGGCGGACGTCGCCGAGGCTCGCTTCGCCGAGGACCTGGCCCTGGCCGACCGCTACAACAACGACATCGCGGGCGGCAAGTGGAACGGCTTCCAGACCCAGCCGCACATCGACTACGGCGACGTCGAGAGATACGGGCCGAACGCCCCGTGGCAGCAGCCGGAGCTCAACAACGCGGCCATTCCGGACGTCATCTTCCCGGCGCTCGGTCGGATCGAGGTCCCCGCGCGGGCCGAACTGGGCGTCGCCATCGACGGCTCCGAGGCGTGGTGGCCGGGAACCGACACGCCGGCGGTGCTGCCGACCTTCAGCCGGTTCCAGAGCCAGCCGACCCAGACGATCGAGGTGTTCAACCGCGGCGCGGTCCCGTTCCGCTTCTCCATCCAGCCGGGCGAGTCGTGGGTGACGGTCTGTCCCGACGCCGGACTGCTCGACAAGCAGGTGCGCGCCGCCGTGCATGTCGACTGGCGCCGCGCGCCGAGGGGAACCACGGATGTTCCGATCACGATCAGCGGGCCGGACGGGAGCCAGGTCGTCGTCCACGCGATGGTGGACAACCGGGACCTCTCGCGCGCTCGCGGGTTCATCGAGGCCAACGGCGTCGTGTCGATCGAGGCGGACCACTACTCCGCGAAGGTCGGCACCGACTCGGTCTCGTGGAAGCTCATCCCCGGCATCGGCCGGACCGGCAACGGCATGACGCCCTGGCCGGTCACCGCGCCGAGCCAGACACCGGGCGGCCCGGGCCCACGGCTGGAATACGAGATGACTCTCACCACGGCCGGACCGGTGACCGTATGGGCGTATCTCTCGCCGCGAAACAACGTCCTGCCGACGGCAGGGCTCAGGTACGCCATCTCGATCGACGATGAAGAGCCGCAGCTCGTCGACATCACGGCCGCGACCGGCGCCAATCACACGACCATGAACCGGCAGTGGGAGCGGAACACCTCGGACAACACCAACCGCACCTCGACCGTGCACGTGGTCGGCGAGCCGGGCGTTCACACGGTCAAGTTCTGGATGGTCGATCCGACCGTGGTGCTGCAGAACCTCGTGGTCGACACGGGCGGCCTGAAGCCGAGCTACCTGGGACCGCCGGAGAGTTTCCGTCTCCGGCCCCGGCACTAGAATCCGGGGCGGCGCTCAGCGCCGGTGGCGGGCCTCGACCGCGGCCAGGTCCGCCACCCCGGCGCTGCCCCGGTCGCCCGGATCGGTATCGAACCAGGCGGCGAGCATCTCCTTCGCCATGTCGTCCGCCGTGGTGCGATTCGACAGGCAGAGGACGTTGGCGTGGTTCCAGATGCGCGCCGCGGCCGCCTGGCCCGGATCGGAACAGAGCGCCGCGCGCACGCCGGCGACCTTGTTGGCCGCCATGCTGATGCCGGTCCCGGTCCAGCAGAAGAAGATGCCCTGGTCGCAGGCGCCGCTCGCCACCGCCTCGGCCGCCTCCTCGGCGGTCCGGGCCCAGGGCGTCTCGGCTCCGGTCGCCACCGCCCCGAACGGCACCACCTCGTGGCCGCGCTCCTCGAGCCAGCGCCGCACGGTGGCGTGGACCGGATAGGACTCGTCGGAGCAGAGGGCGATGCGCATCGCGCGGCCAGAGCATAGGGCCCGCGAACGGACAAATCGATCGATTCCCGCGGTCGAGCCGCCCGGATGGCAAGGAGCGGCGGTCACTGTTCCATGGCGGAGCGGAGTTTACTCGACGCAAATGAGTACCGGAAGCGCAGCCGCGACGAAGCCAGCCGGGACTCGACCTCCTGCTCCCCGGCGTGAACGGCTGGGACGTGTGCGAGACCCTGCGGCGAGAGCGGATCTGGACGCCGATCCTGATGCTCACGGCCAAGGACGGCGAGTACGACGAGGCGGAGGAGCTCGACGCGGGGGGCTCGACGATCTCGGCGCGCTCTCTCGGGAGGCGCGCCCGCGGGCCTCCCGCCGCGGGCGAAGAAGATCACGTGCCGCTTCTTCGCCTCGTCGAGCCCGGGCGGCGGCTCGACCCGGGCGATGAACTTGCCGCCGGCCGGCATGGCGACGCCATGCTCGCGCATGCAGCGCGCCATGGCCAGCTGGTGCTGGCGAGCGGCCTCGGCATCGAGCTCGATGACGACATCGCCCGCGCCCTGGGTGAGCCCCGCCTCCTCCGACTCTCTACCGCCTCGCCCGGATCCATCATGCACCCGGCCAGGCCGAGCGGAGCCAGGAGGTTCAGCTTCATGATCATGCTCATCGTGCGCTCCTTGGTTTTCCCCGTGGAATGGCGACCAGACTAGCGCCCGGCACCTGAGAGGAGCCTGAGGGACACGGCGTCGCCCTCTGGATAGAATGGAGCCGAGTCGTCGTGACCCACGCCATCACCGATAACCAGGGCCTCATCTGCGCGTTCCAGCTCGTGCCGGGGACCGAGCGCGAGGCGGACGTGCTGGCCGAGGCGGAGGCCGGTGGTGGTGCCTGTCCCTTGTGGCTGCACTTCAACCTCAACGACGTCCGCGCGCAGCGCTGGATCGAGCAGCGGGCGCCCATCCCGGACGAGGCCAGGGTCGCTCTGTGCGAGCCGGAGGCGCGCGTGCGCGTGGAGCTCCTGCCGGACAGCTTCGTGATCGTGCTCGGCGACCTTCACCACGACTTCCGCGCCGACCCGGAGGCGGTCGGGGAGCTGCGCATGTACGTCGACGCGCAGCGCATGATCACGGCCCGCCGCCACCCGCTCGAGACCTCCGACAGGCTGCGGCGCGAGCTCCGCCGGAGCCACGCCATCGAGACGCCGATCGGGCTCTTCGAGCACTTCGTGGAGCTCCTGGCCGGGACGTTCGGCGCGGTCGTGTCCCGGCTGACCGACGAGGTCGACGACGCCGAGGACCGCGTGCTGGCCGGCCGTTACCTCGATCAGGGGACCGGGATCGGGCGCATGCGGCGCCTGCTGGTGCGCCTTCGCCGCTTCATCGCGGCCGATCGCGCGGCGCTGGTCCAGCTGGCCGCCCGGCTGCCGGCGGTGTTCGGCTCCGACGAGCGGCAGCACCTGCGCGAGGCGATCGACGCGCTCGACGCCGTCGCCCAGGATCTGGAGCTGGTCCAGGATCGCGCGCGGCTCCTGCAGGAGGAGATCGCCGGCCGCGTCGGCGAGGCGACCAACCGCAACCTCTACATGCTCTCGATCGTGACCACGCTGCTCCTGCCGATCACGCTCATCACCGGCGTGTTCGGGATGAACGTCCCGGGCCTTCCCTGGCTCGAGAACCCGAGCGGCTTCTGGTGGGTGGTCGCCGTCATGGTGATCGCCCTGGTCGGGACGCTCTACTTCCTGCGCCGGCGGCGCATTCTCTGAAAGCCGCGCTTCACGCGGCCGCGCCGCAGCCCGGGCAGAAGCGGGAGCCGGCCGGCACGGGCGCGCCGCAGCCGGTGCAGAAGTTCGGCTTCGCCGCGGCGACCGGCTTGCCGCACGCGGCGCAGAACCTCGCGCCGCTCGCCAGGCGCGCGCTGCAGTGCGGGCAGGCCGCGAGCTGGGCCTGCGTCATGTCGACGTCGCGCACGTCTCGCACAGCGTGCGCGCCTCGTTCCAGCAGACCTCGGGGCAGACCCAGGAGCCGCAGCGCGTGCACTGGCGAAAGCGCGGGCGCATCTCGGTGATCGCCGCCTCGAACGCCTTGTCCCATGCCGGCCCGCGCAGCGCGTCCTTGAGGTGGTCGGCACTCCAGCCCGCGTTCCACAGACGACCGCCGAACAGGCCGCCGGCAGCCTTGAGCATCTTCGCCGCGACCCCGACACCGCTGGTCTGGAAGCTCGAGCGGTGGCCGTTCCCGCACTTGTCGCAGAAGAACTCGAACTGATAGCCTGTATCGTTGCTGTGGTCGCGGTAGTTGCGCGTGAATGGCGTGGACACGCGCCCATCATACTGCGTCGCCGCCGGAAGCGATCACGCGACCAGCTGGGCGAGCACGCGGTCGGCCGCCGCCTCGGCCAGGGCCCGCATCTCGTCGTCGGTCCGGTCCTGGATCGGGTGCGGCACGAAGACCCGGGCCGGGTCGAAGCCGAGGGCCATCGCCTGAGCGGCGGCCGCCTCCACGAACTCGGTCGACGCCACGAAGACGCCGGGCAGGCCCATGCCCTCGAGGTTGGCGATGTCGTGCACACTGCACGACGTGCAGCTCCCTCAATCGGCGAGCGCCTCGATCACGAGAGTGCACTCCTGGGCGATCTGGCCGCGCAGGTCTTGCGGGGCCGGCTTGGCGAAGGTCGGCTTGGTGTAGCGCCGCACCGCCGCGCCGCGGGCGGCGAGGAGACCGGCGAGGTGATCGAGGAACACGTTCCCGCGCGGCTTGGAGATGTCGACCAGCGCGACGATCTGTCCCTCGAGCGATGGCGGCCGGTCGACGCGCGCTCGCTCGGCGGGGCGCCTTTCACCGGTCGGGTCGAGCAATGTGATCGTCATGGACGGACCTCCCGTGTGGTGAGCCGGCTGCCCCTGGCGCCGGTCACCCAGCCCTCGATGACGGCCGAGAACATGCCGGCCGTGCCTCCCGCGTGGACGATCGCGAGATCGCCCGGCAGGAACTTGGGCAGACGCCGGCCGGCCGCCATGGCCGCCGGCATGCCCTCCTCGATCCCGCCCGCGCCGCGGACGAGCTCATCGCCGTCGAGGAGGAGCAGGCGGTCGAGCTCCGCGCGCAGGCGAGCCTTGTCCCATCCGGCCCCCGCGAAGACGCGCGCGTGCTCGGGCGAGACGACCAGCATCGCGCCCATCCCGATGACGAGCTTCGGATGGCTGACCGAGCGGAGGCGGGCGGCGAGGCTCCGCGCCAGCGACTCCGGCGTGCGCGAGATCTGATCGACCACCGCGGACGGGCCGTGTCCGGGGAAGAGCGACACGGTCGAGACCCCGCGGCCGAACCCGCGCTCCACCGACAGCGGCTCCCAGGGCGAGCCGGCCTCGTCCTCGGCGAAGCAGAACGAGTACTTTCCCGGGCTGCCGAACGTGGCCCGGTCGATGCCGCCCGGGACGCCGCCGCCCACGTTGCGGACCACGAGCTGGAGCGCGCGCCCGATCGTGGCGTTGGCCCGGTTGCCCTGGCCGAGGCAGTTGACGCCGCTCTGCATCCCGATCTGCGCGGCGATCGGCCCGTTCACGATCACGACCGGCCCCGAGAAGTAGGTCGTGCACAGGAGACCGTGCATGTTGAACTCGTCGGTGCACGCGGCGTCGACCGCGGTCAAGACGACGGGCAGGTACTCCGGCTTGCATCCGGCCATGACCGCGTTGACCGCCACCTTCTCGACGGTGGCCGGCACGAGGTCGGGCGGCACCACGGCCACGACCTCGTCCGGCGCCCGCGTCGTGCCGTCGAGCATGCGCAGGACCCGGGCCGGCGTGGGGGGGACGACCGGCAGGCCGTCGGTCCAGCCGCGATCGAAGGCCGTCTCGATCTCGTCCTCGAGCTCGGCCAGCTCGATGCGCCGCGAGCGCAGGCGATCGCCGGCGAAGCGGACCCGCAGATCGTCCGCCACCGACGGATCGACCGACAGCGAGCCGCAGCCGGGCCGGCGATCGGGCAAGCCTGCCCCGAGCGGCCGCATGGCCGTGAGCTCTTCCCAGTCCGTCCGCCACCAGCCGACCGCCCGGCCCACCTCCACGCCGTCCTGGACCCTGAGCAGGGTCGGCACGGTCTCGATGCGGTGGTGCCACGAGATCGCGAGGGTGTCGTCGTGGATCGGCCCTCGAATCGTCGAAGGGAAGCTCGGATCATCCTGGGTATAGACGGTGAGCGCGCGGCCGCGGGCGGCGATCTCGCCGAGGACCGGGGCCACGAGCTGACAGGTCGGGCAGTCGCGCTTCACGACGGCGACGAGCCCGTCCGGCAGGCGTGGAGCCTCCGACATGGGCCGAGTATATGATCGAACCGCCCGGTCGCGAAGGACACGAAGGCGTGCCGGTCAGAAGCCGCGCGTCGAGAAGACGATCCCGCGGCGCTCGAGCAGGCGGCCGGTCTGGCGCTCGACGGCGACCTGCGCCTTCTGATGGCCGAGGAGAGCGCCGAGCTCCTCGAGCTGGGCCTGCGCCACCTCCTCCTGGCGCTGCGCGACGAAGAAGTTGGACGAGGTGCCGGTCACGAACTTGCGCTGCTCCGTGTCGAGGCTGCGCTCGGCCAGCTCGCGGAAGCGCGCCGCCGCCCGCACCTGGCGCGCCGCGGTGTCGAGCGCGCGGACCGCGTCGCGCACCTCCCGGTAGAGGTCGAGCACGCGCTGGTTCCGGCGCGCCCGGGCGGCCCGCTGGTTGGCGCGCTGGATGTCGACCTGGGCCCCGGCGGCGCGCGCGAGCGGGGTCCAGCTGAGCGTCGCCGTCACGGTCCAGCCGGGCGCCTCCAGACCGGCCAGCTGGTCGAGCGCTCCCCGGTAGACGTCGTCCTGTCCGACCGACTGATAGCTCAGGCCGACATCGATCTGCGGCAGGCGATCGTTCTCGGCCGCCCGGACGTCGGCCGCGGCGCTCTCGATGGCGAGCCGCTGCTGCCGGATCTCGGGTCGATTGGCCATCGCCGCCCGGAGCGCCTCCTCGTCGGAGATCGAGTGCGGCTCGAAGACGGGCGCGTCGGCGGGCACGATGGCGCGCCGCCACTCGGGGCGCGGCAGGTTGAGCACCTGGCGGAGGGCGTCCCAGGCCTGCTCGATGTCCGCCTCGGCCTGGACCAGCGCGAGCCGCCTCTGCGCCAGCGTGCTCTCGGCGCTGATGAGGTCGGACGGAGCGAGGACGCCGGCCTGGATCTGCCGCCGGGTGAGATCCAGCTGGGCCCGCGCGCGCTCGAGCGAGTCGAGCTGGACGCGATATCGCTTGAGCGCCTGGACGACGTCCCAGTAGGCCGACTCGGTCCGCTGGACGACGTCCATCATCTGGATGGCGAGCTCGTCGCGCTCGCGCCGGGACGAGAGCCGGGCGCGCAGGAGCTCCACCCGGGGAACCTCCAGGTCGAGCGAGAAGCCGCGCAGGAGCGGCTGGACCAGCTCGACCGCGACGATCGAGCGGTAGTTGAGCGGCTGGACCGCGGTGCCCAGGTCGCTGCGCGATCGGCCGCTGGTGAAATCGAGGCGGAGCTGGGTCCCGGTGGGAAGGCGCTCGGCCAGGGACAGCGCCCAGCCGTCATCGACCAGGGTGAGGATGTCGCCCGCGCCTCCCTCGATCGAGGTCGCCGGCCGGCTCTCGATGTCGCTGTGAAAGTAACGGGCCGAGAGGGTGGGCTCGAAGGTGCCGGCGGCGACCGCGATCCGGGCATCCGCGGCGACGAGCGCCTCGCGCTGGAGGACGATGCCCAGGTTGTTCTCGACCGAGCGACGGAGCGCGTCGCGCAGGCCGAGCCGCCACACGCCGCGGCCCTCCCAGCCAGCCGGCAGGGCGGGCGACTCGGTGATGAAGGCGGGCGGGGTGTAAGGCTTCTCGGCCTCCTCGGCCAGTGCCGGCCCGCCGGAACCGAGGAGAGCGTCGAGGACAGCAATGACGATGAGGAAGAGAGGGACGACTCGGTGGCGCATCGCGGCGATGCTACTCCAGCGCGGCGCGGCGCCGATGCGATGCGGCCCTCGGACGCATCCACCGGTCGCGCGGACGATCAGCCGGGCGGCTCGCCTCCGCCGCCGGTGCGAGCGAGCGACAACGCCAGCTGATAGATGCGCCGGCGCGCCACACCGGTCTGCGCCACGAGGCGCGCGGCCACGTCGCGCGGCCCGAGTCCCTGGGCCAGGAGCTCGCGAACCGCCGGCTCGAGATCCATCTCCTCCGCTTCCGACGACCCGGCGGCGCCCGCCACGACGAGAGTGTGCTCGCCGCGCCGCGGACCCGCGGCGAACGCTGCCACCAGCTCGCCGAGCGTCGCCCGCACCACCTCCTCGTGCACCTTGGTCAGCTCGCGCGCCACCGCGGCGCGCCGATCCGCGCCGAGCGCGGCGGCCAGGTCGGCCAGGGTCTCCGCCACCCGGTCCGGCGCCTCGTAGAGGATGAGCGCGGCCGGCTCGCGCCGCAGGCGGCCGAACAGCTCGCGCCGCGCTCCCTGCTTGCGCGGGGGGAAACCGAGGAACAGGAATCGCTCGGCCGGCAGCCCGCTCGCCACCAGCGCGGCGACCGCCGCGGCCGGTCCCGGCACCACCTCCACCCGCGCGCCGAGCGCGACCGCGGCCGCGACCAGCCGCTGCCCCGGATCGGAGATGCCCGGCGTCCCGGCGTCGGTGACCAGCGCGACCCGCGCCCCGCCGGCCAGCTCGGCCGCCAGCTCCTCGCTCCTCGCCGCCTCGTTCCCCTCGAAGAAGGAGACCATCCGGCGCGGCTCGATCCCGAAGTGGCGGAGGAGCTGCCCGCTCCGCCGGGTGTCCTCGGCCGCGATCAGGTCCGCCTCGCGCAGGACCCGCACCGCGCGGTACGTGATGTCCTCCAGGTTGCCGATCGGCGTGGCGACCACGTAGAGCACGCCGGGACCGCCGCCGCCCGCCCCGGGCGGATCACTCGCGGCTGAGCGCATCGATGTCGACCGCGGTGCCGAACTCCTGCTCGAGGTACTTGCGCAGCCGGTTGAGCATGCGCTTCTCGAGCTGGCGCGCGCGCTCGCGGCTCACCCCGTAGCGGTCGCCGAGCTGCTGCAGGGTCAGCGGCGCCTCGGTCAGCCAGCGCTCGCGGAAGATCGTCTCCTCGCGGCCCTTGAGGGTCGCGGCGAAGGCCTCCAGCTTCTGGCGCAGGAGCGCGGTGAACTCGTTCTCCTCGACCCGCACGTCGGGGCGGGCCTCGTCCTGGGCCGCGACCAGGTCGTGGCGGGTGCGTGCCGCCTCGCCGTCGGTGCCGGCCATCGGGGCGTCGAGCGACGCCTCCGGCGAGCCCATGCGCGTCTCCATCTCCACGACGTCGCGCTCGCGCACGTCGAGGCGCTCGGCCAGGAGCGCCGGCTCCGACTGGAAGCCGAGCTGCTCGAGCCGCTCCTTCTCCTTGCGCAGGTTGAAGAAGAGCTTGCGCTGGGCCTGGGTCGTCCCGATCTTCACCAGCCGCCAGTTGTTGAGGATGAACTTGAGGATGTAGGCCCGGATCCACCAGGCGGCGTACGACGACAGCTTGACCCCGCGATACGGGTCGTACTTGCGCACCGCCTGCATGAGGCCGATGTTCCCCTCCTGGATGAGGTCGAGCAGGTTGCGATGCGCGCGCCGGTACTCGTACGCGATCTTGACCACGAGGCGGAGGTTGGCCTCGATGAGACGGCGGGCCGCGTCGGTGTCGCCGTCCTCGACCAGGCGCACGGCCAGCTCGTGCTCGACGTCGCGTTCGAGGAGCGGGTAGCGGCGCGTCTCCTGGATGTAGGCGGTCAGGGGGTCGTGCTTGACCAGGCGATGGCGCTCGTCCGACGACGCGTCGCGGTCGCCGCGTCCCCCGCTCAGCCGATCGAGCTCGGCGTCGACCGCGAACGGATCCGGCTCGTCGGCCAGCTCGCCCGGCTGGGCCGCGTCGGCCGCCAGCTCGTCGTCCGACTCGCTCTCCTCCTCGGCGCCGGCCTCGCGCTCCGCGTCGCCCTCCTCGCCACCGTCGGCGGCATCCGGCGCGCGGACATCGACGGCATCGGGGTCGCGGTCTCGCCCGCCGGCCTCGACCTCGTCTGGCGGCGGCTTGCGCGCGCGCCGG
>WNGB01021029.1_pt1 | contig 11699 bp, 12 predicted proteins | sample 5400681 | NCBI WGS metagenome assembly WNGB01 (sample SAMN13153367, study PRJNA577476) | soil metagenome | isolation source: 115 cm soil or saprolite under grassland replicate 2 | place: USA:California | collected 2016-06-15 | reverse complement strand
CTTCCCAAAGCCTCACCCTGAGGAGCGCACGCAGTGCGCGTCTCGAAGGGTGGGAACCAGTCATGGTGTTGCCCACCCTTCGAGACGGCGCTACGCGCCTCCTCAGGGTGCGGATGGTGAGGGTGGCACGGTTCCCGGCTTGGGGTCGATGGGCAGGAGCTTGTCCAGGCCGACCAGTTTTTCGTAGAGCGACGCGGCCTGCAGCAAAGCGGCCTCGCCGCGCGGCTTGCCGACGAGCTGCAGGCCGACCGGCCGGCCGTACTGGTCGAAGCCGCAGGGCACGGCGGTGGCGGGACAGGTGCTGACCGTGATCACCGAATTGACGGTCGAGCCCGCCATGTAGTTGTCGGGCTTCTTGCCGGCAATGGTCTCGGGATGGCGCAGGTTGACGTCGAACGCGCCGGTCGGTGCGCCGGGCGTCACCAGGAGATCGTACGTCTGGAAGAACTCGATCATGCGCCGGTAGAACGCCGCACGCTCGCGCTCGGCCCAGGCGATGGCCGACGGCGTCTGCCTGAGGCCGCGCTCGGTGTTCCAGATGATGTCAGGCTTGAACTTGTCGCGATGCTCGGCGATCTGCAGCTCGCGGTCGACGACGAACTGCTGGCTGCGCAGGTTGAGGAAGGCCTCGTCGATGTTGCCGATGTCGGGCGAGGCCTCCTCGACGATGCAGCCCAGCTCCTCGAAGCGACGGGCCATCCTGGTGCAGATGTCGCGGACCTCGCGGTCGATCGCCATCTTGCCGTTGTAGTCGGCGGTGAAGGCGACGCGCTTGGGCATCACGGGATGCGCGACGGCATCAGAGAACGACACGTGGGGCGCGTCGAAGGTCATGGGATCGTGCAGGCAAAGGCCCGCCATGGTGTCGAGGAACAGCGCCAAGTCGGCGACGTTGCGCGCCATTGGGCCCTGAACCGAAAGCGGCGCCCAGAGGTTGTTCGAGGTGCCGCGGGTCACGCGGCCGGGCGACGGACGCAGGCCGACCACCGAGCAATAGGTGCCGGGCCGGCGCAGTGAGCCGCCATGGTCCGAGCCGTGCGCCAGCCAGACCTCGCCGGTCGCCAGCGACACTGCGCCGCCGCCGGTCGACCCGCCGCAGGTCAGCGACGTGTTCCAGGGATTGCGCGTGCGGCCGAAGACTTCGTTGAAGGTGCTGCCGCCGGCGCCGAACTCCGGCGTGTTGGACTTGGCGACGACCATCCCGCCCTTGCGCTCGATGCGCTCGACCAGGGGATGCGACTTGGCCGGCACATGGTTGGCGAACAGCGGCGAGCCGTAGGTCGTGCGCACCCCCGCCACATCGGTCAGGTCCTTGATCGAGACCGGGAGGCCCGCGAGCCAGCCTGCTTCGCCGGAGGCTTCGCAGGCTGCGCCTGACATGATGCGCTTGGCGTGATCGCGGGCGCGGTCGAGGCAGAGCGTCGGCAGCGCGTTCACGGCGGGCTCGACCTCGGCGATGCGCTTGGCCGACGCCTCGATGAGATCGAGCGGCGAGATCTGCTTCTTCTTCAGCAGGGAAACAGCCTCGACGGCCGACAGGCGCCAGAGTTCGCTGCTCATATTCGCACCCTCATGATCCGTCGTTTCTGGGCAATGTATAGCGCGCCCAGCAGCATGATATTGAGCAGGTTGAAGGCGAGCGCCGCCTGGAAGGCCGAGCGATAGCTGAGCGTGGCGTCGAAGATGAAGCCGCCCAGCCAGCCGCCGACCGCCATGCCGGCCATGGCGAACAACATGACCACGCCCAGCCGCCAGCCGGCGATGGTGGGGCCGTAGACCTGGCGCAGGATCAGCGCGTAGCCCTGCACGATGGCGATGTAGGGAATGCCGTGGATCACCGACAGGGTGTAGATGCCGGCAAGACCGTCGACGAACACGAATCCCACCAGCGAGGCGATCTGGATCAGGGCGCACAGGATGCTGACCCGCGTCGGGCCGATATAGTCGCTGAGCCGGCCCATGGCGAAGGTGGCGGCCACGGCGGTCAGCAGGATCAGCGACACCGCTTCCGAACCGCGCGCGGGCGACAGGCCGAGATCGCCGCAGAAGGCCACCATGTGGACGAACGGCACCGCCATGGCGGTGCAGCAGCAGAACGCCGCCGCGGACAGGAGCACCATCAGCGCCGGCGACGGCAGGGGCAGCGCCACGCGGTCCTCCGGTCGGCGCACACCCTTCAGGCGCTGCACCGGCGACGGCCGCACATAGAAGGCGCAGAGGAACAGCAGCGTGCCTGCCGTCACGCCGTAGATCACCAGGCTCTGGCGCCAGCCGACGTCGGGCAGCAGCCAGCGATAGACCTGCGGCCAGATGAAGCCCGAGATCGCCGGTCCCACCGAGATGATCGACACCGCCGTGCTGCGGCGGCGCTCGAACCAGCCCTGGATGTTGTTCATGGCCGGCGTGAAGGTGGCGGCATTGCCGAGGAAGCCGAGCGGGATGGCATAGCCAAGGTAGAGCGCCAGCTCGTTGCCGCTGGTCGCCAGCCAGCCGCCGGCGAAGATCGACACGCCGGCGATCAGCAGCGGCACGCGCGGGCTGGCGCGGTCGGCCAGCCAGCCCATCACCACGCCGCCCACGCCCATGGCGAAGAAGCCCAGCATGTAGGCCATCGATGGCACGGCACGGCGGTCGCCGAACTCGGCCGCGATTTCCTTCAATCCGACCACCGGCAGGTAGATCGCACCGCCGCCCAGGCCGATGCAGAACATCGACACGAACGCCAGACGCCAGGCATAGGGGCTGTCGACCGCGGGACGCGACACGACGGCGGTCATTTCTATTCGGTCGCCAGCGTCGCCGTTGCCGCCGCCTCGGCGTCGAGCGCCTGGTCGTCGTCCATGGTCATGGTGACCTTGCGCAGCTTGCCGGTGAAGGCGAACGGCGCCTCGTAGTGCGACACCGGGCTCAGGCGGTCGCGGCCGATATCGAGGCCCGACCAGGAGATGAAGGCGACGAAGCCGACCGTGGTTTCAAAGCGGCCGCAGGGCTCGCCGTCGATCAGCAGGGTGGCGGTGTTGGTGTTGTTGCGGAAGCGCATGCTGAGGCCAAGCCGCCGGTTGCCGGCCGGCACCGGGCGGTCCGACACGATCAGGTGATGCAGGCCGCCGACATTCATGTCGTAGCAAAGCCGATTGTCCTTGATGTAGAGCGCGTAGCCGCAGGTCATGTCGCCATGGGCGATCAGCACGCCCTCGGTCGCCGGCCCGTCGATGCGGGCATCGGCCTCGATCGTGTAGCTGCGAGTGCGCACGTCGGGCGCGACGTCGGTCGGCAGATGGCCCATGCCGGCGTGAAACACGAACCGCTTGCGCGGGGCGTGGAAGCGCTTGGCGTTGTCGGCGAAGCGCGCCGCGAAGCGGTCGTCGAGCGGCAGCACCTGGTGCGCCTCGGCCTCGCGCCACCATGCGTCGATCATCGCCTTCAGCCGCTCGGGCTCGCGCTCGGCGAGATCGTCGACCTCGTTGAAGTCGCGCTCGAGATGATAGAGCTCCCACTGGTCGTGCTCGAAGGCGTTGCCCGGCGGATGGAAGCACACGGCCTTGAAACCGTCCTGCACCAGGCCGCGATGGCCGAACATCTCGAAGTACTGCGGCTTCTTCTTCGACGGCGCCTTGGCCTTCGCAAGACTCTTGGCGAAGCTCGTGCCCTCGATCGGCATCTGCTTGATGCCGTTGATCACCTTGGGCGGCTTGATGCCGACGACGTCGAGCAGCGTCGGCGCAAGATCGCTGGCATGGCAGAACTGATGGCGCAGCTCGCCCTTGGCGGCGATGCCCTTGTTCCACGCCATGACCAGCGGATCGCGGATGCCGCCACCATGCGTGTTCTGCTTGTAGCGCCTGAGCGGCGTGTTGGCGGCCATCGCCCAGCCCAGCGGGAAGTTGGAATGCGTGTCGGGCCCGCCGATATCGTCGATGCGCGCGATCTTCTCCTCGATCGGCTCGCGCCTCAGGTTGTAGGGCCCCATGGCGTTGACCATGCCGAACGGCCCGCCCTCCTGGCTGGCGCCGTTGTCGGACATGATCACGACCAACGTGTCGTCGAGCTGGCCCGCCGTCTCGAGGAAGGCGATCAGCCGCACGATGTGCTGGTCGGCATGCTCCAGCATGGCGGCATAGGCCGCCTGCAGGCGCGTGAACAGGCGCCGCTCGCCCTCCGGCACCTCGGCCCAGGCGCGTACGGTGTCGTTGCGCGGCGGCAGGCGCGTGCCCTTCGGCACGATGCCGAGTTCGATCTGGCGGGCCAGCCGCTGTTCGCGCTCGACATCCCAGCCATGGGCGAACTGCGCATCGTATTTCTTGATCAGGTCGAACGGCGCCTGGTGGGGCGCATGGCAGGCGCCGAACGCCAGCCACGTCAGCCACGGAGTCTTTTCATTGTCGGCGACGTGGTCGGCGATGTAGCGGATGCCCTGGTCGACCAGGTCGGCGGTGAGGTGATAGCCGCTGGCGAAATTGCCCGCTGCGCCAGTGGGCGGATCGCACGGCGTGTTGTCGCGCACCAGCTCGGGCGCGTACTGGTCGGTCTCGGCATCCATGAAGCCGTAGTAGCGGTCGAAGCCGCGGCCCAGCGGCCAGCCGTCGAACGGGCCAGTGGCACCGGTCTCGGTGAGTGGCGTGACGTGCCATTTGCCCAGCATGTAGTTGCGATAGCCGTGGCCGCGCAGCATCTCGGCGATGGTGCCCGCCTCGCGCGCGATCTTGCCGCGATAGCCGGGATAGCCCGAATCGAAGTTGGCGAGGCAGCCGACGCCCACCGAATGATGGTTGCGGCCGGTCAGCAGGGCGGCACGCGTGGTCGAGCACATCGCCGTGGTGTGGAAGCCGGTGTAGCGCAGCCCGCGACCGGCGATGGCGTCGATGGTCGGCGTGGCGATCGGCGAGCCGTAGCAGCCGAAATCGGAGAAACCGACATCGTCGAACAGAATGACCAGGATGTTGGGGGCGCCTTCTGGACGGCTGGGCGCCTCGGGCCAGTGGGGCTTGGACTCCCTGACCGTCTTGCCGATTGTCGCCGCCATGCGCTTCCCCGTTGTTTTGCCAGTTGTCCGACACCCCGGCCGCGCAATCAACTTGTGAGCCTTCATGGCTCAGGCTAGGGAAAGTTATGGCTCAGTTCACTTCGGACGGGCTCACGCTCGCCTACGACGAATTCGGCCCCAGCAATGCCGCCAAGGCCATGGTGCTGGTGCACGGTTTCTCGTCCAACCGCTACGAGAACTGGAAGCGCATGGGCTGGTACGACGCCATCGCCGGCAAAGGCCTGCGCGGCTTGGCCCTCGATTGCCGCGGCCATGGCGAGAGCGCCAAGCCGCACGAGCCCGACAAATACGACCGCCAGGCGATGGCGCGCGATGTGTTTGCACTCATGGACCATGCCGGCGTCGAGCGCGCCCATCTGCTGGGCTTCTCCATGGGTGCGCATATCGCCCTGGCCGCTGCAATGAACGACGGCGGGCGCATCGACCATCTGGTCGTGGCCGGCGTCGGCGGCCGCCTCTTCGAGCCCTCGCGCGATCCCGAGGGCATGGCCAAGGCGATGGAAGCGGCCTCGCCCGCCGAGATCGCCGATCCGATGCTGAAAAGCTTCCGGCACTTTGCCGACGAGCAGAAGGAGGACCGGCTGGCGCTCGCCGCCTGCTCGCGCGGCCCGCGCGAGCCGATCACGCGCGACGCGCTGATGGCGATTCGACGGCCGGCGCTGGTGATCGCCGGCGCGCGCGACCAGCTCGCGGGCCCGCCGCAGGGCCTGGCCGACGCCATCATGGGCGCCAAGGCGGTCACGATCCCGGGCTGCGACCACTTCTCGATGATCGCGCATGGCCTGTTCAAGGCGAGTGTGTTCGACTTCTTCGACGGCTGGCTGGAGTAACGGCCATGGCAAGGATGACGTTCAAGCGCATCCGCGAGCGCGCCGCCAAGCGCAAGGGCGGCGACAAGGTGCTTTTAGGCCTGATGCCCAAGAAGCCCAACAACAAGTCGCTCGCGAAACTCGGCGACGATCGCGTGCTGTCGGAGATGGCGGCGCGCGTGTTCTCGGCGGGCTTCGTGTGGAGCGTCATCGACAACAAGTGGCCGGGCTTCGAGGAGGCCTTCCTCGAGTTCAATCCCAAGCGGCTGTTGTTCCAGCCGGCCGAGTTCTGGGAGAAGCTCGCCTCGGACAAGCGCATCGTGCGCAATCCGCAGAAGATCAAGTCGGTGCGCGAGAACGCGAAGTTCGTGACCGAGATCGCAGCCGAGCACGGCAGCTTCGGCAAGTTCCTGGCCAACTGGCCGGCCGACGATCAGGCCGGGCTGCTTGAGGTCTTCGCCAAGCGTGGCTCGCGGCTGGGCGGCTTCAGCGGCCAGTACCTGCTGCGCTTCCTCGGTTGGGACGCCTGGGTGCTGTCGGGCCATGTGCTGATGTGCCTGCGCGACGCCGGCGTGCCGATCAGCGCCACCGGCACGTCGAAGAAGGATCTGCGCGCGGCGCAGGCGCAGCTCAACGCCTGGCGGGAGGAGAGCGGCCTGCCGATGGCCTGGGTCTCGCGCACCTGCGCGCTGTCGATCGGCGAGAATTACGACGTGGCACGGCTGAAAGAGATCATGCAGCTATGACCGACATCCTGCTGATCAATCCCAACACCACCTCCTCGATCACCGATCTCGTCCTCAAGACCGCCAAACGCTTCGCCTCGAAGGGCACGACGCTGCGCGCCGTCACCGGCGCCTTCGGGCCGCGCTACATCGCCTCGCGCGTCGGCTATGCCATCGCCGGCCACGCCGCGGTCGATGCCTTTGCCAACGACCGCGGCCGCAAGGACGCCGTGGTCCTCGCCTGCTTCGGCGACCCGGGCCTCGCGGCGCTGAAGGAGATCGCCAAGGTGCCGGTGGTCGGCATGGCCGACGCCTCGATCCTGCAGGCCTGCGCCCTGGGCAATCGCTTCTCGATCGTCACCGGCGGCGAGCGCTGGCAGTCGATGCTGGAAGAGTTCGTGGCGAGCCACGGCTTGTCCTCGCGGTTGGCCTCGATCCGCACCGTCGCACCAACCGGCGCCGACATCGCACGCAATCCCGAGGCTGCGATGGCGCTTTTGGCCAAGGGCTGCACAGCCTGTGTGCGCGAGGACGGCGCCGATGTCGTGATCCTGGGCGGCGCCGGCCTCGCCGGCCTTGCAGCCAAGCTGAAGGACGCCGTCGACGCGCCGCTGCTCGATGGCGTGGCCTGCGCGATCTCGATGGCCGAGGCACTGGCCAAGCAGAAGCCGGCGAAGGCAAAGAGCGGCGCGCTCGCGCTGCCCGCACCCGTCGACAGCATCGGACTGTCGCCATCGCTCGCGAAGTTGTTGGCCTCCTGACCGATGACGAGGCTTGCAGCCTCGTCAGATGACAACCGTGCCTCCTTTTGACATGGTCGCCCCATGCGGTTGGTCAGTTTTCGCCATGCGGACGCAGCCAAGATTGGCGCGGTCGTCGAGGGCGGCATCGTCGATTTGTCGGGACGGACATCGTCGCGCTGGCCGAGCCTGCGCGATGCCATCGCCGCCAAGGCGCTGCCGGCGCTGGCCGCGGCGGCGAAGGGCGCGAAGGCCGACCTGTCGTTCGACGAGGTCGAGCTCAGCCCCGCCATTCCCAACCCCGACAAGATCCTCTGCATCGGCCTGAACTACGCAAGCCATGTCGGCGAGGTCGGCCGCCAGCTGCCGACGGTGCCCAGCGTCTTCTCCCGCCTGCACAACACGCTGGTGCCGCACGGCGGCAGCATCGTGCGGCCGCGTGCCTCGATCGATTTCGACTTCGAGGGTGAACTCGCCGTCGTGATCGGCGAGCGTTGCCGGCACGTGCCCCGCGCCAGCGCACTGTCGGTGGTGGCGGGCTACACCTGCTTCCTCGACGGCAGCGTGCGCGACTTCCAGAAGCATTCGGTGACCGCCGGCAAGAACTTCCCGGCGACCGGCCCGCTCGGGCCCTGGGTGGTCACCTCCGACGTGATCACCGATCCGCAGCGGCTCGAGCTGACGACGCGGCTGAACGGCAGCGTGGTGCAGCACTCGTCGACGAGTGAGCAACTGCGCGCGCCGGCCGAGGCCGCCGGCTGGAGCCGCGACGCCAAGGTGATCGGCCTGATCTCGGCGGCGCATTTCACCAGCCATGTTCATCTGATGCTTCTGCCGCCGATCTTCGGCCCGGTGCGCGAGGCCTTCGGCGTCTCCTATATCGAGATCGGCGCGGCGCTCACCGCCTACAACGTCATCTCGGCGGCCCTGCAGACGCCGGCCGGCTTCCTGGTCGATCGCATCGGCCCACGCGCGATGCTGACCGGCGGGCTGCTGCTGGGCGCCACGGCGCTCATGGTCGCGGCGCTGCTGCCGCACTACTGGATATTCGTGGTGGCCTACGCCTTCCTTGGGCTCGCCAACACCGTCTATCACCCGGCTGACTATTCCATCCTGTCGGCCACCATCGACGAGAAGCGCATCGGCAAGGCGTTCTCGATCCACAATTTCGCGGGCTTCTTCGGCTCGGGCGTGACGCCCGCGATGGTGCTGGCCATCGCCGCCGTCTGGGGCTGGCAGGGCGCCTTCCTGGCCGCGGCGGGCCTTGCGATCGTCTCGGCCCTGCTGCTGATCGTGGCCGGCGGGATCCTGCCTAGAACCGTGCGGCTGCCGCAGGGCGCGCGGCCGGGCGCCAAGGTCGGCCTCGAGCTGCTGCTGAGCGGCCCGGTGCTGCGCAACCTGCTGTTCTTCGTCTGCATCGCCATGGCCAATGGCGGCATCCAGACCTTCTCGGTAGTCGCCCTGGGCGCGCTGCACGACACGCCGGCCGCCGTGGCCAACATGGGCCTGTCAGGCTTCCTGCTGTTCAGCGCCGCCGGCGTGCTTTTAGGCGGCATCATCGCCGACCGCACGCCGCACCACGAATGGGTGGCGGCCGTGGGCTTTGCCTTCACCTCCGCGATGGCGATCCTGTTGGGCTGGGTCGACATGCCGTCGGCCGTGCTGATCTTCGTGATGTCGCTCGGCGGCCTCTTGAACGGCATCATCCAGCCGTCGCGCGACATGATGGTGCGGGCGGTCACGCCGGTCGGCTCGTTCGGCAAGGTGTTCGGCTTCGTCTCGACCGGTTTCAACCTCGGCGGCATGGTGGCGCCGCTGCTCTATGGCTGGCTGATGGACCGTGGCCAGCCGCAGATGATCTTCGCCATCGTCACTGCCTTCATCATCCTGGCGCTGCTGACCGCCATCACGCGCCGCAAACCACAGGCTGCCGCATGGACGCGCTGACCCCGACCGGAACCCAAGACAAGCAGGCGGCCCTCGCCCGCCGTTATGGCGCCGCCATCCCGCCGGCAGGGCCGTGGAACGAGACCATCGCCACCCTGCTCGACCATCGCTCGGTGCGCGGTTTCCTATCCGATCCCGTACCATCGGGAACCCTGGAAACCCTGGTTGCCGCCGCCCAGTCGGCCGCCACCAGCTCCAACATGCAGCTGTGGTCGGCGATCGCCGTCACCGATCCGGCCAAGCGCAAGCTGCTGGCCGAGATCGCCGGCAACCAGAAGCACATCGAGCAGTGCCCGCTCTACCTCGCCTTCGTGGCCGACATGTCGCGCAACGAGCGGATGTCGCAGGCCGAGCAGGTGACCTTCGAGAACCTGCCCTACCTGGAAACCTTCATGGTGGCCTGCATCGATGCCGCGCTCGCCGCCCAGAACGCCGTCGTCGCCGCCGAATCGCTGGGCCTGCGCACCGTCTATATCGGCGCCATGCGCAACGACCCGGCCAAGGTGCATGAACTGCTGGGCCTGCCGCAAAAGGCCTTCGTCGTGTTCGGCCTGTGCGTCGGCTATGCCGATCCCGCCGCCAAGAACGAGGTCAAGCCACGCCTGCCGCAGTCGACCGTGTTGCATCACGAGCGCTATGACGCGGCACCCGAGGCCCGCGACCGCCCGGTTTACGACGCCGAAATGGCCCAATTCTCGACCCTCAACGAGATGCAGGCCACGACCTGGACCGCCCGCATGCTGAACCGCATGGGCCCGATCAAATCGATGAACGGCCGCGAGCGCATCCGCGCCACCTTGGCAAAACTCGGCTTCGAGATTCGCTAAAAGCCCCGCCCGGGGCTTGTGACGAAACCAAGGCGGCAACCTTGCTGCGGCGGCAAAATGCGCCGCAACGCCAGCAACCGACGCTCGTTTTCCTCCTGCGCGGCCACCTCGGCCGCTGACAGGAAGAGGAAACACGCAATGACCCATTCGCTGATCTTCAAAGTGACCCGGCCGGTTGCGATCGCGACCGTGGCTGGTGCAGCGCTGTTCGCGATGCCGGTCCTGGCCCAGACCAAGGAGCAGGCCACCAAGCCGCCGGCCGCCGACGCCGCGACCTCCAACAAGCCCGAGACCGTCGAGCAGCGCATCACCACGCTGAAGGCCGCCCTCAAGATCACGCCCGACCAGGAGAAGAAGTGGAACGGCGTGGCCCAGGCGATGCGCGACAACGCCAGCCGCATGGAGAAGCTGGTGGCCGAGAAGCGCAAGATTCCACCGGAGAAGACCACCGCGGTCGACGACCTGAAGACCTACCAGGAGTTCACCGAGGCCCGTCTCGACGGCCTGAAGCACCTGACTTCGGCCTTCAAGTCGCTCTACGATTCGATGACGCCTGAGCAGAAGAAGAACGCCGACACGGTGTTCGAGAAGTACACGCCGCAGCAGCGTGCCAACCAGGGCTAAACCCAAGGAGGCTATCATGACGATCAGGAAGAGCATCGGCCTGGCGGTCGGCCTCGTGGTCGCCGCTCTCGCCGTCGCGACGCCGGCCAGCGCCGCCTGGTGGGGCAACGGCCGCTGGCACTACGACGAGCGTTGGACCGACTACAACGACCGGTATTACGGCTACTACTATCGCGCCCCGCCGGTCGTTTATTCGACGCCATACAACTACGGCTACTATCCGCCGCCGGTGTACTACAGCCCGAGCCCGGCACCGGGCTTCTCGATCACTATCCGGCCATAGCGATTGAACACGAAGGACGGCGGGCAGAAATGCCCGCCGTTTTTCATGCCACCAGCGACTTCTCGTAGAACACCGACCATTCGGAATCGGGATAGTCGAGCACCGGCCCGCAGCGCGTGAAGCCCGCACGCTCGTAGACCGTCCAGGCGGAGGGATGGCGATCGCCGGTCTCCAGCACCAGGCGCGTCAGGCCCTCGTCGCGCGCCAACGCCTCGACACGCTGCACGATCATTGCGCCGATCTTGCGACCGCGATGCGACGGCCGCGTATACATGCGCTTGATCTCGCCGATGCCATCGGCGTGCCGTTTCAGCGCGCCGCAAGCGACCGCCTGGCCGTTTTCGCGGGCGATGAACACGGTGGTGTGAGGCTCGGCCATCTGCTCGGCGGTCATATGAAAGACGAACTCCGGCGGCGTCAGTTCTAGCAATGTCGCGTTCAGCTCGGAAATCAACACGCGGACATCGTCCTGCAGCGGACTTTCAACCGCGATCAAGATCGTCATCACACACCGTGCGGCACCAGCACCTGGCGCACCGTCGCCACGTCCTGCAGGCGGTCGAAGCCCGCGTTGATCTCGTCGAAGCCGATGCGCTGGCTCATCATGCGGTCGACCGGCAGCTTGCCCTGCTGGTAGAGCGCGATGAAGCGCGGGATGTCGCGCACGGGCACGCAGCTTCCCATGTAGCTGCCCTTGATG
>WNGB01014045.1_pt1 | contig 11699 bp, 13 predicted proteins | sample 5400681 | NCBI WGS metagenome assembly WNGB01 (sample SAMN13153367, study PRJNA577476) | soil metagenome | isolation source: 115 cm soil or saprolite under grassland replicate 2 | place: USA:California | collected 2016-06-15 | reverse complement strand
GGTTTCCTGGAAATGGACTGCGGTTGCCTGTTGAACGATGCCAAGCGGAATCGTGTTGTATTCAACGTGTGAACGGCCATCGGCCCCGGTCTTCAGTTGGACGCAACGAATCATCTCGGTAGCCATTTTGTCATAAGTTTGCCGAGAACGCCAAGCTGGACGTGCCCGGGAGTTTTTCGCACTTTGCGAAATCGGTCACAGATTTGCCACTCCTGATTACCGAATTGGTTTGACTTTCCCCGCGCTCTCCGACAAAAAGCGGCATGAGCGCACGATTAATTGCTCCCGTTGGCGCGCTCCTGTGCATGCTCTGCATTGCAGCCGAGCCCGAGCGGATGGTTGGAAATGTGAAGGTCCTCGAAGGTCCGACACCATTCATCCGTTTCGTCCACACCAGCGTCAGTGATGTGGCAGGGTTCGAGTTCGCCCAGTTCCTTATTCTGCCAAAGACGGGGTCGGCCACGCGTCCAATCAGGGTCCGCTACGCGCGATCTTACTTGGAAACGCGGGGTTATTTCGATCCCCAAACTGGCAAAGTCACCATCCCGGTCTTCGGTCTCTATGCCGGCCGACTAAATCGCGTTATCATCAATCTGGGTTTCGGTGGACGATTTCATCGTATCCAAAGACTTGCCATCAGCATCACGACGCCTGCCTATGACGGAGGCACGTACTCCAATCCAACCGTCATTCAGCCACGGTTACCAGGCACGGCCCTGACCTACGACTTTATCCTCCTGAAGGGCTATGCCCAAAATAACACGCCTATCATTATTGACAGTGACGCCGAAATCCGCTGGATCAGCACGGCAGGAGTCGGGGCCCAGAACTGTATTCTCTTCGACAACGCATTTTACGTTACCTCCGGTACCTCGCTTCTTCGCACTGAGTTTGATGGCGTAACGACACCTGTGGCCGACTACAGCGCGATTGGTGTCACCGGCTTCCATCATAATATCGACCCGGGCCGGGAAGGAATGATCCTCGACGTCGATACCGTCGACCAAACTGAGAGCGTCGATCTGGAGATCGACGCCGCCGGCAATGTGCTACGGACCTGGAACCTGGCGGAGATTATCAGTGCCGCGATGGTTGCCGGGGGGGATGATCCAAGGGAATTCGTCCATCCCGCGCCCATCGATTGGTTTCACAACAACGCCTGTGCCTACCGCAGCTCTGATAACTCACTCATCGTTTCCAGTCGGGAAAACTTTGTCATAGCGATTGATTACGATTCTGGAAACATTAAGTGGATTCTGGGCGATCCAACAAAGCACTGGTATGAGTTCCCGTCGCTGCGTCAATTCTCCCTTACCCTGGGTCCGAACACGTTGCCGCCGATCGGCCAACATGCTGTGTCCATGCCGGGCGATCAATTACTGCTCTTTGATGATGGAGCTGGCAGCAATTACCAGCAACCGCCGGGAGAAACACGCACCTACAGTGCGCCTCGCAAGTATCACATCGATCTCGGTTCCTTTGAGGCGACTGAGATCTGGCATTACTACGCTGACCCGAGTGTTTATAGCCCGTTTTGCAGCAGCGTTTATGAAGATGCGCCGGATAACTACCTCATCGATTACACGCTTGCCGGCCCCTTTATCTATACCGGCATCGTTGGTCTCGATGCCCTGGGTAACGTGGCTTTTAACTATCAATACGACGAACTGAATTTTTGTGGAACAGCTTGGAACGCGATTCAGATCCACTGGGAAAATCTGAACCTGGAATAACGCGCTCGTTGCTGCTAATCACCCTGCTGAAGCCAAACGTAGCGTTTGCCGTTCCAGTAGATCAGCGCGCTAGCTGCCTCACTCTTACTCACAAGAAGCGCGTCGCCACGAAGCTTCGGGACACTGGTTCTCCTGGCCATTCGGTCCTTGGAGTAGATCTCCCAGGAATCCATCCATTCGAAGTCATCACCCCCATTCCCGATGGCAGTCCCTGCGCCGAGAATTGTTATCTTGTCGGTCGCACCGTTAATGATCGCAATTCCAACCTTCCCGGTCGAGCGTTGCTTCACTAAAGCAGCTACATCAATTTTGGCGTCGCCATTGAAGTCTCCACGCAGATGGAATGGATTCACTCGAAAGGAGAGCTCGTATTCGTTCGCGAGCAAACCACTCGTAATGGCTCTATCGATCACCTCAGGAATATCATGCAGATGTGCGGTCGCGTCCGATTCTGGCATCCGGACATCGGACTGGGTTATCATTTTCGTCTTCAAATCAATCTGGTACGTGTTACCGCGCTCGGATGTTACGAGGAGCGTACCATTGCGAACACTCAGGTTATTGACAAAAACCCACTGAACGTCTTCCTCCAGCTTTGGGTCAATATGGTTTGTAAACACCGTCAAATCCCAGAGCTTTTTGTTAGCCTGAACATCCCACGCTTCGACGTAGGCGCGGCGACCATCGTCATTCGGTGCTACATAGCGTATACCCTGGTAGATCACTGGCTCGATCTTTGGCGGTGTGGCACGCTTAGCAGACGCCAAACAAGGCAGAGCTAGCATTGCAAAAACTATGAGGATGCCGCGCATGATACTTACACGCCATTTACCGAGAACTAACCGCTTGTTAATATCTCTCTAGCAGCTGAGGGTTATCGATGGATGCCGTGGTGATCGAACCATTGCTTCCCTGTTCCCGTCACTGCCTCCCATTCATTCGTGTCTAATCTCCACGAGTTCCTCCCTATCTCCGGTTACGGCGTCAACCGTCAGGACATTTCCAACGCTTGGGGCGTAGAACTTATATTCGAGGAGGTCTGTTTCCAAGGGTGTGGTCTCTTTCGATTTCAGACAGTTGTGGAACGAGCCAGCTGGCACGGTGACCGACTCAGTGAGACTGACTGTTTCCGCGAAATCCTCAGCATTAGCCAGAGAGAATTCCTGACGGTAAAAGTCGCCAATGGCCGGATGGGCTTTCATGATGATTCCCGGCTTGTCCCCGTCGACACCGGCCGTGAACGTGCCCTCGATGGTCGTGATCAAGCCATTCTCAAGCTCGTGGGTGTTTTCGCCGAAGTACCAAACGTTGCCCTCGGTGTCTTGGGCGAACCAATCGAGCGTATCTTCCGCGAGTTCGCCGTCTAGCGCGACCGTGTCATGGACTTCGACGCAGGTGACGCCGAGGATCACCTTGGTATTGTGCGTCACTGCGAATTCGTCGTGCTCAAAGCCTTGAGCGGTGCGACCCTCGTAGATGAAGGTGGTGCCTGGCGTTAAAGGGAAGTAAGGATTGTCGATCCGAGAGACGAAATTCGAAGGGTTGATCACCGGGTCGTACGGTGCTCCACCCAGCCGCTCACAGGCTGCCAGCCGCGCGTCCTTTTGTTCTTTGCAGGTCCGCCGCGCGTCGTTTCGATCTGCCCGCGCCTGCCTCTGACAACGCTCCCGGTCGGCAGGATTAGCAAGGTTGTCGCACTTTGCCAGGGCGAGCCAGTAGTCACTCTGGGCTGCGCGCCGACAGGACCTCAAGACGGTGTCTGCAGTCAGTTGACAGGCGTTCATTCGTTCCGCCGTCGCGTGCTCAGAGAGCAAAACAAACACGAGAATCAGCGCGGCCGTCCCCGTCGCTGCCCGGAGCAATTTCCCCGATTTTCTGCTGCATGAGTGGGCTTGAATTCCAGGCCGTTTCGATTGTGAAGGTGATTTCGTTTTCATAGTGCCTGATTTAATGTTTTTCGCCTAGGTATTGACCACTAACTCGCGAAACTATATTAATCCATCGCGTTGTTAGACGCCACTGTTAGATTCGAGGCCAGGCTGAAAGCATGTCTCCGTAAAAAGACCTAATCCGCTCGCTGTTCCTCTGTGTGGCTTCAGCGCTTCGTTAAGCCGGTTGACTGCCAGCAGAGGCATCGCATGCCAAATCGCTTCTTGGAATGCAACCCTACGTTAGCCTCGATCCAGAAGAGACTTTAAAGTGGCAGGCTTAGCCGTCAGAAGATTGACTAGCACGTAAGGATAGGGGCCTGTAGTAATCTGCGAGGAAGAAAGCTTTCGGCGAGTTCTTCAATAACTGAGCCCGTTCGGTGGGGTCGATTTTAAGGACAATGTCTCGCCGTCGTCGGGCAAACGACCCAGAAACTTGCGGCTCTAGCGACTGGGTAGCTCCTTGCTTGTCAGTTTCGAGAACTTTTCCTCGACGCCTCGCTCGACGCGCTGGCGTTTTATGTCGTCCTTCTTTTCTTTCAGCATCGATATCAGCTGGTTCATACCGTCGGCGAGTGCAGCGTTAGCGGACGGCCATTCGCTCTTATTTCTGAACGTGACGCCGGCATAGGTAGCCTGTAAATCAGGTATGCGGCGACCTTCTTTCTGAACTCGTTCCACGATCTTTACGAGTCCATCCATATCGCCAAAAGCGTAACCGTTGATGTAAGTCCCCACCAGCTGATAAAAGGCATTCTGGGCGTGCAACAGCTCAAACCCAGGACTACCGATGCTTCCCATCTTGGTCTGATCCAGGAGAACACCAAACTGCCGGCCCCGATACTGAGCAGAATAAAACCAGTAAATTGCTTCTTTTCGATAGCCCAAGTCGTACAACCGGATCGCACCGACATAGACCTCCGGGAAAGTGAGCCGGTCCCAGTCCTTCTTCATCTCGGTGATGGTAGTAAGAAAGTCATCTTCTTTCGCCGAGGCCAGGCCCGAACTAAACCGGCCGACGCTGACCGCCGGACCTTTCGAATCGTAGTAAGGCGTGACGTAGGCATCAATGTGCGAGGGATTGATCTCGGGCTGCGCGGCCTTCAACGCGATTGATGCGAAGGTTATCGCGACGAGTGTAAACAATAGTCTGTTCATTTTGTGCCTAACGAATGGGGTTGAGCCGCCGCAGCGGGTAAACCTTGGCGATTTTGGCAACTCTCAACCCTCATCTGGAGACTCTCAACTGATTTACTGTCGCGTGTTATGGGAGACGACATATGGTTTCATTACGCCGTCGCCGGCATCGTGTGATTCAGTCAATGTGTGCGAGTGAGGCGTAATATCGGTCCAGAGATCCTGCATCTTTGTCCGCTTGCCGTTGATCGCTTCCTCGTAATCGTTCACGAACGTGTCGCCCTCCCAATGCGCGGTGCCACGCAGTTCGCACCCCGCATCAGCAGGTGTCCTGAAACAGGTGAGAAAGCGATAGCACTTCGCGTTCATGTCCCACCAGATCGTGATAAACCACTGCAGGTCTCCTCCGACAGTTCCAACAGAATGACCCTCGGACACCAGCGCCGTCCCGCCGCCGGCAACTCTGACGTGCACTGTTCCACGTCGGCCTGCACCATCAGGGACAGGCTTACCGTGCTGCGTGATCTCCACAGTGTTCCAATCCCCAGCGAACACCTTGGCAACACGGGCCATCTCAGGCGTGACAGCGGAATCTGCTGACTGGGCTAGAGTGGACGAGAAGACAAAAGCAACTCCGCAAAGCAGGCGACAAACTAGAGAAGTGGTCATCTGATCTCTATTCAAGCCAGATCGAAGGTGGCTCGTCCTCTAAAGGATCTCAACTGATTTCATGGCCGCGCAGTAAGCTTGTCCACAAATGATCCCAGTGTTGGCTGCCTCGAAAGAGTTGACGTCATCGTTCCATGGAGTGTCCAATGCTTCGGGCCCGTTGAAAAAGTAAGATACCGACTACAGCGCACCAACCGAACCAGGCAGCAAACAGAGATCTTTGCGCAAGACCGTGAACGGGCTTCACGTAAGCCCAAATCACTCCTTGCCTGTCAAGCGAGCTTAAGTTCAGGATGATGGCTCCCCATACCAGCACAGAGAAAATCCACGAAACCGCGACGACAGTTTTCGCCCGTAGGTCGCGTCTCCATGTCAACGCATAGACCAGTGGCGCTTGGTATCCAATCAATTCCGATATGCCGAAAATGTTGTGAAGCGGATGCGGGTAAGCAAAAACTCCTACGCCTGCAGCCGGCAACGCCATGAACCCTATCAGGTACGCAGCGAATTGGGAGTGTCCAGTCTCAACCGACAAATGGCGCACGCCTAAAGCAAAGACCAAGATGCAGGCCGCGACACAACATAACATGATCGCGAAGGGAACCCTGGCCGGCGAGCCAATTTCTCCAATCTCGCTGACGGTCTGATGCACGTGGCTATAGCCAGGAACGAGTAACGCCAGGCCGGCGATGCCAAAACCAAGAATAGCCGCGGCCAAAGGTCCGAATAGTAAGCGATAGCTACGCTTCACGCGTGCCTCCTTGCAAAAGTTTCGTTGTCGTCTCGCATCATCCAATGAGAACACGAATTCTCAACTCTCATCTAAAGACGCCCGCCTAATTTCTCGCGGGCAGCACGTGGCTGCAGAGCTCGGTCGAGTTAATAAGCCAATTAATATAGAAAGAATACCAACAATGATGTGAGCCCAGTTTACACCAATCGCTCCGAAGACGATGTAGAAAATACCCAGCCAACGATTTGTTTTGCCAACATATTGGCCTTTGTTGATCCAGGCGCCGGCAATAAACGTGACGCCGGTAATTATATGAATCACAGCATCCAACGTCGGGATATGGACGATTGAGCCAAATTTTAATATCCCTATGGCGATGGAAGCGATACCTATGGCTGACGCCCAAATTCGTTGTATTGCAATTCTCATGTGCTGATCATTTGGCGCGTCTTTTGCGGCGCGGCGGCCGCGTCCAACTTGAACCCGCTGTTACGTCGTCTCATTGACCGACAAGTGTGCCGCCCCATTGCGCTGGGTCAACATCTGCGATGGTCTCTGTGAAAGTCCAGACGTGACCTGCGAAGTCTTTGGCCGTGTACTGTCGCTCCCCATATGGATAGTCCGCAGGCGCGCGTAGAATGACTGCGTCGTGAGCCTGAGCATTTGCATGATGCTCTCGAACATTGTCTACGCGAACCATGACTGCGTGCAAGGAGTCGGCCACAGTGCCAGGCTGAGCTTCCGTGACAACAACGGCTCCCGATTTACCGACAGACAATTGCGCTCGATGGTTGGCGATCAACAAGCGCTCCCGAAAACCGAACGCCCCACAAAGCCACGTCACCGCGTCGCTAACGTTCGGGTATGCCAGTTCGGGAATCACGACGACGTTTGGAATGGAGCGATTAGTGAGCATGATTCGGTATGGTACTCCCGGATCTAACGGGAACAAGATCGGCCATCGCTGAGAAGCGCGAGGCTTGCTTTACTCTCAACGATCATCTCTCAACCCTCAACTTTCTTAGTACAGCGGCCGGCCGTCGGCTGCAGCGATTGGTTAGGCCGGCTGGAATGCACTGATCGTGACATAGTATCCGTCCGGATCTCGGAGTGAGAACTCCCTTGTTTGAGTGTTCGGGTTCACGTGGGGCTCCTCTTCGAACTGGGTGACGAGAGTGCGCGCCCTCTTGAGTGCCATGTCGAAATCATCGACGCGGAAGAACAAGAGGAGCCCGTTGCCAGGTAACGCCTTGGCCGGGCTCATCAAGGAGGGATGCTCGTGCGCGCCCCACTGGTGGAGGCAAAGCAAGACGGTTCCATCCGTATCCAGGATCTGACCAAAGTAGTTATGCCCCGGAAGCGTCTCGGGCTGGCCGAAGAGCGACTGGTACCATTTGAAGCTGCCGGGAACATCGCTTACGCCGATGATCGTCCACGTGCGTTTCATCGCATTTCCGCTGTCGGCCTAACGAGACGGAGCTGAGCCAGCGCTGACAGAAGCGAGCATTACTTTCATTTCATCCTTCATAATTCATCCTTCGCCCTTTCATTACGGCGGCCAGCGGTTGGCTGCATGCTTTGGTTACGCGTCTGTGAGTCGAATTTCGCCAAGAGTGAATGCCTCCTTCCCCTGGGCAGGATACCAGATGTGGTTGTTATCGAGAACTGAGCGCTCGCACAAGCTCTCGATCACATTGTGGACGAAATAGGCGGGAGCCATGTTTTGAAGTTTGTATGCACGGAAGATGTCCGCAGGCCGTCTCGGCTGCTCGGGAGTGCATTCCCAGTATCGTACGAACAGTGAAGCGCCAAGTGAAACGCAGTTCGTGAGGCGATGAGTTGAGCCGGCGGCCGCATCCTTCAAGCGTTGAAGCAGCGGTCGAAAACTGTCGCTGTCATGCTCGAACGAAAAGAGGCCGACGAAGGGACGACACTGTGCCGAACGAGAAACATGGTTGCGGCACTCGGCGAGCTTGTGAACGGCTTCGCCAAACTCGGCGGTGTCGAGGCGGGTCTTAACCTCGATGAGTCCCATGCATAGATCTGAAGTGATGATGACCAAATCGCCATCTTGATAGAGAAGCGGCTTAGTGCGGTCATAGAGCAGAATGTCCACTTGTGTAGATGGACCTTGCTTGGTGATAACGAAGCCTTTACCGATCCCAATCGTCTGTGGCAGGTGGCGCCGCAAGACGGCTCGTAGCACACTCTCCTTCCATTCTCCAACGGTAAGCCAGTGATTGCTACCAATGAAGTGATGGACGCGGTCCTTCAGCGCTTGGAGTTCCAATGTAATGGACCGAAAGTAATCAAGTTCGTGCATTAACGGAGGCTACCGCTAGAGGCTTAGCGAGAATAAGTTCAGCTACCGCTCTCGAGTTCGAGTGCGGCTCGTATGGACGTGTCTTCATAAATTAAAGTGGCATGCTCGCGAAAGCCTTCGGAGTTGGTTGGAATCTGTTTGTTGTCATCGTCGAAGAGATACGATCTCTGCTTCCGTCACCAAGCCAAGGCAGCTACCGCCGCGATACACACGAGCGCAGCAATAGGCGAACGCGAATGTCCTCAAAACGGCGCTTTTACTGCTCTATGGAACTTGTCCGTGACGTTTCCAGACAGCTCGATGTTGTCCGGGTTTAGAACCATCACTTGTGCGCCGGGAGCTAGGTTGAACTTCGCGAGGTCCGCCCAGATCACGTTTGGGCTGGTAGTTAGCTCGAAGAAGTAGCGCTTGTTGGTAAGGTCGATCGCCGTGCGGTATTCGGTGTTATAGATGCCGAAACCCTTATAGGGTGCACCGAACGGGACAGAAACGTTGCGGGCGATTGCCAGCACCCCAGCAATCGCTTCACGTTCATCTTTAGGTTTGGGCAGCATCGCCGCATAATAGGCGGCACGCTGGAAGCGGTCGACGGGGTTAACGTTGCCGGGCAGTGGCATATCGCTGCGAGGGTGCGAGAAGTCCTGTTGCTTCAGGAGTGCGAGCTGTTGGTCGTAAGTCGGGTCGTTGGTCATTATCAGGAATTCGCGACCGTGGTGTATAACCGGCTTGGCACCGACGTATTCGATGATCGCGGAATCGCCGCTGGCGTCCTCGAGCGCCAGATGAACGGTCGCCTTGTGACCACGCGCCTCGGCGGGCACGACCTGGACGGTTCCCAGCGCCTCTAGCGCCTCGTTAACGGTTGCCGCGTTGTCCAGAACGAACTGGAGCCAAAGCGCTGCTTGCAAGCCTGGCTTGCTTGGGTCACGGCCCCCAAAATCTGTAGTGTTTAGGTACAGCATGTGGCCACCCAAACCGCGCTCATTGAAACCGTCGGCCGAGCCGATCCCATAGATTGTCGTGACCAAGCTGCCGTACTTTGATGTCCACTTGGCTGGGTTGTCCTTAACGACCACCTCGGTGCCGACTTGGCCGCCGTCGCGTTTCATGCCGCGCGGGAGAACGGTCAGGATTGGCTCGGTGGATTCAGGCCAGTCCATCGTGCGCGCGACCACGACGGCCAGGTTGTTATTGTTCCACAGGATACGCGAACAACCATCGGCGCGCTGCAACGGAACAAGCCCCAGACCTATGGCTATCAATAAGCCGCTAACAGCTTGGAGGATCATGTGTCGCTTCATTGCGCAATTCCTCTCGTGGCTGAACCGTTTTGATGACCTCGAACGGCAAAAGGTTGCATGGAGTCGAGAGTAATGCCCGGTGCAAGACCGGTCAAGCCGGAACTGCTTGCTCAGATGCGCCTCGCGCTGCGCCAGGTATCATTCGCTGCGAACTAATCAAAGTCACTTCGCAGCCGGCACGGCTGCCACAACAAGGAATCAAAAATGATGGCTCGACTTTCTGCCGGGTTAAATCTATTCTCGCGGCCCGATGAAGAGTTACGCCATGATCCGAACAAACGTCATCATTGCAATCGTGCTAGGAGCCTTACTTGCTGCTGATTCTGCGGGTGCCGAGCTCAATGTTGAACAAATCGTCACGCAAAAGATCCAACCGATACTACCAAAGGGTGGGGGAGGAGGAGTTGCAGTCGCCGTTTGGATGAATGGTAACACGCAGTTCTTCAACTACGGCATGGCTGACAATGCGCAGCAGCGCCCGGTCACAGCCGACTCGATCTTCAATCTTGGCTCGGTAGGAAAAGTGTTCGCGACCACGTTGCTGGCGCAAGCCGTTAAACAGGGCGAGCTGAGCTTGGGCGACCCGGTGGCCAGGTACGTCAGCGAGTTACAGCGCGGTGGTGATGTTCGCCGGATAACACTGGGGCAGCTTGCCAGCCATAGTTCCGGTTTGCCGAACAGGCCGCAGGAATATGAGACGTGGCACAAAGGGCGATATACGTGGCCAGATTTTGTTCGCTTCCTAAATTCCTGGAAAGCGGGTCCCAACCATGAACCTGGGAAGCAGTATCTGTAAGTTCGACTGCGCTGCCTTTGCCGCGTGATTTGCTTGGCCGCGCCGTGCAGGGCTATGGCCCGCAGGGCCGTCCAATTGGCAAACCCGGCATGGAAGGGGGAACTTTCCAGTGGCCAGGCTCCGGGCAAATTTATTCGTCGCCGCGCGACATGGCCACCTTCCTCGCTGCCAATCTCGGGGAGCTTCCCGATCATCGCCCGATCGAAAACGCCATGGCTCTCGCTCATCAGCCCGTGTTCACGGTGGGCCCGCGCTTAAAGTTGGGTCTTGCCTGGCAGAATGTCCCCTCCGGCAATTTCACTATCATCGACAAGAACGGCGGTTTAAATAACACGTCGACATATATAGGGTTCGCTCCGCAGCGCAAGCTGGGCGTTGTTATTCTCGTCAATCGCGGACAGCAACATGCCACCGGGATTGGCCGGCAAATCATTCACGCACTGGTACAAGATCAGTCGGAGCCCTCAAGCGAGGGTGAGCCAAACCCGGATAACGACTAAGACTTCTGTAGCCACGGCCCTGTGGGCCGTCACACAAGTGTGAAGACTTCGCTAAAGTGGACCGGCCACAGGCCGGTGGCTACAACACACGTTAAATCAAAGCGTTGTTTGGTTCCCTATTAGTCTGCAGTTATTACTACTTTGCCTCGAGCATGCCCTTGTTCCAGATATTCGATAGCCTGCGGGAGCTCGCTTAACTTGTAACGCTTGTCGATAACGGGCGTCACCTTGCCTGACTCCATGAGGTCTGCCAGGAAGGTCAGGTCCTTTTGGTTCAGTTCCGCCAGCATCATGCCCATCTGCTGGCTGACGAATTTGGATAAAAACATCGCTTTGAATGCATGAGTCAAGCCAGGGCCGAGCCATCGACTCTCATTCACTCCTCCTCCACCAATCAAGACGTATTTCCCATTCGGATTTAAGACGCGCCTGCATTCCGATAACGAATGGTTCGCAACGTTGTCCAGAATAACGTCGTAACGTTGGTCACTTTTGGTGAAATCCTCTTTAGTGTAATCAATCACGTGGTCTGCGCCCAAGGATCGGACCATGTCCAGGTTTCTGGTGCTGCACACGCCG
>WNGB01012206.1_pt1 | contig 11699 bp, 11 predicted proteins | sample 5400681 | NCBI WGS metagenome assembly WNGB01 (sample SAMN13153367, study PRJNA577476) | soil metagenome | isolation source: 115 cm soil or saprolite under grassland replicate 2 | place: USA:California | collected 2016-06-15 | reverse complement strand
GCGGTCGAGGGATCGGTCGCTACGCGCGTCGCTTCGCGCCCGGGGGCCCCTACGCGCCCAAGGGCCCCTGCCCCTGCACACACCGGCATCACCGCGTTCATCGTTCCGACCGACGCGCCGGGCGTGAGCTTCGGACCGTCCGAGCAGAAGATGGGTCTGCTCGCGTCCGATACCAGCGCGCTCGTGCTCGAGGACGCCCGCGTCGGCGCGGACGCCGTGCTCGGCGAGGTCGGGCGTGGCTTCGGCATCGCGCTCGCGGGTCTCGACGGCGGCCGCATCGGGATCGCGGCGCAGTCCATCGGCATCGCTCGCGCCGTCATCGAGCGCGCGATCGCGTACGCGCACGAGCGGCGTCAGTTCGGGCGGCCCATCGCGGAGTTCGAGGCGGTCCGATCCTCGCTCGCGCGGGCCCGCACCGATCTCGACGCCGCGCGGATGCTCGCGCTGCGCGCGGCGTGGCTGCGGGACCTCGCCTGCCCGTTCACGCGCGAAGCGTCGATGGCCAAGCTGTTCGCGAGCGAGGCGGCGCAGCGCGTCACGTACCAGGCGGTGCAGGTCTTCGGCGGATACGGCTACATGCGCGAGTACGAGGTCGAGCGGTACGCGCGGGACGCGCGCGCGACGACGATCTACGAAGGGACGAGCGAGGTGCAGCGGATGGTCATCGCGCGGTCGCTGGTGGCCGCATGACTCGCTACCGGGGGGCTGCGTCCCCCGAGACGCGCCACCGTGGGGCTTCGCCCCCCGAGGGCCCCCCGCCGAGCCTGGCCGACACCAAGCAGCGGTGGCTCGACGAGGTGTATGGCCCCGCGGTCAAGAAGCGCGCGGGGCGAAAGGAACGTTTCGCGACGCTTTCCGAAGTCCCGATCGATCCGCTCTACACGGCCGAGGATCTTGAAGGCTTCGACGCGGCTCGCGAGCTCGCGGCGCCTGGCGAGTTCCCGTACACGCGCGGCATCCATCCGACGATGTACCGCTCGCATCTCTGGACGATGCGCCAGTTCGCAGGTTTCGGCTCGGCCGAAGACACCAACGAGCGTTTCCACTATCTGCTCGCGCACGGCGTGACCGGGCTCTCCACGGCCTTCGACATGCCGACGCTCATGGGCCGGGACTCCGACGATCCTCTGTCGCGCGGCGAGGTCGGGCGCGAGGGTGTGGCCGTCGACACGATCCGCGACATGGAGATCCTGTTCGACAAGATCCCGGTCGACCAGGTCACCACCTCGATGACGATCAACGGGCCGGCGTCGATCGTGTGGGCGATGTACCTCGCGGCGGCCGAGAAGCGTGGCTATCCGCTCGCGTCGCTGGGCGGGACGATCCAGAACGACTGCCTGAAGGAGTACATCGCACAGCGCGAGTGGATCGTGCCTGAACGGCCGGCGATGGACCTCGTTATCGACACGTTCCGCTTCGGATCGCGCGAGGTGCCCAGGTGGAACACCATCTCCGTCTCGGGCTACCACATCCGCGAGGCCGGATCGACGGCGATACAAGAGCTCGCCTTCACGCTCATCGACGGCCTCGAGTATGTGAAGTGGGGCGTCGCTGCCGGCCTCGACCCCAGCGACTTCGTGCCGCGAATGTCGTTCTTCTTTGACGTCCACAACGACTTCTTCGAGGAGATCGCGAAGTTCCGCGCCGCGCGGCGCATCTGGGCACGCGAGATCGAACGCCGCTACCACCCGAGCAACCCGCGGGCGCTGCAGCTGCGGACGCACGCGCAGACCGCGGGCGTGTCGCTCACCGCGCAGCAGCCGTACAACAACGTGGTGCGCGTCGCGCTACAGGCGCTCGCAGCGGTGCTCGGCGGAACGCAGTCGCTGCACACGAACTCGCTCGACGAGACCTATGCCCTGCCGACGAAAGAGGCGGTGACGCTCGCGCTGCGGACGCAGCAGGTGATCGCGCACGAGTCGGGCGTGGCCGACACAGTGGACCCGCTCGCCGGTTCCTACTACCTCGAGCACCTCACCAACGTCATGGAGGAGGGCTTCGACCGCTACCTCGCCGAGATCGAGAAGATGGGTGGCATGGTCGAGGCGGTGGAGCGCGGATATCCGCAGCGCGAGATCACCGAGGCCTCCTTCCGTTTCCAGGAGGAGGTCGAGAAGGGCGAACGGACGATCGTCGGCATCAACAAGTACGTGACCGAGGCCGAGCCCGAGATCCCGCTGCTGCAGCTCGATCCCGAGGTGGAGCGAAAGCAGATCGAACGCCTGAAGGACGTGCGAGCGAAGCGGGACGCGGGCCGCTGGCGCGAATCGCTGGAGCGTCTGCGCGCCGCCGCGAAGGGTCGCGGAGAGCTCATGCCGGAGTTCCTCGTGTGCGCGCGCGCGAACGCGAGCGTCGGCGAGCAGGTACAGGTGCTCAAGGAGGTGCTGGGTGTTTACCACGATCCCGGGTACTTCTAAGAGCGACCTTCTCGCGAAGATCGAGCACGGCTACGTCTCGACGCGCGCGGTCCTCGATGCGATCCCCGCCGACCGATACGACGAGAAGCTCCCGTCCGGCATGACCCTGCGCGAGGTGCTCGCACATCTCGCGGCCTGGGAGGAGACCGTTCCGCCGCGCGTCGAGAGCGCGCTCGCTGGCAGCGGCGACGTCGGCGACTACGACGACATCGACGGCTTCAACGCCAGGGTGAGCGCCGAGACGCGCGCCACCAGCATCGACGAACTGAAGGCGCGGCTCACGCGGTCGCACGCCGCGGTGCTCCAGGTCGTTCGGTCGTTCGAAGATCGCGCGGTGCCTGAGCTCGCGATCCAGATCGTCGAATGGAACACGACGCAGCACTATCCCGATCACTTCGGCGACCTCGGCGCATCGATCAAGACTGCGAAGGACCTGGCCACGGCTGTGAATGCCGGCTGGATCAACTTCCGGCTGGCGCTCATGTCGCTCGGCGTGTCGGGCCTTGAGGCGACGACCCCGATCGGATGGACCTACAAGGCGCTCGCCCAGCACGCGGCGGGCTGGGAGGATCTCGCCGCGAAACGTCTCGCGCGCCTCCGCGAGAGCGGCGAGTTCGTGGCGAGCGGCGTCGAGACGGACGCGTTCAACGCCGGGCTGGCCGACCGAGCGAAGGAGCGATCGGGATCCGAGGTCCTGGCCGACCTCGACGCCGCCCACACCCGGCTGGTGGCTGAGGTCGAGAAGCTCACGCCAGAGCAGATCCGCGCGAACGACGAGTGGGCCATCGCAGTCATCGCGGGCAACAGCTACGGGCACTACGGCGAGCACCACGCCGAGCTCTTCGCGGCGGTCCCCAAGCGCCCGGCCCAGCTCCTCGAGCGCATGCGCGAGGGGTGGCGTCCGTTCCGTCGCGCGCTCTCGCGCGTCGGGCTGCAGCCACTGCGCGGCAAGACGTCGGCCGGATGGACGGCGAAGGCGCTCCTGTCGCACCTCGCGTTCTGGCTCGAAGCCCTGGAGGAGGCGCTGCCCGAGCGCATGGCGGGACGGCGCGGAAAGATCCGCGATGTGCAGGCCGAGAACGACCGCGAGGCGGCCGCGGCTGACGCTCGGGCGGCGCACGAGGTCGTGAAACGCCTTGACGACGCGTACCGGAAGGCCGTCGACATCGTGCAGGGTCTCCCACCGGACGAGGACGTCCATTTCATGGCCGCCCTGGCGCTCGCGGTGCGGAGCTATGGCCACTTCGCCGAGCACCAGCCGGAGATCGAAGGATGGGTACCGGCGTCGACGACGGAAGCGCTTCGCCGCTTCGACGATGTCTGGGCAACGTTCCGCGGCGCGATCCGGGATCGGGGCCGCGCGCGTCTGATGAGCCCGACGCCATCGGGATGGTCGTATCGCGACATGTGCGCTCACGCCGCGAACTGGATGCAGCATGCGGTCAGTGAGCTCACGGGCGAGGCTCGCGGCTGGACGGCCGAAACGATCCTCGCGGAGAACGATCGCGCGGTGGAGGCGCACCGCCTGGTCGGCCCGGAGGCCATGCTCGATGAGCTCGACACGTCGCACCGCCGTATCCGCGAGACGATCGCCACGATCTCCGACGAGCGCATACGCGACCCGAAGGTCTTTGGCATCGTCGGCTTCTACACCTATCTCCACTGGGAGGAGCATCTGCACGAGGACCTCGGGGTGAGCTATTGAAGCGTCCGATCCGCGTCGTCGTCGCGAAGGCCGGGCTCGACGGTCACGACCGCGGCGCGAAAGTGGTGGCACGCGCCCTGCGCGACGCGGGCATGGAGGTGATCTACACCGGCGTGCATCAGACGCCGGAGCAGGTCGTCGAGACCGCGCTGCAGGAGGACGCCGACGTGATCGGTCTGTCGCTCCTCTCGGGCGCGCACAACTACCTCTTCCCGCGCATTGCCGAGCTCATGCGCGAGAAGGGCATGGACGACGTGCTGCTCTTCGGCGGCGGCATCATCCCGGAGGCGGACGTTCCCGGACTGCAGAAGCACGGCGTCGGACGCATCTTCCCGCCGGGCGCGTCGCTTGACGACATCGCGAAGTACGTGCGTGAGGCGGTGCCCGCGAAGAGGGGCAAGCGCGATGGCTAACTATGACGGCGGCCCATTGAACCGCTAGTCGGCGGAGCAGCCGTCCGGCACGGCGCCAAAGAACGAGCTCGCGAAGGATTTCAAGACAGCGCAAAGGAGTAGGCAGATGGCAGGAGGTCTGGCAGGTCTCTTCGGTGGCAAGAAGGACGCGCGACCGATCGACGTCGGTCTGGCATCCCTCGTTGGGAGCGACGAGCCCACGGCGATCGAGTTCTGGAAGAAACGTTTCGAGATGACCGCGGCGGTGCCGAACGACATCGCGCGCGTCGGCGCGCTCACGCCCCAGATGCGCGAGCTGAGCCGTATCGCTGATGTCGAGGAACGGAAGCGCCTCACCCGCGCTCGGCTCATCGCGTTCACGAAGCTCGCACCGGAGCAGCGGCAGTTGATCACCTCTGCGCGTCGCAAGGCGTTCGACGTCGACCGCGCGGTCATGGAGGCGGACCAGAAGCTGGTCGATGAGCTGCTGCCGACGCTCGATGCGTCGGTACGCTCGGCGTACCCGCAGACCTAGTGCGGTTCGAGTACCGCGACGATCAGCTCGCCGTCCAGGGCGCGGTGCGCGACTTCGCGCGCGGCCGCATCGCGCCGAACGCGGAGAAGTGGAGCGAAGCAGGCGCCTTTCCCAACGAGATCCTCCCCGAGCTCGCGCAGCTGGGTCTCACTGGCCTGGCCGTTCCCGCAGAGCTGGGTGGCGCGGAACTCGACACGCTCACGATCGCGCTGGTCATGGAAGAGCTCGGCGCGGCCGACGGGTCGATCGCGCTCAGCGTCGCCGCGCACAACAGCCTGTGCATCGGGCACCTTCTCGTCGCGGCGAACGACGAGCAGAAGCGCCGCTGGCTTCCGCCGCTGGCCCGCGGCGAGTACCTGGGCGCGTGGGCCCTCACCGAGCCAGCCTCGGGCTCCGACGCGATCGCAGTACAAAGCCGCGCGGTCCGAGAGGGCAACGGCTACGCCCTGAACGGGACGAAGCAGTTCATCACCAACGGGTCGCTCGCGGGGTTTGCCGTCGTGATAGCCGGAGCCGGCGAGCGCAAGCTGTCGGCGTTCGGGGTCGCGCGCGGCACGCCGGGATTCCGCCCCGGCAAGCGCGAGAAGAAGATGGGGCTGCACGCATCTGACACATCGCAGCTCGTGCTCGAGGACTGCCGAGTCGCGGAGCGCGACCGCATCGGCGCCGACGGTCAGGCTTTCGACGACGTGAAGAAGGTGCTTGACAAGGGCCGCATCGGCATCGGTGCGCTTGCGCTCGGTCTCGGACGCGCGGCGCTCGAGACGGCGATCGCGTACGCGAAGCAGCGGAGGCAATTCGGACGTCCGATCGCCGAGTTCGAGATGACGCAATGGAAGATCGTCCGCGCCCGGACACAGCTGGACGCCGGACGCCTGCTGGTGCATCGGGCGGCGGCGCTCGCCGACTGCGGCCGGCCCTTCGGTGTCGCGGCGTCGAAGGCCAAGCTCTACGCGACCGAGGCAGCCAGCCGCGCGGCCAACGACTCACTCCAGGTCCTCGGCGGTTACGGCTACCTGCGCGACTATCCGGTCGAGCGCATCGTGCGCGACGCGCGCCTCATGGAGATCGGCGAGGGGACCAGTGAGGTGCAGCGGATCGTCATCGCGAGAGACCTGGCGCGACAGGCCTCGTGACGCGCCACCGGGGGCAGGGGCCCCTGGGCGCGGAGCGACCGCCCCCCGAGAACCCCCCAGACAGCCTTCTCACCAGGGCTCGCGCCGGTGACAAGCGCGCGACCGCCCGCCTCCTGTCCGTCGTGGAGAACGACGAACCTGGCGCGGCGGTGGCGCTGCGGACGCTGTATCCGCTCACCGGTCACGCCGAGATCGTTGGCATCACCGGCCCGCCCGGCGGTGGCAAGAGCACGCTCGTGAACCGGCTCGCGGGCGCGTACCGCGCTACGACCGACCGGGTCGCGGTCGTTGCCGTCGATCCGTCGTCACCGTTCAGCGGCGGTGCCATCCTCGGTGACCGTATCCGGATGCGCGAGCGATTCCTGGACGAGGGCCTGTTCATCCGCAGCATGGCGAGCCGCGGACATGCCGGCGGTCTGGCGCGCGCGACCTCGCGGGTCGTCAACGTCCTCGACGCGCTCGGCTACGGCGTCGTGCTGGTCGAGACGGTCGGCGTGGGGCAGGAGGAGGTCGAGGTCGTGCGCGTCGCCGACACGGTGTGCCTCGTGACCGTGCCCGGGCTCGGCGATGACATCCAAGCGATCAAGGCCGGCGTGCTCGAGATCGCGGACGTGCTCGTTGTGAACAAGGCCGACCGGCCCGGCGCGGATGAGACCGCGCGCGATCTCGCCCAGATGCTGACGCTCGGCGCGCCGCGCGTCGCGTGGAAGCCGCCGATCGTCCGCACGACCGCCGCGACCGGCGAGGGCACCGATCAGCTGGTCGCGGCGATCGCGAAGCACCGCGCGTGGGCGGCCGAGAGCGGCGAGCGCGATGCGCGGCGTCGCGCCGCGGCACGTGCCGAAGTCGAGGACCTCCTGCGGGATGCGCTCGCGCGCCGTCTACGCGATCGCCTTGGCGAGGATCGCGTCGAGCGCGCAGTCGCCCGCGTTGCGGAACGCGCGATCGATCCTTACGCCGCGGTGGACGAGCTGCTGCGCGAATGAACCACGCGCACCAGGAGCCAACGCCCGATGTCACGCGTCTGGCGCTCGATGCGATGCGGTACTGCCTGGCCGGCTGCGCGATAGGCGAGGTCGTCGGCCTCCTGATCTCCGGCGCGCTCGGACTCACGACGGAGGCGTCGATCGTCGCGGGCATCGTCTTTGCTTTCGGCTTCGGCTACTCGTTCACCTTCATCTCGCTGCAGGGCGGCGGCATGCGTCTCGGCCGTGCCGTCGGCGTGACGCTCGCGGCGGACACCATCTCGATCGTCGTGATGGAGGCGGTGGACAACCTCGTCGTGCTCCTCGTCCCGCGCGCGATGGCGGCGGGACTGGCCGTTCCGCTCTTCTGGGGCAGCCTCGCGCTCGGACTCGTCATCGCTTTCGCTGCAGCGTTCCCCGTGAACCGTTGGCTCATCGCTCGTGGTCGGGGCCACGCGCTCGCGCACGGCGCTCACTCGTGATCGAGCTCGTCCTGCTCCAGACCGGTTCCGTCGACATCACGCGTGGCGCGTTCGCGCCTTGGCTCGACGCGACCGCCGCCAACGAGCGCGTCATCGCGCCGGTGTGGTCGGCCCTCATCCGCACGCCCGAGGGCAACGTCCTGTTCGACACGGGTCTGCATCCCGTGCATGTGTCCAACCCGCACGCGACGTTCGGCAAGCCTCCACCGGATCGTGCGGGCCTGGCGATGCGGATCGTCATGAGCGGCGAGGACGCGATCGTCGCGCGTCTCGCATCGGTCGGCGTGAAGCCTGACGACGTCGCGATCGTCGTGAACAGCCACCTGCACTTCGATCACGCCGGCAACAACGGCGCATTCCCGCGCGCCACCTTCGTGGTGCAGGCCGAACATCTCGCCTTCGCGAAGGGGAAGCCGAATTTCCCCGGCGTCTACTGGGACATCGCGGAGCTGCGATACCTACCGGTGACGGGACGCACCCACGTCGCGGCGGGCGTCGAGGTCGTTCCGACGCCGGGTCACGCTCCAGGTCACCAGTCACTCGTCGTCGACCTTCCCGCGACGGGCCGCGTCGTCCTCACCGGCGATGCGGCCTTCACGCGTCAGAACATCGTGCGTCGCGAGACGACGGCGATGGACGAGGACGCGGCGAGGGAGTCGCTCGAGCTGATCCGGTCGCTCGCGGGCGGCGATCTCAAACGCGTATTCACGAGCCACGATGCGGACGCCTGGACGACGTGGCGTCATGCGCCCGAGGCGTACCGGTAAAGGCGGTGGACGAAGTCCGTCGCGCTGCTGACCTCGCGCTAGGGGAGAAGCTCCTCGATCCAGGCGGCGTGATGCGCCTGTATGGCACGACCCCGCCTCGCATCGGCACCAGCGAAGAAGCGATCGACGCGGTCGCGCAGAAGCTCGCGTTGCGTCTGCGCGACCTCCCGATCGATGGGATCGTCGTCTACGACATCCAGGACGAATCCGGTCGCACACACCTGCCGCGCCCCTTCGCCTTCACCGGAACCGTCGATCCGCGCGTTTATTCGCGTCTACTCGCCACCCGGACAGCTGGCGCGACGATCACGTACAAGTGTGTGGGCGCGCTGGACGAGGTCGGGTGGAACGCGTGGCTCGACGAAACAGCTCGACTGTACGGAGCCGGGTGCCTGTCGATCGTCGGCCGGCCGACCTCGGGCGTGCGCTACCCACTCCCGCTTTCGATGGCGATCGACCTAGCCGCCAGGCATCCGGCGCGTTTCACCGTCGGCGGCGTCGTGATCGCGGAGCGGCACACCGAGCAGAGAAGCGAATCGGTGCGGCTGCTCGCCAAGGGCATCGAGGGCTGCAGGTACTTCATCTCGCAGACCGTGTACCACGCAGATGCGACCGTGCGACTGCTGGATGATTACCTGCGGGACTGCCGGGACGCGGGCGTGCAGCCGCAACGGATCGTGCTGACCTTCGCGCCGGCGGGACGGGCGAAGACGATCAGCTTTTTGAAATGGCTCGGGGTGCACGTCCCGCTCGAGACCGAGGCCGGGATCCTCAGCGCCGCGGACCCGATCGACAGATCGATCGACATCTGTCGTGACAACCTTCGGCGGATCCTCGACCACGAGTACGCCGGTCAGATCCCGCTCGGCATCAATGTCGAGAGCGTGTCGATCAACCGTGATGAGATCGATGCGAGCGTGGTTCTGTTCCGCGTCCTCGACGCTGTTGTGCGCGAGAGGCTCGGGCAAAGCGCCTAGGCCGCGACACACAGGGCAAACGTCGGCATCGGAAGCCATGACGCGTACGACTAGCATCGGCAGATGCCGCGGCCCCAGGCGCCCCGCATCCCGATCGCACGCTGGCGCGGCCGCGCGTGGGAGCACGTCGATGACGCGGTCGCCGCCGAGGAGCCGCTCCAGCTCCTGCTGAACGGCGAGCCGCTCAGCATCGTGATGCGCACGCCGGGCCACGACATCGAGCTCGCGCTCGGTCTGTTGTCCGCGGAGCACGTGATCGGTTCGCTCGCGGACGTGAACGAGATCCGGATCAGCGCAGAGTCGGGCGAGCGCGAGGATCGTGTCCGCGCCATCGACGACATCGTGGAGTCGAATCAGATCGACATCCGCGTCCGCGAGGGCACGGGACGTCGCCCCGAGCGGTCGTTCCTGGCAAGCTCGGCGTGTGGCGTGTGCGGCGCCACGACGGTCGAGTCGCTCGCGCACGACCACGCGCCGCTGGCCGCCGGTCCGCGGGTCGAAGCTGCGACACTGCCACCGCTCGCGCACCAGCTGCGCGGCGGGCAGCGCGTTTTTGACGCGACGGGCGGCCTTCACGCCGCGGGCCTCTTCACGGCGGAGGGCGAGCTCGTGATGCTGCGCGAGGACATCGGTCGCCACAACGCGGTGGACAAGGTCGTCGGACGCTCGCTTCTCGACGGCCGGCTCCCGCTCTCGACGTCCGTGCTCGCCGTGAGCGGGCGCGCCGGCTACGAGGTCGTTCAGAAGGCCGTGGCCGCGGGCATCCCGATCCTCGTCGCGGTCGGCGCGCCGTCGAGCCTCGCGGTCGCGACCGCGGTGCGTTTCGGACTCACGCTTGTCGGATTCCTGCGCGACGACAGATTCAACGTCTACGCGGCACCGGAGCGTCTCGCGGGTCTCGAGATGCCGGTGGCATCGCGCGTGCCCTAGCACGCCGCCGTGCTCCGCTCGCTCGCGCGTCACGTCAAGTGGTTCACCGATCCGTCGCGTTATCCCACCGACTATTCGCTGCTATTCACTCTGCCGGTCGTAGGCGCGTTCGCGATTGCCGCGGTCGCGATCGCTGTCGCGGCCGTGGTGCAGCGCAGGGTGCCGGAGCCGCGCATGTTCCGGGTCCTGGAGCGTTTCGCGTGGCTCGGACCGCTCGTCCTCGGCGTACACCTCGGGATCGCTCTCATCGTTGCGGCTTTCCTCGGCATGATGTTCGTCCCGTCGCTCCGCATCGCGCCGGACGCGTTCGGCTTCGCGCTGCTTGCGGCGGAGGCCGCGTGCGGGATCCTCCTGCTGCTCGGGTTCGCGACACGCGTCGCCGCGGTCGCCCTCGCACTGCTCGGTGTGGTCGCGATGGAGCCCTTCACCTTCGAGTCGATCCTCGAGCAGGTGCACATCCTCGGTGCCGCGATCTTCCTTTTCATCGCCGGCCGCGGCGCCGTCTCGATCGACCGCGTCTTCGGTCCGAACCGCGCGCTGCCGGTCGCGGAGGCGCCCGCAGCCGCGCTAACGCTGCTGCGCATCTGCATGGGCGTCGGCATCGCGTTCGGCGCGCTGACCGAGAAGCTGTTGAATCCGGCGCTCGCGGGCGCGCTGCTCATCGAGCGTCCGTACCTCAACGTCCTCGCGCTCCTCGGCGTGTCGAACGATCAGTTCGCGTATCTCGCGGGCGTCGTGGAGCTCGTGATCGGACTCGTCATCATCTCCGGTCAGCTCACGCGCGCGGTCATGGCCGCGGGTGCGGTGCTCTTCACCGTGACCCTTCCGGTCTTCGGTTGGACGGAGCTCCTCGGCCACCTGCCGTACTACGGGATCATGCTCACGCTGTTCATCGCGCCGAGCGCTGATCCGCGCGAGGTCCGCAAACAGCTCCGCGAGGGGCGCGCGGCCTAGCGTCTCATCCGAACGACAGCTTGAGGTCGCTGCGGTCTTCGATGATGTCCGGATTGCGGAGCAGGTCGATGAGCCGCGGGTCGTTCGGCAGCACGATGCCGGTGAGACCCGCAGCGCTGCTCGCGAGACGGAGCTCGTCCCAGGCCGCACGGCTCGCGGGGAACGCGGACTCGGTCCAGCGCTCCTCGGTTTCCTCGGCGACGACGAGACGTCCACGCGCAAGCCGCGCACAGGTCTCGCGCGCCGCGGGCTGTGCGGCCGCACCGCGCGCGACGAGCCGAGCGCGCCAGGTCACCGCGGCGAGGGCCGCGAGCGTGACGTAGGGGTCCGCGTCCGCGGCGTCGACCCACAGCGAATCGGCACCCGCGGCCTCGATCGCCTTGGCGTCGGCGAAGAGCTCGCCGGCGTCGGTGCCTGGCGAGAGCCGCACGCCGATGAG
>WNGB01029846.1_pt1 | contig 11700 bp, 9 predicted proteins | sample 5400681 | NCBI WGS metagenome assembly WNGB01 (sample SAMN13153367, study PRJNA577476) | soil metagenome | isolation source: 115 cm soil or saprolite under grassland replicate 2 | place: USA:California | collected 2016-06-15 | reverse complement strand
GGGAAAGCGCATCACCTCTGCATTTGAGGGACAGGAATCTCACCTGCACAAAGCTCAAGTTATCAAAGACCTCTCGGTCTTCGTCCTCCATCCTTGACTGCGAGAGTCATTTCGGAGGAACGGGTCGCAGTCATTCGTGTCGCAACGCGACCATCGGGTCTACTTTCGTTGCTCGCCGCGCCGGCACGAAGCAGGCCAGCAAGGCAACCAGCAGCAACACCAAAGGGGCCACAAGAAATGTTGTGGGGTCAGTGGTCGTCACACCAAACAACAACCCGGCCAACACACGCGTCAGCGCGAAGGCGGCCACCAAACCGATCACGACGCCGGTCGCGCTCAACACCAACCCGTGCCCGATGACCAATCTAACCAGGTCGCGCGGCTGTGCGCCCAAAGCCATGCGAATGCCGAACTCGCGCGTGCTCTGGGTAACGGTGTAAGACATCAGGCCGTAGATGCCGACCGCGGCCAGCAGCAGCGCTAGCGCGGAAAACAATGCGAGCAGCCAGGTTTGAAAGCGTCGTTCAGCCACCCGCTGATCAAGCTGGCTTTCCAACGTAGCGATGCCGTTGACCAAGACAGTTTTATCAAGCGCGCGAATCTCACTGCGCACGACCGGCGCGAGATGGATCGGCTCCCCCGTGGTGCGGATCAATAAAATCAATCTGCGCGCCGAGCTTTGCAGGTAGGGCTGGAAAATTTGCGCGATGGGTTGCCGTTCCAGACTCTGGCGGCGCATATCCCCCACGACTCCAACTACGGTCAACCACGGATTCGTTGATTGTGCTGGACCTAGTTTGAAGCGCTTACCCAACGCATCCTCGCCCGGCCAGAAACGGCGTGCCATCGTTTCATTGATGATGGTTACCCGAACCGCAGCTTGATTGTCCTGCGCGTTAAAGAAGCGCCCCTTGCGCAAGGGCACGCGCAGGGTTTGAAAGAAACCCTCGCTGATCACATCTTCACTAAAGGGGATGCGTGCCGTTGCCGAACTATCTGGTGAGCCACCTTCAATGGTAATCAGCCCGTCAGGATTACCGCTTCTGAAGATCTCCTCGGTTAGCCCGGCAGCCTCAACGCCCGGCAGCGCCGCGATACGTTCGCTCACCTGTTGATAAAAGACGCGCCATTGATCGGCAGTGCCATTGCGCGCAGGGGTAAGCTGCATATGCAGCACCCGTGCTGGATCAAACCCAGGGTCAACCGCTTGCAGCTTGCTGAAGCTGCGCAGGAGCAGGCCCGCGCCTGCCAGCAGCAACACCGTCAAGCTGAATTCAGTGATGAGCAGTAGGGAGCGCAGGCGGCGGCCACTGACGCCGCCGCCTGCGCTCCGGCCCTCTTTCAGCGCCGCGCCGGGCTGAGCCTGCGAAATCTTCAAAGCCGGCGCCAGGCCGAAAAGCAGGCTGGTCAGTAATGCAACAACGGTAGTGAAGGCCAGCACTCGTGTATCAATCGTGACGCTGTCCAGATTGCGAATGTTCGGCGGGCTGAAGCTAAGGATAGCCCGGATGCCCCAACTTGCTATTAAAAGACCGACCGCCCCGCCGAGCAGCGATAGCAGCGCGCTTTCCGTGAGCATTTGTCGCATGAGCCGTATCCGGCCTGCGCCGAGCGCTATGCGAATGGCCATCTCGCGTTCTCGCGTAATACCGCGCGCCAGCATCAAATTAGCGACATTCGTGCAGGCAATGAGCAGCACCAAAGCAACTGCGCCAAATAACATCCAGAGGGCTAAGCGCACATTGCTGCCAGTGTAATGAAGCTGGAGTGGAACTAAATTGACTCCCAGGCCTTTGTTGGCGACCGGAAAAGCTTGCTCCAGTCGCTGGGCAATGGCGCTCATTTCCACCTGCGCTTGTGCGAGCGAGACCTGCGGCTTGAGTCGTCCGACCACCTGCCACGAGCCAGTGCCGCGCTGCGCCTTTTGCGCCTCCCAATCGGGAAATAGCGTATGCGGCTCCCAGATGGGAGTCTCTTTACCGGAGCGAAAGCGCTCCGGCATCACTCCGATCACCTGCGAGCTGACGCCGTCAATTTCGAGCGTTTGTCCCAGGACGTTTGGCGACGCGCCAAACCGGCGGCGCCATAAGCCGTGGCTCAAGACCACGACCCGCGCCTGCTGTTGCTCTTCGTCCGCCGTGAAAGTGCGGCCCAGCATTGGCGCCACGCCCAAGAGTGGGAAAAGATTTGCCGAGGCGCGCACACTCATGACCTGTTCCGGCTCAGCCGCGCCCGTCAAAGTCACCACAGTCGGATCGGAGGCGGCGATGTCTTCAAACGATTTGTTCTGCTCCCGCCAATCCGCCACATTGGCGTAAGCGGAAGCCCGCTCGCGGATATTCTGCGCAGGCGCTTCCGACCAGAGAAAGACCAGGCGATCAGCGTCTGGGTAAGGCAGCGGACGCAGCAAAACGGCATTGACCACGCTAAAGATGGTGATGTTGGCTCCAATGCCCAAGCCGAGCGTGAGCGCTGCAATTGCGGTAAAGCCGGGTTGTTTGAATAGCATGCGCGCGCCGTACCGCAGGTCTTGCCAAAGCGCCTCCAGCCATCCCCCGCCGCGAATGTCATAGCCGCGTTCAGTGTTCCGGCCCGGGTGGCCGAAACTTTTCAGAGCGACGGCTCGCGCCTCGTCTGGCGGCATACCTCGCTTGATATTTATCTCCGTCTCCATCTCGACGTGAATGCGCAATTCTTCTTCAATATCCCGCAAGACGCTTTCGCGCCGAAATAGGGCGCGTAGCCGCGACCTGATAATATTGAACCATTCCATCATCAGCCTCCTCAGACTGCTTTTCTGACCTTCGCAATGGCCAGGGCGAGCCGGTCCCAACTCTCTTCCTCAACGGTAAGTCGCTTACTCCCCGCCTTCGTCAGCGTGTAGAACTTGGCCCGGCGGCCGGTCTCGGTCACTCCCCACTTGGAACTGATCCAGCCGCGCTGCTCGATCCGGTAGACTGCCGGGTAGAGAGAGCCTTGCTCGACCTCTAGCAGTTCGTCGGACAACTGCCGAATGCGCTGGATGATGCCGTAGCCGTGGAGCGGCCCTAAGCTGAGGGCCTTGAGGATGAGTATGTCGAGCGTACCCTGCAGGAGATCCGCCTTCGGTTGGGTCAAACTTCACCTCCAAATCCGCGTCGCTTATTGGTCACACTTAGAAATTCTAGGCGTAAGGTAGGCCGCAGAGACCTAGAATGTCAATGCATAGCGCGTAAGATCGTTCACAATCTTAGCTTTCGTTTCATCAGCAACATTAGGTGTCGTGGACGGCTTCCAGAGCTGATCCGTCAAATATGTCACCCATGTTCGCGATGGGTGCACGGCGCCAGATCCCCAGACCGTAGTCGCTGTCGCCGATACGCGACTGAGGCGCGACCGCCTTCTCGATCCATGACGCGGACACGACGCGGCGGCCCTCCCACTCCCCGCGTTGCTGTATGAGGATTCCGAGTTTCAGCATGTCTCGGGGCCTGAGGTAGATCTGTCCGAACTCGTTGCGCTGGCTGCGATCGAGTCTGAAGTCCCACTTCCAGCCGGTTCGTTGAATGCCGAGAGGGGCGAACAGCGCCTCTTGCGCAAAGTCGGGCAGAGGCTTGACCGTCACGCGTTCGATGATCCGGCCGGCCGTGATGATTCCGCCTGAGCAGTAGCGCCCGACCGTGCCCGGATCGGCCACCACGGGCAGATCGACAAACGCCTTAGCCCAGTCCGGCTTCTCGTACAACTTCACCTCGTTGCCGGGCGAGGCCCCGTCATAGTCGTTACAGGCAAGTCCCGACTGGTTGCTCAGGAGGTCAAGGAGCGTCACTCGCGCCTTGCGTGGATCCGGATTCTCGTAAACCTTGCAGCCGAGTTTCCCAAGCACGGGCTCGTCGGCGCGGAGCAACCCTTTGTCTACGGCTGCTCCCGCGAGCAGCGAGATCACGCTCTTCGTGAGGGAGCGCATCTGGTGCGGCCGGTCGCGGTCGTAGCCGTAAAAGTATTCCTCAAGCCGCAGCGCGCCCTTGTGATAGATGAATCAATCTCTTTACTGGCGAGCCGTCGCCTCCAGACCGAGACTCATTGTCGGTCGCAGAGTCAGGATCTCGACAGTCATCCTCGCGATCAATTGGTTGGCCGCGTCAGGGAACGCCTGTTCACTCCTTCCGTCGAGAATCGCCGACAGGCTGGTCCGAGGACGCAGCCGGACATAGCGTGGAGCGGCGCCGCCCGCCACCATTCGATACCAGAGCGTCTCACCTTGAAGTGTTGATTGGCTCGCGCTGAGGGCTTCCTCGAAAGCCTTTGCCGCGCCGGGCATGAGGCCCACAGTCGTGAACTCAAGCCTGGAGGTCGGCTGCGGAGCGCCCGTCCCACGCGAGAGCTCCGGCAGGTATTCGTAGATCGCGTTCCCAGTAAACTCGCAATGTGGCGCGACGTTGAGAAGGTTGTCGCGCTCGTCCTCCGCCGGGGGGGCCGGGTTGTCCAGGCTGGCGGCCGAATGTCCAAACGTCGCGTAGACGAACCACCGCTGTCGTTCACCGGCCCAGATGTTCCAACCATACCAGACCCAAGTGTCCCCGGCCCGCTTGTGCCACTCGAGGTGTCGGATGTATCCGGCTTCGAAGTCGACAGTGCGCCCGTCGTGAGGACGCAAGAACGCGATGCGCGCATACGGCCCACGCCCGGTTTGCGCCTCTGGACTCCGTCCGGTCTGCGCCTCTTGCCCCCGTCCAATTTGTGCGACGAGGAGCATGGGAAGCGCTGCGCAAACAATCCCAAGCCAACGATGTTTCATGATCTTTCCCCTTGATGTATACATTGATCTGCGGCCCTTTGCCGTGTTACCCCAGGCTGCTTGCGATCCCATCTCAGCCCGAGACTTTTTCAACCTCTACGCGGTTATCGTGAAAGACGGCCCCGCCGCCCAGGTCTGAGTATCGTTCGTCAACGGTGGCGTTGACCGTGGCGCCGCCCGTCATATGGCGTGGCCATCTTCCCTTCGTGCTGGCGACCACGCCCCGACGGACGCCATCCGTGACCTCGGCCACTGCGATAAACGAGCCGCGGTCGTTGAATACGCGGACTTCGTCTCCCGCCTCGATCCGCCGCGGCGCCGCATCATCTGGATGGATGCGGATTGTTGGCGGACCCGCGCGTTTCATCTGCGCCGGAACGTTCGCAAACACGGAATTGATAAAGTAATGATTCGCGGCGGCAATCAGCGCCAGCGGGTACCGGCCTGCGAGCGGCGCGTCGCGCTGCGCCGCCTCGTAAGGAGGTGTGTAGCCGGCTAAAGGAGCCAACCCCGCCTCGGCCATGCGTTCCGAAAAAAACTCCAGCTTGCCGGATGGAGTGGGGAATCCGTGCGCGAACGGCGCGAATGGGTCAGGGTAATTCAGGCGCATCCAACCAGGTTCCTTCAACGCCTCAAGCGTAATCCCTTCCAGCGATGGATGGCCTGTATCGAGGATTTGGCGGGCGATCTCCTCATCACTGTCATAGAGACAGGGAATGTCCAGTCGCATCGCCCGCGCCAACCGGCGGAAGATTTCGGTCGCCGGCAGGCATTCTCCGGGCGGAGCGACGGCGGGTTCGTTCCACAAGACATAAAGGTGTCCATACGCGATAAGCAGATCGGTGTGCTCAAACTGCATGGTCGCCGGCAGGACGATGTCGGCAAACTCGGCCGTGTCGGTCAGAAAATGTTCGACCACGACCGTGAAGAGATCAGGGCGAGCCAACCCTCGGCGAACCTTGGCCTGCTGCGGAACGCTGGCGAGCGGATTGCTCCCGTAGATGAAGAGGGCTTTGACCGGCGGGGCGGACGGCTCAAGCAGCGCCTCGCCGAGCCGCGTCATACTCAACGTTCGCGCATCACGCGGTCGCAAATCATCGCGGCGCAGAGCATCCCAGTTTCCGCCGAAGAAGCCGCGCGTGTCGTATGAGACGCCTCCGCCAGGATAGCGCCAGTCGCCGGTGACGCCTGGCAAACAGGTGATCGCGCGCACGGCCATCCCGCCACCGCCATGGCGCTGCAGGCCGATGCCAATGCGGATTCCGGTCGGGCGAGTGTGAGCCACGCGTTTGCCGAGCGCCACGATGGATTCAACCGGAAGGCCGCAGATGCCGGCGACGCGATTGGGAGGAAGCTCAAGGATACGCTCGCGAAACGCTTCCCAGCCGAGAGTATGCTCTTCGATGAAATCCCGATCCTCCGCGCCCTCGCTCAGTGTCACGTTCATCAGCCCGAGCGCGAGCGCGGCATCGGTCCCGGGCGCCGGCGCCAGATGGCAATCAGCCGCCGCCGCAGTCCGCGTGCGGACCGGATCAATCGCCACAAGGAAGGCGCCGTTTCGACGCGCTGTCAAGATGGAGCGCCAGAGATGAGCGTTTGTCGAAAGGGTGTTGGCGCCCCACAAGATAATCAATTTTGAAAACTGCAGCGTTTCCGGATCCATGCCGACTCGGTTGTCGCCTAGGGTGTACCCTGTGCCGAACCCGCCGGCGATAGTGCAAGCGTTCATGATGTGTCGCGAAGCGCCAGCCTGCGCCGTAGATGCCCTGGATCAGCCCCATGTTTCCGCTGCCGACGTAGGGCCAGATGGCCTCGGCGCCAAACTCTTCGCTGATCTCGAGCAGCCGCGCGGAAATCTCCGCCAGCGCCTCATCCCAGGAGATGCGCGCAAATCTTCCGCCGCCCTTCGGGCCGACGCGGCGCATCGGATAGAGCAGGCGATCTGGCGACTGTGTGTATGCGATATAGTCGTTGAGCTTGTTGCACAGCGCCCCACGCGTAAAGGGATGCGCTCGGTCGCCTTGCAGCTTGACAGCTCGGCCATCCTCGACCGTGACGATCCAACTGCACGTGTCCGGACAGTCCATCGGGCACGCGCCGCGGACGTGTCGCTTTTCAGCCATGATTCCCTCCTATTCAGATCTCAGCGCAATCATCGGATCCACTTTTATCGCCCGCCGCGCCGGGATCCAGCAAGCCAGCAGCGCCACTACCATCAGCAGCCAGGCGGTCGCCAGAAAGGTGAGCGGGTCAGTCGCGCTCACACTGAAGAGCAAGTTCTTCATCAGTCGCGTCAGCGCAAGCGCCGCCAGCAAGCCAAGCGCGACGCCGACGAGCGCCAGCCGGACGCCCTGACCGATCACCAGCTTCAACACGTCTGAGCCTCGGGCGCCGAGCGCCATGCGGATGCCGATTTCGCGCCGGCGTTGCGCCACCCCGTAGGAGATCACCCCGTAGAGTCCCGCGCCAGCGAGCGCCAACGCTGCGCCCGCAAAGACCGTCAGCAGCCAGAGATTGAACCGTCGCGGAGCGACCGAAGCAGCCAGATATTGCTCCATCGTGCGGATGCTGGAAGCCGGCGCGCTCCGGTCGACCGCCTGGATTTCGCGGCGCGCCGCAGCCGACAACGTCAAAGGATCCACCGTTGTGCGGAGCAGCCAGTATTGATTATTGGTCAACCAGTCCACGGCGTCTTCGTGAGTTTGATGAAGCGGCCGCAGCTTTTCATAAAACGCGGTCGCGGCGGCGCGGTTGGGATATTGAGCCTTCGGCAGCGAGAGTTGGATGACAAGCGTGTTCCCCGCATCAAAGCCGGGGTTGACCGCTTGCAGACGGAGAAAGCTTTTGACGAGCAAGCCCGCGCCGACCAGCAGCGTTAAAGAGAGCGCGATTTCGGAGACGACCAGCAAACCCCGCGCGCGATCTGACCGCGCCCCAGACGCCTCCCGCCCGCTCTCTTTGAGTTCCTGGTTGAGGTTCACGCGCGTAGATTGCCAGGCCGGGGCCAGACCGAAGATCACTCCGGCTAGGAGCGAAAGCGCGAGCGTGAAGCACAGCACGCGAAAGTCCACGCCGACCTCGGCGACGCGCGGCAAGCTCGCCGGGCTGAGCGTGAGCAGCAAGTCAATGCCATAGCGGGCCAGCAGCAGCCCGGCCCCGCCCCCCAAGCCGGCGAGCAACAGGCTCTCAGTCGCAAGTTGCTGAACCGACTGCCGGCGCGTCGCGCCCAGCGCCGCGCGGATGGCCATCTCTTTGCTCCGCGACGCAGCCCGAACCAGGATCAGGTTCGCCAGATTGACGCAGGTCATCAGCAACACCACGCCGACCGCTCCAAGCAGCACCCATAACGCGAGGCTGAAGTTGGCGACAACCTCTTCATGCAGCGGGCTGAGTGTCACGCCCAGCTTTTGCGCATTGGCGACAGGATATTGTTCCCGGAGCCGCTGAGCCACTGCGGTCAAGTCCGCTTCGGCCTGCTCGCGTGTGACACCCGGCTTCAATCGCGCCAGCGCGCGCAGGAAATTAACCGACGTGCGCACGCCCCGCAACGGGTCGGCCTCAGGAGCCAGCGGATTCGCCAGCTCCGCCTCCCTGACCGGAAAGAAAAACTGCGGCGGCAAGACGCCCACGACGGTGTAGCCGGCGCCATTGAGTGTCAGCGTCTGGCCCACCATTTGCGGATCGGCGCCGAAGCGCCGGCGCCAGAGGGCATAAGTCAAAACCACCACGCGCTCCTGTCCCGGCATGTCATCGTCGGGCAGCAAAACGCGACCGGCGACGGCCTCGACGCCCAGCATCTGAAAAGCATTGGCTGAAATCCGCAGCCCTTGCAAGCGCTCAGGATCGCCACGATCGGTGAGATTGGCGCTCCAACTGGCGACGGCGGCGATCCCGGCCAGGCTCCGGTTCTGATCCCGATAGTCAATGAAATCCGGGAGCGTGAACGAGTATTGGCCGGATTGGGGACGGCGCAAGGAGACCCACACCAACTGCTCCGGCTGCCGGAAGGGAAGCTGGCGCAGCAGGATGCCATTGACCAGACTGAAGATCGCCGTGTTCGCGCCGATGCCGAGCGCCAGTGTGATGACGGCAATCAGAGTGAAGGCTGGATTCTTCAACAACATTCGCGCGCCATAACGTAAGTCTTGCAACAACATCTCTAATGACCAGGTATCCTTGTTTGAATCTGAAGTTGCCCTTGCAACTGATTGATGCGTTGTTCTAGCGAAGATCTCATATCCGGTTTGAGCGCGACGCACCGCGCGAAATCGGCGTCGGCCTCGGCCCTCCGACCCAACCGCAAGTGGAGCATCCCGCGGTTAGCGTAGACCTCCGCGTAGCGCGGATTGAGCGCGAGCGCCTGGTTGTAATCGGCGAGGGCGGCGTCGTAATCGCCCTTTGCATAGCGGGCGTTCGCGCGATTGTTGTAGCTCTCCGCGAGGCGAGGGTTCAATTCGATGGCGCGAGTGTGGTCGGCGATCGCGCCGTCGAAATCGCCTCGCGCAAAACGCAGATTGCCGCGATTTTCATACGCCGAAGCGCACCGCGGATCGAGTTTGACGGCGCGATTGAAGTCTGAGAGCGCGCCTTTCTCGTCTCCAATCGCCACGCGGGCATACCCGCGGTTGTTATAAGCGCTGGCGTACTTTTTATCGCACTCGATGGCGCGATCATAATCAGCGATGGCCGCCCTGTAGTCGCGCTGATGAATTCTGGCGAAGGCGCGATTGTTGTAGGCGCGAGCGAAGCGCGGATCGAGTTCGAGCGCTTGGTTGAAATCGGCGAGCGCGGCCTCTTGCTCGCCGATCTCTGAAAATACGTAGCCGCGATCGTTATAAACGGCGGCCTGGCGCGGGTCGAGTTCGATGGCGCGATTGAGATCGTCAAGCGTCGCTTCGACCTCTCCTTTGGCGAGACGGGCGCGGGCGCGCGCGTAATAAGCCCTGGCGAATCGCGGATCGAACGTGACGGCGATGTCGTAATCGGCGATGGCTCGGTCGAATTCGCCGCGCGCATGCCACTCGCTGCCCCGCGCAAAATAAGAAGCCGCCGACTTCGCGCGCGAAGACTGCGCCTTGGCCATCGGGGTGGCGAGTAGGATCCACGCCGAAACGAAACACAGCCAGACGATTTTCAACAGCCGATGATTGCTGAACATGATGACCCTCCTTCTTCAGCGCCCGGCGATTTTAGAGGTTCTCCGCCGGTGTTTTGCGCCAAATTCCAGACGATTCATGCCTAAAGCTCGGCGCCCGGCTTGTCGGCTCAGCCAATTGCGTTGCATAGTCTCCGGAGAAATGGTGAACAAAACTCGCAAAGAAGGCGCCCAGGGACACCGCCTATTGAAGCGGCGAATCGTCGTCGTCGTCGTGCCGCCGGTTGAGGAACTCGACCTGGTTGGCCCGGCGCAGGTTCTCAGCGCGGCCAACCGCCTGTCAGGAAAAAAGGTCTATTCAATCGAGATCGTAACCAATGCGAAGGAACTGACAGTTGAAGGAGAGGGAGGCATACTTTCGTTCCTGGCGCAGAGCCGGCTTCAAGATGTAACGGGGAAAATCGATTCTGTTCTGCTGGTTTGTGGTGTCGGAACGCGGCTGGTCCGTGATCCGGCTTTATCGGCGTGGATGAGGAACATCGCTCCCGCGATTCGCCGCCTTGGAGGTGTTTGCGTAGGCTCATTTCTTTTGGCTGAAGCCGGCCTGCTCAACGGTAAGCGAGCTACCACTCATTGGAAATTCGGTCGCGAGCTGGCTAAACGCTACCCTAAAGTGCGGGTGGAAACGGATCCGATCTGGGTCAAGGACGGAAACATCTACACCTCGGCCGGCATCTCGGCGGGCATTGACCTCGCGCTCGCGTGGGTCGAGGAGGATTGCGGCGGCGTGATCGCGCAAGCGGTGGCGCGCGAACTGGTCTTGTTTCTCAGGCGGCATGGCGGCCAACAGCAACTAAGCGTCTCACTGGCGTCACAGGCGTCTGAAATGAAATCGATTCAGGAGCTGCAGATCTGGATTGCAGACAATCTGAGCCGAGAACTCTCCGTGCAATTACTGGCCGAACGCGTCGCCATGAGTGTCCGAAACTTCGAACGCGTGTTCACCCGCGAAGTAGGCAGCGCTCCTTCGCGCTACGTTGCGCAATTGCGCGTCGAGGCGGCGCGACGCCAGCTCGCTCAAACCGAGAAAAGTACTGATCAGATTGCGGCGAGTTGCGGTTTCGGAAGCGCGGATTTGATGAGGCGCGCTTTCGTACGCACGATTGGAATCACTCCTGCCCGCTATCGCAAGTCAGTTTCCGTGTGATAGAAGGATGACCAGGCAATCTTTTTCTGGAACTCCTCGTCGGGCGGGAAGACTCTCATCTTTTTCTGGAACTCCTCGTCGGGCGGGAAGACTCTCCTGAACGTAAACGCGAACTGCGTCGGGCCGTGTGTTTCAAGGTGAGCCAGCCGTTTCTTCGTGTAGTTTTTCAGATCAAATGCCGAAGTTTTTCATATCTGCCCTATCAGTTTTCCTGATGAGCGCTTCGGCATTTAATCTGAAAAGTTACAACCTGGTCGCGTATTCGATCATAACCTGGTCAGAAGGCTAATTTTTCGACCATATTTTGATCATTTCTTAAACAGCCCTTCCAGTTCGCACACACTGCGTGACTGCGTCAGAAACTCCTCAATCGCCTTGCGACCGTGGGCGCGCATGCCTCAGACGTTAGTGAAATCCGCGTCCTAAAAGGTAAGGACGACCTTTCCAACAGCCTTTCTCCCATCCAAGTATCGGGTCGCTTCAGCGACCTCAGACATAGGAAACGTCTTGTCCACTACTGCCCGGTATTTCGCCTGCGCGGCTAGAGCTATCACTTCATCTATGTCCTTCGCCGAGCGCTCCTCCGGCATCAGAAAAATGTTGAACCCGATGATCGTGGAC
>WNGB01021171.1_pt1 | contig 11700 bp, 11 predicted proteins | sample 5400681 | NCBI WGS metagenome assembly WNGB01 (sample SAMN13153367, study PRJNA577476) | soil metagenome | isolation source: 115 cm soil or saprolite under grassland replicate 2 | place: USA:California | collected 2016-06-15 | reverse complement strand
ACTTCTACCTCTACCAGGATTGGACGACGCCGCAATTGAAGATGCAGCGCAACCCGGACGTGACGGTGCGTTCGCGCGGCGTGATGGAGAAATGCACCTACTGCGTGCAACGCATCCAGGAGGCGAAGATCACGGCCGAGAAGGAAGAGCGAAAGGTGCGCGACGGCGAGATCAAGACGGCCTGCCAGCAGGCCTGTCCCGCCGAGGCCATCGTCTTCGGCGACATCAACGACCCGTCGAGCCACGTGGCGAAGCTCAAACGCGAGCCCCGCAATTACGCAATGCTCGCCGAACTCAACACGCGCCCGCGCACGACCTATCTGGCGGCGGTGCGCAACCCGAACCCTGAGATCGAATCAGAGAAGTCGATCATGTCGCAGCAGGCGACGCCAAGAAAAGAATGAACATCAACCGCGAAGAAACGAAGAACACGAAGATAGATGGTAAACGACCTTCGCGCTCTTCGTTTCTTCGCGGTTGATGTTTTGAGGAGTCGTTCATGTCGCGAGTGACGCCCTGAAAGAATGAAAAGCGCCCCTGGGTACGCATCGCTTCCAGCGTGCAGTCTCGGCGAAAGACGTAATTATCGGAAGCAGAACATCGCCTCAGGTTTGGGGGGACTGATTCCGATCAATAGGTCTCTAGCCGAGACTGCACGCTGGAAGCGATGCGTACCCAGGGATTTTCCGAGGAGAAGGAGACCGAAGCCGATGGCCGTGGATCAATTGCCGCCCAGAGTCGTCGAGCGCGAGCCGGACCTTCCGCCGGTGATCGGCCCCGGTCATACCTTCAGGTCGGTCACCGACAAGATCAGCTCGATTGTTTTGACGCGCCGCACGCCGCCCGGCTGGTTCGCGGGCTTCGCGATCTCGTTCCTGTTCGTGATGTTGCTCGGCTTCGCCGTCGGCTATCTGCTGATCAGAGGCGTGGGCATCTGGGGCATTGACATCCCGGTGGCGTGGGGATTCGCCATCGTTAATTTCGTCTGGTGGATCGGGATCGGGCACGCGGGCACGCTGATCTCGGCGATTCTGTTGTTGCTCAATCAGAAGTGGCGCACCTCGATCAACCGCTTCGCCGAGGCAATGACGCTTTTCGCCGTGGCCTGCGCGGCGATGTTCCCGCTGCTGCACCTGGGCCGGCCGTGGCTGTTTTACTGGCTCTTTCCTTATCCGAACATCATGAACGTGCAGCCGCAATTCCGCAGCCCGCTGGTCTGGGACGTCTTCGCGGTTTCGACCTACTTCACGGTTTCGCTGCTCTTCTGGTTCGTCGGATTGATTCCCGATCTGGCGACGCTGCGCGACCGGGCGCATTCGCGCGCGGGGCGCTTCATTTACGGAATGCTGGCGATGGGCTGGCGCGGTTCGGCGCGACATTGGAAGAGTTACGAGATGGCTTACCTGCTGCTGGCCGGATTGTCGACGCCGCTCGTGGTTTCGGTGCACACGGTGGTCAGCTTCGATTTCACGATCTCGATTCTGCCCGGCTGGCGCTCGACCATATTTCCGCCCTACTTCGTCGCGGGCGCGATCTTCTCGGGCTTCGCGATGGTGCTGACAATCGCCATTCCGCTGCGCAAGTTTTACGGCCTCGAAGATTTCATCACACTGCGCCACCTGGACAACTCCGGCAAGGTGATGCTCGCGACGGGACTGATCGTCGCCTACGGCTATATGGCCGAGATTTTTCTCTCCTGGTACAGCAAGGACAAGTTCGACTGGTTTATGACGATTAACCGGATGTTCGGGCCTTACTGGATGGTCTTCTGGGGCGTGATGCTGTGCAACGTCGTCATCCCGCAACTTCTCTGGTCGCGGCGCGTCAGGCGTAGCCCGGGGGCTTTGTTTGTGGTCTCGCTGGCGATCAACACGGGGATGTGGCTCGAACGCTACATGATAGTGATCACCAGCCTGAGCCGCGATTTTATGCCCTCGGCGTGGGGGCGGTATGCGGCGACGAAGTGGGATTACGCGGTCTTCACGGGAACGATCGGCTTCTTCGTCGCGCTGCTGTTTCTGTTCGTTCGTTTCCTGCCGGCGATCTCTATCTTCGAGGTGCGCACTTTGTTGCCGCAGGCCGAGGTCAAGGAGGAGGTACTGTCGTGAAGAGGCGCAGACCGCGTTATTACGGCCTGATGGCCGAGTTCGACACCCCGACGGAGATTGTCGCGGCGGCGAGGCGCGCTTACGCGGAAGGCTACCGGCGAATGGATACCTACACGCCGTTCCCGGTCGAAGGCTTGGCCGAAGAGCTGCATTTTCATCGCACGCGGGTTCCGTTGATCGTGCTGCTGGGAGGCCTGACCGGATGCCTGGGCGGATATTTCTTGCAGTACTGGATCATGGCCATCTACTGGCCGGTCAACGTCGGCGGGCGTCCGCTCAACAGTTGGCCAATGTTCATCCCTGTGACATTTGAATTGACGGTGCTGGTGGCGGCGTTGTCCGCGGTGTTGGGAATGCTGGCGCTGAACGGACTACCTCACCCTTACCACCCGGTCTTCAACGTCCCGCGTTTCGCGCTGGCGTCGCAAGACCGTTTCTTCCTCTGCATCGAGGCGAGCGACCCGCGATTCGACCGCGCGGCGACGCGGTATTTTCTGGAGAGTCTGGCGCCGCAGGAGGTGAGCGATGTCGAGTTTTAATAGAACGGCAGAAAGAGCACGGAACACATTTATTGTTGGGCTTGGAATCCCCCCAACGGCAGTTGGGGGATGGTTAAAGCCTAGCCTACACAAGCGCAAGTTCTTCTCGAATCCCCCCAACGGCAGTTGGGGGATGGTTAAAGTCCGACCTTCCGGCTGCGGGAGACGCCTGCTCACGAAGTCTGGAAGACTGAACCTTAACCATCCCCGAACTGCCGTTGGGGGGATTCGAGAAAGAGAAAAAGCAGCCGATGTAGGTCGGACTTTAACCATCCCCCAACTGCCGTTGGGGGGATTCAAAAGAGCGGCCTTCGTTGTAGGTCGGACTTTAACCATCCCCCAACTGCCGTTGGGGGGATTGAGGAACAATCCTCAGAATGGACAAAGTCGGGTCCGCGTGTTCCGCGTTCTCTTCTGCCTGACGATCTTTACGCTTCTCTGCGCCTCCTGCCGCCAGGACATGCAGGATCAGCCGAAATATAAGCCGCTCTGCCGTTCGCGCTCACGCCGCAGGTGATGGATCGCGGCCAGGAACGGTTCAACATCTACTGCTCGCCGTGCCACGGGCGATTGGGTTACGGCAACGGAATGGTCGTGCAGCGCGGGTTTCGCGCTCCGCCGTCATACCACAGCGATCGTTTGCGCCAGGCGCCGGTCGGTCATTTTTACGACGTGATGACCAACGGCTTCGGAGCCATGCCGAGTTACGCCGACAAAGTCGCGCCGGACGACCGGTGGGCCGTCGCCGCTTACATCCGCGCGCTGCAATTGAGCCAGCACGCGACGATCAACGACGCGCCGCCGGAAGAGCGCGCCAAACTTCAATCGGGAGGGCAAAAGCAGTGATTGACGCGCGACAGCTCTACATCGCGCCGACTGCAGTGGGGCGTATTCAACAACGCGCGCTGATGATCGGCGCCGTGGGACTGATACTGTGCGTTGTGGGAGCGATCTTTCGCCCGGCGCAATTTTTGCAATCGTACCTGTTCGCCTATTTGTTCACTCTCGGTCTGGCGCTCGGGAGCATGGCGATTTTGATGTTGCAGTATCTGACGGACGGCGATTGGGGTGTGGTGACCCGGCGCATCCTCGAAGCGGCGATGCGGACGCTGCCCTGGCTGGCGATAGGGTTTCTGCCCATCGCGCTGGGCATGCGCTCTCTCTACGTGTGGGCGCGCCCCGCGCAGGCGGCCGCCGAGGGGCTGGATTATCGAACGGAATATTTGAACGTGCCGTTCTTCATCGCCCGCGCGATTCTCTATTTCGCGGTCTGGCTTGCGATGGCTCACAAGCTCGACCGATGGTCGCGGGAGCAGGACCGCGGCGACGCCCTGGAATGGTTGAAGCGGCTGCGGCGATTGAGCGGGCCGGGGCTGGTGATCTATGCCGTGACGATCACATTCGCGGCGTACGATTGGGTGATGTCGCTTAACCCGGAATGGTTCTCGACAATCTTCGGGCTGCTGATCATCGGCGGCCAGGCGCTCTCGGCAATGGCCTTCGTGATCCTCGTCGCTGCGCTACTCGCAAAACGCGAGCCGATGGCGCGCGTCTTCCAGGCGAGGCATTTCCACGACCTCGGAAAGTTGTTGCTCGCGTTCGTGATGATCTGGGCCTACCTCTCGTTCTCGCAACTGCTGATCGTCTGGGCGGGGAATCTGCCGCAAGAGATTGCGTTCTTCACGCCGCGGATGCAGAGCAGTTGGCGGTGGATCGGCGCGCTGTTGATCGTATTGCATTTCGCTCTGCCGTTCGCGCTGCTGCTCTCAAGCGATTTGAAGCGGCGCGCGGAGATGCTGGCGGCGGTCGCGGGATTGGTGATCGTGATGAGGGTGATAGACCTCTTCTGGCTGGTCGCGCCGGAGTTCCACCGCCAGGGCCTGACGATTGACTGGTTCGATCCGGTCACGGTCGTCGGGCTTTGTGGGGTGTGGCTGGCGCTGTTCATCCGGGAATTGAAAGCGAGACCGATGCTGCCGCTGCGCGACCCGCATCTGGCCGACGCGCTGAGCGCGGGCGAGCAGTATTCGATTGATCACATGGAGTGATTCAATCGCGAGACCATCCGCCGCGTAGCGGCCCGGTGAATTTAGCCGTGCGTTTCAACGCACGGGGAAGAGTGAAAACGGCTTCCCGTCGCGTCAGCGACGATTGAATCCACCAGGACGCCCGCCAATTGAGACGGGATTCAACCGTCGCTGACGCGACGGGGAGCCGTATCGCGCCGCCTACCGTGCGTTAAAAGGAACTGACAGGCATGCGGCAGAGTGGCTGATGCAATCTTCCGATACAAGTTATGAGCGACGCCGTTATTCACAATGATCGAAACGAAATGACCGACAGTCACGACGCTGACGGCGCTGAAGCTCTTCACGAGCCGAACACCGTCAACATTCCCGGCGTCGTGAAATTTCTCGTCTGGTTGTCCGTGGCGGTGATGGTCGTGGCGCTGTTGATGTGGGGATTGCTTCACTACTTCGATAAACGCAAGGCGCAAGAGGCGCCGCCTCCGTCGCCACTCGCGCCGGGAGTCAGGGTACCGCCAGAACCGCGATTGCAGGGCGCGCCCGGCAGCGTCAAATCCCCGGCGGAAGACATCAGGCGGTTCCGCGAGCAGGAGGATCAGACGCTCAACAGTTACGGATGGATTGATCAACAGAACGGAATCATTCGCATCCCGATCGAACAGGCGAAGAAGTTGATCGAGCAAAAAGGGGCGCTTACCACGCCGCCGAGCGCTTCGCGGGGCGCCGCGGCTCCGGGCGCGGAGAAGAAGAGATGAGACCTTCAGTTATCAATACAATCGTCTGTCTGGCGCTGCTCGCGGCCGCGGCCGCGGCGCAGCCCGCGCGCCCCATCAAGCCGAGCGACATCGGGTTCGATCAGCGGCTGGATGAACAGGTCCCGCTCGATCTTGCCTTCCGCGATGAGACGGGAGAGACGGTCAGGCTCGGCGATTACTTCAATCGCAAACCGGTCATCCTCGCGCTCGTCTATTACCAGTGCCCGATGCTTTGCAACCAGGTGTTGAACGGGCTGGCCGGCAGTTTGAAGGCGCTCTCTTTTGTCGCGGGCAAAGAGTTCGAGGTCGTCGTAGTCAGCTTCAATCCGCGCGAGACATCGGAACTGGCCGCGGCCAAGAAAGAGAGCTATGGGCGCGCTGGCGCCGCGGGCTGGCATTTCCTGACCGGCGATCCGAAGCCGATTGACGCGCTGACGCGGTCGGTCGGTTTCCGTTACGCCTACGACCCGATGCTCAATCAATACGCGCACGCTTCGGGCGTCGTCATCCTGACGCCTAAGGGGAGAGTCGCGCGGTACTTTTACGGCATCGAGTACGCGCCGCGCGACCTGCGCTTCGGATTGATCGAGGCGGCCGAGGAGAGAATCGGGACGCCGGTCGACCAGGTCCTGCTGCTCTGTTACCAGTACGATCCGAAGACGGGCAAATACAGCGCGGCGGTGATGAAGTCGCTGCGGCTGGGCGGCGTCGTGACAGTGATCGGCGTCGTCGCCTTGTTGTTCGCGTTGAACCGCAAGGCGAAAAACGGGAGGCGGAGCATGAAGCCAGCGAATTACTGCCTCCTCTCGTTCGGAGGGCCGTTCGGCGCGCTGCTCATTCCGTTCCTGCCCGAAAACGCGTCGAATTTCGCGGGCGGTGTCGACGCCCTCTACTTCACGCTGGTCGGCGTCTCGGTGTTCTTCGCCGCGCTGATCGCCGGGCTGGAAGTCTATTTCGCGGTCAAATACCGCCGCCGCTCGCCGGGAGAGATTCCGCCGAAGACCGCCACGTCTTACGCGCTCGAAACGGCCTGGATCGCCATCCCGTTCCTGATCTGCCTGGTGATCTTCGTTTGGGGCGCGAGCCTCTATTTCACCATGTACAGCGCGCCGAAAGGGACGATGGAGATTTACGTCACGGCCAAGCAATGGATGTGGCGGTTCCAGCACCTGGGCGGCCAGCGCGAGATCAACGAACTGCACGTGCCGCTCGGGAGGCGCGTCAAGCTGACGATGACGAGCGAGGACGTCATCCACAGCTTCTTCGTGCCCGCGTTCCGGGTGAAAGCCGATGTGCTGCCGGGCCAGGGGCGTTACCGGGTCGTCTGGTTCGAGCCGACCAAACTTGGACGCTATCACCTCTTCTGCGCCGAATATTGCGGGATGAACCATTCGGGGATGATCGGCTGGGTCGAGGTGATGCGGCCCCAGGAGTTTCAGACATGGCTCGACGCCGGCGGCGCCGAAGGCTCGATGGCTTCGTCAGGGCAGAAACTGTTTCAGCAACTGCCTTGCGCTTCGTGCCACAAGACCGACGGAACGGGACGCTGCCCCGTGCTCGAAGGGCTTTTCGGCAAACAGGTTCAATTGCAGGACGGGCGAACCGTGACCGTCGACGAGGACTACATCCGCGAATCGATCCTCGATCCGAAGGCGAAGGTCGCGGCGGGCTATGAGCCGATCATGCCCAACTTCACGGGGCTAGTGAGCGAGGAGCAAATAGCGCAACTCATCGCCTACATTAAATCGATTGGCGGGCCACAACAGGGCGCGGCGGCCCAATCAGGAGGAGGGAAATAATGAAAACAGCGCGGAGTTCAGCCTTTAGGCCAATGGTATTAAGTTAGCGATTAGTGGCGCGGACTTTAGTCCGGGCGCCAGCCATCAGCGCGGACTAAAGTCCGCGCCACTAATCGCTAACTTAACCTCATTGGGCTAAAGCCTGAACTCCATGCTCTTTCAGCGAGAAGTTATATGAACGCGGTGACGACAGAGGTTGAAACTTACGAAGACTATTTGAACATCGATTACGGCTGGAAGTCGTGGCTGTTTACCACCGACCACAAGCGCATCGGGCTGCTCTATCTGGTCTCGATCACGCTCTTCTTTTTCCTGGGCGGCTTCTTCGCGCTGCTCATCCGGTTGGACCTGATGACGCCGCCGGGCGACCTGGTCTCGTCCGAGACTTACAACAAGATGTTTTCGATGCACGGGATCATCATGGTCTTCTTCTTTCTGATCCCTTCGATCCCCACCGTGCTCGGAAATTTTTTCGTGCCGATGATGGTCGGCGCGCGCGACGTGGCCTTCCCGCGATTGAACCTGCTGAGCTGGTACCTGTTCAACCTCGGCGGGTTGTGCATGCTCTACGCCGTGGTCAACGGCGGCGTGGACACGGGGTGGACGTTCTATCCGCCCTACAGCGCCAACTTCTCGAACACGAACGTCGCGATGACCGTGACCGCGATCTTCATCGTCGGGTTTTCGTCTATCCTGACGGGGCTGAACTTCGTCATCACGATCCATACGATGCGCGCCGCCGGAATGACCTGGTTCCGATTGCCGCTCTTCATCTGGTCGCTTTACGCGACGAGCCTGATCCAGATCCTTGGCACGCCCATAGTGGCGATCACGCTGGCGCTGGTGGCGGGCGAGCGGCTACTGCATCTGGGCGTCTTCGACCCGGCGTACGGCGGCGACCCGATTCTCTTCCAGCACCTCTTCTGGTTCTACTCGCACCCGGCGGTCTACATCATGATCCTGCCGGCGATGGGCGTGGTCAGCGAGCTGGTGGCCACCTTTACGCGCAAAGAGATTTACGGATACAGGTTCGTGGCGGCGGCGAGCGTAGCCATCGCGGTCTTCGGCTTCCTGGTCTGGGGACATCACATGTTCGTGAGTGGCCAGTCAATTTTCGCCGGGCTGATCTTCTCGCTCCTGAGCTACGCGGTGGCGATCCCTTCGGCGGTCAAGGTCTTCAACTGGACGGCGACGTTATACAAATCATCGGTCTCGCTCCAGACGCCGATGCTCTATGCCTTCGGATTCATCGGGCTGTTCACGATCGGCGGGTTGACTGGATTGTTCGTCGCGGCGCTGGGCTTGGACATTCATGTGACTGACACCTACTTCGTCATCGCGCACTTCCACTACATTATGGTGGGCGGCGCGGTGATGGGCTATCTGGGCGGCATTCATTACTGGTGGCCGAAGATTTCGGGCCGGATGTACCCGGAGATCTGGGGCAAGCTGGCGGCGCTGATCGTCTTCGTCGGATTCAACCTGACTTTCTTCCCGCAATTCGTGCTGGGTTATCTAGGGATGCCGCGCCGTTACCACGCCTACCCCGCCGAGTTCCAGGTGTTGAACGTGATGTCGTCGGCGGGCGCGTCGATATTGGGTGTCGGTTACGTCCTGCCGATGATCTACCTGGCGTGGTCGCTGCGCTACGGCGAGAAAGCCGGCGCGAACCCGTGGCCAGCGACGGGTCTGGAATGGCATACGCCTTCGCCGCCGCCGCCGGAGAATTTTTTAGAGCCGCCAGTCGTGACGTGGGACGCATACGACATGTCCGCCCAGCCGGAGCTTGTCGCCAGATTGAATGAGGAAGACCGCATGTACGAAGCCGCGCTGCGAGCGGGCGCCAGAAAGCGCGAGGAACTGGGCCTCGATCCGCCCGCGACAGGCGCCTAGAACAGATTTCGATTATGTGTATGGAGCGCCTGATGAAAAGTAATCTATAGCGTTTTCGCCTTGACCCATTCCGAAATTGCTATAGGGAGAATAATAGTGGCTGAAACTTCAATCGCGGATCGACACACACACGGCGCGGCGCGCGCGCATCAGTTCGACGACGCCGGGCAGCAGAGCGACGCGTCGACGATGGGGATGTGGGTCTTTCTGGTCACCGAGATCATGTTCTTCGGCGGGCTGTTCGCGTCCTACGTCGTCTATCGCGCGCTGTACCCGATGGCGTTCGCGGTGGCCAGCCAGGCGCTGGACATCACGCTCGGCACGCTCAACACGGCAGTACTGTTGGTGAGCAGCTTCACGATGGTGGTCGCGGTCTTCGGATCGCAGACGGGGCGCCGGCGCATGCTCGTCGGCGGGTTGGCGCTGACCATCGCGCTGGGGATCGTCTTCCTCGCCATCAAGGTTTACGAGTATTACCAGAAGTACGTCGAGCATCACATCCCCGGCCCGTCGTTCGCGTTCCCTGCGCCTTACACGCAACCGGCGAAGATGTATTTCACGCTCTATTTCGCGATGACCGGATTGCATGCGGCGCACATGATAGTCGGATGCGGGCTGCTGACCGTTCTGATCGTGATGGCCTGGCGCGGGCGCTTCACGCCGGAATATCACAGCCCTGTGGAGATCTCGGGCCTCTACTGGCACTTCGTGGACATCATCTGGATTTTCCTTTACCCGCTGCTCTACCTGATCGGGCGGCACCTGGAATGAGGGATTGAAGCTATGCCGGAGCATATCGTTCCTATCAAAACCTACGCGATTGTCCTGATCACGCTGCTGGTTTTAACCGCCACGACCTGCGGGGTGTCGTTCATTGACATGGGGAAGATGAACGCCGTGGTTGCGGTGGTGATCGCTTTCGCCAAGGCGTCGCTGGTCGCTTTAATCTTCATGCATTTGCGCTACAGCCGCCGCTTGATGCGGGTCGTGGCGGCGGCAGGGCTGTTCTGGCTGGGCATATTGATTGCGCTGACGATGAGCGATTACCTGACGCGAGGGTGGCAATGAATCCGGGGCCATGCGGGGATTTTGTCAACGGCCATAGACTGCGCCCGGGACGCCCCGCTTGCTCTTGGGGCGACGGAGAAGATGTCTGTCTGTTGAGTTTTTTCGCGAATAGGGTGCGGTAATGTACCGACCAAGTGAGAAATTCGGGGATAGGATTGCTTGGATAGAAGAACTGTGGCCTGACTAAAACTTGCTCTAGCATGAATCCGCAATAAGTCTGGGCCGTGATCGACAGTTTGCTATGTGAAGGTCGCGGCGTAGGGCGTCAAAAGCGCATTGGTCAACGATTGACAGTGAGGAGAGTCGAAAATGGCGACAATGGCATCAACATTGAGCGGGCGTCCGCCGGATGTCAAAGAGGTCCATATTGTGTGGATCACAGCCGGTCTTGGTTGTGACGGCGATACGATTTCTGTGACCAACGCCGAGCAGCCCAGCATCGAAGACGTGATCCTGGGCGCGATTCCCGGATTACCGAAAGTGCATCTACACAACCCGGTGCTGGCCAAAGAAGTCGGCAATGAGTTCATGGAGTACTTCTACCGCGCCGAGCGCGGAGAGCTTGATCCTTTCATCTTCGTCGTCGAGGGCTCGATTCCGAACGAGACGATCAAACGCGAGGGCTATTGGGCGGCGCAAGGCACTGACCCGGAGACGGGACAGCCGATCACGACCTGTGAGTGGATTGACCGCTTGGCCCCAAAGGCGTGGGCGGTGGTCGCCGCCGGCACTTGCGCCACTTACGGCGGCATTCACGCGATGGAAGGCAATCCGACGGGCTGCATGGGACTGGCCGACTATCTTGGTTGGGACTTTCGTTCAGTCGCCGATATCCCGATTGTCAACGTGCCGGGATGTCCGGTGCAGCCGGACAACTTTATGGAGACCGCGCTCTACCTGCTTTATCAAGCGGCGGGACTGTCGCCGATGATTCCGCTCGACGAAAGACGGCTCGCCCAAGTGCCTGGTCAAGATCGGCTGCTGGGGGCCGGTGGTCAACTGCAACGTGACCAAACGCGGCTGGATGCGTGGCGTCGGCGGTTGCCCGAACGTCGGCGGTATTTGCATCGCCTGCACCATGCCCGGGTTCCCGGATAAGTTCATGCCGTTTATGGACGAACCGCCGGGCGCGACGTTTTCGGCCGGCGCGGTCGGCGTCTACGGAGGGCTAATCCGCAGGCTGCGCAGCATCACCAACAATACCGTCAACAAGGAACCGAGTTGGCGGCATCCGGGGCCGCGTCTCACCACCGGCTATCGGCCACTAACATATTAAGTGTGGGGCGGACTTTAGTCTGCCCATGAGCCGGGCAGACTAAAGTCCGCCCCACATCTTCGGAGAAGAAGGATTATGGCTACTGCGACTAAACCGATGAAATCGGTTCTGCCCAAGACCGAGGGGCTGGTGGAGATGAACTGGGATCCGATCACCCGCATCGTCGGCAGCCTCGGCATCTTCACCAAGATTGATTTTAAGAACAGAGAGGTTAAAGAGTGTTACAGCACTTCTT
>WNGB01012204.1_pt2 | contig 11700 bp, 22 predicted proteins | sample 5400681 | NCBI WGS metagenome assembly WNGB01 (sample SAMN13153367, study PRJNA577476) | soil metagenome | isolation source: 115 cm soil or saprolite under grassland replicate 2 | place: USA:California | collected 2016-06-15 | reverse complement strand
GCGGCCGCAGCCGCCCTTATCTTCAATGTGATAGATGCGTGCGCGCAAGCGCGATCACGCCCGTGTTTCGGCCGCAGCCGGAGCCGCGGCCTTGGCGGCCTCGTGGCGGGCGCGGTCTTCGGCGCCCTTCGCCTCGACGTCGCGGTCGACGAACTCGATCACCGCGACCGCCGCCGAATCTCCGAAACGGAAACCGGCCTTGAGCACGCGGGTATAGCCGCCATTGCGATCCTTGTAGCGGGGACCGATCACCTCGAACAGCTTCTTGACCATGGCAACGTCGCGCATCTGGGCGATCGCCTGGCGGCGCGCGTGCAGGTCGCCGCGCTTGCCGAGCGTCACCAGCTTCTCGACGATCGGACGCAGGTCCTTCGCCTTCGGCAGCGTGGTGACGATCTGCTCGTGCTTGATCAGCGCCGCCGCCATGTTGGCGAACATGGCGCGGCGGTGCTCGGGCTTGCGGTTCAGCTTGCGATGGGCGTTACCGTGACGCACGTTCGTCTCCTTCGGAGACAGGGATCGGCTGTCAGGCACCAGGGATCAGGTGCATTTCTGATCCATGACACCTGATGTCTGATCCCTGTTCAGTAATGATCCTCGAAGCGCTTGGCCAGCTCTTCGATGTTGTCGGGCGGCCAGCCCGGCACTTCCATGCCGAGGTGCAGCCCCATCTGCGCCAGCACTTCCTTGATCTCGTTGAGCGACTTGCGTCCGAAGTTCGGCGTGCGCAGCATCTCGGCTTCGGTCTTCTGCACGAGATCGCCGATATAGACGATGTTGTCGTTCTTGAGACAGTTGGCCGAGCGCACGCTGAGCTCGAGCTCGTCCACCTTCTTGAGGAAGGCCGGGTTGAAGGCCAGGTCCGGGATCGCCTCGGACACCTCGACCTTGCGCGGCTCCTCGAAGTTCACGAACACGTTGAGCTGGTCCTGGAGGATGCGCGCCGCATAGGCGAGCGCGTCGTCCGGGGTCACCGCGCCATTGGTCTCGATCGAGAGCGTGAGCTTGTCGTAGTCGAGGATCTGGCCCTCGCGGGTGTTCTCGACCTTGTAGGAGACCTTGCGCACCGGCGAGTACAGGCTGTCGACCGGGATGAGCCCGATCGGGGCGTCTTCCGGACGGTTGCGCTCGGTCGGCACGTAGCCCTTGCCGGTGTTGACCGTGAACTCCATGCGGATCTCGGCGCCCTCGTCGAGGGTGCACAGCGGGAGATCCGGATTGAGCACCACGATATCGCCGACGGTCTGGATATCGCCGGCGGTCACCTGGCCCGGGCCCTGCTTCTTCACCACCATGCGCTTGGGGCCGTCGCCCTGCATCTTGATGGCGATGTCCTTGATGTTGAGGACGATGTCGGTCACGTCCTCGCGCACGCCCGGGATCGACGAGAACTCGTGCAGCACGCCGTCGATGTGGACCGACTGGACAGCGGCGCCCTGCAGCGAGGACAACAGGATGCGCCGCAGCGCATTGCCCAGCGTCACGCCGAAGCCGCGCTCCAGCGGCTCGGCGATGACGGTCGCCTCGCGCTTGGGGTCGGCTCCGATAGAGACCTGGAGCTTGTTCGGTCGGATCAGTTCCTGCCAGTTCTTCTGGATCGTCACCTTGGCACCCATCGCATTGAGTGGCGCGACATTCACGCGCGCGGTCCACTCCGCCCCGTGGGGCAATTCGGCAGTGGCGGGCGCGTCTGGCGTCCGCCGGATGAGAAGATCGTCTGTCATACGCGCCGCCTCTTGCGTGGACGGCACCCGTTGTGCGGAATCGGCGTCACGTCGCGGATCGAGGTGATCGTGAAGCCAGCCGCCTGCAGCGAACGCAACGCCGATTCTCGCCCCGAACCCGGTCCCGCCACCTCGACCTCGAGGGTGCGCATGCCGTGCTCCTGGGCCTTCTTGGCGGCATCTTCGGCCGCTACCTGGGCAGCATAGGGCGTCGACTTGCGCGAGCCCTTGAAACCCATCGTGCCTGACGACGACCAGGCGATAGTGTTGCCCTGGGCGTCGGTAATGGTGATCATGGTGTTGTTGAACGACGCATTCACGTGCGCGACGCCCGAGGCGATGTTCTTGCGTTCGCGTCGGCGGACGCGGGCGGCTTCTTTACCCATTCACGATCCTTTCGCGGCCCGGCTCGGAAAATCCGTTTGCCGTGACTGTTCCTGATTTCCGCGGCTTAGGTAGTTTTCTTCTTGCCGGCGATGGCTTTTGCCGGCCCCTTCCGGGTCCGGGCGTTGGTATGTGTGCGCTGGCCGCGCACCGGCAGGCCACGGCGGTGCCGCAACCCACGGTAGCAGCCGAGATCCATGAGGCGCTTGATGTTCATCGCCACTTCGCGCCGCAGATCGCCTTCCACCATGTAGTCACGATCGATCATTTCGCGAATCTGCAGCACTTCCTGGTCGGTCAACTGGGATACCCGCCGTTCGTCCGGAATCCCCACCTTCTCCATGATTTCACTGGCCTTTTTGGGCCCGATCCCATGGATGTACTGAAGGGCGATGATCACGCGTTTGTTAGTGGGTATGTTCACGCCGGCAATGCGCGCCACGGCTTTGACTCCTGTTGCAGGCGGCGGAAGCCGCCGGCCGCTGCTGACAATCCTGGGCTAGGACTGCAAACGATAACGCGACACCCTCCCCGCTTCCCTGGGGCCGGCATCGTTCGCACTTCTCCAACTGGATATGGGGGTTATTAATGGATTCAACTCCGGTTCGTCAACCTCGCCCACGCTTTCCACTGGCGGCAGCCTTACCGCGGGCAGCGGCGACCTTGCGAGCAGTCTTGATCGCTGTCTTGGGTTGGCTCTTGGCTGCCCGCTTCGCCGTCTTGGCGGTGGCCTTGTGGGCTACCACCCTGGGTTTTGGAACTTTTGCCGGCATAGGGGCCGGTTTGGCCGTCTGGCCTGCCGTTTTCACGGCCTTCTTGGGTGCCGGCTTGGCCGGCCCGGCCCGCAATGCGCGGTCGATCGTCTTGGCCACATCCGGGATCGCGGCCATGCCGTCCACTGACCTCAGGTTCCCCTGCCAGCGGTAATAATCGACCAGCGGCGCAGTCTGCTCGCGATAGGCCTCGACGCGCCGCTTGAGCACCTCGGGATCGTCGTCGGAACGCAGCGTTTCGCCACGCGCCTTGGCTTGCTCGATGCGGGTCGCAATGCGTTGCTGAAGGATACCGGGATCGACCCTGAGTTCGACCACCGCGTCGAGCTTGAGCCCCTTGTCCTTGAGCATGCGGTCGAGCGCCACCGCCTGCGGGACCGTGCGCGGGAATCCGTCCAGAATGAAGCCGTTGCGGGCGTCCGGCTGATCGATGCGATCGGAGACAATCGACACGACGAGGTCGTCAGGCACCAGTTCTCCGCGCGCCATGATGTCCTTGGCGCGCAACCCGACGGCACTGCCGGCCTTGACCGCCGCGCGCAGCATGTCGCCGGTGGAGAGCTGGACGATGCCGTGCTGTTCAACGAGTCGCTGCGCTTGCGTGCCCTTCCCCGCCCCCGGCGGGCCGAGCAGGATCAATCTCATCGTCTGCGCCCCCGCAGCTTCGAGCGCTTGATCAGACCTTCATACTGGTGCGCCAGGAGATAGCCCTGGATCTGCGCCACAGTGTCCATGGTGACGCTCACCACGATCAGCAGCGACGTTCCGCCGAAATAGAACATGCCCGGCGCGTAGGAGAGAATGATCTCCGGCAGCAGGCATACCAGCGCGAGATAGACCGCGCCGATGGCGGTGACGCGCGAAAGCACATAGTCGATGTATTCCGCCGTGCGCTCGCCCGGCCGGATGCCGGGAATGAAGCCGCCGTGCTTCTTGAGGTTCTCGGCGGTCTCGGTCGGGTTGAACACAATCGCCGTATAGAAGAAGGCGAAGAAGATGATCATCCCGATATAGAGGGCCAGGAACAGCGGCCGGCCGTGGCCGAGTTGCGTCACCACGATCTGGAACCATTCCGGTCCGGAGCCGGCGTTGAAGTTGGCGACCGTCGTCGGCAGCAGCAGCAGCGACGAGGCAAAGATCGGCGGGATGACGCCCGAGGTGTTGAGCTTGAGCGGCAGATGCGAGCTCTGCCCCTCGAACATGCGATTGCCGACCTGTCGCTTGGGATACTGGATCAACAGCCGGCGCTGCGCGCGCTCCATGAACACGATGAACGCGATCACGACCACCGCCATCACCATCACGGCGAGCAGGAGCCCGGTCGAGAGCGCGCCCTGGCGGCCGAGCTCGAAGGCCTGCACCAGCGCCGACGGAAGCTCCGCCACGATGCCGGCCATGATGATCAGCGAAATGCCGTTGCCGATGCCGCGCGCGGTGATCTGCTCGCCGAGCCACATCAGGAACATGGTGCCGCCGGTGAGCGTGATCACCGTCGAGATGCGGAAGAACATGCCGGGGTCGGTCACCACGTTGGACGCGCCTTCGAGCCCGATCGCGATGCCGTAGGACTGGAACACCGACAGGAACACGGTGAGATACCGTGTGTACTGGTTCATGACCTTGCGGCCCTGCTCGCCCTCCTTCTTGAGCTGTTCGAGCGTGGGCGAGACCGTCGTCATCAGCTGGATAATGATCGAGGCCGAGATGTACGGCATGATGTTCAGGGCGAAGATCGCCATCCGGTGGATGCCGCCACCGGAGAACATGTTGAACATGCCGAGGATGCCGCCGGCCTGCGATTTGAAGATCTGCTCCCAGGCGGAGGGGTCGATGCCGGGCAGCGGGATGTAGGTGCCGAAGCGGTAGACCAGGAGCGCGCCGAGGGTGAACCAGATGCGCTTCTTCAGCTCCTCGGCCTTGGCGAGCGCCGAGAAGTTGAGATTGGCCGCCAGTTGTTCCGCTGCAGAGACCATACGCTGAAGCTCCCGTGCCGTCGCCCCGATCAGCCGCCCATCCTATATGGGGGTCGGATGGCGCCTTTCGATAGGGTCAGGCGGCCTCCCCGGCCTCCTCCCGCTTGGGCGCCAGGACCGTCACCGAGCCGCCGGCCTTTTCGACCGCCGCCACCGCAGATTTCGAGGCGCCCCAGACCGACAACGCCACCTTGGCCTTGATCTCGCCGGTACCGAGGAGCCGGACCCCGGCCTTGACGCGCCGCAGGACCCCGGCCTTGACCAGGGCGGCGGCATCAACGGTCGCGCCGGCATCGAGCTTGCCGGCGTCGATCGCAGCTTGCACGCGGCCGAGGTTGACCTCGTTGAGCCTGATGGCAAATGCCGTGTTCTTGAAGCCACGCTTGGGCAGGCGGCGGTGGAGCGGCATCTGGCCGCCCTCGAAGCCCTTGATGCGCACGCCCGAACGCGCGGTCTGGCCCTTGCCGCCGCGGCCGCCGGTCTTGCCCACGCCCGAGCCGATGCCGCGACCGATGCGGGTGCGCCGCTTGCGGGCGCCCGGCCGGTCAGCGAGTTGGTTGAGCTTCATCGCTCTTCTCCGTTACTTCTGCTCGACCACGCGGACGAGATGCTGAACCTTCGCGATCATGCCGCGGGTCTGCGGCGTGTCGGGCAATTCCGATACCCGACCGATCCGGTTGAGTCGCAGCCCGATCAGGGTCTCGCGCTGGGTATGGTGGCGGCGCGAGGCGCTGCTCGTCTGCTCGACCTTGATCGTCTTGCCGTCACTCTTGCTCATGTCGATCTCCAACGGCCGTCCTAGTCGACGGCCTGCTCGCCTTCGCCTGCTTCGCGCCGGCGCGACTGCAGCGTGGACACCTTGACGTTACGCCGCGCCGCCACCGAGCGCGGCGAATCCTGCCGCTTCAACGCATCAAAGGTGGCACGCACCATGTTGTAGGGATTGGACGAGCCGAGCGACTTGGCGACCACGTCCTGCATGCCGAGGGTTTCGAACACGGCGCGCATCGGGCCGCCGGCGATGATGCCGGTGCCGGGCGGCGCAGCGCGCAGGAAGACCTTGCCGGCGCCGTGACGGCCGGCCACGTCGTGGTGGAGCGTGCGGCCTTCGCGCAGCGGCACCCGGATCAGGTTGCGCTTGGCGGCATCGGTCGCCTTGCGGATCGCTTCCGGCACTTCGCGCGCCTTGCCGTGGCCGAAGCCGACCCGGCCCTTCTCGTCGCCGACGACCACGAGCGCAGCGAAGCCGAAGCGACGGCCGCCCTTCACCACCTTGGCCACACGGTTGATGTGGACAAGCTTGTCAGTGAATTCGCTCTCTTCGCGCTCGCGTTCGCGACTGTGCGACCGCTGATGTGGTTCACGTGCCATGAGGTTTCGTTTCCTTCGGGCTCTGCCCGTCCATCATCCTAGAACTTGAGGCCGCCTTCACGCGCGGCATCGGCCAAGGCCTTGACCCGGCCGTGATAGAGATAACCGCCGCGGTCGAAGACCACCTCTTTGACCCCCTTCGCCGCCGCACGCTCCGCCAACAGCTTCCCGACTGCTTTCGCCGCATCGATATTGGCGCCGGTCTTCAGGCTCGTGCGCATGTCCTTCTCGAGCGACGACGCGGAGGCGACCGTCTCGCCTTTGAGGTCGTCGATCACCTGCGCATAGATGTGCTTGGAGGAGCGGAACACGGAAAGCCGTGCGTGGCCCTTGGCGGCGAGCTTGATGCGGCGCCGCACCTTCGCGGTCCGCCGGATCGTTCGGTCAATGACTGTCGCCATCTCGCGCTCCCGTTACTTCTTCTTGCCTTCCTTGCGGAAGATGTACTCGCCGGAATACTTCACGCCCTTGCCCTTGTAGGGCTCGGGCCTGCGGAAAGCCCTGATCTCGGCCGCGACCTGACCGACTTTCTGGGCATCGATGCCGCTGACGAGGATCTCGGTCGGCTTCGCCACCGCGATCGTGATCCCTTCCGGGATCGGATAGGCGATGTCGTGGGCGTAGCCGAGCTGGAGCTGCAAAGTCTTGCCCTGCAGCGCGGCGCGGTAGCCGACGCCGGTGATCTCGAGCTTGCGCTCGTAGCCCTTGGTGACGCCCTGGATGACCTTGGCGACGAGCGCACGATAGGTACCCCACATCGCGCGCGCCCGGTCGGTGTCGTTCCTCGGATCGACGTGCACGCTGCCGGACTCGATCTTGGCCGAGACGTCGTTGTGCAGAACGACCTGCAGCGCCCCCTTGGGGCCCTTCACCTTGACGGTCTGACCCTCGACATTGGCGGTGACGCCCGAGGGGATGGAGACCGGTTTCTTGCCGACACGAGACATGGCGCTATTCCATTGGCTGGCGCGTTAGAACACCGTGCAGAGGATTTCACCGCCGACGTTATGGTCGCGCGCGTCATGATCGGCCATCACGCCCTTGGGGGTGGAGACGATCGCGACGCCGAGACCATTGTTGATCCGCGGCAGGTTCCTCACCGAGACATAGACCCGCCGCCCCGGCTTCGAGATGCGCGAGATCTCGCGGATCACCGGCGCGCCGTCGAAATATTTCAGCTCGATCTCAAGCTCGCTGCGGCCGCTCGCATGTTCGACCGAGGTGTAGCCGCGGATATAGCCTTCGTTCTTGAGCACGTCGAGCACGCTGACGCGAAGCCGCGATGCCGGCGTCGACACCTTCGGTTTGTTGCGCATCTGCGCGTTGTGGATACGCGCGATCATATCGCCGAGCGGATCGTTCAAAGCCATCGCTCGATTCTCCTTACCAGCTCGACTTCAGAAGGCCCGGGATCAGGCCCTTGGAGCCGAGATCCCGCAGCGCAATGCGGCTCATCTTGAGCTTGCGGTAGTAGGCCTTCGGCCGGCCGGTGATGACGCAGCGATTATGGACCCGCGTCGCCGACGAATTGCGCGGCAGTTCGGCGAGCTTGAGGGTGGCCGCGAAACGTTCCTCCATCGGCTTGTTGCGGTCGCGCGCGAGCGCCTTGAGCTTGGCGCGACGCTCCGCATACTGCTTGGTCAACCGCGTCCGGCGGTTGTTCTTCTCGATCGAACTCTTCTTCGCCATAAAGGTCTCCTGGCTTTCCGCGTTTGAGGGTCCCTGCCCTCACTGCCGGAACGGGAAGTTGAATGCGGTCAGCAGCGCGCGCGCCTCCTCGTCGGTCTTCGCGCTGGTGCAGACCGTGATGTCCATGCCCCAGATATCGGCCGCCTTGTCGTAGTCGATCTCCGGGAACACGATGTGCTCCTTGATGCCGATCGTGTAGTTGCCGCGCCCGTCGAAGCTCTTCGGCGACAGGCCGCGGAAGTCGCGCACGCGCGGCAGCGCGATGTTGATCAGCCGGTCGATGAACTCGTACATGCGGGTCTTGCGCAGCGTCACCTTGCAGCCGATCGCCTGCCCGGCGCGCAGCTTGTAGGTGGCGATCGACTTGCGCGCCTTGGTGATCACCGCCTTCTGGCCCGAGATCATGCCGAGGTCGGCGGCAGCCGCATCGACCTTCTTGCGGTCGTTGACGCCTTCGCCGATGCCCATATTGATGACGACCTTCTGCAGGGTCGGCACCTCCATGCGATTCTTATAGCCGCGCTCCTCGGCAAGCTTCTTGCGCACGACCTCATCAAAATGGGTGCGCAGCCGCGGCGTCACGCGCTGCTCGGGCCTGCGCGCCTTCTTCTCGGCGGCCTCCGGCTTCTGACCCTTGTCGCCCTTCTGGCCAGGCTGGCCTTTGTCGCCTTTCGGGGCCTTGGCTTCCTGCGCCGGCTTGCCCTTGTCGCCCTTGTCGGGACGCGGCGGCTTTTCGGCTTTGGCGCCCTTCGGGGCCTTGTCTTCGGTATCAGCCATCGATCTCAACTCCCGAGCGCTTGGAGAAGCGCACTTTGCGCCGCTGGTCGCCCTCGCCCACGAACTTGAACCCGACCCGGGTCGGCTTGCCGTCCTTGGGATCGGCGAGCGCCAGGTTGGACAGGTGGACCGGCGCTTCCTTGCTGATGATGCCGCCTTCCTGCTGGGCGGTCTGCTTCTGGTGGCGCTTGACCGTGTTGACCCCGCGCACCAGCGCGCGGCTCTCGGCCGGACGCACCTCGATCACCTCGCCGGTGCGACCCTTGTCGCGGCCGGTAAGCACGATCACTTTGTCGCCCTTCTTGATCTTCGCCGCCATCACAGCACCTCCGGCGCGAGCGAGATGATCTTCATGTGGTTCTTGGCGCGCAGCTCGCGCGGGACCGGTCCAAAGATGCGGGTGCCGACCGGCTCCATCTGCGGGTTGATCAGCACCGCGGCATTGCGGTCGAAGCGGATGATCGAGCCGTCCGGGCGCTTGATGTCCTTGCGGATGCGCACGACGACCGCCTTCATCACCTCGCCCTTCTTCACGCGCCCGCGCGGGATCGCCTCCTTCACCGAGACGACGATCACGTCGCCGATGGTGGCGTACCGCTTCTTGGAGCCGCCGAGCACCTTGATGCACATGACCCGACGCGCGCCGGAATTGTCCGCCACGTCGAGGTTGGTCTGCATCTGGATCATGATGCTCTCCTCGCTCTCATTGCCGCGCCCATCGCGCTCACACGATCTTGTGCTTCTTCTCGCCCTGGATCACTTCCCAACGCTTGAGCTTCGACAACGGCCGCCGCTCCTCGATCCAGACGATGTCGCCCACCGAGAACTCGTTCTTCTCGTCATGGGCGTAGTATTTCTTCGAGCGACGGACGGTCTTCTTCATGACCGGATGCGTGAAGCGACGTTCCACGCGCACCACCACGGTCTTGTCCTGCTTGTCGCTCACCACGAGGCCATGCAGCGTACGCTTCGGCATCTTGCTTCCCCTAACTCTTTGACTTCGAGCGCGCGGCGCGCTTCGGCTTGGCTGCTGGCTTCGCCGTCTCGGCCTTCGGCGCCGGCATCGGCTGCCTGGAGCGCTTCTGCGCTGCGATCGTCTTGATGCGCGCGATGTCGCGCCGCACGACCCGCACCCGCGAGGTATTCTCGAGCTGGTTCGTCGCGCGCTGGAAGCGCAGGTTGAACTGCTCCTTCTTGAGCTTGAGCACTTCGTCGTCGAGTTGGTCGACGGTCATGCCCCGGAGATCTTCTGGCTTCATCGTCAAGTCTCCACTAGCCCGCGATGCGCTCGATGAACCGCGTCTTGATCGGCAGCTTGGCGGCCGCGAGACCGAGCGCCTCGCGCGCTATCGTCGGCGACACCCCGTCGACCTCGAACAGGATGCGGCCGGGCTTGATGCGCACGACCCAGTACTCGGGTGCGCCCTTGCCGGAGCCCATGCGCACTTCGAGCGGCTTCTTCGACACCGGCACGTCCGGATAGATGCGAATCCAGACCTGGCCGGAGCGCTTCATGTGGCGCGTGAGCGCGCGGCGCGCGGCTTCGATCTGGCGCGCGGTCACGCGCTCGGGCTCGAGCGCCTTGAGCCCGAACTGACCGAAGGCGAGCTCGACGCCCGAGCTCGCAATGCCCTTGATCCGGCCCTTGTGCGCCTTCCGGAACTTCGTGCGCATCGGTTGCAGCATGGCGTCTCGCCTTTCCTAATCCTTCGTCCCGGCCGTTCAGGAGGCGTCGCGGCGCGGCCGCCCCGCCTCGCCTTCCGCCATTTTCTTGTCCTGCGCCATCGGGTCGTGCTCCATGATCTCGCCCTTGAAGATCCAGACCTTCACGCCGCAGGTGCCGTAGGTGGTGAACGCGGTGGCGACCCCGTAGTCGACGTCGGCGCGCAGCGTGTGCAGCGGCACGCGGCCCTCGCGGTACCACTCCATGCGCGCGATCTCGGCCCCGCCGAGCCGCCCCGAGCAGTTGATCCGGATGCCGCCGGCGCCAAGCCGCATGGCCGACTGCACCGCCCGCTTCATGGCGCGCCGGAACGCGACGCGGCGCTCGAGCTGTTGGGCAATCGACTCGGCGACCAGCTGGGCGTCGAGCTCCGGCTTCCTGATCTCGACAATATTGATGACGACGTCGGACTGCGTGAGCTTGGTGACCTTCTTGCGCAGCTTCTCGATGTCGGCGCCCTTCTTGCCGATCACCACGCCCGGCCGCGCCGACTGCACGGTGACGCGGCATTTGCGGTGCGGCCGCTCGATCACGATCTTGGAGACCGCCGCCTGCTTGAGATCCGCCATCAGCTCCTTGCGGATCTGCATGTCCTCATGCAGCAGCTTGCCGTACTCGTTCTTGCCCGCGTACCAGCGCGAGTCCCAGGTACGGTTGATGCCGAGCCGCAAGCCGATCGGATTGACCTTTTGACCCATCGGTCACACTCCTCAAGAAGCTGCCGCCTCGACCTGACGCACCACGATGGTCAGGTTCGCGAACGGCTTGAAAATACGTCCGACACGGCCGCGGCCGCGCGGGGTGAAACGCTTGATCACGATCGCCTTGCCGACGTGGGCCTGAGCGACAATGAGATCGTCGACGTCGAGATCGTGGTTGTTCTCGGCGTTGGCGATCGCCGATTCCAGGCACTTGCGCACGTCGCGGGCGATGCGCTTGCGCGAGAATTCGAGGTCGGCGAGCGCGGTCGCAACCTTCTTGCCACGGATCAGCTGCGCGACCAGGTTGAGCTTCTGCGGGCTCACCCGCAGCATGCGGGCGACGGCCTTGGCCTCGTTGTCGGAGAGGGTCCGTTCGCGCTTTTTCTTGCTCATGGCGTATCGCCTCAGCTCGCGTTGCCAGCCGGCGCGGCGGCCGGAGCGGCAGCAGGCGCAGCGCCGGGCGCAGCCGCAGGCGCGCCCGGGGCCCGCTTCGCCTTGCGGTCGGACGAGTGGCCGTAGAACATCCGCGTCGGCGAGAACTCGCCGAACTTGTGGCCGACCATTTCCTCGGTGACCATGACCGGG
>WNGB01012203.1_pt1 | contig 11700 bp, 11 predicted proteins | sample 5400681 | NCBI WGS metagenome assembly WNGB01 (sample SAMN13153367, study PRJNA577476) | soil metagenome | isolation source: 115 cm soil or saprolite under grassland replicate 2 | place: USA:California | collected 2016-06-15 | reverse complement strand
CGGCGGCGGGCTGGCCGTCGTCAGCGCGGTCGCCGCCCGGCGGCCGGCCCGGATCGTGGTGGCGCTGGCGGCGGTGGAGCGGGCCGCCCCGGCCTTGCAGGCGCTCGCGGACGCGGGCTACACGGTGGACGGCACCCTGCTGCAGGCCAGCCGGCTGGCCCCTCTCCCGGACGGCGCTCACCGCCTGGCCGCCGCCAACCCGGTCTTCCTCCTCTGGGCGGACCACGATCCCGGTCAATCGGGGGCGCTATGAGGCAGAGATTGACCGCGATCGTGGGCACCCGCCTCCGGGGGGAGCGGTGATCGGGCTGATCGCCGTGACGGCCGCGGGGCAGGCCGCCGCGGAGCGGCTGGCGCGGGCCTGGCCCGGGGAGACCCGCGGCTACCCGGGGCCGGCGGCGGCGGCGCTGCCCCGCGCCTGGGCCGAGTGCGACGCGCTGGTCTGCTTCCTGGCCACTGGCGCGACCATCCGGCTGATCGCCCCGCTGCTGGCCGGTAAGCACACCGACCCGGCCGTGGTCTGCGTGGACCAGGCCTCCCGGCACGCGATCGCGCTCCTCGGCGGCCACGGGGCGGATGGCAACCGGCTGGCTGCCCGGGTTGCGGACGTGCTCGGGGCGGAACCCGTGATCAGCACCGCGACCGATCAGGCCGGGCTGCCCGGGCTGGACACCCTGGGCTGGCCGGCCGAAGGTGCGGTCGCCGCGGTCAGCCGGGCCATGCTGGACGGCGAGCCGGTCCGGCTGGACAGCGAGGACACCTGGCCGCTGCCCGCCTTCCCGCCGAACGTGCTGGCGGCCACCGAACTCCCAGAGCAGGACGCTGGCCACCGCATCCTGATCACGGACCAGGCCAGCGACGGCCAGGACCCCGGACCGGGACGGACCGTGGTGCTCCGGCCGCCCTCACTGGCCGTCGGGGTCGGCGCGAGCCGCGGGGTCAGCGCGGCCGAAGTGCTCGCGCTGATCGACGCGGCGCTGGCCGGGGCGGGCCTGTCGCCGCTCTCGGTCGCCGCGCTGGCCACAGTGCACGCCAAGGCCGCCGAGCCCGGGATCACGGAGGCGGCCGCACGCCGCGGCTGGCCGCTGGTCAGCCACGCGGCCGAGGTGCTGGCCGCCGTGACGGTGCCGAATCCCAGCGACGCGGCACTGCGGGCCGTGGGCACCCCCAGCGTCGCCGAGGCGGCCGCCCTGACCCGCGGCCACGAACTCGTCGCGGCCAAGCGCAAGTCAGCCATGGCCACGGTGGCGGTGGCCCGGATCCGGCCCCGCGGCCGGCTGGCCCTGGTCGGGCTGGGGCCGGGCGCGAGGGACCTGCTCCCGCCGCGGGCCGTGGCCGAGCTGCGCCGTGCGTCGGTGGTGGCCGGGCTGGACCAGTACCTCGACCAGGTGGGTGACCTGCTGCGGCCGGGCACCCGGCTGCTGCCCTCCGGCCTCGGCGCCGAGGAGGAACGGGCCCGCGCCGCGGTGACCGAGGCCCAGCGCGGCCACGCGGTAGCGCTGGTCGGCTCGGGCGACGCCGGCGTGTACTCGATGGCCAGCCCGGCGCTCAGCCTGGCCGGTGAGGACATCGACGTGGTCACCGTGCCGGGCATCACCGCCAACCTGGCCGCGGCCGCCCTGCTCGGTGCGCCGCTCGGGCACGACCATGCAGTGATCTCGCTGTCCGACCTGAACACCCCGTGGCCGGTGATCGGGCGCCGGGTCCGCGCGGCCGCCGTGGGCGACTTCGTGGTCACGTTCTACAACCCGCGCAGCCAGGCGCGCGACTGGCAGCTCCGCGCCGCGCTGGACCTGCTGGGTGCGCACCGGCCGGCCTCCACACCTGCCGCTATTGTCCGCAACGCAAACCGTCCGGGGCAGCGCATTACCGTGACCACACTCGGGAAGCTCGATACCGCCGCGGTGGACATGCTGAGCCTGGTGCTCGTCGGCTGCTCGGCGACCCAGGTGGTGGCGGGCCGGATGGTGACGCCGCGGGGGTACGCATGGCAACCGTGATCATCGGCGCGTGCCAGGGATGCGGTGCGTGCCTGCTCACCTGCCCGGAGCACGCGATCCGGCCGGCCGGCGGGACGCTGGTCGTGCTGCCCGCCCGGTGCACGGGCTGCGCCGAGTGCCTTGAAATCTGCCCGGCCGGCGTGATCAGCCTCCCCGGCCTCGACGACGTGTCCCGTGCCAGCGACGAGGGAGCCCGGAATCAGTGAGCCGCGTCATCCACCCGATCGAGGAAGAGTCGTACGCGATCCTGCGGGCGCGGGCCGACACCGCGGCGCTGGCCCCGCTGACCCGTGCGGTGACCGAGCGGGTCGTGCACGCCAGCGCCGACCTCGGCTACCTCACCGACCTGGTGTGCGACGAGGAGGCGCTGGCCGCGGGTGCGGCGGCGCTGCGCCGGGGCGCCCCGGTAATCGCGGACGGCGCGATGGTCGCGGCGGGCATCACGACCCGCGAGGTCATCTGCCGGGTCCGTGACCCGCGGGCCGGGTCGCTGGCCGCCCGCGCGGGGATCACCCGCTCGGCCGCGGGGATGCGCGTCGCGTTGCGGGACGCCGGGACGGGCGCGGTGTGGGTGATCGGCACCGCTCCCACGGCCCTGACCGAGCTGCTGGCCCTGGACGCGGACCCGGCGCTGGTCATCGGGCTGCCGGTCGGCTTCGTGGGCGCCACGGAGGCCAAGCAAGCCTTGCGGGCCAGCGGGCGGTCCGCCCTGACCAACCAGAGCGAGAAGGGCGGGGCCGCGGTGGCCGCCGCCGCGCTGAACGCCCTGCTGTACCACGAGGAGGCCGGGTGATGGCGGCGGCACCCACCCCGGCCGGTCTTCCGTTGCTGATCATCGGGCATGGGACGCGTGACGCCACCGGCGTCGCGCAATTCCGCCAGCTGATCGGGCGGGTCCGGGACCGGGCGGCGGGGTGGCCGCCGGCCGTGGACGGCGGGTTCATCGAACTGTCCGCCCCGCCGGTCAGCGAGGTGGTGCACCGGCTGGCCGGCGCCCGGCCGGCGGACGGTGGCCACGCGGAACTGGTCGCGGTGCCGCTGGTGCTCACCGCGGCCGGGCATGGCAAGGGGGACATTCCCGCCGCGCTGGCCCGGGAGCAGGTGCGCCATCCCGGGCTGCGGTACCGCTACGGGCGGCCGCTGGGTCCGCACCCGGTGCTGCTGGATGTGCTCGAGGCCCGCATCGACGAGGCGCTGGCCGGGCAGCCCCGGGCCGGGCTGCACATCGTGCTGGTCGGCCGAGGGTCCACCGACCCGGACGGCAACGCCGAGGTGGCCAAGGTGGCCCGGCTGCTGTGGGAGGGACGCGGCTACGCCGATGTCGGGCTGAGCTTCGTGTCGCTGGCCGAGCCGTCGGTGCCGACTGCCCTGGAGCGGGCCCGCCGCCTGGGTGCCGAGCGCATCGTGGTGGCGCCGTACTTCCTGTTCGCCGGGGTGCTGCCGGACCGGGTCACGGCCCAGGCGGTGGCGTTCGGCGAGCAGCACCCGGGGGTGGACGTGCGGGTGGCCGGCCTGATCGGCGCCTGTGACGAGCTGGCCGGGCTGGTCCTCGAGCGGTACGCGGAGGCGCTACACGGCGACATCAGGATGAACTGCGACACGTGCGCCTACCGGATCGCCATGCCCGGGTTCGCGGACAAGGTCGGGCAGGCGCAGAGTCCGCACCATCACCCGGACGACGACCTGGCCGCCGGGCACGCCAGTTCTGGCTTGAGCTGCGGGTAGGTGCGGGCGTCCGCGTCGCGCCAGGGTTCACCCAGCACGATTGGCTTGAAACCCCTTAACCCGGCGGACGCGGAGGTGACGCCGGGCTGAGGATGCAGTCCCCGCAGACGGCTGAGGGGGCGGCGGGGGCGGCCCGGTAGATCAGGCAGCAGCTTCGCCTGCGGAACCCGGCCGGGGTGCTGGTCCAGGTTCCGGCCAGCTCCGGGGCGTTCAGCAGCGCGTTTCGGATGGTGGCCGCCCGCGTGGCCAGACCAGGACGAGCTGTGGCGATCATGGACGCAGCGGCGTAGACGGCGGACGCGATGTTGCCTTGCAGCACCATCGGGGACACGGACATGGCGGCGGTGACCCGCGTGAGTGTGCGAACCGGCCCGTTAAGCAGGCTCTGGCGCAGCTCACTGGCCAGCTGACCGGCGCCGGGCTGGCCGCCGTATCCGGTGAGGGCGGGGGCAGGCAGCGACAGGGGTAGCGGGCCGCCGAGGACTGACTGCCAGTGCACCTCAGCCGGGTCCGTCCGCGGCACCCTGCCGAGGAGGATCGCCGTCCCGAGGACGGGGGAGATCAGCCGGGCGGCCACGCCGAGGTGGGTCACTGATGCGGCGACCCGGAACTCGACGGCATCGGGCGGGCGGTCCTCGGCGAGCGCTGCGCGGACTTCCGCGATCCGCTGCTGCAGGTCGTCCGGGGAATCCAGCAGAGTACTGAGCGGTCGCCATGAGGCAGGCAGAGGCTGGCCGGGTGGGTGGATGCTCACGGCGAAGTACGGCCCGAGCTGGGCTAGTTCCGCGGCGTACCGGGCGGCCAGATCAATGCCGCCCGGTACGCCGCGAGGCGCGGTCCGCAAAGCGGGCAGCGAACTGCGGTGGGTCACACTCCGGCTGGCTCGGGGGTACGCAGTTCGGCGCTGGCTGGCCCGGGAGCCAGCAGCCGGTCGGCGAGGGGTGCGAAGATCAACCCGATCACCGACCACAGCAGGAGCTGGGCGGCGACGGAGTACAGCCGGAAGTTGAACAGCACGTCGGCAGGGAACCCGGGATAGACGATCGTTCCCTTCGAGTTGGTCAGCGGCAGCGGTGTCTCGGTGGCATGGTTTCCGTAGGTCTGCTCGTTGAACGCCAGATGGCCGAGCTGGGGCAGCAGCGCCATCACGATCCCGGCCGCGACCACGAACGCGGCCCCGGCCAGCAGCGCGGCGTTCCAGGTGCCGAACCGTTCCTTCAGCCGCTGCCCGAGCCAGACCGCGGCGATCAGCAGGACTACTGAGGCGATGACCATGAGCAGGTAGTAGCCGCCGCGCGCGCGGATGGTCTCGGGGTGACCGATCGAGGGCGGGTTGGCCGGGTATTTGATGAACGGCACCAGGTAGATCCCCAGGAACCCGGCTCCCGCGAGCAGCAGGGCCAGGGTGCGGGGCCGCACGTTCCCGACCCGGCCCAGGCACAAGGCGTAGGCCACGGCGAAGAGGGCGCCCATCGCGGCGCCGAACACGATCATCCCGGTGCCGATCCCGACGTTGGCCTGGATGGTGCGGCTGAAGATGTCCGGGCCCGGCGGCGGGGCGGGCAGCCCGGCGGCCTTGTCCAGCGCCGCGATCACGGCGTCGCGGCCTGATTCGTAGCTGATGGCCTGGCCGATGACCGGCTCGGCGAAGATCCGGGCGAAGATGAACGCGAGCACTCCCGCGATCGCCCCGGCGAGCAGGCCACGCAGGATGAGTTTCTTTTCCATGGCTGCTGTCCCGGGCCTGGTCAGTGGCAGGGGAAGCCGAGGAAGTGACGCGAGTCGTGGACGAACTCGTGGATCACCATAGACTTGCCGAATACCGACACGGCGCCCTCATCGACGCCGATGAAGTAATACACCGCCAGCGCGACCAGGGCCGTGCCGATCAGCCACAGCATGGCGCGTGAGATCGGCAGGGCAACCGGGCTGGTTATGGCGCGGGGCGTCGACATACTGCTCATGTGGGAGCCTCCTCCGGGATCGTGCGTCCCGTCATCCAATGGGGCAGCGCGCTAGCCGAAGATCTGACTCACAAGCCGAAGCCTGCTCACAGTGGCGCGACCGTGCCGGACTCTCACCGGCTTCCTCGGCGCCAACGCGCACCCCTTATTAGTACCGGCCGGCCGGGCCATGTCAAGGCAATACCAAGAAGGTCCCTAAAGATACAAATAGCGCCAGCTCGTGGCGGGAGTGACCCAGTACGCCGGCTGGAACCGGGGCCAAGGTAAGGGCTCCGTGGCCTGCTCAGACCTCGGCCGCGGATGTCGTCCCGTCACTGACCAGCGGGCTCCATTGCGGTGACTGCCTCGACCTGACCAGTGGCAGGACCAAGCGATACTTCTCACCCCTGACCGCCAAACCATGCGTGGCCGGATGCGGCGGTGGCGGCGCAGCCCAGCGGCTGGAGCGCAGGCTGATGAGCTCTTCGCCAGTGAAAGACATCCCCCGCTTCCGCTCAGGCGGAACCGCCACCTGCGCAGCTGCGAGTACTCGAGGGCGCTTAGCGTATTTGCTGTTAACTGTACGCGTCAGATACTGTAAGCGCCGTGAAGGAGAGCGCAAGAGACCCGATCACGGTGGTGACGGCTGCACCGGAAGATGAGGCCGGGCGGCGGCGTCCAGGTGTGGGCGAACAGCTCAATGCCGCTGACGGGCTCATCCAGCTGTCCCGCCTGGTGCAGGGCATCCATAGCCGCATCTCCGAACGCCACAACCTGCCCCCGGTCCAGGCCAAGCTCTTGTGCGTGCTGGCCTTCGGCCCGAGGGGAATGGCCGAACTCGCTCAGCTCTTCGGCGTGGAGAAGGCCGCGCTCACTGGCTTGGTGGACAGGGCCGAACGACGGGGACTGGCAAAGCGGGTGCCGGTGCCAGGTGACCGGCGCGCACTGCGCGTGACGCTTAGCGACACCGGCAGCCGGGTAGCGCACGCTTTCCACGCGGACGCGACGGAGGAACTCAACCGGCTCCTGACGCCGCTTGCACCAGCCGAGCGTGAGCACTTCCGCAGCATGATGGCCACGATCATCGCGGCTGCCGGGCAGGTGACGGGGGGAGCGGCATGACGGACGGAGCAACCATTGACGTTGAGGGCGTCGATTACCTCATGCCCGGCATCTTCGTCCAGGTCGTCCTCTTCGGCGGCGCCCAGACGGCGGTCGGATTGGCTACCGACCTGAAAGAGGGGGTCATCCAAGGTCGCCTCGTCATGAGCCACCTACCAGCGGCCGGGCGCTCACCGCGGCGCTCGCCAGGCCGTCCGGCTGGCGCCGTCCACCATTCCGGGGCATGCCAGGGTCATGTCCATTCCGCCCGTCGCGATTATTGGAGCAACCCATGAGCGTTTTTACCGGGAAAGAAGTCGCCTTCCTGAAAGAGCAGCGGCTCGGCCGGCTGGCCACGGCCGACAGCAAGGGGCGCCCCCATGTCGTCCCGACCGGGTTCAATATCGACGCCGAGAAGGGCGTGGTCGAGATCGGCGGGCACAACCTTCCCGACCGCGGGCAGAAGCGCCTGTACCTGACGCATCTCGAGGCGAACCCATATGCGGCCTTCGTCGTGGACGATCTGGTGACCGAGCCCTCGTGGACACCGCGCGGCATCACGGTGCGCGGCCGGACAGTGATCCACCAGGAAGGCGGCGAACGGCTCGGCCCTGGCTTCGGCCCCATCTGGGTCGAGATCACGCCCGAGCGGATCACCGCGTGGGGCATCGACGCCGCTCCCTTCGCGCCGCCCAACAGCCGCAAGGTCGTATAAAACCCGCATACCGCATTGCGCGCGGAGTGAAAGCCTGCCAGCACACGAACCGCTATTCAGCATGGTCGGCAGAGGGCATTGATGAGGTGGTCACATGAGTTTCGATACGCCTAGAGGAACCCGGGGCAGCCGTCAGCCCTGAGGGCCCTTCTTCCGATGGTTGAACAAGCTGATGGCCAGGCGGGTACGGCGCAAGGGCGCCGGCAAGTTCATGGGTTTTAACGCCCGGCGCTGTGCAGGGAGCGATGCGGCCTGTGCTGGTTGTGACGGGTCTCGTACTGGCGCAGGATCTGTCGCAGATGGCCCTGGTTCTAGATGAGGGTGAGGTCCAGGAGCTCGCGGCGGCATCCGCCGATTCAGCGTTCCGCGATCGCGTTCATGCGGGCCGTGCGGATGTTGCAGAGCACGGTCTGGATGCCGGCGTCGGCGAGGATCGCGTCGAATGGGTCAGTGAAGTTTGGTGCGCGGTCGCGGATCATGAACTTGACCTGATCCGCTTGCTCGCCGAGGTCCATATGGAGGTTGCGGGCCTGCTGGGCTGTCCACTGCCCGGCGGGATGGGGGGTGATGCCGAGGATGCGGATGCGCCGGGTCGCGTCCTCGATCACGGCCGGGACATAGGCTCGGGTGCCGTCGAGCAGGTCGACGGTGAAGAAATCGCAGGCCAGGATCGCCTAGGCCTGGCAACGCAGGAATTGTGACCAGGCCGGCCCGGCCTGCCGCCGGCCGGTCCTACCGCACGCGGACCCGGCGGCCCAGCGGCGGCGGACGATGTCGCGGTGCCAGCGCACGATCGTGTCCGGGGTAACCAGCGCTGCCGATACTCCTCGAGCAACGGGAAACCAGAACGGCATTGGGCGGTGCCGCCGCGGAATGGGCCACCGATGCCAGCCCTGGCGCGGGAGCAACCATGCAGCGCGATCGACCGCCTCGTTCACCACGCCGAGTTAACGTCCTCGATCTCCATGCCGCGCCCTCCAGGGCATTCTCTGCACTTGTACCGTGAGGACAGCAATGCCATTACTAACTAGGGAGAAACTCGAAGGACGCCGCTATGGCGACAGGAGGCATCGGAACCCTGTACGGGCCCCAACAGCACATGCCAGTCCACAGCAGAGTTGACATCCAGTCCGGGAAACTCGCACGGACACTATGAGGTGTCCCGCCGTCAGCGTCACTCAGGAGAGCACGCGTGAACCGCTGCGTTTAGCCTGTTCAAAGGCTAATAAGCCAGCGTCTGGGCAATCGGGGGCCGACTGTAGCCAGCCCTCTTCGGCCACACCGGACGGCCGCGAATCTAGCTGCTGTTCGCTAGTAGTAAACACAAGCGTTGACAAGAATATGATATGTGAGTAAGATTCCCGCTAAGCCTGGCTGTCAGGATTAGGCGTGCTTAAGAAGTGAGGAGACGGAGCCATTATGCCTCGTAATTATCTCCCAATCCAACTGACCATGTCGCTTTCCGGGCCTGAAAGGACAGAAGATTCGTGCTTGCCTCAGCTGAGGGGTCAAAGATGACACGCGATCAGCGCCGCATCTCACGGCGCACCCGCGTCGGGTTCCTCGGCGCGGCGGCCGCCCTGGGCGTCGCCCTCGCGGCCTCCGCCACGTCGCTCGCCTCCGCGTCGGGTGGGCAGCCCGTCGCTCCCCTGGCCGCGGTCAGGTCGCAGAGCCTCCTCGTCACAACGGACAAGGGGCAGGTCGAAGGCAGGACCACCGGGACCGTGGACGAGTGGCTTGGCCTCCCGTACGCCCGGCCGCCGGTCGGCGCGCTGCGCTGGGCGCCGCCCAAGCCAGCGGCATCCTGGACCGGCGTCCGGAGCGCGCTGCCCTACGGCAGCAGGTGCGCGCAGCTGGCCAGCGGCAACGGGCCGCGGATCGACAACGAGAACTGCCTGTACGCCAACGTTTACGCGCCGAGCGTGATAGCGACGGGCAAGAAGCTGCCAGTGCTGTTCATGATCCACGGCGGCGGGCTGCTCAACGGCGCGGGCGACCAGTATGACGGCTCGCTGCTGGTCCAGTCGGACGACATCATCGTCGTCACGATCAATTACCGGCTCGGGCCGTTCGGCCTCCTGAATCTGCCAGGGCTATCCAGGTCTGAGCCGGCCGGCAACTTCAGCCTGCTCGACATGGAGGCGGCGCTGAGGTGGACGAAGGCGAACATCGCGGCGTTCGGCGGCGACCCGTCCCAGGTGACGATCGCCGGGGAGTCGGCGGGCGGCTTGGCGGTCTGCTCGCTGCTCGCCTCACCGCCCGCCAAGGGCCTCTTCGACCGGGCGATCATGGAAAGCGGCAGCTGCCGCAGTAACTCCGAGGCGACGGCCCAGGCGGAGTCACTCGCCTTCGCCAAGGCGGCCGGGTGCCCCACGGCGGCGACAGCCGCCGCCTGCCTGCGCGGCAAGGGGGTTGCATCCCTGGTGTCGGCCAGCGCGAATTACGTGCCGATTTTCTACACCTACGGCGGCGCCGACATGCCGATCCCGCCGCTGCGGGCGATCGCGTCCGGCCGCTTCAACCGGGTGCCGATCCTGATGGGCGACAATCACGACGAGGGCCGCTTGTTCACGCAGGGCTACGCCCACGACACGCGCGAGCAGTACGCGCAGTTCGTGACTACTTCCTTCGGGTCCCTGGCGCCGAAGGTCCTAGCCCGGTACCCCTTGTCGGCGTACCCCAGCCCGTACAGGGCCGCGTACGCTATCGGGGCGCTCTTGACCGACAGCTGGCTGTACGGCGGGATCGGCGGCTGCGGGGCGCAGGAGGTCGCGTCGTCCCTGGGGAAGTCGACTCCGGTGTACTTCTACCAGTTCGACGACAGGCACGCCCCAGGACCCAACAGGAGCCTTCCCGGCTACCAGTTCGGCGCGGCTCACTCGATGGAACTCGCCTACCTATGGCCGAGCTTCACCAACGGGTACTCACTGTCGGCCGAGTTCACACCGGCGCAGCAGGAGCTCTCCCGCCAGATGGTCGCCTACTGGGGCGCGTTTACGAAGTCCGGCTCACCGGACGCCTCCGGCCAGCCTCGCTGGCCGGCTTACCCGGCAAGCGCCGGAGCGGACGCGAGGCTGATGTCGCTGCGTCCTGGGGACGAGACCAGGACGATCACGGCGGCAACCTACGGCGCCGAGCACCAGTGCTCTTTCTGGGACTCGACGCCGCAGCCCCGGTCCTAAGCCACGTCGGGGGTCTCCATTTAGGCGGAGCTGGCTTCTCGCAGGCCCAAGATGCTGGGGTGGAGCGAGGCTCGACCACCAGCATCTTGCGGCTACTCCGGTTAGATGGAGACGCCCAAGCCACGTTTAGAAAGACGTGACGAGGCCTCCGGTACGCGTGTCAACGAGCAAGAAGACATGTGAATACCGGAGGCCTCGTGCTACTGCACCCGAGACCCGGCGCGGCAACCTGTGCGATTGCCAGCGGAACAAGCGGACTCCCTGCTCGTCATGGATTGACTAGCCTCGAACGCCCGGACCAGGCTCAAGGCACCGCGTTCCCGGTGACCAAGACGCTGGAGGAGTTCGACCGCGCCGCGTCCACGATCCCCGCCGCCACCCTGGACTACCTCGCCACCCTGGAATGGATCACCGCACGCGAGAACCTCGCCCTGGTCGGCCCGGCACCGGCAAGAGCCACCTGCTGGTGGCCTTGGGTACAGCAGCGGCGCAAACCGGGTACAAAGTCCGCTACCTCACCGCCGCCGACCTGGCCGAAACCCTCTACCGCGGCCTGGCCGACAACAGCGTCGGCAAGATCATCGACACCCTGCTCCGCAACGACCTGATCATCATCGAAGTCGGATTCAGCGCCGGCCGGCGTCGCCTTCTCGGCGATTACCTGGATGAGCCCGGATTCATACGGTGCCTGGGCGGCGATGGCGAGGCTGGTCTTGGATGGGCTGGCGGCACCCTCCCTCAAGACCGCCATGCTCATATGCCAGTCCGTGCCGGGAAAGCCGTCAGGGGCGCCCAGTGTCACCTATCACCGCCTGATCCCAGTGACATCCGGGTGACAAATGATCTTCAAAGGTCGGTCAACAAAGTTGATCATGCCCGTGACCTGCAGTTCAGGGTCAGGTCTTCACGTTTGGGGTTGACCTGCGCTGTTGTGAGCTGATCTAAGGCTCGCCCACAGGTTAAGCCGGGTGTGCCCACACCCACGTCGGGCGGGTTACGGCTCCTGGCGGGGATCAGTTTCGATGATCTCGAGG
>WNGB01029712.1_pt1 | contig 11701 bp, 13 predicted proteins | sample 5400681 | NCBI WGS metagenome assembly WNGB01 (sample SAMN13153367, study PRJNA577476) | soil metagenome | isolation source: 115 cm soil or saprolite under grassland replicate 2 | place: USA:California | collected 2016-06-15 | reverse complement strand
GCGGCAAACTGCAGCGGATTGCACATCTCGTCGCGCGGCGCGATCTCACGTGGCGCGAGAAAATCGAGCATCAAGTGCGCACCCGTCGCAATCGGCGCATCGATCGCCAGAGCGCCGGGCTCGATCAGCCGTGCGTCATCGGCTGGCACTCGCTGGTGGTGCGCACGGGCGGTCCTGTCGCTCCCTGCTGCATCCTGCAGGGAAGTCCGCTTGGTGACATTTTCAAAAACTCGCTTCGCGAAGTCTGGTACGGCGACGATTACGCGCGCTTTCGACGCGAGCTCTCGCGCATCATTTCCGCGGGGGAAAGTTGGCAACCTGACGCGGCGGAAGATCGCACAGTGGTTGCAATGTGTGGCGGCAAAGGGAAAGACGTATGTCCCGTAAAGAGTTTTTACTACCGCACCGACGTCCGATTTTTGCGCGCGCTCAATTCGCCCCTCACCCGGCCCTTCGGGCCACCCTCTCCCCGCTGACGCGGGGCGAGGGCTCTCGCCGAGGTCCTTCTCCCCGCTCGCGGGGAGAAGGTGCCGCGAAGCGGCGGATGGCGCTGACGCGGGGCGAGGTCTCTCGCCGAAGTCCTTCTCCCCGCTCGCGGGGAGAAGGTGCCGCGAAGCGGCGGATGAGGGGCGTTGCTTTCGCTGCGCTCTTCGTCGCCATCAGCACTGCTGCCGCACCGCTGACGATCCCTCCGATTTCCTATCGCCATCGCACGCTCGCCAATGGTCTGCAGGTCTACTCCGTCGAGAACCACTCCACGCCGACGGTTGCGATTCAGGTCTGGTATCACGTCGGATCGAAGGATGATCCGCCGGGCCGCAGCGGATTCGCCCATCTGTTCGAACACATGATGTTCAAGAGCACGGCGCACATGAAGTCGGAGATGATGGACCGGCTGACGGAGGATGTCGGCGGTTACAACAATGCGTCGACCGGCAATGACGCGACCTGGTTCTACGAGGAAGTGCCGTCAAATTATCTGCAGACGTTACTGTGGGCTGAAGCGGATCGAATGACGTCGCTCAACGTTGACGAGGCGAATTTCAAATCCGAGCGCGAAGTGGTGAAGGAAGAATTCCGCACCAGCGTTCTCGCTCCGCCGTACGGCCTCTTCGCATACGACATCGACAAAGACTCGTTCGCTGTGCACCCGTATCACCGGCCGACGATCGGCAGCATCGAAGATCTCGATGCCGCGACGCTGGCTGACGTGCAGAAGTTCCACGCGACGTACTACCGGCCGGACAATGCGACGCTCGTCGTCGCCGGCGATTTCGAGGCGAAGCAACTCGACGAATGGATCGACAAGTATTTCGGCGGGGTTCCCAAACCCGATATGCCCGTTCCGCGCGTCCAGGTGAAAGAGCCGCCGCGCGACGCGTCGAAGACGATCACCGAAACCGGACCGAATGTGCCGCTGCCCGCCGTCGCCCTGACGTGGCTCGCGCCGCCGGCCACCAGTGCCGACCGTTACGCGCTGAGTATCGCCTCGGTCATCCTCGCGCAAGGGGAGTCGTCGCGGCTATACCAATCTTTGGTATACCGGCAGCAGCTTGCGCAGGACGTCGGCGCCGACGCCGATCTGCGCGAGGACGCCGGCATCTACGTCATCAACGCCACCGTCGCCAGCGGAAAGACGCTCGACGCGGTGAAGAAGGCGATCGATGCCGAGCTGCGCGACATCGCGCAGAAGCCGGTCTCTGCCACAGAACTCCAGAAGGCGAAAAATCAGATCATCACTGAGCAGCTGCGCCGCCGCGAGACGAACGACGGCAAGGCATTCGCGATCGGCTACGACGCGACCGTTCTTCGCGATGCGTCAGAAGTGAACAACGGCCTCCAGAAGCTGCAGGCGGTGACGGCCGCGGACGTGCAACATGTGATCGACAAATACATCAAAAATGAAAAGTCGCTGACCATCGACTACGTATCGAAATGAAACTGTTCGCCATCGCTCTCGCTCTCCTGGCGCAGGTCGAAACGACGCCCCCGCCGCCCGCCCCGCCCCGTCAGCCGCAGTTGCCGAAGCCGGTCGAGCGCACGCTCGCAAACGGGCTGCGCGTCATCGTCGTGCAAAAGAGTGAAGTGCCCATCGTCGCCGCGCGGCTGTTGATCAAAACCGGCGGCGAAGCGGATCCGGCGAACCTGGCTGGACTGGCGGACATGGCTGCCTCGCTGCTGACGAAAGGGACGAAGACGCGCAGTGCTGCGCAAATCGCGCGCGGCGTTGAGGCTCTCGGCGCGACGCTCGAGAGCGGCGCGATGTGGGATGCATCATTCGTGTCCGTCAATGTCATGTCCACGAACCTGCCGAAGGCTCTCGGCTACGTCGGCGATGTGGTGCGCAATCCGACGTTCGCCAATGAAGAAATCGAGCGGCTGCGCGCGCAGAATCTCGACGCGCTGCAGGTGGCGATGCACGAACCGAGCGAGCTCGCTCGATTCGTCGCCGCGCGCGTCCTCTTCGGCCCCGCCCCCTACGGGCACAACCTCGGCGGCACTCCCGAGTCGCTGCCGCGAATCAAACGGAATGACATCGTCAGGTTTCATCGCGATTACTACAATCCGAACAACGCGATTCTCATCTTCGGCGGAGACATCGCGCCGGAGAAAGCGTTTGCGTTGGCCACCCAGTTGTTCGGATCGTGGACTGGATCTTCCAAACCCACCCCACCCGCCACCCGCCACCCGCCACAAACCGGGCGGGTGGTGGTGATCGATATGCCCGATGCCGGTCAGGCGGCGGTGGTGGTCACGCGGCCGGGATTGCGTCGCGTCGATCCCGCCTACAGCATCGCCCAAGTGACCAACTCGATCCTCGGCGGCGGCTACTCCGCGCGGCTAAATGAGGAGATTCGGATCAAGCGCGGACTCAGTTACGGCGCGGGAAGCGCGTTCGATCTGCGCCGCGATATCGGACCTTTCGTCGCCAGCGCGCAGACGAAAAACGAATCGGCAGCCGAAGTTGCGGGCCTCATCGTCGACGAGCTGAAAAAACTCGTGAACGAGCCGGTCGCCGACGTCGAGCTCGGGCCGCGGAAAGCGGTGCTGATCGGCAACTTCGGACGCTCGCTGGAGACGAGCGAGGGCCTCGTCGGCCGCATCTCGTTTCTTGCGCTCTATGGATTGCCCCTCGATGAGATCAATCGCTACATCTCCGGCATTCAGTCGGTGACTGCGCCGCAGGTCCAGCAATTCGCAACCGCGCGGCTCGGCGTCTCTGATTCAGACGTGATCATCGTCGGCGATGCGAAAAAATTCGTCGAAGCGCTGCGACAGCGATTCAAGGATGTCGCGGTGATCCCGATCCATGAGCTCGACTTGAACTCGCCGGCGCTGCGGAAATCCCACGCCGCGTCGTCAGGTACACGGCGAACGATCCCAGCCAGTGGCCGCCTTCATAGTGTTCGCCGGTCACCGAGGCGAGTCCCGCTTCGCGATGAGCATTCGCGGCTGCAAGCACCGACGCGATTCGCCGATCGCCTTTCGGCAATCCCGACGCGATTCCTTCCAGCATCCACGCGCGGCTGAGATTCAGCCCGTCGAGGTGGGCGAGGCGAGGATCGCTCGGATCGGTGACCACTTCCGGCTTCGGCCAGCGCGTCTGCGGCAGGAATTGGGTGAGCCACTTCGCAAATTGGCGCGGCGGCAGCACGCGACGCATCACATCGGCTTCGGCGATGCACGGTGAGAGAAAATCTTCGCCGGATGGCTCGTAGCGGAGCGGACATGATTTGTCGTTGATGAAAAAACGTCGCGCGGAGTCTCGCGCGATCTTCACCACTGCGGGATCATCGCTCGAGTCGATGATCAGGCCGAGAGCAAAAGCAGTTTGACTGTGCTCGCCGGAGCGCACCGGATGCGAGAGCTTCGGCAGCCAAATCTTTAGCCGCTCACTGGCGGCCTGTTCGAGCGGATGCAAATTTGCGGAAAGCTCCGGGTCTGATTCGCGCAATTCCGCGCCGAGCTGCAGCAGCCAGGCGAGGCCGTACGGCCGCTCGAAGCTCGCTCGCCCTTCGGCGCGCAGATACGCCGCTTCCTGCGCAATGTTTTCGGGCGTCAGCGATTTCCTCAGCGCCTCGCGTGCGCGTGGCGTGAACGGCGCGTCGGGAAACGTGCGCGCCAGCCGCGCGAGCAGCCAGTGTCCGTGCACCGACGAATGCCAGTCGTAGCAGCCGTAGAACGCCGGTGTGAGTTTGCGCGGCGGCGCAACGTCGGCATCGGAGTTCAGGCTGTGCGAGATTTTGTTTGGATATTCTTTTTGCACGCACGCCAGCGCCAGGTTCGCGAATCGCTCCGCGGCGTGAGCATCGAATTGCGTGGCTGCGAGGATCAGCGCGAACAGCATCAATCAATGATGCATGTGCATCAAGATCCATCCTACCAGCACCAGCGCGATCACCAGCAGAACGACGATGATGACAACGTTCTGTCGCGTGGTGCCGCTGGTGCTGACGTGCTCGTAGACCACTTTGCGCCGCACCTCGTCGTCCGGCTGGTCATTCGGGTCGGGCATGCTCGACAACCTCAGCAAGTGAAGTGCCTAAAATCCTTCACCCCAGAGGCACAGAGATCACAGCAGAGATGTCTCAGTGTCCTCTGGGTCTCTGTGGTGATTGATCATTTGCCGCGAGGACCACATGAAGATAGGAATCGAAAAACAGCTCAGCGCTGCGGCGGTCAGAAACGCGTACTGAAAACTGAATGAGTCGCCGATTGCGCCGATGACCAGCGACCCGGTGCCGATGCCGATATCGAAGGCCCAGACGATGCTTCCGAATGTGCGCGCGCGGCGATCGGGGTCCGTGTTCTCGAGAATGAACGTGGCCAGTGCCGGATAGGCAGCGCCGAACCCGACGCCGAAGAAGATCGCTGAGACGATCATTTCCCATCTCTGGTGCGCGACCGCGAGAATGGCGAACGCGATTGGGAGCACGACGAGCGCCGGGTAAAGCATGCGCTTGGTTCCGACGCGGTCGCCGAGATGTGAGAAGAAGACGCGGAAAAACACGATGCTCAGGGCGAAGGTGGTCAGGTAAATGGCGCGCGGCGCAATGTGTCGTTGCACGGCGATGATCGCCGAGTAGCTGGTGACGCCGCCGTAGCCGAACGTGGCCACGGTCAGCGACCGCCAGTTCGATACACAGTGTGAACCAGCCGAAGTGGAACACCCACAGACCCACTGCGGGCGCGGTTGCGACGGCGGCGGTGCTCGAGAGACCCCACCATGCGAGGCCTTGATTTCGTCGCGATGGCGGGATGTAGTCGCTCATGATCGCCGATGCGGCGGCGATGAGACCGGACCACATTGCGCCGTGAATTGCACCGATGACCAGCAGCAGACGAAAATCGGTGATCAGGCCGTACGCGATTGAAAAGCAGATGAATACGATGGACGCGGCAATCAGCAGCCGGCGCCGTCCGATGTGATCGGCGAGGCTGCCCATCACCGGCGCGGAGAACGCGCTCGCGTATGTGTAGATCGACAGAAACCATCCTGCTTTCGCCGTGGACTGGCCGAGCTCGAGGATGCGGAATGGAATCGCCGGCAGAAGCTGGAATGCGGAAAAGAACGTGACGAACGCGTATACCCACAGTCCCGCAAAGGCGGGCGTGAACAGCGGCTCGACCGGGCGGCGTTCGGACATCTGTGAATTTTACCGGGTGGCATCGCGTTGAGCTGACAGATGAACGTCAAGCGGGCAGCGAAATACGGCTTCTGCTCGGGAGTGCGTATCGCCGATCTGAAAGTGAAGCGCTTCGCCGCCGCCGGCGGCCGCGGCGCAATCCTCGGTCAGGTCGTTCACAACGAACGTGTGGTCGAGGAGATGGAGAAGCTCGGCGTTCGCACGGTCGAAGAGATCAGCGCGGTGCAGGAGCCGACGATCGTGTTCTCGGCGCACGGTGTGCCGCCGTCATTTCACGACCGCGCGAAATCGACCGGCCTCAAAGTTCTCGACACGACCTGCAAGTTCGTCTACGACATTCATCGCGAGTCCAAGCAGGCGCTCCAGAACGGATATCACCTCGTTTTCATCGGCGATCCAAAGCATCGCGAAGTCATCGGCTACACCCACGATCTCGATCCGGCGCTCTATCACATCGTCTCCACGATCGAGGGCGCTGAAGCGATCGACTGGAGCCGCTTCCAGAAGGTGAAGATCTTCTACCAGACCACGCTCAATGCCGAGGAATTCGAGGATGTGGTGAAGGCGATTGAGAAGCGCGCGCGGCACGTCGAGCGCGCGGACACCATCTGCTATGCGACGAAAGAGAACCAGGACGCAGCGCGCGTTCTCGCCTCTGATCCCGAGATCGACCTGATCGTTGTGATCGGCGGAAAGAAGAGCGCAAACACCAAACATCTCTGGGAAATCTGCAGCGAATCGAAACCGTCGTACCTGATCCAGGGTCCCGACGATTTGCAGCCGGCGTGGTTCGACGGCGCGAAAGTGGTCGGAGTGACGGCGGGCTCGTCTACGCCTGACTACGTGATCGACGAGGTCGAACAACGCATCGCAACATTCTGACGGGGGCAAAGGGGCAAGGGGGCAAGGGGGCAATATCGACCTCGCGGAGAGCGTTTCATCGCAGGCAATGAAGGTTATTCGCAGCTTTTTGGCGGCGCTCGCGGTGGCGCTCATGGCCGGTCCGCTTTTCGCAGCCGAGCTAAACTGCCACGGGCCGAGCAACGTCGAAGATTTCCACTACTCGTGGAGAATGCGCGGCGGACTCTCCTGGGTCGCCGGGCTGATCTTTCCGACCTCCGGCGTTGGTGAGCTGAAGACTGTTTTTCCGACCGGCGATCAGCGCTCGATCGATAGCGAGCTGCTGATCACATCGACCGACCGCAGCGGCTTCTACGTCTATCAGTCGCAGATGGATGAGCATGGACAGAACACGCTCATGACCTATCACGGCTATGCATGGAGAAATAAGTCACGAAAAGAGCAGACGATATTTGATTATATTAAACGTCTCGCTCATATCCACAAAGAGACGCCGGAGAAGAAGTGGGACAAGACCGAGCCGTTGCCGCCGGAGCAACTGCGTGACGTGCTCACGGCGATCTACTTTCTCCGCCAGAATGCCACGACGATTCAGTTGCCGGTGACGTCGGTCATCTACTCCGATGGCAAATCCTATCCGGTGGTGATTCGCTCGACCAATCGGCGCACGTTCACGATCCAGGGGCAGACCATCGACGCGATCGGATTCGAGATCGTGGACGCGCCGGGCGGACGCAAGTGGCCGGGCGGCATCAAGGTGTGGGTCTCCAACGATGAGCGGCGCATCCCGTTCCGCATCGAGATCCAGCAAAGCATGGCGTCGCTGCAGCTCGACTTGCAGTCCGTCGAGTCGTGCGCGTTCATGCAGGCGGCAAAGTAAGGGTCTCGAAGTCTCGCGGTTGCGGGGTCTCGCGGTCACCTCGAGACCGCGAAACCTCGAGACCGCGAGACTACGCTTTGGCGGGCTCCATCGGCCAACTCAGGCCGCAGAACAAACCAACCAGATCGAGCAGCTCGGCGACGTGAAACGGCTTCTCGAGAATCACGGCGGGCTTCAGCTCCGCATCGTTCGGATCGAGCTTGTAGGCCGTGATCACGATGACCGGCAGCTCGCGGCGGAGGCTCCGGAACCACCGCAGCCACTCGCGCCCATCCATCCTCGGCATCGCCAGATCGAGGATCACCAACTGAATGTCGGGATTTTTCTCGACGAGTGGAATTGCATCCTGGCCGTCGGGAGCGGTGAGCACCTCGAATCCGTACGGGCTGAGAAGATCGCGGTAAGAGGCCAGCAGCCGCGTATCGTCGTCGATCACGAGCAGCTTACGAAGTCGGAACGGCGCTCTACGCGCTCGAATGCTCACCGGCCTGGGACCATCCTAGACTGCTTGAAACTCGCTGGGAAGCTGCAAATGGCGTACCGCGGCTCAGCGCGCCTCGCTGCGGAGCAGGATGAATCTCGAGCTGTCGTATCGCAGCGGAATCAAACGTCCCTTGTGCACAGCGAAATCGCCCGGCAGCGCAATGCGTAAGTTGATGCCACCGGTGAGGATACCGGTGGCAATCCAGCGGCCGTCGCGGAAGCTCGCCTCCTCGATTCCGAAGATGAGGTCCGACTCTTCGCCCGCCGCTGCGACCACGAAATCTTCAGGGCGCGCGAGCGCGATTCCGCTCCCCTGGAAAGAAGCGTGCGCGTTCCACGAGCCAATCGCCGACTCGACCACATCGCCTCGAACGGTGATTGGAATGACGTTGGCCTCGCCCGTGGCGACCGCCGCAGCCTCTGAATTCGGGCGACGGTAAACCGCTGCCAGCGCTCCTTCCTGCACCACCCGTCCAGCGTCCAGCACGACTACTCGGTCGGTCAGGCCGAGCTCCGCTGCCGACGAAGGCGCGCTGATCACCGTGGCCCCGAGGACGCGAAGCGTGCGATAGAACTCGTCTGCGACGCGAGCGACTGCGGAAGGATTCAGATGCTCGAGAATGCGATCGGCGACGACGATGCCGGGCCGCATCAACTCGATTCGCGCAAGTTGCACAAAGCCAGACTCAGAAGACGAGAGTGATCGCAGCGACCGCTCGATGAGGTGATTGACCTTCCATTTCGCGACTGCCATCTCGTATTCGTGATGCCGGTCGATGCGATCGAGCGTTCGCTGCCGGACCGCCGCCACCAGGAGGTGACCGACCGACCATCGCGCCGGCGCGTCGATGCTCGATGTCACGAACAGAAGCGGCCTTTGGCTTGCGGAGAGCTTCGTCACCGTTCGCGCGCCGATGCGCACTTCGCCGGAATCGGGCCGCAGCTCGCCGGCAATCACCTGAAGGAGGGTCGATGCGCCGCTCGCCGGCGGCCCAGTGATCGCGGTGTGCGTGCTCTTGGCAAAAGTCAGGGTGACGTCGCGCAGTCGATTGCCGACAGTGACGTTCTCCAGTGAGACATCGAGCACGATTCGTTCTTCGTTGTCCGTTCTTCGTTGTTCGTGTCCACGGGGAACGAAGAACGAAGCACGAAGAACATTCTACTGTCTGCGCCGCGGTGGCATCTGCTGCATTGGCCGCTGCTGCGGACGCTCGAGCTTATCGAGCGCGCTGCGCATCCGATTCCACTGCGGATCGGTCAGCACGCCGCGCATTTCGATCAGCATAGTCAGCTCGCGATCGAACAGCTTTCCGCGCGCTTCGCTCAAACGCGATGCGGTGCGATGGATGGTAGTGCGATCGAGTTGCGGCCGATCGAGCTCGCCGCGAAGGGCGATGCTGGCCTTGTCCACTTCAGCCTTCAAGTCGATCAGATCGCTGGCCGAGGTGCGGAAGATTGTTTCGAGCCGCTCCTGCTGTTCGTCAGTGAGGTTCAGATTCTGAACGATCTCCGGCCGCCGCCACCATTTTCCGGGAGGCAGCGCCTGCGCGAAAGCGGTGCTGACCACGAACAGCGCGCCGAGAGCGATTGCCATTCGTCGCGTCACAGCGAGCTGCCTCCATTCTTCGAATCGACCCACGACTCCCACTGCACGACGGTGCCGAAATCCTTCAGCTCATCGCATTGCCATGGATCGCGCGGGATCTGCAGATCATCCGAAGTCGCGGCGGGAGTGGCGGCGACCTGCTGGGAAATGACGACGGCAGGCGGCTTCGACACGGTGTGGTACACAACGGCGCCGCCGAGGAGAAAGGCGAGCGTCGCGGCAGCGGCCATGCGTCCGGCGTGAGCGGCGCGATGCGACTGATCCTGCGCGCGATCGACTGCCCGCATGATCATCAACCGTTGCCGCGTCCAGAAGGTGGCCGGCTTCTCTGCAGGGCAACTTCCGGCATCGCGCAGCTTCTGCGCGAGACGCCGATATCGCTCCTGACATTCATTGCAATCATTGACATGGGCGATGATGACCGACGCTTCGTCGGGCTGCATGTAGTACGTTTCGAGCAGATCTGCTTCGCTGTAATGCTTGGTCATCGGAAGGCCTCGAGTTGTTTGCGAATCTTGTGAATGGCTCGGAAGAGGTGCGCGCGGACGGTGCCGGAGCGTAGTCCGAGAAGCTCGGCGATGTCTTCCAGCGAGCGGTTTTCGTAATGCCGCAAACGGAAAATGATTTTCTGCTGCGCCGAGAGTTGCTTCTCCGCCTCTTGAATCGCGGCGCGCAACTGATGGGCCATGATCTCGCGTTCGGGATCGGGACGGTCGTCGACCGGTTCGACCCAACCTTCGCGATCCTGGTCATCGTCGCTGCTGAAGAGTCGAAGGAAACGGCGGCGGCGGAGCGAATCGCGCGAACGGTTGATGGCGATGCGCGTGAGCCACGTCTCGAATTCTGATCGGCCCTGAAACTTTGCCAGGTGCGTGTAGGCCTGAATGAACGTGTCCTGCGTGATCGTGTCGGCTTCGACGTCATCGCGAACGATGGCATACGCGACGCGATAGATCTTTCGCTGGAATCGATCCACGAGAATGCCGAACGCGCCGCCGTCACCGCCGAGTGTTCGGGCAATCAGCTCGCGATCGGAGGGGTCGGATGCGTTGATCTGCGTCACGCGAAACGTTGCGACACTTCCCACAGCCCTTTGGACGCGCCAAGTATCAGGCGCGTTTACATTTCTGTCTCTTAGTTTATCCCGAGCGAAGCGAGGGATCTCCGGTGCAGCCGCCTATCTGTGCGCAACGGACTCATTCGTCGCTGTGCCGCCGGAGATCCCTCGCGCCGCTCGGGATAAACTTTTCCTGCGAGGAACGCCCGGCCAGGTAGATCCCCGTAAAGATGAGCGCCGCGGCCCCGATCGCCACTGGACGGACCGATTCGCCGAGAAAGAGGGCTGCGAGCAGGATTGTAGTCACGGGCTGAAGGTACGTGTACGTCGCGACGAGCGAGCTCTCGGCGTTCGCCAGCGCCCACGCGTTCAGCAGATACGCGGCCACCGTCGGGCCGAGAATCACCAGTGCGAGCGCCAGCCACGCTTGCGCGGGAATGTGGCGCCAGTCCTGGTGGAGCATCGGCCACGCGGAGATCGGAAGCATCAGCACCGTCCCGAGCGCGAAGATCCAGGCGATGACGCGGCGCGCCGACAGCCGCGCCATGATCGGTTTCGACAGCACGAGGTACAGCGCATAACAGAGGCTGTTGCCGAGGATGAACAAGTCTCCGATTAGCGATTTGCGTGCGCCTTCGAAACCTTCACCGGCGACCACGAGCAGCGCCCCGGCTGCCGCGAGAGCGATGCCGCCGATCTTCGCGGCAGTTGCGCGCTCGCGTCCGACGACAATTGCTGCGGCGAGAGCGAACGCCGGAATGGTGGTCATCATCACGGCGACGTGTGCTGATGTCAGCGACAGCCCGCCGAGAAACAGCGACTGATTCAGCACCACGCCGAGCAGCGAGTAGCCGGCGAGACGCCAGGAGTCTTCGCGCGTTACCGGCGTGCGGTCGTGCACGAGGGCATTGAGGATCACCGCCGATCCGACGACACGCAGATACGCGAAGACGAGCGGCGAGAACGCGTTCATCGCCAATTTCGAGATGATGTAGTTCGCCGAGAAGAGCAGCGACACCAGCGTCAGCGCGCCGTGGACGTGAAAGGACTGAGGACTGAGGACTGAGGACTGAGTAGGAGTTTGGCCCGCCACTCAGTCCTCTGAACGTCCGGGTTGTTCCTTTCCACTAATGTCCGGGTTGATCCTTTCCACGTTGGTTATGGCA
>WNGB01013209.1_pt1 | contig 11701 bp, 13 predicted proteins | sample 5400681 | NCBI WGS metagenome assembly WNGB01 (sample SAMN13153367, study PRJNA577476) | soil metagenome | isolation source: 115 cm soil or saprolite under grassland replicate 2 | place: USA:California | collected 2016-06-15 | reverse complement strand
CGTTCTCGCGTGCCTTCGCCACCCAGCTCCCCAAGGTTCCCTCAACGACTCCCAGATTCCGGGCCACCTCCGCGACCGGCCGGCCGGAGGAGATGACGAACTGTACCGCCTCGGACTTGTACTCGGGGGTGAACTTCCGCCGTGTGCTTCCCATCGTCTCGCCTCCCATAGATCAGTGTCCACTGTGGTCACTGTCTACAAGATCGGGAACGGTCCACTTGAGCGTTACATGGGCATCATCGGTGCTGAGGTCCGTATGCCGCTGGGAGAGCCGTGGCGAGTCGGCAAGCGTCCCTACGGACGTTCGGCTCTGTCTACGGCAGCCGCCTGTCTGAAGGGCTTCTATCTGCACCAGTCCTCCCTCGGCATCAACGGCGAGCTCGGCAAGAAGCTCGACACGTCCCGGCTGCCGTCGCGAGCGGACCGGCGTCGCTCTTTCCTCGGGCACGTGAAGTCACCGCTGCCGACCAATCCGCTCGCGCCGGCGGGGCCGCATCGTCGGCATCCGAAGATGCTCCCGGACGGCGCGAGGGAGAAGCTGCTGGGCACCGTGTCGGCGGCCCGTGACCGGCTGGTGGTGACCTGGCTCGCGGACGGCGGGCTGCGGATTGGCGAACTTTGCGGCTTGCACCTGGTCGACCTGCACCTGCGCGAGAACGCGGCCTGCGGCGAGTGTCGCAGCCCGCACCTACACGTCTGCCACCGCCCGGGAAACCCCAATCGGGCCGAGGCGAAAACCAAGCACCCTGGCGGGTCGAACACGGCATCGTGACCGGCGGGCTGATCAAGCGGGTCAGTCCGGCGATGGTGCACACCTACTTCGAGTACATCACCACCGAGTACCCGCGAGGCGCCGGCCACGGCATGCTCCTGGTCCAGCTACACGGCACCGGCGCCGGCCAGCCGTGGGCACCGGTCGGGGCCCGGCGGATGCTCGGCCGGGCCGGGAAACGCGCCGGTCTGGGGATCGTGAAGCCCCATGCCTTCCGGCACTCGTTCACCTCGGCGGTTCTTGACGCCGCGGACGGCAACCTGCTGATCGCCCGGGACGCGGGCGGCTGGGCATCGGCGGCGATGGTCGACGAGGTCTACGGGCACGTCGACGTCCACGCCTCGGCGTTCGACGCCGCACTACGCGCGGTCTGGGGTGAGGCGTGATGCGGCGACAGGAGTACCTTCGGCCGCTGTTCGCCGAGCGTCCAGACCGGGTCGGTCGCGACCGGCTGGAGATCCTGACCGCGCTGATCAGCGGGCCGTCCTTCGACCCGATCTTCCGGCCGGACGTCATCGCGATCCCGCGCGGCCACAAGATCTACCGGTGGGAATGCGTCGTCGACCGGTGCGAACGCACCCGGACGGGCGGGGCGGACCTGTGCTCCGAGCATCAACGGCAATGGGTCCGCGACAGCGAGCACGGCGTGGGTCGAGCCGCCTTTGTGGCCGCCGCCCAGGGGCTGGACCGGCACGTCGGAGTGGAAGAGACCATCTGCCGGATCTGCCCCGAACGGCCCGCGGCACACAACGAGCTGCGTTTGTGTCAGCGGCATCTGAGCCGGTGGTCCGTGCGCAAGAGCAAGGCCGACGACCGTGACGCCTTCGCCGCGTGGGTCAGCGGCGAACAGGCGTGCCCCGGCTACGGGCCCTGCGGCGTGGTCGTCTGCCCGAATCTTGCCGACTCCCCGCTGGGATTGTGCTCGTGGCACGGCAGCCGCTACCACCGTGACGGCAGACCCGGCGACGCCGCGATGCCGCACAGTTGGTGGCAGCGATACGAGCAGCTCGGCAAGACGGTCCCGATCGAGTACCGCGACCAGGCGGCGTTCCGACGCTGGTGCGCGACCGTTGCGGCGCAACCGTGGCCGGGGCAGATCAATCTCCGCGGGCTGCGACCCCTGTTGCGGGCCGAGATCAAGTGGGGGCTTTTCGTCCACACCCGCCGGGCCCGGCCCAGCTGCTGGGACCTGGGCTGGATCCGGTCGCTGGTGACCACCTGCCGCACGCTCGAGGTGAACTCGCTCGTCGAATTCGAGTTCGGAGCCGGCGGGTCCGCCGCGTTCACCGGGGCGATCGCCAAGGAGATCCTGCACGAGCTGCGCCTGGTCTACTTCACCCCTGAACAGGCCAAGGAGGCCGGTTTCCTGGAGACCGAGCACTTCGGGGTGCTGTTCGCGCACCGGATGAGCCACATCGACCTGACCGGCATCCCGCAGCGCTGGCTGCGGGATCTGACCTGGGACCATCTCGCGGACCTGCTGCGGTCACCGCGCTGCCCGCGCTCGGCCAGCCCGATCGACGACCTGCGCCGAGCCGCCATCGAATTGGGAGCCTTCCTGGAGATCGAGGCTCCTGGCGGTGGCCGCGACCCGGCGGTTCTGCGGGAAGAGCACGCCCAGCGGTTCGTCGCCGACCAGCGCCATCGCGAACGCGAAGGGCTCCCCTCGCTGGCCGTCAAGCGGGCGGACGGGACGGCGAGCACCGTCACCACCGTCACCCGGTCGGTCGTGTTCAACGCCGTCCGCAAGCTGATGCGCGAGGCGCTGGACACCGGTGCCGCCGAACGGCTGGGCCTGCAACGGGAGTTCATCATCGTGTTCCCGACCGCCGGCGCCACCACCGGCCGGACCGCGCGTCGGCCCTTCCCCGACGAAGTCGCCCGAGCTCTGGCCGACGAGGCGAATCTGGCCGAGCTGGCCGCCACCTACGACGTCAACGACAACGGCGTCCGCGACATCTGGGAGACGACCGTCACCACCGGCCGCCGCATCGGCGAGGTACTCAAGGTGCGATGGGACTGCATCGGCCACTACGGCGGCCTGGCAATGTTCTGGCACGACCAGACCAAGGTCGGCAACTACGACGCCGCGATCCGCATACCCGAGCGCCTGCACGGGATCCTCGCTGAGCGCCAGCGCAAGACCCTGGACCGCTTCACCGCCCGCTACGGCTACCGGCCGACCGGTGCCCAACGCGCCGGGCTGGCCCTGTTCCCCACGACCTACCGCAGCCACGACGGGACGGTGTCGCTGACTCACCAGTGGTTCTACAGCCGGTTCCGGCCCTGGGTTGGACGCGATGGACCTCGGCCACTACGTCCCCCACCAAGCCCGCCACACTTTGGCCACCAACCTGTTGCGCCACGGCGCCACCCTGACCCACATCCGCCGATACCTCGGACAGGTCAGTGATCGGATGGCCGAGCACTACGTCCACCTGACCAGCTCCGATCTGGAGAACGTGCTTCAGCACGTCTGGGTCACCGGCCCCGGCACGGCCCAGCCCGGCGAACTGCTGGCCGGAGATGCCGTTCCGCTCACCCGCCAGCAGGCCCAGGCTCTGGCGATCGACCTGTCGCGCCGCAGCACCCCGGCCGAGGGCGGCTTCTGCACCTTCCAACCCGTCGTCGACGGCGGCGCCTGCCCCCTGGAACCTGGACTGCCACAACTGCGACAAGTTCGTGCTCTCCGGCGCCGACCTGCTCTACTGGCGGCGCAAGCGCCAGCAGTGGCGGCTACTGGCCGAAGGCGCCCCGGACGACGCCACCGCCGACTACCTCCACCGCTACTTCGAACCCACCGCCCGCGCCATCGACGGTCTGGAGAAGGCCCTGGCCGGCCTCGGCCTCCTCGACGACGCCTTGGCCCTGGACCTACGCAAACCCCAGGACTACTTCCACCGTGTGTGGTCCACCGCCTTCCGCGCCAAGGACCTCGCCGACCTTGCCAACGACCAGCAAGCAGGGCACAGCGATACACGCACAGCAGACAGCAGCGACCCCGAACAGGGAATCGCGTGAATGCCGGCACCATCGCCGAGCCGCGCACCGCAGCGGCCCAGGCCGCCCGCCGCCGCAAGACGGAGAACGCCCTGGAGCGCATCCGCCGATCCATCGCCCGGCTCCAGCGCGAGAAAGCCCAGGTCAGCGTCGCCGTTGTCGCTCGCCGAGCCGACGTCTCGCGCACCTTCCTCTATGACAACACCGAGGCCAGAGCCATGGTCACCACGGCGATCTCTGCGGCCGGCGAACGCCGGATCCAGTTGCTCGCCGACCAGGACGACGCCCGCGAGGCGACCTGGCGCGAGCGGGCCCTCAACGCGGAGGAAGCCCTCAAGGCCGCGCATGCCGAGATCCTCACCCAGCGCACCCACATCAGTGGACTCCTCGGCCAAATCCGCGACCTGGAAGCCGAATGGACTCAAGAAGCCGTCCAGCGGATCACCAGCGAGAACACCACCCTTAAGCAGCGCGTCCGCCAACTCACCACCGACAACCGCGCCCTCGACGAACGCCTCAAGGCCGCCCGCTCCAACCTGCGCTTCCAAGACCGCCGCGTCGCCGACCTTGAAGCCCAGATCGCCGACCCGTCAACGAGAGTCCAATGGTGATACCGCTGGCGCCAGCCGAGCCCGTCTGATCGGTACGACTCGGTTCTGGAGCCCGGCTGCCCACCGGCGGCCGGGCTCCTCGCGCAAGAACACCAAGGCGGACGCGAGAGCCACAACCTGCCGTTGGCTACATACTGTTACATCCAGGAATCGGTCGGAGCGAGGATCGCGGCAGATCCAGACGTACTTCAGTGATCAGGTCCTTAGCCCAAAGGTCTTCCGCGGGCAGGTCAATGGAGGGTGGGTCGGTAGATGAGTTCTTGGATGTGATCGTCGAGGGTTCGGTGCTCGACCAGTTCCAGGTCGAAGTCAGCCGCACCCTGGAAGATCGGGTCCAGCCCGGTCTGACCGGTGATGACGGGGAAGAGCGTGACCTGTACGTAGTCGACTAGGCCAGCGGCCATCAGGGCCCGGTTCAACGACAGGCTGCCATGCGAGCGTAACGGCACTTCGGACTCCTGCTTGAGCCGAGTGACGACATCGACGGCGTCGCCGCTCACGACCGTCGCGTTCGGCCAGTCGAGGGGTCCTTGCAGGGTCGTCGACACCACCGTTGCCGGCAGGTTCCTCATCCGAGTAACCCACGGGTCACGCACTTCGGACTCCTCGGTGCTCGATGCCAGCATCCGCGCGAATGCCCGATAGGTATTGGCCCCGAACACCATCCGCTGCTGCGCGTCGTACAAGGCAAGGCGGCGGTCGAGCAACTCGGGGCCTTGCTTACCCCAGTAGCCGGTCCAGTTGCCGCCGGCGGCGCCGTAGCCGTCGAGGCTGGAAAAAAAGTCGAAGGTGTAGGTAGCAGTCATGTCGTCCTCCTCGGGTGCGGTCGATCGGTTGTGGGTACAGCGCGGGTTCTGCGTCGGCAGCCCTGCTTGTGAGGCCCTCATCAAGCTCGCCCGGCGTGACGGGACGGATGCTGCGCTGCTTACGGGGCCCGATCATGAATACGCGGCGAGCCCGTCGTGCGAACGCGGCCATCTGCCCTTTCGTCAAGTCGCCGGCGTCTTTCACCACCGCAACCGGAGTGGCGGCGAGCGCGGTGGGACTGATGACGTCGGCCCGGCGAAGGGCAGTGGCACGGTTCGAGCCGGGTCAGCGTGTGGGGGCGAGCCGCCCCGCCAGGGTCGGCACCACGATCGCAGCGGCGACGGTGTGCAGGGTGATCAGGGTTGCCGCAGAGCCGGTGTCGAACCCGAACGTGAGGTCCGGGACGAACGACAGCGCGGTCAGCGCGACCGCCGTGCGCACGAATGTGGGCCGCGGCCGGCGTGCCTTGCGCGCCATGACGGCGGCGATACCGACACCGACGAGCGAGAAGACCATTGTCAGCTGCGCGAACCCGGCGATCGGGATGCTCGCGCCTGTGCTGTCGGCGAACGAGACCCCGGCGGCCGACGCGAGCGCCGCGAGGACGGTCGTGGCGACCGAGGCGACGACGGCCGCGGCGACGCCGTGCTTCCAGACCGGCTGCCGCTTGGTGGCCGAGGCCGATGCGATGGGGGTTACGCGGGTGGGGACCTGAGTGGTGGTCGACATGTCGGGCTCCGTTTCCTCGGCGGACCGCCCGGCGCGACCCGCTCATACCCCCTCCACGAACGGGCGGGTCCGGATCCGACAGGCGAGAGGAAAGTTCTATGGATCGATGCAGTGGTGACGCAGCGTCAGGGCCGCGCGGGCGCGGGTCCGGCCGTGACGCCGGCGCAGCCAGTCCCGTCGAGTACGCCCTAGACGAAGGCGCGGCTGAACACACGAACGTCCCGTGCTTCGCGCAGGGCGTCGACCGCGCGGTTCGCCTATCAAGATCCCGATCGCAAAGTTCTGTGGCAGGTTTGTCGTATCGGCGGGATGCCGTTCGTGGTGGTGGTAGCAGGCGGTCATCGGGACCGCCCGGAACTGAGGAGAACTGAGATGACGCACTACCTGCTGACCGTGCACGGCCCGGCCGAGAGGGACGAGTTCGGCAACTACGGCTCCAAGGAGGAGATGGAGGAGGCGTTCGCCGCGACCAGCGCCTTCAATGACAAGCTTCACGCCGCTGGCTACTGGGTCTTCGCCGGTGGGCTTGCGCCGGCGTCGACGGCGACCGTCGTGGACGGCCAGGGTGAGACCCCGGTCATGAGCGACGGCCCGTACCTCGAGACCAAGGAGGTCATCGGCGGTTTCTGGGTCATCGACGCGCCCGACCTCGACGTGGCACTCAAGCTCGCGGCCGAGGGGTCCAAGGCGTGCCGCGGCAAAGTCGAGGTCCGTCCGTTCGACGGCCTCGCCTGAGCCGGCCCGACTGGCGAGAGATCGATGCAAAGCGGAAAGGCGGCCGTCGAGCGGGTCTTCCGCGAAGAGTACGGCCGCCTCATCGCCTCGCTCGTACGCCGCTTCGGTGACATCGACATCGCCGAGGAAGCGGCCGGCGAGGCGCTGGTGGCCGCGCTGGAGCGGTGGCCGGAGTCCGGCGTGCCCGCCAACCCCGGCGGCTGGCTCACCACCACCGCGGGCAACCGCGCGATCGACCGGATCCGCCGCGACAAGCAGCGCGACGCCAAGCATCAGGCGGCCCTCATGCACCACGACGACACGCCCCACGAACCCACCGGACCGGTCGAGGACGACCGGCTGCGGCTGCTGTTCACCTGCTGCCACCCGGCACTCGCACCAGAGGCGCGGATCGCGCTGACGCTGCGGCTGCTGGGTGGGCTGAGCATGCCCGAGATCGCGCAAGCGTTTCTCGTACCCGAGACCACAATGGCGCAGCGGATCACCCGGGCGAAGAAGAAGATCGCGTCGGCGAAGGTGCCCTACCGGGTGCCCGAGGCCGGCGACCTGTCCGAGCGGCTCAACGGCGTGCTGACGGTGCTGTTCCTCGTCTTCAACGAGGGCTACCTCGCCACCGGCGATGGCGACCCGGTTCGAGCCGAGCTCACGGGCGAGGCAATCCGGCTGACGCGGATCCTGCGCCAACTGCTCCCCGACGAGCCAGAGGTGACCGGTCTGCTCGGGCTGCTGGTGCTCACCGAGGCCCGGCGGGAGGCCCGCGTCCGGAACGGGCAGCTGGTCCCGCTCAAAGAGCAGGACCGAGCCGGCTGGAACCGGGCGCTGATCGACGAGGGCCACGACCTCGTCCGCGAGTGCCTCGCGATCAACCGACCCGGCCGCTACCAGATACTCGCCGCGATCAACGCCGTCCACACCGACGCCCCCACCGCGCCGGACACGGACTGGTCACAGGTCCTCGCGCTCTACAACCAACTGACCCGACTCGACCCGTCGCCGATCGTCGCACTCAACCGCGCGGTCGCGGTCGCGGAACTCGACGGCCCAGGGGTCGCCCTCGCTCTGATCGACCGACTGCCACTCACCGGCTACCACGCCTGGCACGCCACCCGCGCCGACCTGCTCCGCAGGCTCGGCCGCAGCGTCGAGGCGAAGGAGGCGTACCACGCCGCGATCGCCGCCACCCAAAACTCCGCCGAGCGCGCCTACCTGAACAGGAAGCGCGGCGAGCTGGTCTGAGCGGTCACACCAATCCGGCATCGGGCCCACACCGCCAAGCGTTGTCGGACCGGTGACACTCCCGGCGGTCCGACGCTGCTGCCCCAAATCGTCTCCACCGGGCCGCGCGGGCGCCCGGCGCGGCCTTGGCCTTCAGTCCAGGTCGGCCCACCCACACCCCCGACCAGCCAGGAGAAGGAGCTATTGGCGTCCATTCCCCGGCCGACAGATCACGTGAAGAGCTCCGGCGAGTGTCTCAGACCCCCAACCCGCCTAACCGATCATCAGCCAGATCCGTACGTTGCCGAGCAGCTTGTTGTCACCGAACGTAGGCCGTGAGTTCGCGGCGTAGCTGTCGTCTCATCGACCAGCGACCCGCGCACGTGCCGATGTCGATCGCCGCTCTGACGTGTCGGCGTGCCCGGTCTGCGCTGCAATTTGTTTCGCCGACAGGGGGTGTTGAACCAACATCACGGACATGTATTCTAGGAGTCGTCGCAGTTCAGAGCCGGTATCCGAGCTCCTGCGGTCGGTAAAATCGACGAAATCCACAACGTGAATCTGGCGACCAGCGCCGGCGAGGACCTGTCCGACCATCTGAAGTATTTCACGGAGCACCTGCCCGCCACGTTCGTGTTCGCCGGCATCAACGTCGAGTCTGGTGGCCTGTTCACCGGGATCCGGGGGAGCAGATCGCCGCCCGCTGCGTGATGACCCGCACCGGGAAGTTCCCCTACCGCGACGAATGGCGCTCCATGGTGGCCACCATGGAACAGGCCCTGCGGCTGCACCACCACCAGCCCGGATCGTTGGTCGCGCAGGCCAAGTACCTGCACCAGCGCACCGGCGGGCTGATCAGCAGCCTGTCGCACATCGTCCGCGCCGCGGCGATCTACGCCATCGTCGAGGGCAGCGAGCAGATCACACGGGACCTGCTGGACGCCATCGCCGTCGATCACGCCACCGAGTCCGCCGCGCCCAAACCGGCCCGATCCCGTGAGCCCGCAACGTGAGCGTCGCGACGCTCGACCGCCTGTTCCGGCCCGGTCCGCGGCGGCTGCCCCGCACCTGCCGCCCCGCCCAGGACGAAACCACCGGCTCCTACCTGCTCCGGCTGGCCGCCGCCAACCGGATCACCGGATCGGACCTCGTCGACTACCTCACCGCCGGAACGTCGCAGTCCATCGCGAACGTCAGCCTCAACGCCGTATCGACCGCCAGCGGGCAACCACCCGTCGTACTGGCCTACGCACTACCCGAGCTGCGGACCCAGCACACGGACCTGCCCCGAATGGCGCTGCGGGGACGCACGTTGCCCGGCAAACCCAACACCGTGCGTCCCGCCTGCCGCCGCTGCACCGCTACCCGCACCACCGCCGAGCGCATCGACATCTGGTGCCGACACGAGCACAACATCTGCCTACGCCACCGGCTCTGGATCGGCGCTGGCGCCGACCACCCCCGCAGCCAGGTCGACCTCGCCGCGCATCCCGACGCGGTTCGCGCTCAGGTACGGCATCGACGCCTCATCCGACGGCACGGGCACGGGCTCGTACACACCGCCTACCGCACCGCCGGCCAGATCTGGGAGATCCTGACCCACCGCGGTTGGGGACTGCCCTACGCCCTCGCCCGTGACATCCACCTGCCCCGCGGGTTCGGGCACCAGAACTGGCCGGCCGACGCCCGGGACCCGGTCCACCACGCGGCCGTCTACCCCGAGGTCGTCACCCTCACCGAGCTACTCGTCTGCCCGCACTGGCGGCCGTTCGCGATGTCCGCCTCCGCCGCCGACCGCGACCGGTTCCGCACCGAGTTCCAGCGCCGCCTTCCACCGGGCTACCACGACCTGGCCAACAGTGACCTGCAACTGTTCGCCATCGTCCGGCACTCGTCGGTCCGGCATTGGTACGACCCGGTGCCCGAGACAGACCCATCGACACCAGCCCACGCGCAAGGAGCCGACCAGTGACAGGAACTGCGACACCGTTGGAAGACGGCAACATCGCCGGGTCATGGCCGAGCAGGAAGGCGGACGCCTGGTTGGCAGACACCCGGACCTCTTACGACACGGTCGCCGAGAGTTACGCGGACTTCGTACGCGACTCTCTGGTCGGAGAGCCGTACCTGCGCGCGGCTCTGGCACTGTTCGCCGACCTAGTCCACGCCGCCGGCGGCGGGCCGGTGGCCGACGTGGGCTGCGGGCCAGGGCATTTCACCGCCCACCTGTGCAAGCTGGGCGTGGACGCCTTCGGCATCGACCTGTCACCGGCAATGATCGACCTGGCTCGGCGCGACCATCCCGATCTGCGGTTCGAGGTGGGCTCGATGACGGACCTGCCCCTAGCCGACACCTCGATCGCCGCCCTGCTCGCCTCTTGGTCGCTGATCCACATCCCCGACGACGCGATCCCCACCGTTCTCGGTCAGTTCCGGCGGGTACTACGCCCCGGTGGGCTACTGCTGCTCGGCTTCCACGTCGGCAACGAGTCGCGGCTGAAGACGCAGGGCTACGGCGGCCACCCAATGAAGCTCTACGTCCACCTCCGCCAGCCCGACCACGTGGCCACCCGGCTACGCGACGCCGGATTCACCGTCAACGCCCACATGCTGCTCAACCTCGACCAGAACGTTCCAGGAGCGGTCCTCTTCGCACACCGCCAGCCCTGACCCGCCCGCAATCCATCGACGCTCGCCACATTCAATGAGACGTCGAGCCGCATTCGGCGTCGCCGAGCCACCCTTGATGAGACTTCTTCCCGACGCCGTCTCATCGAAGTTGTCGCTCTCCAGGTCACAGCTCTGCACCGCGCCAACTCGACTGAGACAGGACAATTGTCAACGGATCTTGGCCACTTGTCGGCGTACGGGTCTACGTGCACAGGTAGGTACGAGTGAACGTGCACGGGGGTGGCCCGCATGCCGGTCGCCTCGGACAGGGATGGCGGCGGCCGGCTGGAGTCCGAGGCGGCGGTGAGGATGGGCGTGCTGACGCGGTCCGCCCGGAAGAGTCGGGGAGCGTTCTTGTCGGTGTCCCAGGCGATCACGTACCACAGCGGTTGGCGCACCAACAGGCCGTGGGGTTCGACCCGCCGTTTGGTGTGCCGGCCGTGTCGATCGCGGTAGGTGAAGGCGAGCAGGCGAGTGTTGGTGAATGCGGTCTCGAACGCCTCGACCAGGTTGGGGTCGATGTCACCGGGGATCGCGTCGCCCGATGGTTCACCGACCAGGATCCGTTCGCGCAGCGCTCGCAGGTGGGCTACTCGCGCAGCGGGGAGGGCTTGTTCGATCTTGGCTAGGGCGTGCTGGGCGCCAGCGGCGAAGGGCACCGTCTTGGCGGCGCGGGCGAGCTCCACCGACACGATGAGTGCGATGACCTCGTTGGTGCGCAGTTGTGAGGTGATCATGACAGAGGTCGGGTTGAGTCGTACTCCGCCGCCGGGGCCGGAGAACGTGTCGATATCGAAGCCGGCTCCGCGAAGGGCACCGAGGTCGCGCAGCACCGTGCGGCGGGAGACGCCGAGTTCCCGGGCGAGGTCGGCGACGGTCCAGTCGGCTCGTCGCCGCAGCAGCCGCAACAGCTGGTCGTGGCGGTCCATGGTGCGCATCAGTGCAACCGTACCTGCGATGAGTGACAGCTTCTGTCACCAGTGGGAGGTACGTTGAGGGAAACCGAACTCCAGGAGGTCACGATGCGTATGCAGGGCACGAAACAGCTGGAACGAGACACCACGGTCAACGCTCCCGTCAGAGTCGTCTACCGGCTGTTCATGGACAACGCAGAGCTGGCCAACTGGGCGCCGGTCGTTGACGCCGTCATCGACGAACACGG
>WNGB01012202.1_pt1 | contig 11701 bp, 10 predicted proteins | sample 5400681 | NCBI WGS metagenome assembly WNGB01 (sample SAMN13153367, study PRJNA577476) | soil metagenome | isolation source: 115 cm soil or saprolite under grassland replicate 2 | place: USA:California | collected 2016-06-15 | reverse complement strand
GCTAACGTAGTTGCGGACTTTGCGCTTCAGGCAAACATCCGAGACGATGCCTTTGTTGGTGTTCGGATCGAGGCGCGGCATGTTGCCCGCGTCCGGGTCGCCGTTGGGATTGCCGTTCGTGACTTCGAAGAGCAGCAAGAAATCGTGACGATTAGTAAGAATGTTGCTCATTTGATTTCTCCTTTTTGTGGTTATTGATTGTTTTGTTTATCCTTGTTCTCACGGTGCGCGCGCCGCGCTGCGTCATCAGCGGCTTTCTGCTGATAGAAGCCGAGTGCGAAACGGCCCTGTTGTTGCAAGCTGAAAGTGCGCGGAAACTGTGGCGGCTGCAGCGGCGCGGGCTGCGGAAAGAGCGCGGCTATTTCAGCAATCTTGCGCTTGATCGCGAAAGCTGCAGCTTTGCCTCTGTCGCCTTTCTGCGAAATTTTCTTCAGATGATGTTGATGCAGACGCCACAATATCCCAAAAGCGGAATTTGGTGCGGACGAGGCTGAGCCATAGTACTTTTCAACTACACCTGCGCCATCAAACCGATTTCCCTCAGTTGATAACGCCTCTCTTTGCAGATCATCAAACAGTGCGAGCAGTCGCCCGCAGTTGTAAGCCGGATCGTTGGTTTCAAAGACCTGAGGTTCGATCATTGGTTCACCTTCCTTTCGGTTGCGATTGAGAATCAATCTGGTTAAAGCGAAGCGCGACAGCCGCCGCAGCGCGAGGTTCGGGCCGTCGCTAGCCAATTCCTTTGCAAAACGGTTGAGAATCGGTTTGAGCAACATCACCGACGGCGCGTGGCCTTCAAGCGCGGCGCGATAAAGCTGCGTGAGCAGTTCAGGTTGCAAATCTTTTTCATTAATGCGCCCGTCTTTCTTCACGCGCACTGTGGTCTTCGCCAAGTTGTAAAGACTGAACGGCTGAGCGTCATCTCCGACTTCTCCATAAACTGTGATTTGCAAATCCGCAAACCAGCGTTTCAGATTCTCGGTCGCCGTTTCTAGCGGGCATTGCAGCCAATGACGCACGGCAATGCGCCCGGCATTGCCTGCCAGCGTGACGCTGTAAAACTCATCTGGCTTGATTCCAGAATGCTCTTTGCCTCGATTGGGCGAAGCGAGGAAGTCTCGAACCCTTTCCGGCTTCGGCTGCTCGAAGAGTTCGGCGAAGATGTCGGTCGCCTCTTCTGAATCGCGCGCCCAGAAGCAGACGACCGTGCCACCCAGTCGCAGGTTGTGCTTGCGCTGATTGAGCAGCCAATTAAGCGCGATGCAGTATGCTATGGCTGCCTCTTCAGAGATAGGCGCGTTGTAGCTTTGAAGTCGCCCAAATGACGAGAAGCTAGGTGAGGACTTTTCAAATGAAACGAGTTTGCCCTGGTTGTTTAGTGTGTTCGGAACGTTTTTGATTTTTGGAGAATGAGTTCTGGCGATAGTTCCTTCAGCCCCAGTAACAAGGCAAATCTCATTTACTGTTTCGCCTGTTTCTCCGTCATCGTCTTCCTGCATTTTGGCGAAGGCACTCTGCCAATAAGCCTTGATCCGCTTGTTGTCTAAAATGGATTCACCATTGACGCTGAAACTGAATTCATCATTTCCAAGCGGTATTTCATCTCCAGAGGCTGCGACCACTTGCCACATATTATCCTTGAGCTTCAGAAATTCAGGATGTTTTCCTGAGAGCTTCTCCCGGTACTTCAAGATAGCGCCGATGGTGGGTTCATTTGTGATCCGGAAACATTCGTCAAGTTGGGACCAGAAGTGTTCATTTTTGGCTGCAAGCTTCTTGGCATCTTTAGGTTTCTTTGGGTCAGGACTGAGTCCAAACATTCCATCAAGCCCTTCTGTCAGGAAATCAGCGACTATACCGGAATTGGTGTCGCCAAGAATTCTCGGGCAATCAAATTCGAGTCCCCTTTTCTTATCGCCGAGCCTGATTGGGCCTTGTCCGAGAAGATTGCCGTCAGTGTCAAGTTCGATAGCCCAGCGGATGGGTTTCTTCGTGAACGCCAGATCATCAAGCAGTTTGCGAATCTCTTGGCGCGATTGCGCGAGTTCATATAGATGTCTGAGTAGCATAGTGATTGTTCCTTTCTGTTTATGGCTCGGCAGAGGTAGCGCAAACTGTCCAGTTTGCGCTGCATTCTCAACAGACCGCTTCATCGTAGCCGCGCGAACGGATTATTCCGCCGGTTTCCTTTGAATGTCTGGAATCAGGAAGCGACGCAAACTGGACAGTTTGCGCTACTCTTGCCGATCAACAGCCCGCCATCCTGATTCGTTCGGGATGGCATTGCATCGTGGACTTCTCAATCTTCGCGTGGAAGAACGCGGCCTTCGGTTTGATCGGCTCGCGGTTGTAGCGCGGCTGGTCCTTCACCTTTTTTCCGGCGGCTTTGATCGCCTCGATCTCTGCCTCCCTGAGCCATTTGAAGCCTTGCGCGCGAGCGTTCGCGTCGAACACGTCATAAAGCATCAGCCCCGGATCGTCGTTGAAGCTCCTCCAATCCAGGTTGCCTTCTTCGAGAGCGGCTTGCGCGTCTTCGACCCAATCAAAGTCCGCCGCGAATTCGCGCACTCCCAGGCAGGGGCGATGAAAGCATTTGCCGCCACGGGCGCGCCGCTCGATTTCGCTCAAGTATTTGGGCAAACCGTGCGGCGAGTCTTTGCCGAGATCGGACAGGCGAACTTCAGCGGTGATCAGGTATTCGACATCTTGCAGCGCGAGCATATTGCGTTGCGTGCGGGTGTCATTGTCACTGGCTTCGATATAGGAAACTTTTTCCGGTGACTCCATCCACGTTTGAAACCCGCTGATGACTTTTTTAACTTCGTTGCGGCGAAACGGAAACCAGCGGCCTTTCCTGATGACGCGGATGGCGTCGATCAGGTAGTACATTTGCGGCTCCCAGAAGATGGCTTCGAGTACGCCGCGCGCGGCGGAAGGCGTGATGACCGGGTAGCTGACGCGCTCGACTTTCATTTCAGGGCGCGTGAAGCAGGCGTAATCGCCCCACACGCGCACCATCACTCGATTGTCGTTCATATAATGAAATCCTCCTCGGATCGTTGATTGAGAATGACGCCGAAGCGGTTGTCGTAAAGCCCTTCGGCCAGAACATATATTTCCCAGTTCGGGAAAAGCTCGCTGATCTGCCCCAATCCCTGGAGCAGCAGGAAATCACGGTTTTGCAGGTTGACGATGTAACGTTGCAGCCTGCGCAGATCGTGTTTGGTAAATTTCTCGCGGCCCTTGTTTCGGATGTCGGCGATGATCTCCGGCCCGTCTCCATAAAGAGCGATCAACGGGCGCGTGTCGTCGCTGATTACCCTGGCCTCTCGCGCTACGGTGCGGAAGTTTAAGCCCGCGCGCAGTTCCTGAATCGCTTTTGTGTCGGTCTCGGCTAACTGATAAAGCTGTGTGAAGTACCGCTCGAACAACTGATGATCGGTCGCCAATCGCTCTTCGCTGATCTGCTGAAGCAGTGTGTTGGTGATGCCGGTTGCGGTTTGATAAATACCCGGCGGCAAACGATTCTCTTCCGGCGTGAAAAGGATTACTTCGCCGAGCGCGGGCCGTCCCGATTCATCCGTCAACCGTCCTTCACGATTGCAGCGCCCGGCCGCTTGCACAATCGAATCGAGCGGCGCAAGCGCGCGATAGACCAGCGGAAAGTCCACGTCCACGCCGGCTTCGATCAACTGCGTCGAAACCACGCGGCAAGGCGCGCCGCGTTTGAGTCGCGCGCGAATCGTCTTTGCGTCAATCGTTTTATCATCGCCGAGCAAATCGAAGCGGTGTTGGGCGCACATCCACGAAGAGAGATGAAACAGGCTATCGCGCTCTCCCTCCGGCAACAGGCGATGGAGTTCATTCCAAAGTTCAAAAGCCTGGCGGCGCGTGTTGATGACGCACAGCGATTGCTTGCGCTCGGCCATCTGCGCGGCGATTGTCGCCCAGCTTATGGTTTGAATCGGGGTAGAGAAACGGTAGCGGACGCGCTGAAGATGTTGAAACGTTTCGCCCGTGTCTTTTGTGATTTCGGTGATTTCATTTTCTGCAAAGCCTTCGACCACCGAGCCGCTTTTGCGAAACGCTGGCTGCGTCGCCGTGGAGAAGACGAAGCTGACGCCATAAGTCCGCTGCAATTCGCGCAACACGTTGAGCAGCGGGTTGAGCAGATGCGTCGGCAGTGTTTGCACCTCGTCGAAGATCACGACCGACCGCGCGATGTTGTGCAGCTTGCGGCAGCGGCTCGTGCGGCTGGCGAAGAGCGATTCGATGAATTGCACTGAAGTCGTGACTACGATTGGCGCGTCCCAGTTTTCGGCGGCGTATTCGAGCGGCGATCGGCGTCGCTCCTCATCCGCGTCATCGGGAACTTTGACGGAGGAATGATGCTCGATGACGACGCCTTTGTCCTCAGGGTCGAAGATGCGGCGGTATTGCGCGGCGTTCTGTTCGATGATCGAGAGATACGGAATGACGACGATCACGCGCCGCAGCCCGTGCAGATGCGCGTGCTTCAAAGCGAACGCCATTCCTGAGAGCGTCTTGCCGCCCCCGGTCGGCACGGTCAGCGAAAAGAAGCCGGGTGGCGACGCCGCGGCGTCGAGGCATTGCTGGAAAATGCGATTGCGCAGCGCGTTGAGTTCGCCAGCGGACGGTTTCGCGTTCTTTTCGGCGAGCAGTTGCGCCAGCATTCGCTCCGGATCTAGCGCGAAACTTTGCCGCGCCTGCGTCTGGTAGTGGGCTTCGGTGTCGAGAAAGTCCGCGTCCACCAGCGCCGAAAAGACCATGCGCGTGAACATCTCGAGTTGCAGCTTGTCTTTGCAAAACTCCGGGTCGGGGAAATCGAGATTTAGATTGTCAACCTCGGTTTCAAATCGCCGTTGTAAGTCGGGCAGACAATCGAAGTCGTAACGAGCGTCTCTAAGCAATTCCCTAAGCGCTTCCGTATCGTGTAATCCGGCGTGGTGAGCGGCGATGACGAAGGCCAGGACGAGTTTGCGCTGCCTGAACGCGAGCGCCGCGCCATAGACGGCGTGATGCGTTTCGTGGCTGCTCTTGCGATTGCCGCGCAGGTAGTCCTGAAACTCTTCGCGGTATTTGCCCAGGTCGTGCAGCAAGCCGGCCCATTCCGCCGCCTCCGCCAAAACCGGATTGCCGTTTGACGCGAACTTTCGCGCCAACTTGCCGACCTCGCGCAAATGATCATGCAGCAGATGTGGCGCATTGGCCTGATTGTAAGTGTGCGCCCAAAATTGACTCATTTTTCTCTCCCTCTATCGAATCAGATGTTGCGCGTGTCAGCTTAATTCTCACTCCGAACATGCATGGTCTGTCGTCCTGGCCATCGCAAAAAAATTATTCCGGCTCGCCGTTTTGCCGTAGCGATTGGCCGAGAATCGTAGAAATCCTCCGTCTCAATTCCATTGGTTCCAGCACTTCCACCTCCGGCAGCCAACTCGTAATGAATCTCTCCAGCCCACGCCCTCGCGCGACGCGCATCTCAACAATGATCGTCTCCACGTTCCCGGCCCTGTCCGTCGTTTTTTCGATTTCCCGCTGCGAAGGGTGGAAGGTGCGTTCGGCGAAGACTCGGGCCGTCACTCCGAAGGCTCTAAGGCGGACGGTCATCGGTTCGCCGTGAATTCCGTTGAAGCAGTTTTCGGTGAGGAAGTTCGAAAGCGAGTAATCGGGCGGGCGGCTGAATGTCTCTCCGGTCTCGTTGAGCGAGAGGATGTGATCTATCGAGAGCGGAATGATGTTTTTGCGCTGGTGGTCGTAGCCGATCACTTTCAACGTCGCGCCGTCGGGATCGAAGTAAACCGAGTACGGCTCGAACAAACGGTCGCCGGTTTTGCCGCTGTGCATTGTGTAGTAGCGCAGTTTGACGCGGCGGCATGACATCGCGGCGTTCGTCAATCGGTCTATGGTCTCGGCGTGCCCAGAATAATCCTTGGCGGGCACGGCGGAGGAACCGAAGATCGTCGCCAGCGTGTCGAGTTTTTCACGAAGAGTTTTCGGCAATGCGGCGCGCACTTTTTCGAGCAGCGTGTAACCATACTTCCCGAAGGGGGCGCCGAAGGCCGTGATCCTCGCCGCCGCGATGGTTTGTTGAGCCAGCAGCAGCGTGGCCAACTCGCCCGGCGTGAGCGTGGGCGGGCGGAATTCGTAATGATCGCCGAATTTGTAAACCATCTCGCGCCCGTGAAGCTCGGCCACGATGAAGTAATGGCGGATGAGTTCAGTGATGTTGCGCCGGATCGTCACATTGTTCACTCCGCAAAGCCGGGCCAACTCGCTTTGCGTGCGCCGGCCTTCGGCGAGCAGAAGCAGGATTTTAATCAATCGCTCGGTCAGGTCGCCGCGGCGTGATTGTTTGCGTTGCAGCTTGACGGGCTTTTCAGTCGCGCGCATGGCGCTTTGTCGATCTGGGTCTGTTGTCTTTTTGCTCATGACAAACGCGGTCCTCCAAAGCGGAATTCGGTCAGTTGCTCGCCGTTCAACCGGCACACACGCTGCGGGCGCGGCGTAAGCGAAAGCTGTTCAACATAGCCGTCTACCTGGCTCTCGTGATCGCGACTGAGTTCATTGGTCGGGTACGGACCCATCGTGCAGCGGTTGTCGCGCAGCGCAGGTAGATAAGCCGACAAGCTCTTCCCATCGCTGGTCAGCGCCATATTGAAGATCACGTCTAGGTTCGGATCGCTGAGGAGTCGATACGTCCGCGCCTGATGTTGCGAGAGGCGGCGATCGTTGATATAGCTGTCGGCTGCGCCTCGTTGCACGAGTTTTGAATAGACCGCCTTGAGGATCACATGTTTCATTGTGGATTACCTCTCTTTGCCTGATGCCTTGCCAGAATATTTCGAGCTACACGCAATGCTTCTTCCCGCAACCACTGCGGCTCCAGAATCTCCGCCTCATCGCCCCACGGAAAGACCAGATACCACAGCACCTCGCGGGGATCGCTGACGGTCAGGCTCAGGCGCATGCTGCCGTCCGCGAACCACAATTTCTCCTGCGACTCGTGGTGGTAGGTTTCGTCAATGTAGCGGGCGGCGTTCGCGGAGAACCGGATCCGCACCAGTTGCGGCGGTTTGTCGCCCATCATCACGCGGAAGCTGTGGCGGTGGCGTTCGCGGAAGTTGTAATCCGGGCGCATGGCGAAATTCCCGATGCGGCGCAAAGGTGGTTTGACGCGGCTCACGCGCAGCATCAGCACTTTTCGCTCTTCCGCCACGTAAGCGTCCAGGTAGAGAGCACGCCCTTTGAAATAGAGCGCATAGGGATCAATCTCCATTTTCCGCTCGCGTTGTTGCGAGAAGTCGTCGTAGACGATCTCCAGCCGCACGCATCTTTCCTGCGCCTGCCACAACTCCTCGATAATTTGCGAGTCTACTTTGAATCTGTTCTTGAGGACGTCGTCGTCCATCGCGTATTCGAGCAGAGCGCGCACGCGCTTGTTGGAGTTGGCGATGATCTTCTTGATGGCCCTGACGGCGTCGAAGGCCAATGTGTGGTCGCCGGCGGCTGAGATTTGGCGCACGGCCATTACCAGCGACAATGCTTCGACCGCCGTCAGGTCAGCGACAGGAAGGGAGATGTCATTCTTGATCACGTAGCGCCCGCGTTGGCGGTCGTAATCAAAAACGAAGCCGATCTGCGCCAGCGCTTTCCTATCCTCGAAGAATTGCGAGCGGCTGACGCCAAGCGAGCGCCAGAGTTGTTCCGGCGTTTGCCTGGGATTGGATTGGATCTCGCGGATCAGTTCGAGCAACCTGGTCGCGCGAGTCTGAACGGCTTTTGTCATCTCATTTGACATAACGGGCGCAATCTATCAAAGCGGAGTCGGGGCTGGGAGCGCCTTTTAATGTCTCAGTCCGGCTAGGGCTGGACTGGCGCCGACATTTCAAGCTTTTTGGCAGAGTAAAACATTCGCTACCGCCATCGTCTTTCGCCTTTATTTTTTCGCTCCACGCCTTCGCCTCGCCCTATATACCGTTCGAGGGAATCGAAGTTCGACAACGCGCCTGCATTTTTTCACTCACGGTGCCTTAGCTTGATGGATGGAAGCCGCCAGACCGGATCGGTGAAGTAAGAGCCGTTCTTTTCGCGGTCGAATTCCAGCGGCGCAAGCCATTCGTCTTTCAGCGCGCGAATATAATTTTGCACGGTGCGCGGAGTGTGATTGGCAATGCGCGCCAAGTCGGCTTTGGTCGGATAGCAGCCTCACTGAATGTCGGCGCAGAGCTTGTTCAGACGATAATCTGCGGATATGGCCCGTGAAAGAGTAGCCCAGACGCTTTAGCATGTAAATGTGCAAACGAAAAAAAAGCTGCCGATCCTGAGAACCAGCGGTCGCGGCGAGGTTCTTCGGAAATCGCGTGCAGGCTTCGGCGAGCAGAAGCAGGATTATGATTAATCAGGAGGTCAAGTCGCCGCGGAGAGTTTGTTTGTGGCGCGGCTGAATATCAGGCAACGGATGCCGAGGTCGCAGTACAGATAGCTGACGGCTTCAGCTCATTCCGGCGCAATATTTGGTGATCTATGGCGGCAGTGTCAAGATCGTTCCTTCAGCGTCTCATCCAAAGCCGCTTTCTCAATCCTTCCCAAAAAAACGAGCGGATAGCAATCGCGCGCCTGAATTGACAGGCTCCGAAAACTTGCCGACGAAAACAATCTCGCCGGCTTTTCGTTTCAGGGAAGGAAATCCATGCCGCTTTTGATTAATCGAGAAATATTTGACCGCGTCAAAGCAGTCATCGCTCAAGCGAAGCGCATGAACATGCTCTATTGGGCTGAGAATCAACTCGGCAAATCGGCTGAATCGGTTGACGAGATTCGAGGGCTGCCGCTGATGGAAGATTGTCAAACGACAGCATGCGTCGGCGGTCTGGTTTGTTACCTCGCGACTACGGAAGAGATTTCGCGCGCGGCTGGAATCTACGACCTCTCCGACAATGAGGTTCAAGAGCCGTCTCTCCTCGGCGCGGCGCTGTTGATCTACGGCGCCGAAGACAAGTATGAATTGGAGAACGTTTGTTTGCCGCTCTTCTCTCTGGCGCATTGGCCGCTCGAAGAGCAGAGCGCGTACGGCGCCAGCCAACCAGATACGGAGAGGAACCAAGTGATCCTCCGGCGCATGGACGATTGGGCGGCAGAGATCGAAGCCCTCCAATCGGCGGAAATCTACACTCACTCCGTATCTCCTCTTTCCACCTGACTTCTTTCTCTCAAAAACAAAGCAGACGGCAATGCGCGGGAGCCGATCGCTCGCCGGTTTCGACGATTACCGCCCACCCCGGCGGTTCATGCGCAGCTATCTTCAAGCGGCGACAGGTTTGAATGAATACGTGAGGTTCGGCTGGCCATCTAATATGAAGTTGACTTTGCAGATACAACTTTTTCTGGATAAAGAGCAGGCCGGACTGCTGCAACTCACAATGGAACGGTTTAACGAGTCCCGCTCATGGCTTGCCGCGCAGGCTTTTGAGTTGGGCGTCGCCAACAAGATAAAGCTTCAGCAACTGTTCTATTACGATCTGCGAGAGAAGTTCGGCCTGTCCGCGCAGATGGCCGCGCTCTGCATTCGCCATGTCGGCGGAACCTACGGCCGGGACAAGAATATCAAGCCCGTTTTCAGAAAATACGCCGCCATGCCCTATGACAGCCGAATCATGTCGTTCAAGGGCGTTGATCGCGTCTCTCTGCTGACTCTCGAAGGTCGCGTGATCGTGCCTTTCGTGATGGGCGAGCGCCAGCGAGAGCGATTCAGCCTCGCCAAGGGGCAATCCGATCTCGTTCGGCGGAAGGACGGGAAGTGGTTTCTGCTCGTCACCGTTGATGTGCCTGACAAAACGCCGATACCGGCAACCCACTTCATCGGCGTAGACCTTGGGGTTGTGAATATCGCAACTGACAGCGATGGTGAAATCTATACCAGCGACAAGGTCGAAGAAGTCAGGCAACACTATCGAAAGACGCGCCGTTCCCTTCAGCAGAAAGCGGCCAGGCGTAAACGATCAGGTAAACGGCCCAAGAATGTCAGGCGCAAGTTGAGAGACCTTTCCGGCCGTGAGCGTAGATTCAAGGCGGACACTAACCATTGCATCTCGAAGAAGATCGTTGAGAAAGCCACAGACACGAATCGCGGCATCGCCGTCGAAGAGTTGACGGGCATCCGCGACAGGGCACCGTTCAGGAAAGTTCAGCGGGACAAGATGTCGAAATGGTCGTTCGCCGAACTTAGAGGATTCATTGAATACAAAGCGAAGCTGGCCGGCGTTCCGGTGATTGCCGTCGATCCTCGAAACACGAGCAGGACGTGCCCGGAGTGTGGGCATATAGAAAAAGGCAATCGTCTTGTTCGTGGAATCTTTTTGTGTCGCCAGTGTGGCCATTTCGACCATGCCGATGTGGTCGGCGCAACCAATATTGCCTCTGCCGCACAAGTCGCCGTGCGGGAAGTCTCCGTTGCAGCCCCGGCTGCGTAATCCGAGGGACAAGCTCGACCTCTAACGCGCGAGCGTGGCAGGGTTGAGTAGGTGACCGCAGCGTATCTCAACGACTTTTTCCACGCGATCGAGGAGGAAGAAATCCTGTTCGAGTTCAAGGACGGCAAGACACAGACGCAAATCAACGTCCATACGGCGGACCAGGATCGATTTGTGGAGATCGTGATGCCGTTGTTATTGGCCTGAAGCGTTGAAATTTCGCGGATGACGCAGGGAGGATGTTATGGCGATTCCTGATCCGATCAAAACGAACTTCCATACTTTGGGGAATGCATTCGAGAAAGGAGATATCGCCCTGCTTGAGTGCCGAGACCGCAACACGGGTGAACCTGCATACGCCATCTGCGCGATCAATATACGCCGGCAGGCCGACTGCGAACCGGAGATTGAAATGGTTCCGTTCGGGTTGATGTTCAGCAATGACCCTTATGAGATGCTCATCCCCGCCAGTGACTCTGAATTCGATGCTCTCGTGAAGAAAGAGAAAATAAAGGCTGCCGGCAGTAAGCGGAGACGGAAGCGGGAGAGCCGCCCGCAGGATTGAGCTTGAGTCTCCTGACTCGAGCTGGGGGGACGGCGGTTTCTCGCTCCGCTCCTTCAACGTGTCTGGCGAGGCGGAGATGGTCCAGCCTTCATTCGCTTCGGCCGTCGCTTCAAATATCCAAGTGGGCGGCAAGTCATGCGGAAACGATGATCGGTTTTGGCGATCACTACGATCGTCTCCAGCTTTCTCTATCCGTACAGAAATCCTTCCACCAAATTGACACTCAAGGAGAACATTTATGTCCGCTTCACAGATCAACGATTTGATCAATCCGGCACGCCTGCGGCTCGGCATTAAGCGAGCTTTCACAGGCGATGTCAATGAGGTCCTCAGTGAAATTTTCCAAAATGCAATGAGGGCGGGCGCGCGAAATATTCGGATCACCACTGACGATAGGGGCTTCACCTATCAGGACGATGGGCGTGGTCTACGCGATGAGTCCGACTTCGAGGCGCTCTTGAAACTCGGAGAGTCCGGATGGGATCAGCGTGTTGAGGAAGATCACCAGTCGATTGGAGTCGGCATCCACAGTCTTCTCGCACATGATGAAGTCGAGTCGGTGACCTTCAGCTCGAACCTGCTTTCTCTGACTATCGATGCGCATCTTTGGTGGGACTGGCAATACGCCTCTGGATGGAGAGAG
>WNGB01026752.1_pt1 | contig 11703 bp, 15 predicted proteins | sample 5400681 | NCBI WGS metagenome assembly WNGB01 (sample SAMN13153367, study PRJNA577476) | soil metagenome | isolation source: 115 cm soil or saprolite under grassland replicate 2 | place: USA:California | collected 2016-06-15 | reverse complement strand
GCACCGCCTGCGCCAACCGGCCGGCGGTGCCGTAGCGGCCCTGGATCGGGATCGCGCGGTGCAGGAAATCCCACGACGCATACGAGATGTTCATCGGATGCGCCCAACCCTGCGACGGACGCTGCTGCAAGAACCCCAGCGAGTCACGATCCCCATAGGGGAGATTCCGCAAGCCGGACTCGACGATGCCGGCCTCGATCAGGGCAAGGGCGACCTTGAAGCTGGCGGCCATCCGTTTCGCCTGCGCCAACGCCAGGCGGATGACATTCCCCGACGCGGCACCACCGGTGAAGCCGCCGCCAAACTGGCGGCCCAACGCGAGCATGCGGGTCCGCAGGGCCGGCAACGCGGAGACTACGTCGACTACCCCACCGGCGGCCATACGCGGGAATTGCCGCTTGCGGATGGCCTCCATCATCGGCACGCCGTAGTGGGCGACTGAATCGGCTGGCTGGACAAACTCGCGGTTGGATAGGGCGAACAGGCCGGCCTTGTCGGCGCGGGGGCCGCCCGGACCAGTGATAAGCCCACCCGTCGCGGATCGGCCGGTCCGTACGTCGACCTTGAGGACTTGGCCGGGCAAGACCCCGGTCATCGCCGCCAACTCACGCTTGATCCGTCTGGCGACCGGGCCAACCAGGTCGTGGCCGCGGATGTCGATATCCACCTTCCGCTTGATCCCGCCCGTCGCCTTGTTGATGTTGTCTCGCAGTTCCTGCGCCCGCTTGGTGCCATCAGCCTTCAGCCTGTCGAGCTGCGACTGCGTGTCCTGACGAGCTCTCGTGAGATTGGCCACTGCCCCATCAAGCGAGCGTGCGAGATGGGTATGGAGAATCCTGTCAGCAGCGCTAGCCAAGGTCCGCAGGGACTCGACGAAATGCAGCGCCATCGTCTGGAAGAACCCGACCACCTGAAGCGCAACCACACCGAGACTATCCAGAGCGACCCGGACGGCCAGCGCGCCACGCGCAGCCATGCCGCCGAGACCGATGATGATCCGCCCAGCACCGGTGACTTCTTCGACAAGCCGTTGCACCGCAATCCCGGCAGCATGCAGCAGCGTGTTCGCGCCGGGGATTGCATCCTGGAAGTCAATGATGGCCTGCTTGTTGTCCTCCCATGACTGCCGCAGCTTCTCAAGGTTGGGGACAACGCCTTTGTCGGGGTCGGCCAGGGCGTTGTAGATCGTGTCGAAGGCTTTCTTGACGCCCTCGAGGATCGTCTTGAACTGTGGGCCGTGGGTGGTGATGAACGCCTGCACGGCGGGGATCACGTTCTTGGACAGCTTGTCGGCCAGCGTCCCGATCGCGCCGAACAACGCCGACACGGCCGGCTCGACGAGCACCTTCATGCGGTTGGAGAACACCTTCCACTTCTCGGCGAAGTCGGCGGTGTCGGCCGCCGCAGCCCGAATAGTGTCCTTACCACCCGAGATCGTCTTGATCAGCAGGTCAAGATCGAAGTGCCCTTCACGGATCGCCGCCGCAAGGTCCGGGCCGGCGCGGGCGCCGAACGTCTTGAACGCGATCGTGTTCGCCTGCGCGGTTGTCGACGATTCCTTGATCCGCTTGATGGTCTCGATGAGCGCCTTCTGCGGATCTTTATGCGCCAGCGCGTAGCTCTTCAGGGCCATCTTCAGGCCGGGAAGTACCGTCTCGGTGACCACGCCGGCCCGTTCGAACTCGCCGAACAGCGCGGTGGTCTGGTCGAGGTTGAAGCCGAGCTGCCGCAGCGGCGAGCCGAACTGGACGACCTTTTCCATCAGGTCGGTGACGCCGATCCCGGTGGCCTGGGCGGCGCGGAACATCTCGTCTAGGGTGGTGGCCTGCTTGGCGGTCGGGATCGACCAGTCCCGGAACAGCCGAGTGGATGCGGCGATGTTCTCGCCAAGGTCGGTCTTGGTGATCCGCGACAATTCAAGCTCCTGCGCGGCGAGCCGTTGAAGGCCCTTGCCGGTCTGCCCGGTCCGCTGGTTCAACTTCCCGACCGCGGTGGCCGCCGACTCGAAATCGGTCGGGACATCCTGGACGACCGCCTTGAAGTCCTTCTGCAACCCGCTAAGCGATTTGCCGGTTTTCCCGGTCGTCACCCGGATCGTGTCATATGCCGAGTCGAACGACTCGCCGAGTTTGAACGCGCCGACAGCGAGTGCGCCAACCCCAGCCGCAGCGGCGGCCGCGCCGCTGGCGATACCGACACGCAGCCGGGCACCGAATCGGCTCGAGGTTCGCTCCGCATCCCGGAACCCGCGGTTCCACTTGTCGACCCCAGCGATCAGATCGAAGCGAATCGCTTGCGTCACTGCTCAATCCTCGAGGAAGGCGCCCTGATCGGCCGCGCGGGGGTTGCTTTGGGCGATCATCCACGCCATATAGGCGCGCAGCTCCTCGAACGTCAGCTCGTCGAACTCGCCGCTATCGAGGCCGTAGAAGGTCATCAACTGGGCGCGATCGTGTCGGCGGGCCGCTTTGGCTTTGATCCGGTCGGAGCGCTCTTTGCGCTGGTGGGCCCAGGCGAGCCACCTGGGCCGGTCGGAGGGTCCGGCTCCCGGTCCGAGATGTCGAGTTCGCCGTAGGGGACGTCTTCGGCCTGCTCCCACGTGTAGGTGGGGTCAGTGCGGGATCGCAGGCACCAGATAATGATGCTCATCCGATCCTCGAACGTCGACCCGCTCACCAGATCGTAGGGATCAGGGGCGTCATCGCCGTGGAGTTCCGTGAGCATCGCGCGGGCGCGGCGCATGTCCCGAGAGGTGAGCAGGTCCGGGTCGGGGCGGAGTTTCCCGGTGGCCTGCGTGACCACAGCTGTCTCCTGGTCGGCCGTGATCTTGCCGTTGGACTGGCTCATACCGCTCTCTCCAGCTTCGCTTTGACCTGGCTGATGACCTGCTCGACCGCCCGGCGTGCCTGGGCCTCATGCCGCTGCACGATCGGGTAGAACGTCTTCCGTGACTTCTGCTGCACCCAAGTGTCCCGCCGCCCATAAACCGGGTGCCGCCACGGCCGACCCTCGCCTTCCCAGTGGCGGGGTAGTGCCCGCATTCCCGAAGGAAGTCGCCGGCCATCGACGCGGATGCGGGCACCAGCCTGCCGGCCGGCCAGTCGCACCTCGACCCGGGTGGCTTTGGCAAGCAGCGCCCGCAGGTCCGTCCGGCCTCGGGATCCTCGGCTCATGGAGTCATGCCCCATCGACGGGGCCGCCTTGTAGGCAGCACGGACCTCGGGGACGAGCGGCCGCAACACGTTCCGGAATCCCTGGGTGAGTTCCTTCTTGATGGCCTTCCCGTCGGCGAGCTGGCGGAGTTGCTTGTTGATCCGCTTCAGATCACCGGCATCCTTGATCTCGAACTGGGCCATTGGTCCCCCGAAGGCTAGGCCGGTCGGCAACCGCTTGTGATCATCCTGTTATCGACAGAACGTAGATGAGCGGACTACACTTCTGCTATCGGCCCCACCGCCCAGAGAGGCACACCATGAGCAACCAGACCCAGCAGGCCCCCGGATGGGGCCACCTCCCCGACCCGCAGCCACCGAAGCCCAAGCGGCAGTTCACCGTCACCAAGATCGCCATCGGTGTCGCCGCCGGGATCGCGCTGTTCCTCGTCGGCGTGTTCGTGCTGATCGCCATCGCCATCGGCGGCAGCTCGACCAACGGCAAGCAGGCGACCACAGCCGCACCAGCGACAACCGAGTTCAGTTCGCCTGCATCCACACCAACCGACACAACCCCAGACGTGACCGAACCGCCGGCCAGCAACATCTCCGACCTCGCTGCCGGCGACACGGGCAGCTTCACCTCCGAGGATGGCGGCGCCGCGGACATCGCAATCACAAAGATCGAGTCTGCCACCCGCGACCCATCCGAATTCGGTGAGCGTGCCTCCCACGGTTGGTACATCGTCGTCCACCTGAAGGCGACCGGGACCAGCGGCAGCTACGACGTCAACTCATCCGACTTCTACGTCAAAGCCTCCAACGGCTACCACTCCGAAGACGCCGAGTACCTCGACAGCTGGGGGCCGGCGCTGGAAGGCGGCACACTCCACAACGGCGAGCATGTCTCCGGGACGATCGTCTACGACATGCCGACCCGCCACGGCAAGCTCGTCTACTCGCCGAACTACGACGGGGAACCGCTCGCCACCTGGAGCTACTAACCGTGCGCGACGCGCAACCCGAGCTGGTCGGCCTCAGCGAGATAGCCGGCCGGCTCGGCGTCACCTATCCGACGGTGCTCACCTGGCGGTATCGACACCACCGCCAGCCCCGGCCACCATGGCAATCATTCCCCGAACCGATCAAGACCGTTGGCCGCTCCCCCGTGTTCGACTGGACCGAGGTCGAGCAGTGGGCCAAAGCGACCGGCCGGCTGGAGACATGATGCTGACAGCAGTCGAGCGGGCAGTCTGGGCCGCATGGGGCGCCCTACCAGACGAACCGTCGGAAGAACCATCGCCGGTCAAACGCATCGCCGCCCAATTCGGCATGGCCCCAGCCGACGTCGCCTTCATCGTCTACCCCGTCGAGACGTTCGGCCGATGGGAAGACGACCAGGAACCTGATCTGTAGCTAGAATGCCACCCGCCATGCTGGTCCACCCGTCACCGGGTAGGGCCAGCGGGCTTTTTTGCTGCAATTGCAAGGCTTACAAGCCGGCCGGAGGTTCGCTAAGCAATGCGGTCCCCCCTTGCTCAGCGGTTTCACGTGATCCCAAGTCTCTGGATCAACCGTACATCGAGGCCCCGCGATCCAACAGCGGCCACCCCAGTACGCCAGCTTGGCATCCAGAAGTCCCATGGGAATGCGAGTTGCGACACCAGCCTTCTTAAGGGCGTAGCGCCGACGACTATGCTCTGCTACCCGGTTGGGGTGCGCGATGCTCCATGCCCGAGTTCGCTCATAAGCAATCTGCTGATGCGCTGGATCGGCCCGATACTGCTCTAGGTATGTCCGGACCTTCTCGGCGTTCTTAAGTCGCCAACGGCTATTGGCAGCCCGAATCTTAGGGCGATTTTGCTGATACCACTTCCGCTTTCTGATGCGGATGCTCTCCCGATACTCCTGTCGGTACTGCCGTCCCCGGGCGCTGAGACAATTCTTGCAGGTGCCGCTCAGGCCATCCCAAGTCTTTGCTCGGACGCCGAACTTCACAAGCGGCAATCCACGGTTACAGCTAGAGCAGACCTTCAGGCCGTCGACATAAGGCTTCCGCGTCGACTCGCGAGAACGAGGCGGTGGCGTTACCAGGGGATCGCCATACTTGCGGGCGTGACGATAATGCTCCTCACACCAACCAAGTGACCGATGGCGCTTGCCGCATCCGAGGATCGAGCAGGTACGCTTGGCCATGTCAACCTCCTTAGCAGGTTGGCCGGGCCCGGGGTGTGCAACCACCGCCGGGCCATTCAGTGCCCCCATTCTACCAGATAAACACGACTGGCAGAATTGAGCGATTATACAGGTATGACCAAATCCTCGGCTGGAACGCGCGTTACGGCGAACGTGACGCTCACCTGGGCTGGATCTTCCAGTGCGCGCAACTTGGGAACACTGGTCACAGTGGCGGGAAAGACGTCCATGCGGCCTGTGGTCGCTACGTCGCCTCCGTCCATTATGATCAGAAAGCCTGTCGTGTCCCGAGGGAGGACCGAGCGGGCGTCGGTGAAGCCTGTGCTCGAGGCGTAGAAGTTCAGGCTCGAGTCGTCGGCGTTGATCCGGCCGGCGATCTTGGGGACGAACCTGGTGCCGAGGTCGGGGGTGGGGATCGTGTCGGAGGCGACGGAGAACCCGCTGATTTCGGCGATCTCGCCGGAGAGGTCTTTGCCGAGGTTGATTTCGGTGCGGGTGGGGGCGGTGTAGGTGACGATGGTGGTGACCCAGTACACCTTGGTGGTGCCCGGCCGAAAGAACCGGACGGATGGGGTTATTGCGGTGGGTGGCACGCCGGACCTCCTTGAGAGTACTGGGCCGCTTGAGTGCTATGTGGTGGTGCGCAGGGTGAACTTTCCGCCGTAGTAGCCGAGCGCGCCGACTTCCTCGTAGCCGAGCGGTTCGAACGAGGTGACCTGGCATTGCCCGACGACCCCGCCGAGGGTGGGGTTGGCGGCGATCGTCTTGGGGATGGAGGTGGGCGAGTCGGGGTCGGCGTAGTCGGCGAGGGCGAGCTGGCCGACCCGGTCGAGCGCGTCGGAGACGAGGACGGTGACCGAGATCTCGAGGATGGGTCTGCGGTCGCCGTAGCCGACGAGGTATTGGGGGATGGGTGGGGTAAGGACGAGCGCCTGCGGTGGTTGGATCTGGCCGGGGGCGTAGTCGGCAACTCGGAGGCCGGGGATGGTCCGCAGCTGCGTTTCGATCGCCTGCAATATGGCCCGTATGGTGGGGGCGGCCATCTATGCCACCGGGACGGCGGCGAGGCCGCGGCGGTAGGGGGCGAGGTAGGCCATCGCCTTGCGGTTGTCGCGGACTCTGACGACCCCGAACTCCCCAAAGCCTGCAACGCCGAACGGAGCTTCCCTCAGCAGCTTCCCGCTTTCGACGGCCAGCAGTTTGCAGGCTTCGCGGACACCGACGGGGACTTGCGGCCAGCCCCAGGTCCCGGTGATCTCGACCCGGTCGGCGCGGCTGTTCCATGCCCACGCGCAGGGGAAGGTCTGGGCGCCGATCGCTTTGATCTGGGTGTAGGGCTTGGCCTCTGGGCCGGCGTTCACGTTGGGGGTGCCGTTGGCGGTGAGGAGCTGGTAGTCGCCGGTCGTCCAGACGGTCTCGAAGATGCCGTCCCCGCTGGCGTCGGTTTTCAGGGTGGTGACCGACACGAGGTCGTTGAACTCGCCGAGGTTCAGCCGGTACTGGTCGGTGGGGATCAGGGTGCGGATCTCGGTGAGCTTGTAGAAGTGTTCCGCATCCGTGACCGCGCCGGTCGCTTGGAACCTATAGATCCACGTCCCACTCTGGGTAGCCGGCACGTTCGCCGTGTAGGTCACCGCAGGCGGTGCGCCGCCCTGCGTCGTGCTGGGCGTGGTGATGGTCCCATCTGGCGCAGTCACCGTGAGCGCCACGGTCGCCACGGCATTGATCGTATATAGCAAAGGAACCGCGTCGCCCACATCGTACGAAATGGCCGCTCACCCTTTCCGCTTGCGTTTCGCTTCACGTTGGCAAATACGGCATTCGCGGGTGCCCTTAGGCCGCCGGTAGGTGGTCTCCAGGGTGCGCGCATGGCCATTGGCGCAATTCGTTGTCCGCGTAGCGGCCCGCTGATGGTTCTCCCGGTTGGTGACCGGCTCTAGGTGCGATGGATTCACACAGCGACGGTGGATGCAGCCCAAACCGCCTTGGCAAGTCACATCGGCGTTGTGGCACATGTGATCGAGCGTTAAGCCCTCGGGGATTGGACCGACCAGCAGTTGGTAGGCAAAGCAATGGGCTAGAACAGGAGCGGTTGCACTGGTGAGCTTGAATTGGCCATAGCCATTCCACTTGCATGATCCCGTCCATAGCCAGCAGGTCCCAGTCCTGTCGACCTTCTCCCAGAAGCGTTCTTCCACTGGGCGCGGCTTTGGGCCAGACTTCGCCACGTCATCGCCTCCTATCAGGTGATGGCCGGGCCCGGGGTGTTGACCGCACCGCCGGGCCGCTTGTATAGCTATTTTACCAGGTCAGAGGCCATGTTCGGCCTCACCCGATGGTCACCTCTCCTTCCGTGTCGAGGACCTGGACGGTCCCGCTCGTGCCGCCGGCGGCTGCGTGGCCGCTTGGCTGCCCGGCGGTCGTGGTCCCGCCCGTGGGGCCGGCGGTCGCGGTCCCGGTCGTGTTCAGGGCGGTGGCGGTGCCGTGGCCAGGGACAACTGGGCCCGCTGATGCCACCGTCGGGACGAGTGCGTCAGCGGTCGCCATTGCCATCGGCGGGCTGATGGTCGAGCTGGCGATCACGGTGGGGAGCAGCGCCGCGGCGGTCGCATCCGCGATAACGGCCAGGACCTGCGCGGCGACCCCGACCGTTGGTGGGAGCGCATCAGCGGTTGCTGCGGCCGGGGCTGGGACCGTGACGGTTGCACCGCCAGCCACGGTTGGCACGAGCGCGTCAGCGGTGGCGGTTACCTGGACCGCGGTGACGGTCGCGTCGCCGATGGCGGTGGGCGCCAATGCGCTGGCCGTCGCGTCAGCCGGCGCCGGGACGGTGACGGTCCCGTCAGGGCTGCCAGCCCCCGATACCGACGGGACAAGCGCATCAGCTGTGGCGATGGCCTGCACCGCGGTGACGCCGGCATCCCCGGTCGCCGCCGGAACGATGCCGTCAGCGGTCGCGGCGGCTTGGACCGCTGTGACCGTCGCGTCCCCAGCGGCCGTCGGGGGGATGGTGTCCGCTGTTGCGGTCGCCATGACCGCTGTGACGGTGGCGTCCCCTGAGACGGTCGGGGGGATCGTGTCGGCGGTCGCGTCGGCCGGGGCTGGGACCGTGACCGTGGCGTCCAGGGTGGTGATGACCCCGGTTGCGCCTTGCCACGGCGCCCACAGGCCCTGCTGGATCAACCACCGTGGCGAGAGCGGCTGGTATTGGCTTGGGGCGGACGCCGGACCGAGATAGTCCCCATCGGCGACACCGAGGTCGTCCAGGTAGAAGGAGACGTTGGCGATTGCCGTGCCGGTCTGCCCGAAGCGGACCCGGTCGATTGTCCCGCCAGTGTTTAGTGCCGTCGCGGTGAGCGTCTCATTCGGCGATGTCGCATCGGGGGTGAGGAAGATCTTCGCCTCGAGAACCCCTGCGGCCGCGTCGCCCGTGCATTTGGCCTCAATACGGAACTGTGATCCGGTCGGCAATGTCGTCGCCGACGTGGCGACCGTCGTGCCGGCACTGTCGGTCAGCAGGAGCTTCCCAGCGGTGCTGATCTGCACCGACCCGCGGACTGTCGAGACGGACAGCCAGCGGATCAGGCGGGTCTGGGTGCCCGGCAACGCCGGTAGATAGAGATAGGTGCGGTCGAAAAGCGTGGCGAATGTGCCACCGAGCGCTGCCGACCACATGACGTAGGCTTCGCCGGTGGTTGCGCCGGTCTGGCACAGCATCCCCAGACCGCCGTGAGCCGGATGGGCGGTGTCGAAGTTCGCCGCGCCGTCACCGGCGCTCACCGTCACCTGATCGAACGCGGTCCCGCTGGCACCGCCGGAGTTCCCCACGGTGATGGCGACGCCGCCCGAGCCACCCTCGAAGGTATTGGTGAGCAGCATGGCGGCCCCTACCGCCCTTTAGAAGACGATGATGGTGAACTCGTCAACCTTGATCGTGCAACCGACAGCCATCAGTAGCGGCCAGGGGAGTCGGTGAAGATGACGATGAGGTCGGGATCCTCTCGGTTGATGCGGATGGCGTCAGCAAGCCGCTCATGGATGGTCTGAGAGCTGTCGGTGTAGTCGATTTGGACGGTAGCGCCGACTCCCACGGCGCCACCGCTTCCGCCCTCAGAGGGAGATCTGATCTCCGCTCCATTCGCGCTGACATGACCGGTGAAGTAGTCATCGCCTTGGAGATTGTCGATGCGAACGAATGCCTTTCTGTTCTGCGGCATTAGGACTCCTATTTATTAATTCAGAAGATCAGCACAGTGAACTCGTCGACCTTGATGGTATTGGACACGCTCGAGGTGCCCCACACCGCAGCCGGCGCAAACGCCTGCGCGACGGTCGTGTCGAATGCGACCGTCCGCGTCGCCAACGTCACCGGGATTACCTGCTGCGCCGAGTACGCGGCTAGGGATGTGCCGATCACCCACCAGCCCGACAGTTGCAGCGACCCGCCCGTGCCGGCACCGGTCGCGCGACACCGGGCCCGCAGCTCCGCATGCCACGGCCAGCTTGTCGCGCCGGTCGTGGTGGTGATCGCCGTCGGGGCGGCAAGGTCCGTCGCCGGGGTCGCCGCGCCATACCGGAATCCCAGCCCCAGCGTCGGCGTGCCCGTGTTGGAGAATTCCCCATCGGCGGTCAGCCAGATCTCGGTGCCGACCTCGATCATCCCAGCGGGGATCACCGGCGCCGGGGTGGTGCTGTTGGCGACGACGAGGATCTGCTGGAAGGCGGTGAACGTGTTGAACGCGGGGCCGCTCAAGGCGTGCAGCGGCGGGATCGGCTGCCCCAGGATCATCCGGCTCATTGGCGGCTCCTCATCGTGGGCGCCGTGGAAACGTGAGCAGCTCCAGCCGGTCCAACCGACCCTGTAGCTGAAGCCACATGAGGGTGGCTATGACGATCAGGCCATAGAGCACACCCGCAGCGATCAACATCGAAATCACCACGTCAGCTCACCGTCACCTTCGCGAGCCCACCCGCAGCCCAGGTGATCAGGAACGTCCCACCGGTTGACGTGACGTCCGCGCCGAAGTCGACGTAGAACAGCAGCGGCCGAGTCGCGTCCGTCCCAGGGGTCGAGTCGTACACGACCGCAAACCGCGCGGTGATCGTGGAGGTCGGCCAGGACGTATCACCCGCATCAAACGCCCACACGTTCGTCGCGCCGGTGTACTGGCTGCCAGTCGCGGTCACACCCGTGAGCGCAGCCCCCGTCGCGGTGTAACCGGTCCCAACAACCTCGTTGGTGATGTCCGACTTGTACTTGTGGGTGTCCTGGTTCGGCGCGTACGTCGAGGTGCACAGCATGCACTTCAGCACGTCGGTGTCGAGGTCCATCTCCTTGTTGAACGCCGCCTCGAACGCCTTGCCATACCACAGGGCCGTGACGGCACCGCCGGAGATGACCGGAAGCTGCTGGCCATCCTCGTAGATCCAAAGCTGGCCCTTGCGGGTCGGCTCTCCAGATGCCGGGCTCCATCCGCCGGCCCCGCGTGCAGCGGCCGGCTGCGGGGCGATTACCACGTCATGACGCACGACTGCTCCTTCATTCAGGTGCGCCGCCCCGGGCGCCGCCATAACACATCGTCGGCTCCTGGAGGAACGACCAGGCCGCCCCCGCGGCCAACCACCGGTCGATCAGCGCGCCATCCGCGGCGTAGCCGTCCGCTGGCTGCCACGAGCTCACCTTCAACAGGTCCCGGTGATGGAGGAACGACGAACTGTCGGTGCGGTTGGTTCCTGGTGGGGTCCATCCCCAGGTGGCGCCGTCCGGCATCCGCCAGGCAGTGCACACCAGCGGCACCTGAGCGCGTTCCGCCTCGGCGACCATCGCCTCAACATGGTCGGGGAGGTACTCGTTGTCATCGTCGAGGTAGCAGATCCACTCCCCCGCGGCGAGGAATGCGCCGGCGGCACGGGCGGCATGGCCAACACCACCATGGTTCCGTCCACATTCGACGTACCGGAGCGAGTTCACCGGCTCAGCGGCCGGATGCAGCCGGACCTGTGGGAGCGCATTCAGCTGCTGCCACAAGCTCGGATCGGGACCATCGGAGACGATCAGATGCTCGAGCGGCTGGTACGTCTGCGCGGCCACGCTGGGGATACACCGGTTGATGAGCAGGTTCGGCCGCCGCCAGGTAGGGGTCACCACGGTGATGAGGGGGTTCATAGCTGATGGACGAACAGGGTGTCAACAAGCGGCTTCGGCTGGTCGAACAGCTTATCGAGTGCCGCGCGGACCCCGGGGCAGGTCCCCTCATCCAGGTCATGGCAGCACAGCCAGCCACCCGGCCGGAGGAGCTTCAACGCCCATTCGACATCGTGGATGACGGTCCCTTCGACATGGTCCCCGTCGATG
>WNGB01012198.1_pt1 | contig 11703 bp, 7 predicted proteins | sample 5400681 | NCBI WGS metagenome assembly WNGB01 (sample SAMN13153367, study PRJNA577476) | soil metagenome | isolation source: 115 cm soil or saprolite under grassland replicate 2 | place: USA:California | collected 2016-06-15 | reverse complement strand
TGGCCGAAACTCGCCGAACCACGCCGAAACGCGCCATGGTGCTGGCAGCGGGACTCGGCACGCGGATGCGGCCGTTCAACGGACAGTTGCCCAAGCCGCTCGTTAAGGTCGGCGGCAAAGCGCTCATCGACTACGTGCTCGATCGCCTTGCCGCGCAGGGGATTGAACGCGCCGTCGTCAACGTCCACCACCTCGCCGATCAGATCGAGCGCCATCTCGCCGGTCGCAAGCGGCCGAAGATCGTCATCTCGGACGAGCGAAGCAAGCTTCTCGGCACCGGCGGCGGCGTGGTCAAGGCGCTGCCGGAACTCGGCGATGGCCCATTCTTCCATGTCAATTCCGACACGATCTGGATCGACGGCGTGAAGCCCAATCTCGCCCGGCTCGCCGCCGCCTTCGACGCCAGCCGCATGGATGCACTGTTGTTGCTGGCGCCGGCGGCGTCCAGCATCGGCTATAGCGGCCGCGGCGATTTCTCGATGGCGGCCGACGGCCGCCTCACGCGGCGGGGCGAACGCGAGGTGGTACCCTTCGTTTACGCCGGCGCCGCGATTCTCACGCCGGCCTTCTTTGCCGGCGCACCCAAAGGCGCATTCTCCATGTCGCCCTTGTTCGACCGGGCGGCCGAGGCGGGTCGTCTCTGCGGGCTGCGCCTCGAAGGGGTGTGGATGCATGTCGGCACCCCCGAGGCGGTCCACGCCGCCGAAAAGGCAATCCTCGCCACCGCGGTGTAGTGCACGATAGGGCCGCGCTGACGGAAAAATTGAGTCGGCGCGAATCAGTCCTTAGAATCCGTGGATGCCCTCCGCGTCCACCGCGCGTGTGTTCACCATCCCCGCCTCGGCGCCGTTCGTGCCGACGCTCATGCGCGCGCTCCTCGACGGAACGCTCGTGCCGGGCTTTCCCGCCGCGCATGACCCGCACGCACTCGCGGACGCCACGCTCTATCTGCCAACGCGACGCGCATGCCGGCTCGCGCGCGACCTCTTCCTCGACGTGACCAAAGCGGACGCGGCGATCCTCCCGCGCATCGTCGCCCTCGGCGACATCGACGAGGACGAGATCGCCTTCGCCGAGGCGGCGACTGGCGCCCTGGCCCGCGACGCGCTCGAGTTGCCGCCGGCGCTCGGCGGGCTCGAGCGGCGCCTGCGTTTGTCGAAGCTCGTGCTCAAATGGGCGGAACGTCTTGCGCCGGAGCAGCACGGCGAGGCGCCGCTCGTCGCCAACAACCCCGCCTGGGCCCTCGCGCTCGCCGACGATCTCGCGCGCCTCATGGATGACATGACCACGCGAAGGGTGGCGTGGGAGCGGCTCGACGGCCTGGTGCCCGAGGCGCTCGACCGCTACTGGCAGCTCACGCTCGAATTCCTGCAGATCGCACGCGAAGCCTGGCCCAAAATTCTGAGCGAACGGCGCGCTATGGAGCCTGCCGCGCGCCGCGACGCACTGATCAAGGCCGAAGCGGCGCGGCTCTCCACGCACGCCGACGGGCCGGTGATCGCCGCCGGGTCGACCGCCTCCATGCCGGCGACCGCCGAGCTGATCGCGACCATCGCCAAGCTCGACCGCGGCGCCGTCGTGCTGCCCGGCCTCGACCTCAGCCTCGACGCGGAGTCCTGGGGACTGATCGATGGTCGCCAAGATGCAGCAGTGCGCGTTTCGCACGCAGTCGAGCATCCGCAGTTCGCCATGCAGGCGCTGCTGCGCCGCATCGGCATCACCCGCGAGCAGGTGGTTCTGCTGGGCAGCTCCGCCGAGCATGGACGCGAGCGCTATGTCTCCGAGGCGCTGCGGCCCGCCGCCGCCACCGACCGATGGCAGCAGCTGGGGGATTGCGACGCTCCCTGGATCGAACGCGCGCTCGAAACATTGGCTGTCGTCGAAGCCGCCAATGCCGAGGAAGAAGCGCTCGCCATTGCAATCAGTCTACGCGAAGCCGTCGAGACGCCGCACAGGACGGCAGCGTTGGTCACGCCCGACCGCGCCTTAGCGCGGCGCGTGCTCGCTGCGCTGGAACGCTGGAAGGTCGCGGTCGACGATTCCGGCGGCGATGTGCTGGCCGACACCCCCGCCGGCCTATTCGCCCGTTTGGCGGCGGAAGTCGCTCTTGGCGGGCTTGCGCCGGTTTCCCTGCTCGCTGTCCTCAAGCATCCGCTGACGCGGCTCGGCGCCCCCGCCGGTGCGCACGCGGGCACGATCGCCGCGCTCGAAAAGGCCGTCTTGCGCGGCCCGCGGCCGCGACCAGGCACCGTCGGCCTTACGCATGCACTCGCGGTGTTCCACGCGGAACTCGCAAAGCTGCGGCGCCGGGAGACGTCCGATCTGCATCCCTCCGATCCGCGCGCCAACCTTAGCGAGGCCGAGCTCCGTGCCGCCGCCGCGCTGGTCGACCGGCTGCGCGCGGCACTTGCCCCGCTCGAGGGGCTCGCCTGCGCCCCATGCGCCCCATTCGCCAAGGTCGCCGCGCTGCACCGCGATGTCATCACCGCACTGAGCGCGGACGAGACTGGCGCGCCGGCAGCCTTCCACGGCAACGATGGCGTCGCGCTCGAGCGCGCCTTCGAGGAGATCGCGCTTTACGCGAGCAATGCCGAGTTTGCCGTGGAGGCCAAAGACTATGCGGACCTGTTCCGCACGGTGATTAGCGACCGCATGGTGCGGCGGCCGGGCCTGCCAGGCGTGCGGGTGCACATCTATGGTTTGCTCGAAGCGCGGTTGCAAAGCGTCGACCGAGTCGTGCTCGGCGGACTGGTCGAGGGGACATGGCCGCCCGACATGACCGCCGATCCCTGGCTCAGCCGCCCCATGCGTCACGCACTCGGCCTCGATCTGCCGGAGCGGCGCATTTCGCTCTCCGCCCACGACTTCGCGCAGGCGCTCGGCGCGCCCGAGGTGATCCTTGCCTATCCGACCAAATTGGCTGGCGCGCCGACCGTCACCTCGCGCTTCGTCCAGCGCCTGGCGGCAGTCGCAGGCGAACAGCGCTGGAACGGCGCGTGCAGAAGGGGAGCAAAATATGTCGTCTGGGCGCGCTCGCTCGATCGTCCCGCCCAGATCAAGCGGGTCGAAAAGCCCGCACCGAGGCCGCCGCGTGCCGCGCGGCCGACCGCGCTCTCGGTGACCGATATCGAGAACTGGCTGCGCGACCCTTACACGATCTACGCGAAGCACATCCTCAAGCTGCGCGAACTCGATCCCGTCGATCTTCCGCCGGGCGCGGCCGACCGCGGCATGCTCATCCACGCCGCGCTGAGCAACTTTACCAAGGCCTTCGCGCAGGCGCTGCCCGCCGATCCCGCCGCTACCCTCATCGAGATCGGCCGCAAGCATTTCGCCGCGCTCGAAGATTATCCGGAAGCGCGCGCGTTCTGGTGGCCGCGCTTCCAGCGCATCGCCCGCTGGTTCGCGGGCTGGGAGGCGGTACGGCGGGCTGAGGTCGCCTCGCTGGCGGCCGAGGTTCAAGGCAAGATCGACGTTCCCCTCGGCGAGCGCGTGTTCACGTTGCGCGCCCGCGCCGACCGCATCGAGCGACTTGCCGGAGGCGGCTACGCCATTCTCGACTACAAGACGGGACAGGTACCAAGCGAAAAGCAGGTGCGCATCGGTGTGTCGCCGCAGCTCACGCTTGAGGCCGCGATGCTGCGCCATGGCGGATTTGGCGACATTCCTGCCGGCGCCTCGATCGACGAGCTGGTCTATGTCTCCCTCAAAGGCGGCGATCCCGCGGGCGACGATGTGCCGATCGATTTCAAGGACGGCGACGCAAACTTCCATGCCGAGCGCGCGCTCGAAAAGCTCAGAGCCGTGGCCGCGCGCTTTGAGGACGAGCAGCAGCCGTATCTGCCGCTGGTGCTCTCGATGTGGAAGAACCGCTACGGCACCTATGACCACCTGGCGCGGGTGAAGGAATGGTCCGTCGCGGGACCGGATGATGCGGAGGGCGGGGAATGAGTTTGATGCGCACTGCCGACCGCGCTATGCGCGTCATCCCCGACGGCCTGCGGCGCCTGCAAGTCGAGGCGTCGGACCCTGCCGTTTCAGCCTGGGTCGCGGCGAATGCCGGCTCGGGCAAGACCCACGTGCTGGCGCAACGCGTGATCCGGCTTCTGCTCGACGGTGTCGACCCGGCGAAAATCCTCTGCATCACCTTCACCAAGGCTGCCGCCGCCAATATGGCGAACCGCGTGTTCGACGAGCTGCGCCGCTGGACCGCCTTCGACGACGTCGAACTCGACGCGGCAATCAGCCGAATCTCGGATATCCAACCGGATTCGGCGCGGCGCACGCTCGCGCGGCGGCTGTTCGCCATGGCCTTGGAGACGCCGGGCGGACTGAAGGTGCAGACTATCCACGCCTTCTGCACGCGACTGCTGCATCATTTTCCGTTCGAAGCCAATGTCGCTGCCCGCTTCACCGTGCTCGACGAGGCGGCGCAGGCGCAGCTGCTCAACGAGATCAGCCTCGGCGTATTGCTCGACGCAGCCTTGGCGCCAGACGGCGCGCTCGGCCGCGCGCTTGCAACCGCGATCGCGGCCACCTCCGACCAGACTTTCAAGGACGTTGTCGGCGAGGCGATCCGTAAGCGCGATGCCGTGCGCGCCTGGATCGATCACGGCGGCAGCATCGAGGCAGCCATCGCTGCACTTTGCGGCACGCTCGGCGTGGGCGCCGACGACACGATCGAGCGCGTCGAGAGCGAGATGACGGATGGCCTCCTCTTTCCAGCATCGCAATGGCGGGCGGCCGCCGCGGTTCTTGCGCAGGGAGGCAAGACCGATCAGGAGCAGGCGCAACGGCTGCTTGCCGCGTCCGCAGCGAGCGGCTCGGAGCGCGCCGCCATCTATCGTCAGGTGTTTCTCACCGGCAAGCTCGAGCCGCGCCAGCAACTCCTCACCCGATCGATCGAGATCGGCAACCCGCACCTTGCCGAACGTCTCTGCGACGAGCGTAAGCGCATGCTTGCACTGGTGGAGCGCCGGAACGCGATCGCCTGCCGCGACCGCACGAGGGCGCTCATCACCATCGCCGATGCCGTGCTTTCCCGTTACCAGACGGCGAAGGACCGACGCGGGCAGCTCGATTATGACGATCTGATCGAAAAGGCGCTCACGCTGCTCGGGGAAGAGCGCGCTGCGTGGGTGCACTACAAACTCGATCAAGGTATCGACCATGTGCTGATCGACGAAGCCCAGGACACGAGCCCGAAGCAATGGGAAATCATCCGGCTTCTCACCAGCGAATTTTTCGCCGGTACCGGGGCACGTTCCGTCAAGCGCACGGTTTTCGCGGTCGGCGACGAGAAGCAATCGATTTTCTCCTTTCAAGGGGCAGCTCCGCGTGAATTCGAGATCATGCATCGGAAATTTGACGCGCTGGCGAGGCCGATCGAACACGAGTTTCGCCACGTGCGCTTCCGTCATTCGTTCCGCTCGGGGGCAAATGTGCTCGGCGCGGTCGATGAAGTCTTTGGACGACCGGAAGGCTTTGCGGGCCTCTCTGCCGACGCGGTCAAGACCATTCACGAAGCGCTGCCCGATGCCGCACCGGGGCTGGTGGAGATTTGGGACACGATCAAACCGGCGAGCAAACGCGAGATCGAAGCCTGGGATGCGCCATTCGACGAGCTGACCGAAACAAGCCCACAGGTGCGGCTCGCAGCCAAGATCGCGAGGAATGTCAAGCACTGGATCAAGCAGGGCGCGCGCGCAGGCGACGTACTCGTGCTGGTGCGCCAGCGCGGGCCCTTGTTCGAGGCGATCATCCGCGCGCTGAAGGACTTGCAGGTCCCGGTCGCCGGCGCCGACCGGCTGGTGCTGACGGAGCACATCGCGGTGATGGATCTGATGGTGCTCGCGGACGCGCTCTTGTTGCCCGATGATGACCTTGCGCTCGCGACCGCGCTCAAGAGTCCCCTGTTCGGCTTCGACGATGAGGATCTTTTCGAGATCGCCTGGAATCGCAAAAGCTCGTTGCGCACGGCTTTACGGGCGAAGGTGCACGAAAACCCGCGATTTGCGGAGGCGGTCGCCAAGCTCGAGCGTTTTACCCAATGGGCGCAGCAACTGCCGTTCACGTTCTACGCGCGCGTACTTGGGGCCGCAGGCGGCCGCAAGCGCTTTCTCGCCCGCCTGGGTCACGAGGCCGACGACGCGCTCGACGAATTTCTCAATCTCGCGCTCGACTATGAGCGGCGCGAGACGCCGTCGCTCCAGGGTTTTCTTGCCTGGCTGCGCGCGGCCCAAACCGACGTGAAGCGCGACATGGAGATCACGCGCGACGAGGTGCGGGTGATGACCGTGCACGGCGCCAAGGGTCTGGAAGCGCCAATCGTCGTTCTCGCCGACACCACGACGCCGCCGGCCGGGCCGCCGCAGCGCCAGCCGCGTCTCCTGTCGCTCCCGACCTCCACACCTCATTCGCCGAACTGCCTCGTCTGGGTCGCCGCGAAAGCGACTGACACCGCGCCGGTGAGCGCGGCGCGCGAGCGCGCGCGGCACGAGGCCGAGGACGAATATCGGCGTCTGCTGTACGTCGCAATGACGCGCGCGATCGATCGGCTCATCATTTGCGGCGCCGAGGGCGAGCGGGGGCGGCCCGAGGGTTGCTGGTGGAACCTGGTGTTCGCGGCGCTCAAGCCGCCGGTCTCGATCGAAGAGCCGGCCGACGACGGCGAAGGCATGGTGTGGCGCTATCGCAAGGCGCCGGTTGCTGCGGACAAACCCTTCATTACTTCCCCTGTGGCGATACCGGCCGATGGGCGGCCGTCCTGGCTCGAGCACGAGGCGAGGCCGGAGCCGCCGCCTATTCGTGTCCTCTCGCCGGCGGCCGCTTATGACGAGACGGCGCGGGGCCGCGGTTGGGCTTCCGGCAGCGGCGTCGAGCGCGACAAGGCATTGGCCAGGGGAATGCTGGTGCACCGCTTGCTGCAGTCGCTGCCCGACATTCTGCAGGCGACCCGCGCCGAAGCCGCTCGGCGCTACCTTGCCCGATCGCCCGCTGGCTTTTCTCCCGAGGAGCGCGAGCGCATGGTCGACGAAGTCCGGCGGCTGCTCGATGATCCGCGCTTCGCGCCGCTGTTTTTGCCGGGGAGTCGCGCCGAGGTCCCAATCGTTGGACGCCTGAAGGGCGGCACGCTTGCCGTGTCCGGTCAGATCGATCGGCTCGCCGTGACCGGCGATTCCGTCTTGATTGCCGACTACAAGACCAATCGACCCGCGCCCTGTCGCCTCGCCGACGTACCGCCGGCCTACATCGCCCAGCTTGCGCTTTATCGCGCCGTGCTCGGGCAGCTTTACCCGGACAAGCGCATTCGCGCCGCACTGGTGTGGACCGATGTACCTGATCTCATGGAGATTCCGGATGCGAACCTGGATGCGGCGCTTGTGGCCATCACGTCGGCTTGAAGCCGCCTTGACGCTCGCCGAACGCATTCCTAGGTTCGGTCCTCCATCCGCGAGGCCATCGCTGAGCAAAACGAGGTATGTCCCATGGCTGTTGGCAAGGTTTCGGACGCCACTTTCGAATCCGAGGTGTTGAAGGCGACCGAACCGGTCGTGGTGGATTTCTGGGCCGAGTGGTGCGGCCCCTGTCGCATGATCGCACCGGCGCTCGAGGAGATCGCCGGCACACTCAACGGCAAGGTGAAGATCGTCAAGCTGAACGTCGACGAGAATCCGCATACGGCGGCCAAGTACGGCATCCAATCGATCCCGACGCTGATGATCTTCAAGGGCGGCCAGATGGCCTCGCGCCAGATCGGTGCCGTACCAAAGCAGAAGTTGGAACAGTGGATCACCACGGCAGTGTGACGCCGCCGGATTCTGCGCCTTCATACATCATGCCCGGCCCACATGTGCCGGGCATGCGCATCTTAGGGACGTCCATCATCGGATGACGTCCGCTACGCCGGCGGCGTGCCGTTGGCGCTGAGCACCGCGCCGGCGAGGTAAAGCGAACCGGCAATCAGAATGCGCGGCGGAGGCTCAAGGCCGAAGCGGCCGATCGCGGCGAGGGCCGGCTCGACCCCGTCGGCGCTCTGCGCCGGAATGCCGACCGCGCGCGCGGCGTCGGCGATCGCGGCGGCAGGGAAGCTTTTCTCCTGACGAGGAACCGGCACCGCCACGACGCGGCGGGCAAGGCCCGAGAAATTTTTCAAATAGCTCTCGCGATCCTTGGTCGAGAGCATGCCGACCACGAGCACGAGCGGGCGCGAAACCCGCTCCTCGAGATCGGCGAGCACATTGGCGACGGCGCGCCCGCCGTCCGCATTGTGGCTTCCGTCGAGCCAGAGCTCGCTTCCCGGCGGGCAAAGCGCCGCCAGCCGGCCTTGCGGGAGACGCTGCATGCGCGCCGGCCAATCGACCTTGGCAATTCCGACCTCGAACGCACCGGGCGGAATCGTCAGCTCCACGGTCGCACGCAACGCGGCGATCGCGACGCCGGCATTCTCGAATTGATGGCGGCCATAGAGCTTCGGTGCCGGAAGATCGAGCAAGTCGGCGTCGTCCTGGTAGACGAGCCGCCCGCGCTCCTCGGTCGCAGTCCAGTCCTCACCAGCGACCTTGATCGGAGCTTTGACGCGCGCAGCCTCTCGCTCGATTGCCGCCAACGCCTCACGCGGCTGCGCTGCCACGATCGCCGGCACGCGTGGTTTGAAGATGCCGGCCTTCTCCACCGCGATCTTGCCCAGCGTCTCTCCGAGGTGTTCGGCATGATCGAACGACACGGGCGTAATAACGGTGACGAGCGGGAGCTCGACGACGTTGGTCGCGTCGAGCCGTCCGCCCATTCCCACTTCGAGCAGCAGCACGTCGGCAGGATTGCGCGCGAAAAGCAGGAGCGCCGCCGCCGTCGTGATCTCGAACACGGTGATGGACGCACCCGCATTGACGCGCTCGCATTCGCCGAGCGCGTCGGCGAGCGCTTCATCCGAAACGAGGCGTCCCTCGCCCTTCGCGCCGAGCCGAAAGCGCTCGTTGAAGCGCACGAGATGCGGAGAGGTATAGACGTGTACGCGCAGCCCAGCCGCCTCCAGGATCGCGCGCATGAAGGCAATGGTCGAGCCCTTGCCGTTCGTGCCCGCGACATGGATCGTCGGCGGCAGCTGTCGCTCCGGATGACCGAGTGCCGCGAGAATGCGCCACATGCGATCGAGCGAAAGATCGATGCGCTTCGGATGCAATGCCGTGAGCCGCGCGACGATGGACTCGATGGAGGTCATTGCTTCGTCATCGCAGGCGAGATGTCGGATAGCGCGTCGCCCTCGCAGGCCGCGCGAGAGCCGAAGGGTGTGAACCCTTACCCCGCGCTCGGAAGGGGCAATTTGTCGGCCGGCGGTTTCGGTCGCGCCTTGGTCAACAGCCGACACAGATTTGCTAGCGTCGGCCGCAGATGATGGCGGTGGACGACCATGTCCACCATGCCATGTTCCTTGAGATATTCGGCCCGTTGAAAGCCGTCGGGCAGCTTCTCGCGGATGGTTTGCTCGATCACGCGCGGCCCGGCAAAACCGATGAGCGCGCCCGGTTCCGCAATTTGGACGTCGCCGAGCATCGCATAGGATGCCGTGACGCCGCCGGTGGTCGGGTTGGTGAGCACGACGATGTAGGGCCGCCTCGCCTCGCGCAGCATCTGCACGGCAAGCGTAGTGCGAGGCAGCTGCATCAACGAGAAAATTCCCTCCTGCATGCGCGCGCCGCCGGAAGCGGCGAACATGATGAACGGCGTGCCCTTGTCGACCGCGGTCTCCAGTCCCTTGATCACCGCTTCACCCGCCGCCATGCCGAGCGAGCCGCCCATGAAATCGAAATCCTGCACCCCGATCACCACCGGCAATCCCTCGAGCTTGCCGAAACCGAGCTTGATGGCATCGTTGGTGCCGGTCTTGGCCCGCGCATCCTTGAGGCGATCGGCGTAACGCAGCTCGTCGCGGAATTTGAGCGGATCGAGCGGTACCGCCGGGATCGCGATATCGAACCAGGTCTCGTTGTCGAACATCGACTTGAGCCGCATCATCGCCCCCATGCGCATGTGGTAGTTGGAGCCGGGGATGACGAATTGGTTCGCCTCGACGTCCTTGTAGAACACGAGCTGGCCGGTCTCCGGGCATTTGATCCAGAGATTTTCCGGCGTGTCGCGGCGCGCGAAATAATTGCGAATTTTCGGCCGGACGACGTTGGAGATCCAGTTCATGACGCGGTCCTCTCGTCCGCATATATGGATCGCCTGCACGGCCCTGGCAACCCAAGACGAAATCCAGGAGCTTCCGGGCTGGCGCGCGCTCAGCGGCGGCTACGCACCTTCGGTTTGATCGCGAAACCGAATGCGCCGTCGTCGTCGAAAAGAGTCGGTGCATCGCTCGTGCGGGCACGTTCGAGCGTGAGCAGGCGAAGCTTCGTGGCAACTCCGCCGTTGGCGGAGAAGCCTCCTGCCCTGCCGCCGGTGGCAAGTACGCGATGGCACGGGACAAGGATCGGGAACGGGTTCCGTCCGAGCGCTTGCCCGACCTCGCGCGCCAAGCCGCGCTCACCCACTCGCGCGGCGAGCTCGCCATAGGAGAGTGTGGCACCTGCCGCAATGCCGCGCGCCGCGTCGTAGATCCCGCGATCGAACTCCGGAATGCCGTCCATATCGAGCACAACAGCGGAAAGATCGCTCGGCTCCCCGCGCAAGAGCGAAGTGATGGCGTCGATCGCGCGGCACACATCCGCCGGCGGCGGCGCTTCCCGCGCGTGCGGGTATCGCCGCATGAGACGCGCGCGGGTTTTCGCCTCGCTCGCCTCCGGCAGCTGCACCCCCGCAATGCCGCGTGCGCTCCATGCGATGCCGCATCGGCCGATATTCGTATCGAACAGCGCAAAGCCCTGGGCCGTCATGATGTCACTAGTCTAGCGTCAGCGGTCGCTGCGAGCATCTCGTTTCTTGCGCGCTATTCCGCCGCCAGTCGCCGCGCACCGCGCACGCCGCGTGCAAGTTCGGCGACCAAATTGATCACGACGGTCACCGTTTTCGCCGTCGCCTTGTCGTCCCGGTCGAGACTTCCTTTGAGTGCGTTCACGAGCGCCGAGCCGACGACCACGCCGTCGGCCCCCGACGCGATCACCGCCGCTTGCTCGGCGGTGCGCACGCCGAAGCCGACCGCCACCGGCAAGCTCGTGTGGCGCTTGATGCGCGCGACGGCGGCGGCAGCTTTTCCCGGATCGGGCGTGGCCGTGCCGGTAATGCCGGTGATGGATACGTAGTAGACGAAGCCCGATGTGTTCGCGAGTACGGCCGGGAGGCGTTTGTCGTCGGTCGTGGGCGTCGCCAGTCGGATGAAGTTCAGGCCGGCCTTGAGCGCTGGCAGGCACAGCTCGGCGTCTTCCTCGGGCGGCAGGTCGACGACGATGAGCCCGTCGACGCCGGCGGACTTGGCATCGCGGAGAAAGCGGTCGACACCGTAAATGTAGATCGGATTGTAGTAGCCCATGAGCACGAGCGGCGTCGCATCGTCGCCCTGCCGAAAGGCACGCACCATGTCGAGCGTCTTCTTCAGGGTCTGACCGGCCTTCAGCGCACGCTGGGACGACATCTGGATCGCCGGTCCATCGGCCATCGGATCGGTGAACGGCATGCCGAGCTCGACCACATCGGCGCCGGCCGCCGGAATGGCGCGCAGAATGGCGAGCGAGGTCTCGGGATCGGGGTCGCCGGCGGTGAGGAACG
>WNGB01012196.1_pt1 | contig 11704 bp, 11 predicted proteins | sample 5400681 | NCBI WGS metagenome assembly WNGB01 (sample SAMN13153367, study PRJNA577476) | soil metagenome | isolation source: 115 cm soil or saprolite under grassland replicate 2 | place: USA:California | collected 2016-06-15 | reverse complement strand
CAGTCTACGGACGGCATCCCCTGATCACTTCCGGAGGCACCCGTTCACGACCCCCTCCACCTTCTTCCGCTTGGGCGTCTCGGGATCGTCCGTGTAGTGCACGACCACGGTGCTCTTCTGCACCGTCGACGGCCCGGCGAGGGACGAGGCGATGCTCTCCTTCGCCTTCGTGGCGTCGGAGCGGTGCGGGAAGAAGTCGACGATCGCCGCGAAGAACAACGCCGGCGGCTCCTCGAGGTCGACCTCGGCGAACGTGAGCCCCTGTTCATGCAGGAAGTCGGCCCGCTCGTTGGGCGGCTTGGGGCGCACCACCTTGTAGTCGGATTTCTTGGCGCAGGCAGCGAACCGAGCCGCCCGCCTCTTGACGTCCGAGGCGTCAGGCTTCGACGCGCCGCCGAACGCGGCACACATCGTCGCCAGCGCGACCATCACGACCAGTCCCGTTCGTCCCGTCATCTCCACCTCCCGTCGACGCGGCTCGAAACAGCTTGCCCCGAGGAGGCCGCTTGGCATACAGAGAGCCGTGCGCGTCGAGCCCGAGCTTCGCACGCCCCGGTTGATTCTTCGCCGATGGCGGGACACGGACCGGGACCCGTTCGCGGCGCTCAACGCCGATCGCGCCGTCATGGAGCACTTCCCGGCGCCGCTCCGCCGCGAGGAGAGCGACGACCTCGTGGACCGCATCGAGAGCGGGTTCGACGCGCGTGGGTGGGGATTGTGGGCGGTGGAGGTCCCCGGCACGGCGCCGTTCATCGGATTCGTCGGCCTCAACCCGGCCACCTTCGACGCGCCGTTCACGCCCGCAGTCGAGGTTGGCTGGCGCCTGGCCCGCGAGCACTGGGGTCACGGCTACGCCACCGAAGGCGCCCGGGCGGCGCTCGCGTTCGGCTTCGAAGACCTCGCGCTCGACGAGATCGTCTCGTTCACCTCGCACGGGAACACGCGCTCGCGCCAGGTGATGGAGCGGCTCGGCATGCACAACGATCCCGCCGACGACTTCGACAACCCCAACGTCCCCGCCGGCGACCCGCTCCGTGCCCACGTCCTGTACCGGCTCGACCGCGAGCGCTGGCAGCGCGACTCGCCCCGGACGACCGGGTAGCTGCGTTCCGTGCACGTCTCGGCGCCGGAGCTTGCGCTGCTCTGCCTCGTCGCGCTGGCCGCTGGCGCGGTGCAGGGTTCGATCGGGTTCGGTCAGAACCTCGTCCTCGTCCCCGTGGTCGCGCTCGTCGCTCCCGAGGCCGTCCCGGGTGCGCTGGTCGCGCTGGGCATCCCGCTCACCGTGATCATGGCGGTGCGGGAATGGCACGGCGTCGACTGGTCGGGCCTGGGGTGGATCGTCACCGGCCGCGTCCCGGGAACGGCGGCCGGCGTGGTGATCGTCGCGTTGGTCTCGGGTGACCTGCTCGCCACGCTCGCGGGCTCGGCCGTGCTCGCGGGCGTCGTCCTCAGCCTCCTGCCGGGCCACGTGCCCGTCAACCGCGAGACGGCGAGCAGCGCCGGCGCCACCGCCGGTGTCCTCGGAACCACCGCCGCCATCGACGGGCCGCCGCTGGCGCTTCTCTACCAGCGCCATCCCGGCCCGACGATCCGCGCCACGCTCGCGTGCGCGTTCCTCGTCGGCGCCGTCATGTCGTTCATCGCGCTCGGCGCGACCGGGCAGGTGCACGGCTGGCAGCTGCTGCTCGCGTTGGCCCTCGCGCCGGCGCTCCTGCTCGGCCTCGCCGCGAGCACGCTCGTGACGCGCCTCGTCGGCGAGCGCAGCATCCGGCCCGCGGTCCTGACCCTGGTCACGATTGCGGGCGCGGCGGCGGTCGTGCGGGGCCTCGTCTAGTCACAGAGGTGGTGTGGGGGGCGGTACGCGACCGCCCCCCACACGCGTGCCTCCGGCGTCTTCGTCCTCAGCTGTCGATCTCGAGCTTGGCGTCGCCGTCGGCGCGCTGGCCGTTGGATCCGCCGGAACCCTTGCCGTCGCTCTTGTCACTGCTCTTGGCGTCGGTCTTGGCGTCGCTCTCGCTCTCGGTGTCGCCGTCGGCCGAGACCTCCTCGATACCGACGGCCTGCTTGATCTTCTCGCTGACCTCGAACATCAGGTCGAGGTTCTCGGCGAAGAACTGCTTGGCGTTCTCACGCCCCTGCCCGAGCTGCTCGCCCTCGTACGTGAACCATGCACCGGACTTCTTGACGATGCCGAGGTCGACGCCGACGTCGAGCAATGAGCCTTCCCGGCTGATGCCCTTGCCGTACATGATGTCGAACTCGGCCATCTTGAACGGCGGCGCGACCTTGTTCTTCGCCACCTTGACCCGCGCCCGGTTGCCGATGATCTCGGTGCCGTCCTTGATCGACTCCACCCGCCGGATGTCGAGCCGCACCGACGAGTAGAACTTCAGCGCCCGGCCCCCCGGTGTGGTCTCGGGCGAGCCGAACATCACGCCGATCTTCTCCCGCAGCTGGTTGATGAAGATGCAGATCGTGCGCGAGCGGTTGAGGTTGGCCGTGAGCTTGCGCAGCGCCTGGCTCATGAGCCGGGCCTGGAGGCCGACGTGCGCGTCGCCCATCTCACCCTCGATCTCGGCCCGGGGCACCAACGCCGCCACCGAGTCGATCACGACGACGTCGAGCGCGCTGGAGCGGATGAGCATGTCGGCGATCTCGAGCGCCTGCTCGCCGGTGTCGGGCTGGCTGATCAGGAGCTCGTCCACGTTGACGCCGATGGCGGCGGCGTACACCGGGTCCATGGCGTGCTCGGCGTCGACGTAGGCGCACATCCCGCCGTTGCGCTGCGCCTCGGCCACCACGTGCATGGCCAGCGTCGACTTCCCCGATGCCTCGGGACCGAAGACCTCCACCACCCGACCCCGGGGCAGGCCTCCGATGCCGAGCGCGATGTCGAGGGCGAGGGCGCCGGTGGGGATGGCGGCCACGCCGACGTTGCCGCGCTCTCCCAGCTTCATGATGGCGCCCTTGCCGAACTGCTTCTCGATCTGGCCGACGGCCATCTCGAGCGCCTTGTCGCGTTCCACGATGGAACCCTCCTCGTCGTCTGTGCGATGTCGTGCGTTTCGGGGGAAGCGCCGTCAGGAGCAACCTACGGCGGGGGTATGACAAGTACGCCTGACGCCTCGGGCCGGCACCCGAATGACACGCGTGTAACCTAGCCCGAACACCCGTTCGATGCAAGGATCCCGCCGCGCCGCAGGTCAGCCGAGCGGGAAGTGGGCCCGAGGCGTGTACTCGGCGCCACTGCGCCGCACCTGACTCTGGAACAGCACCAGCTCGGCCGCCGGGAACGCACGCCCCACCGGCCCGGGACCGAGGTCGGCGACGACCGCGCGGAGGTCCACCGGCGACTTCAGCCGGGCGAGCGTGAGATGCGCGTGGAACGGCCGCGCCTCGGGCGGGTACCCGACCGGCTCGAGCAGCGCGCCGACCGCCGCCGCGAGCTGCGCGAGCAGCGCCTGGCCCTCACTCACGCCGAGCCAGAGCACGCGCCCGCGCCGCTCGGTCGGGAACGCGCCGGCCGGCCCGAGTTGCACGGGAGCGGCGCGCACTGCGAGCGCGCCGAGCGCGTCCCGTACCCGGTCGAGGTCGACGCGGTTGCCCAGGAACTGGAGCGTGAGGTGCCACTGGGGGCGGGTCGTCCGCCGAGCGGTGCCGGGGAGGTCGATGCCCGCCGCCGCCTCGCCGACTGCGTCGAGCACGTCGTCGGGTGGGACCACGGCGACGAAGGCGCGGACGAGCTCGGGCTCGCTCACCCCATCGACACGAGCTTCATCCGCAGCAGGTTCAGCAACGAGATCGTCGCGAACTGCCGCACCATCTCGCGCTGACCGGGCAGCCGCGTCCCCACCGCCTCCGCCGGCCCCTCGCCTACCGCGAGACCGAAGAACACCGTCCCGGCCGGCTGACCGTCCTGCTCGTCGGGCCCGGCCACGCCCGTGACGCCCAGGCCGACGTCGGCGCCGAGCACCCGCCGGGCCGCGGCAGCGAGCTCGCGCGCGCACTCCGCGCTGACGGCGTGCTCGGCCTCGACGCCGAGCAGCGAGCGCTTCACGTCGGTCGTGTAGGAGACGACCGCGCCCTTCAGCACGTCGCTCGTGCCGGGCACCGCGACGAGCCGGGACGACACCAGGCCGCCGGTGACCGACTCGGCCACGCCCAACGTCAGCCCGCGCTTGCGCAGGAGATCCAGGACCACGGTCTCCATCGTCTCGTCGTCGACACCGAACACGAGATCGCCCAGGACGGCACGAAGCGCGTGCTCCTCCGGCTCGATCAGCGCGCGCGCCTCTTCGAGGGTCGGCGCCTTGGCGGTGATCCGCACGACGAGCCCTTCGATGCCGCGCGCGAGGAATGCGATCGTCGGGTTCGTCTGTGCGTCGACCCGGTCGGCGATCATCTCCGCCAACCCCGACTCCGATGTGCCCCACGTCTTGAGCGACCGCGACACGATCACCGACTGCTGGCCGGCGCGTCGCAACACGTCCGGGAGCACGTGCTCGCTCATCATGAGCTGCATCTCGTACGGGACGCCCGGTACGGCGTACACGATCTTGTCGCCGACCGGCGCCTTGATCCCCGGAGCCGTCCCGACCGAGTTCGGAATCGGCTCGGCACCCACCGGGATGTCGCACTGGCGAAGATTGTTGTCGGGCATCTCGCGGCCGCGAGACGTGAACAACGCCGACACCCATTCGATGAGGTCGTCGCGACGCTCGAGCTCGACGCCCATCACCTCCGCGATGGCTTCGCGGGTCATGTCGTCAGGCGTCGGGCCGAGCCCGCCGCACACGATGACGGCGTCGCTGCGGTCGAGGAGCTCGCGCAGCGCCTGCACCATGCGGCCGAGGTTGTCGCCGACCTGCCGGTGCTCGTAGCTGTCGATACCCGCCTCGGCGAGCCGCTCGCCGATCCAGGTGCTGTTGGTGTCGACGATCTGGCCGAGCAGGAGCTCGGTCCCGATCGCCAGCACCTCGCATCTCACGCGCGGGTCTCCTGCCAGCCCCGGCGGACGATGTCGAGGCCCGACAGCAGGGTGAGCGCCACCGCCACCCACAGGACGGACTGCTGGAGCCAGGCCATGTCGTCGAGCGGTGGGAAGAGGAACGCGCCGACTGCCGCGAACTGCAGCACTGTCTTCCACTTGCCGAGCTGACGGGCCGGCAGCGAGATCCCGCGCCGGCCGGCGAGCGATCGGTAGACCTGGATCCCGGCTTCCCGCCCGATGACGAGCAGGATCGGGATCCACGTGATGTCGCCGCGCACGCCGAGCGCGAGGAACCCGCCGATCACGAGGATCTTGTCGGCGAGCGGGTCGAGGAACGCACCGGAGCGTGTCGTGCCGTCGCGCCGCGCCACCCACCCGTCGACGCCGTCCGTACACGCGAGCACCAGCCACAGGACCACCGCCGGCCACGAGGAGCCCCGCTGTGCGATCAGCACGAGCGTGGGCGCCGCGAGCAGGACGCGCGCGACGGTGATGGCGTTGGCGGGCGTCGCGACCGCGCCCTCGCCGAAACGACGCAGCGGCGCCGTCGCACGCGCCGCCGTGCTCATCGGCGCTTCGCGAGCGGCACTCATGCCGGCTCCGCGATGAGGTCGGGCCCGCACGCCGAGGTCACCCGGGCACGTACACGGGCACCGGGCCGGGCGTACGAACCGGGGATGCGCACGACGCCGTCGATCTCGGGGGCTTCGCGGTAGGTGCGCCCGACGGGCTCGCCGTTCTCCTCCTCGGACCCGTCGACGAGCACGTCGATCTCCGCGCCGATGACCGCGTCGCGCGCAGCTTGCGTGATCGGGTCCTGCGTCTCGCTGCACTCACGGAGGCGCTCGTGCATCAGGTCGTCGGGGACGACGCCGTCCATCTCGGCGGCCGGCGTGCCGTCCTCGCGCGAGAACGGGAAGAACCCGGCCCAGTCGAGCTCGACCGCGTCGAGGAACGACAGCAGCTCGTCGTGGTCGTGCTCGGTCTCCCCGGGGAAGCCGACGATGAACGACGAGCGGAACACCGCGCCGGGCTCGCGAGCGCGGATGCCGTCGACGAGGGCGCGGAACCGGTCGCCGTTCCCCCACCGCTTCATGCGCCGCAACAGCCCGGCCGACGCGTGCTGCAAGGACAGGTCGAAGTACGGGGCGACGGTGGGCAGGTCGAGCATCGTCGACACCAGCGGCTCGCGCACTTCGCTCGGATACAGATAGAGGAGCCGGATGCGCCCGAGGCCGTGTTCGGCGAGCGCGTCGAGGCGCGCCAGGAGCGGCGCCAGAGAGCCGGGCTCGCCGGCGTCGCGTCCGTACCACGCGAGGTCCTGGGCCACGAGCACCAGCTCGACCGCGCCGGCGTCGACGAGGGCGCGGGCTTCGGCTTCGATGGAATCGGGTGTGCGTGAGCGCTGCTTCCCGCGGAACGACGGGATCGCGCAGAACGCGCAGGCGCGATCGCAGCCTTCCGCCACCTTGACGTACGCCCACGGGGCGGACGGCGCCGCCCGGGGCAGCTCGAGCAGGTCGCGCACGCCAGTCGGCTTGCGCCGCAGCACGACCTCCGCCAGCGCCCCCTCGCCGCCGAAGCCGACGACGGCGTCGGCCTCCGGCAGCGCCGTGGCGAGCTCGTCCCCGTACCGCTCGGCCAGGCAGCCCGTCACGACGAGCTTGGCGCCCGGCTTGCGGGCCTCGGCGAGAGCGAGCGCCACGTCGATGGACTCCTGCCGCGCCGCCTCCACGAACGCGCACGTGTTGACCACGACGAGCTCCGCCTCCTCGGGCGACGCCGCCGGCTCGAGCCCGTCGGCGAGCAGGGAGGCCGTCACCTTGTCGGAGTCGACGGCGTTCTTGGGGCACCCGAGGGTCTCGACGTAGAAGCGCGCCGGGATCTCGGACTCGGGGACCTGGGACACGCACAAAGCCTACTTGCGGCGTCCCTACACTGACCCGGGCGTGAGCGCAGACGCCGGGTCCGCCAGCAACGTCGTCGAGGTCGGCGGATGGACCGAGCCCGCCTTCGAGCCCGTGGTCGACGCGTTCGCCGAGAACTTCCGGCAGCGGCGCGACGTCGGGGCCGCGTGTGCCGTCTACGTCGGCGGGCGAGCCGTCGTCGACATCTGGGGCGGCGTGGCCGACGCCTCCGAGGCGCGGCCGTGGTCGCCCGACACGCTGGCGCTCGTGTTCTCGACGACCAAGGGCGCGACCGCGATCTGCGCGCACACGCTCGTGCAGCGCGGCTTGCTCGATGTCGACGCGCCGGTGTCGCGCTCTTGGCCCGAGTTCGCCGCCGGCGGCAAGGATCGGATTACCGTCCGGCAGGTGCTCGGTCACCGCGCCGGCCTCGCGCACGTCGAGGGCCAGCTCACGCTGGAGGAGGTGCTCGGGTGGGACCCGGTCGTCGACGCGATCGCCGCGCAGGAGCCGAACTGGGAGCCGGGCACTGCGCACGGCTACCACATGCGGTCGTTCGGTTGGATCGTCGGCGAGATCATCCGCCGCATCGACGGCCGCTCGCCGGGGGAGTTCTTCGCCGAGGAGATCGCCACGCCGCTCGGCCTCGACTTCTGGATCGGCCTCCCCGAGTCGGAGGATCCACGCGTCGCGCGCATGGTCCCGCCCGAGCCGCCGGCCGATCCCGAAGCACGCGCGCTGGTCGAGCAGCTGACGGGCCCCGAGACCTTCCTCGGGAAGGTCATGGCCGGGCCGTCGGGGCTGTTCGCCTACGACGACATGTGGAACACACGCCCGTTGCACGCGGCCGAGCTGCCGTCGTCGAACGGCATCGGAGACGCGCGCTCCGTGGCGCGCATGTACGCGGCCACCGTCGGCGACGTCGACGGCGTGCGCATTCTCGAGCCGGGCACGGTCGCGGCGGCGTGCGAGGTGCAGTCCGACGGGCCCGACAAGGTGATCATGTACCCGATGCGCTTCGGTCTCGGCTTCATCCTGCCGCCGGGCCTCGGGTCGACCGGCCCGCTGGCGTTCGGCCACCCGGGCGCCGGCGGCTCCCTCGGCTTCGCCGACCCCGACCGCGAGCTCGGCTTCGGCTACGTGATGAACCGCATGGAGCTGGGGCCGAATGCGCCCGAGCGGGCGTCGGCGCTCGTCGACGCCGTGTACGACTGCCTCGTGTGAAACGCGTCACCTTCGCGTCGTCACCGGAGTCGTAGTTGTTGGAGGGCGAAGATCCCTCCCCGTCACCTTGGAGGTGGCACATGTACGACTTCGCGATCGTTGCCCTGCTCGCGCTGGGCTGCGTGAAGGTTGTCGATTTCCTCGCCGACAGCGTTCCCCCGCTGCGGGCCTGGAAGTCGCTGGTCACGTTCGTGGCTGCGATCGGTGTAGTGGTCGCCCTCGACTACTCGCTGTTCCGCGGCTTCGGCATCACTGTGCGCAACGAGACACTCGGTGTCTGGATCACGGGCTTCATGGTCGCGGGGGCGACCGTGGGCTGGAGGGCCGTCTTCGGCTACCTGACCCACGACCGCGCGACCCGGGACGAGACCCTGGGCGAGCACCGACCGTTGCGCCGAGCCGCCTGACGATCTCCTGACCAAATCTCCGCGGCACGACCGCCAACGACGCCGGTCGTCCACGAGTAGCGGACGGGGCGTCCTCCGGGGCGCCCCGCTTCGCGCCGGTGCGTATCTGAGCGACGCCAGGCGTCGTTGAGATACGCATCGGATCACCGGCTGACCGCGATCTCCCCCACCTCGAGCGTGGGCGGCGCGTCGAAGCGACCCGTGATGTCGCCCGACGTCGCGACGACGCGTGTGACCAGCTGCTCGAGCGTGGTGGCTCCCCCGATGCGCACTCGCACCCAGAGCACGTCACCACCGGCGATGATCGTGGCCGCCGCCGGGACCTCCGCTTGCGTGCCGTTCGCAATCGCGACCCGTTGACGGACGCCGCCCTGGTCGCCGATGCCGAGCAACGCGCCGCTATCGGAGTCGTAGCTCCAGAGCAACCCGCCCGCGCTGGCCGCGCTGTGCAGGTCGATCGCCGACTCGCTCTGCACGGTGAAGCTGTGGCGCACGGCCAGGGTGCCGGGGTCGAGGCCGACCACCGCCTGTCGGCCGACGATCCAAAGCGTTCCGTCCCCGAGCGTCACAGCCTGAGGATCGAGCCGGACGCCGCTCACCTGATCGGGCAGCGCCGCGCGAGCGGTGACAGTGCCGTCGGGTGCGACGCGCACGACCGCCGGGAGTGGCGGGTTCCCGGTCACGCCGAGGTCGTAGACCGCCCACGCCGCCTCGCCGTCGGCGACCACGCGCGTGGCGCCGGCGGCCGGCGGTCCACCCGCCGCCGCCTCGGAGACGACGTCGGTGGGCAACGTGACGTCGGACGTTCCGCCCGACGCGAGCTCGTAGCGCGTCAGCCGGCCGGAACCGGTCACGAGCCACAACGAACCGCGCTGCACGGCGAGGACGGGTGCGACGTCCGCTCCCTCGCCGCCCTCGACGGGGACGCTCGTCCGCCCGACGAGCTCGTTGCGGGTCGCGTCGACGACGCCGACGCGGCCGGTCACGGGGTCGTAGAGATACACGACGCCCTCGCCGCCGAGCACGGAGCCGAAGCCCTGGAAGCCCGCGTCGCGGGGATCCGACAGCGTCGAGGGATCGAGGCGCACGGTGGTCGCCCCGAACAGCCAGAGGGCGGCGGGACTCTGCGGCCCCGGCCGCGCGGGCCGGACGCGGATCGCCTTCGGTCCGCCGCCGCCGTCCGAGCGCACCTGCCGAACCACGAGGCCGATGCCGGTGCCGACCGCGGCGCACGCGACGAGGATCCACACGGTGGCCAGCACGCTGCGCGGCCGTCGACCACGATCGTTCATTGTGAATGAGCTTCTCACCGACCCGGGAGTCGGCTCAGACGCGCTGCTCGAGCTCCTCGAACTCCTCGACCGTCATGAGCACCGCCCGGGCCTTCGAGCCCTCGGACGGACCCACGATGCCCTTGCGCTCGAGCAGGTCCATGAGCCGGCCGGCACGCGAGAACCCGACCCGCAGCTTGCGCTGCAGCATGCTCGTCGAGCCGAGTCCGCTGCGGACCACGAGCTCCATCGCCTCGGCGAGCAGGTCGTCGTCCTCGTCGACCTCGCCGCCGGCACGGCCGCCGGCCGCGTCCTCACCCGCGATGCCCTCGACGTACGCAGGCTCGGAGACCTGGCGCCGCCAGTGCGCGACGAGGCGCCGGATGCACTCCTCGTCGACCCACGCTCCCTGAATCCGCTGCGGGCGGCTCGACGACGCGCTGACGATCAGCATGTCGCCCTGGCCGATCAGCTTGTCGGCGCCGGCCTGGTCGAGGATCACTCGCGAGTCGGCGATGCTCGTCACGGAGAACGCGAGGCGGCTCGGGATGTTGGCTTTGATCACGCCGGTGATCACGTCGACCGACGGTCGTTGCGTCGCGATGACGAGGTGGATGCCGACGGCGCGGGCCATCTGCGCGATGCGGCACACGCTCGCCTCGACGTCACGCGCCGCCACCATCATGAGGTCGTTGAGCTCGTCGACGACCACGAGGATGTACGGCAAACGCTCGTAGCCCCGCCCCGTCATCGGGTCGGGCTCCTCGGTGGTGGCGAGGTCGCCGCGATCGAAGGCGGCGTTGTAGCCCGCGATGTCGCGGACGCCGGCGTCGGCGAGCATCTCGTACCGGAGGTCCATCTCCCGCACGGCCCAGTCGAGCGCGTTGGCCGCCTTCTTCGGGTTGGTGACGACCGGCGTGAGCAGGTGCGGCAGGTCGTTGTACGCACCGAGCTCGACGCGCTTGGGGTCGACGAGGATCAGCCGCACCTGATCGGGTGTGGCGCGCATGAGAATGGACGAGACAATCGAGTTGATGCAGCTCGACTTGCCGGCGCCGGTCGCGCCTGCGATCAGGAGGTGCGGCATCGTCGTGAGGTTGAGCATCACGGGCTGGCCGGAGATGTCTCGCCCGAGCGCGACCTCCAGCGGATGCGCCGCCTTCTTGGACTCGTCGGTCGCGAGCAGGTCGCCGAGCGTCACGAGCTGACGCTGCCGGTTCGGGACCTCGACGCCGATCGCGCTCCGGCCCGGGATCGGGGCGAGGATGCGAACGTCGGGCGACGCCATCGCGTACGCGATGTCGTGGCTGAGGCCGGTGACCCGGTTGACCTTCACGCCCGAGGCGAGCTCGAGCTCGTACCGGGTCACGGTCGGCCCGACGGTCATGCCCGAGAGCTTGGCGGCGACACCGAACTCGGCCAGCGTCGACTCGAGCACCTTGCCGCCCTCCTCCACGAAGCGACGGTCGACCTCCTGGCGGCCGCTGCGCTTCAACACGTTGGTGGCGGGGAGCTTCCAGGAGCCCGGCTTGTACCCCGGGCCGAGGTCGATCGCGACCTGCCCGTCGGACTCGATCGTCGTGCCGACCGACGACCGCGGCGCCGGGACGGCGTCGGCCTGCTGGTCGTAGAGCTCGGCCGCCGGTTCGTCGGCCGGGCGGGGGACGTCGTCGACGTCCGGCTCCTCGTCCGCCTCGACGCCGGCTCGGGCGTCGGGCTCGTCGAGCGACGAAGGGGCCGGCTCACCGAGCTGGAACAGCGCGCCGATCACCCGGCTCGTGGCGCGGAGCGCGACCGCGACCGTGTCGAACACGCGCCGCATGGGCACGCCCGGTGCGAGCAGGAGGCCGAGCAGACCGAGGCCGACGAGGATCACCGCCGCGCCGACGACACCGGCGCCGGCGC
>WNGB01012195.1_pt1 | contig 11705 bp, 8 predicted proteins | sample 5400681 | NCBI WGS metagenome assembly WNGB01 (sample SAMN13153367, study PRJNA577476) | soil metagenome | isolation source: 115 cm soil or saprolite under grassland replicate 2 | place: USA:California | collected 2016-06-15 | reverse complement strand
CCGCCGTTGCCCGAATCTTCGACGCGAAGAACATGTCCTCAACCGCAGCGAGAATGTTGCGAGTCATAGCTGTTGTTCTGATTAGATTTCCGCCTGCCCATCGCGAACTAAGAGTTTGCGTTACGAGCCCGAAACCAGGAAACTATCCCCGATGGCCACCGCAATCCCCCCGCTCAAAGAATCCGAGAAAATTGAGATCGGAGACACTCAACGCGTTCAGCAATTTGAACCCACGGCCGGTAAGAATGCTACAACGATCGTTGTGGCATCATACAACATTCGTTACGCGGTCGGACGCTTTCTAATCTCTGGCGGGCTACTGCGAAAGGCGGGGCTATGGCCCAGCGCGCGACGCAACGAACAGGTCGCGGCAAACATTCGCGCAGCTGCGCACGCGTTCTCGGACGGAAGTCTCCTGCCTGCTGTTGATGTGCTTGCTTTGCAGGAAGCAGATAAGAAAACTAAGCGTGCCGGTGGACATCATGTCGCCCGGGAGCTGGCCGAGGCGTTGCGAATGAGCTGGATTCATGTGCCCGCCGGAATTCCCCGCGGTATCGAGCCACGGACGCGTCAGTGGTGGCTCGACTTTGAAGAACAGATTGGTCTTTACGACTCCGGTGACACGGGGGTTGGTTTATTGAGTCGGTTGCCACTCACCGACGTTACACGAATCGATCTCCCATGGCAGGAGTGCGCCTGGCGGCCACGTTTGGCGATGGGTGCAACTGTCACAGTCGGCGGTCGGAGGCTGCGAATCTTCAACGCCCATGTCGATCCGCATGCAGCAGTAAATGGTCAACTTGAACAGCTTGAGGTTTTGGTTGCCCAGGCTGAGAACGAAAGCGGCCCAACCTTAATTCTCGGAGACTTCAATACGCTGTCAAAGAAGAAAGTCGAGGAGACCAGGCGCTTTTTGGAGTTGCACGGATACACGACGCCACTTGCCGCGGGCACTCCGACATGGCGTGGGGCAGGAATTCGCTTGCATGCTGATTGGATATTTTCCCGCGGCGTGAAGATCGCGAAATGGGGAGTAGTTCGACCACTAAATGTTTCGGACCACTGGCCAATCTGGGCTGAAGTTGATTTGTAACCATCCATGAAACCAGAAATAGTCACCAGCCGCGACAATTCCCTGCTCCGCCACACGCGGGCTGTGCGCGACGGCCGAGTGGAAGATGTCATCTTTGTTGAAGGCATGCGGCTTTGCGAAGAGGCGCTGACTTCCGGACTCGAAATTCGCGCGGTGATTTTCTCCGATGAAATCGCGCGCAAAGAGAAACCTGCCGAGCTGATTGAGAAACTGTCGAGAGCGTGCGATCGCCTGGTTTGCGTTAATGAGAAATTGCTGACATCTATCTCTTACAGCAAGACTTCTCAGGGCATTCTTCTGCTCGCCACGCGGCCGGATGCTTCTGAAGAACAACTCGCAAACGAGCAGGTTGAAATACCGCTGATTGTCGTTATGCATCGGATAACCAACCCGGTGAATCTGGGCGCCATTCTGCGGACCTCCGAAGCTACGGGCACGACCGGTGCGATAGCAACTGAAAACGCCACCGATCCTTTTTCGCCAAAGGCCTTACGCGGTGCGATGGGCGCAGCGTTCCGATTACCTATCTGGTACAAGCCAACCTATGCGCAGGCGCTGGCGTGGTGTAAGCAACGAGGAATCAAGACGGTCTGTGCCGATCTAAAGGCGCGGGCAAATTACACCGAATTGGATTGGACGGGCCCGTGCGCACTAATCCTGGGGCCTGAAACGTCGGGACTATCGCGAGAGGAAATCGCTGCTGCAGATGAGGGAGTAAGAATTCCCATGCGAAGGCCCGTAGAGAGTCTCAATGTTTCCGTAGCCGCAGGTGTACTGCTTTACGAAGCCGCGAGACAAAGGCAGGCGCAAGAGTGACACAGCGCAGCTTTACTTTTCCGCCTGGAAATCAATTAGCGGTTAGGTGGAAATGCAAATACGTCGCGGTCTGATAGCCTGGGCCATTTGTCGTAAGGCGGTAGTCGGTGAGGTTCTTTTCCTTGATGATTTCTCCCGCCACTTTAAAGGCATCAATCAAATACTCGTTGTCGCTGTCCGAAAATTCGGCAATATTCTTCATGTCTCTCTTTGGGATAATCAGGTAATGAAGGCGCGCCTGTGGGCTTGGATGTTCGATTACTATCGTCTTATCTGTCTCTTTGACTACCCTGGGAATGAGGCGTGGGAATCGTTGGATGCCTACAGAGGTCAACAAACCCAATAGTTCATTTGCCCGGAAGCAAGTTCCCTCACAGTTATTCAGTGCCAAAAATGATCGCGGCCTGGTGTTGGCAAACAGGTACCCGCCAAGAACCACACCAAGGATGAGCGCAGCCAGCGGCAAGATGATTATTTTGAGCTTCGACACCGAGCCTCCTTCAGTTCTTCACAAGTTTGTTCAAAATCACAAAGTTAAATGTACCTAATCAGCGGGGCAAGCCCGCCTTCCCAACCTTTGAGCTTTTCTGATAAGGCTTGCTTCATCCGCGTTGAATGTCTTTCCAGCGAGAAATTAAAACTCAACTTCGATCAGCTTGTGGTCAGGAAGGCGGGATTGCCCCCTGTTCGTCAGCACTCGACCGTAAATGACACGTGAAAGATAACGCGAGCCCGAATTTTGAAATGCGTTTCTTCAAGGCTGGTAGGCGGCAACGAGGTTTGGCCCTACTAACAGGAAACGCTTTCAGTTAGAATACCACCGTCTCCAAGTTATCGAGTTGCTCTCGTCGCGCAGTCAGGATGGACTGCGTTTTTTGCACGGCCGATGTCAGACGTACGAAGGTTCACATAAACTTTCATGAGCGAAAACGCAAAACCAACTGAAAAGAAGAAGCGCGAGGAAGCACTTCCCGAGCGACTTTTGCGGCGCGTGCTCGAGAGCATGGGCGATGTCGTCGATCGAAAATTTGGACGAACCGTGACGCCGAAGGGCGGGTTGACAACCTCGCAGCTCATCGAGCGGATGAAGAAGCTGATTGATGAACGCGTGCGCGATGAAGGGCGCAAGGGCCGGATCGCACCGCATCACTTGAAACTCAAAGTTGAATGGGGCACGCATTCCGAAGCGCCGCCGGAAATCATCAAGGACCTCGAGCATGAAATTCTGGCCGCCGCGATAGATCATATAAACGATCATCGCTACCGGACGATGGCGCCGATGAAAGTGGAAACAGAAGTTGATATTTTTACGACCGGCATCTCTGTCGATCCGACGTTTGGCGAGTTTGAAGAAGAACTAAAACAGGCAGACGAGGCAAAGCGAGCAGCGGAGTTGGAGGTCCCTCATCGCAGTCCGTTTGAGAAAATCCCTGATGTCAACCTAATCGCCCGAGTGACAATTCGCGACGAAGCGCACGAAGTTGCGCTGGGCTTGAAACCAGGGGGCAAACGATTGAGTGTCGGCCGGGTGGCAGATAATGAGCTGACACTCAATGACGCGAGTGTTTCCAAGATTCATGCTGCGCTTACGATGAACCAGCAAGGTACTCTATTGGTAGCCGATACAGGGTCGACAAATGGGACTTATATCAATGGGCGCCGCATTTCATACGGTGAAGCGCGCCAGATCGAAGATGGAGACGTGGTCGGATTTGGCGACGTCGAAGTGCGTTTTCGAAAAAGCGAATAGCGTCGATCAACCAGAATTGGAATAAGACCCCAGGAAAAGCCCAAACCACGAATGTACAAGCTTCCTGCCGAAATGTTTTTCCTGCTGCTGTTTCAATCTCCTTCGCCCTCACCGTCAATCGTTAATGTACCGGAAAAAATGCCCGCGCTCCTCACTCTAATTTATCTCGGTGGACTTCTGCTGGTCGTGCTGTTGCTACTCTTATCACTCTTCGTGAATCGTCGTCGTGGAATTTTAGTTGCCGCTGCAATTTCTGAAGATCTGCCAAAGGAAGTCAGGCGCCGCCTCGGATCAACTTCGACAAATCGGGGTCTGCGCGCGCTGCGGTGGATCTTCGTGCTGTTGGCAATGGCTCTCTTTGGTTTTCATATCTACTGGACCCATTACGCACCCGAGTCCAATGAAAAGTTTCAGGAGCTGAGCTACAAGGACCTGCGGAATCGGCGTCTATCGGAGTCAACCCTGCGAGGTTGGATATTGGACCGCAGCGGGAAACTCGAAAACGCGCTGGCGCTTTACCGTCGTGATTCAGGCGGGAATATTTATCGCGATTATCCAATGGATCAGGCTTTGGCGCACCTTTTCGGTTCCGACCGTGGCGACCCGGGATTGGAGCGCGCTCTTTTTGGCGTGCAAAGTGGGGCTTTGCCGGAAGCCCTGGAGGTTGTAAAAGGAAAGACTGTCGAGTTCGAGGGAAATAAAGACGTCCGCTTGACGATCGATCGGGACTTGCAACAGGCCGCGGTGGATCAGTTGAAGGGAAAGCATGGCGCGGTTGTGGTTCTCAATCCGCAGACGGGTGAAGTGCTCGCGCTCTACAGCGAACCATCTTACAGTCTTAAGGAGGTCGACGACGAGGCGACCTGGGTAAAGCTGGAAGCAAATCAGCGCGACCGGCCGTTAGTGAGTCGCGCGTTGGGCGCATACTACATTCCGGGCTCTACCTTCAAGACGGTAACGATGACTGCTGCGTTTCTAGCGGGCGAGCAAGGCACGGAGTTTACCTGCAGTGGCGGTGGTTATTATGCAGCGCAAGGCGCAAACGTTATCTTCGACGATGGTGGTCCAGGCGAAGTGCATGGCCGCATTGGAATCGATACAGCTTATGAAGTTTCCTGCAATCAGTATTTCGCGCAGATGGGCGTCAAGCTCGGGCCCGATCGTTTGAAGAAAGCGGCGCAACTGCTCGGTATCGGAACATACGACACGCCTGCCGAAGCATTGCGAGGCCGAAAGGAGCCGGAGATATGGAACGCCAGCACAGACGCCGTTAAACGCGCACTGGCGCCGCGAGAGGCTACCATCGTCACCGGCAAGCAAGTCACCAGATACGACCTGGCGTTAATGGGATATGGCCAGGGTTATGCCGGACAGATGACGCCATTTCAGATGGCCCTTGCCGCTTCGGCCATTGCCAATATGGACGGCAAACTGATGAAGCCGAAGATCGAGTTTGACCGGCCGCCGGAAATTTTTAAGCAGGTGATGTCACCGCAAGTGGCGGCGACCCTGCGCGGGATAATGGGCCTGGTGACTGGTGGTCCGAGCGGTACAGCGCGCGGCGTTTTTGGTTCAGTTAAAGCGGCGGGAATATATACGGGTGGCAAGACCGGCACTGCGCAGAAAATCGAGCCGGTTTATGATCCCAAAACAGGTGAAGTGAAAACCAGGCACCGGGTTGAGAAAGACAACAAAGGCAACATCATTCGCGAATATGAAGAAACCATCATGGACGAAGAACATCCGCGAATTGATGGTTGGTTCTTGTGCATCGCGCCTTTGGAGCGCCCACAACTGGCGATGGCTGTGATTGTCGAAGGCGGAGGCTACGGTTCGAAGTCGGCCGCGCCGATAGCTGCGGCCCTGGTACTTAAAGCTCGGGACCTTGGATATTTCAAGGTAATAAATGCGCAGCCCGGGCAGACCGGCGTACCGCAGAGAGGTCAACCAAGACGCCGCCGGCCGCGTGCACGAGCAACACCACAGTGAGGGATGACGCGAGTGCCGTATTTGAACTTGAAAGACACTTCTTCGGCTATGCCGCCTCCTTGAACTGAATGTGCGGTCGCGGCTATGCCCGACCGCTAGTTATGCGAAAGCGTTCCCGGGCTACGCCCGACGATGGGCGCAGCCCAGGATTGAAGAAGATTCTGCCGGAAGGTCGTAGACCTTCCGCACATCAAACGGCATAGCCGTCTCGGAAGATCCGCAACAAGCTGTAATTACGAAACACTGACTACTGACAACTGGCGACTGACTATTACCTATTAATCAAAAATGAAAAACCGCGCATCGTCTCATCTGTTAGTCATTCTGCTGCTGCTCGGCTTTGAAGTTGCCGGCTATTGGGGCATACATCGCGCAGCCTTGCTTCGTGGTTATGAGACGTCGATCATTGGTGCAATACGCGACCTGCTAATGTTTTTACCGCTGTGTGTTCTGGTGATTTGGCTGTCACGGTCCATGAGGTACGGCGGTAACTGGATTTTGTTTACCGCAGCGATACTGCTCTTCTCTGTTGGCATGCTAATCCAGTATCGACTTTACAGCGACCCGGAGTATAACGCCCGCAACAAGGCTGAGGCGCGACAGGCTAAGATGGAAGCGCTGCGCACTCGTTACATTATCGAAAACTACGATCCGGTTAAGAAGCAGCTGATGGGCCTGCCGCCAACTCCTGCCCAGGCCATCGACGTCAATCAACTTCCAAAGATCCCCTCGAATTACACGCTGGGCCAGGCGCTGACCTCGAGTTACACGTGGATTCCTATTTTCTCGTTCGTCGCCTTTGCCCTGGCCTACTCCTTCTGCGTGCGCGATGGTTTTCTGCTCTGGATTCAGCGAAACAGTTTCATCATTGTGCTTTTGACTCTGATTCCGTTAGCAGCTGCTGTAGTAACGTCTAGCGCTGGTAAAGCGCTTGGCAACATGACGCCCTGGGAACCGTCGAAAATTCCCTTTCTCCTGGGCTTCGCCGGAATACTGACTGCACGTTACAAGGATCTTGCCGAGACCTACTGGGGCATCCCGCGTGCGCGGGATATTGTTCCTCTCCTGGTAATGGCGATGTTACCGTTTGTGCCGTTCTTTGCATTGAAAGACTTCGGGCAAATGCTCATCTTTAGCGGCGCGTATACGACGCTTTATCTCGTCGCCGTGCGGCGTTGGCCACAACTGTTCTTGTTTGTGGGCTCGGTGTTTCTCGTCATCAGTATTTTGGTCGTGGGAGCTTTACCGAGGGACGTGCAGGAGAAAGTGCCGCTCTTGCCGACGGTTGCGAAACCAATTCAGGCAATGCTGCCGGCTCGCATTCAGCAGCGCTTTCATTTGTGGCTCGACGGTTTCGATCCGCCGTCGCCGGAAGTTTCATGGTGGAAGAAGGATTTCCAGGAGGCAGTCAACAAGGATCCAAGACTAAAGGAACTCGCCGAGCAAAGTCCGGCAATGCAGAAGATCGTCAATGTCGATGTGTGGTTTGACAAGCTTGCGTTTCAACCCGCGCAGGCTATCTTCGGAATCGCGTCGGGAAAAAACTCCGGCAGAGGCCTCGGTCTTGGTTATCCCGAGGTGATTCCCATCGCCGATTCCGACTATGTTTACGCTGCGATTTCGGAAGAAGAGGGGCTGGTGGGCGGTGCGATCGTGATTCTTTCGATTATAATTCTGGTCACAGCGGGTGTTCGTACTTCGCTCGACGCGCGTGATATGTTTACCAAACTATGTGTCGCCGGCCTGACAGCCTTCATTGGCTTTCAGGCGCTCGTCAATATTGGGGGAATTTTGCGAGCTCTGCCGATGACCGGAATCACTTTGCCGTTCGTGAGCCATGGCGGCTTTAGCCTTGTTACCAGCTTTGCCATGTTAGGAATGCTGATGGCCTTTTCTCATCGCAACGCGCGCGATCGCGTTCTTGCCAAAGGACCAGCCGGCCAACCGCACTCATCACTGAAACTGGAGGCGGTCGAATGAAGCAGCCAGATATCCAACCGACGAACCACTCAGACCAACGCCCATCGATTCACTCCGCGGTGATAACTGATCGAGGATTGAACCAAAAGCGTCCTCTCAACGAAGACTCCTTCCTTGCCGACAGCGAACGCGGAATCTTTTCAGTTGCCGACGGCGTCGGTGGGGCAGAGGCAGGAGAGGTGGCATCGCAGACGGCAATCGAGGTGCTCGATGAAGCATTTCGTCACCGGGTGGAGGGCGCCGACATCGAAGACCTGATGGAACTCGCCATTCAGCGGGCGAATGCCTCGATTCATCAAATGGCGCAGGACCATGCCAAGTTTGCAATGATGGCCACTACTATCGTCGGCCTGCATCTCAAAGGCAACGTCGCGACGATCGGCCACGTCGGCGATTCGCGTTTGTATCGCTTGACGCCTGCCGGCCAACTACTGCGCGAGACGGCAGATCATTCCGTCGTGGAGGAAGAGGTTCGCGCTGGCCGGATGACCGCCGAGCAGGCCGCAAATCACCCCAGCAAGAATGTTATCAGCCGGGCGCTTGGCGCCGAGAGCGACGTTGAAGTTGACATGAAGGTGATTGAGATTGACGACGGGACAGAGTTCCTGCTTTGCACGGATGGTATTACGCGGCACATTCCGGATCGGGAATTAAGGCAGTTGCTGATTACTTACGACGATCTTCCCACGCTCTGCGGCGAATTGAAAAGGCTGTGCTATGAGCGCGGCGCGGAAGACAATCTCACAGCGGTGGTGGTGCGCGTAGGCCCGCCGATTTCTGAGAAGGAGCGTATGGAAGATGTAGAGAGGACAATCTCACCGGAGACGATGCCCTTCCCAATCGTTGCTAACGGCCGGGAGGTTTCACAAACAAATCTCGCCGCTTCAGCACCGGCAGAAAGTTTTCTGCCGCCATCGCGCAAAGCCTTTCCCGTCGCTGAGTCTCAAGCTACCCGCATCGAGTCAATGGCGTCCCCGAACTCGGCAAACTCAAACGCGATTGAAGGCCGCCTGGATGTGGCGGCCCCCCGGCGCCCCAGGAGCGCCAGCGAAAGGACTATGACGCGCCTCTTCATGTTTGTTTTGTTCATAGCAGTGCTCGCGGTGGCATTTTACGCCGGCCGCAGATACAAAGGGGCTACCCCTTATCTGGACCAACGCGATCCCACGATTGGGGCACCCTCGCCGGAATTGGCGACCGCAACCGTCGGGGACGATCCACTCCTGAGGTTTGAAAGAGGTCGGCGCGAAGTTGATAACGATCCCAACGCCTGGTTGGCAGCTCAATTGAAGGGCGAATTATCCAGGCAGGGTATACGGAATCCTTTGGACTCGACGGATGCAGAGTTTCTCTACCTATATGGCCGTGCTTCATTGCTGGTGGGGAACAACGAAGAAGCGGCCAGGGCGTTTGACGCCGTTCTTGCCAGGGCCAACCTGGTATCGCCTCAGGAAACCGCTACTCTTAAAAAGGAAGCAACACTTGGACTGGCCGCTGTGGCGTTGAAGTCTGAAAAGGAAAGGCCCGCAGCCCAGTCACATTTTGAAGAGATGATAAGCAAGCCGTCGTCCTCCGCCTCCCCTTCATCTGCTATCTCCCCTTAATCCGTGGTCCTGGTAGTTGCCGAAGCGGGTCCTATGATCCTCGCCAGTCTCGAAGTGCGGACGGCGAAACGTTAAGCGCGAACTGATGCCAGAACTCAAGCTTCAACAAAGCAGGCTCGACGGTCGCTTCGACATTATTGAATGTCTGGGGCGCGGCAGCTATGCGGAGATTTATGTTGCGCGCGACAACGCGGCTGGGGAAGGCGCTCCCGAAACAGTTGTTATCAAAGCGCTCAATATGTTTTTGCAGGAGACGCCAGATCGGGAACTCGAACACACGCTGATTGCCAACTTCCAAAACGAAGCGGTTGCCCTCGATCGCGTGAGACATCCAAACATCATCAGCCGGCTTGGCCACGGCACGGCTATCGATCTTGCCGGCACCACGTTTCACTACATTGTGCTTGAGTATCTTTCCGGCGGCGACATGGCCGCCCTCTCGCGTCACCATCCATTAACGATCGACAAGACTCTTTTTTATCTCGAGCAGGTATGTTCCGGTCTGGCCCACGCGCACAAGTGTGGCGTGATTCATCGCGATATAAAGCCGCAGAATCTACTGCTGACTGCCGACCGCCAGGTTGTAAAGATTGCTGACTTCGGCGTGGCACGTTTTGAAGCGTCCGAGGGCGCGATCACCCGCGTTGGCACAAACATCTATGCAGCGCCAGAACATAATCCGCTGGTCCAGACCGGTTCGTTGGAGCTCGACGCGATTGCCGCAGGCCATGAACATCTGACACCCGCTGCTGACATCTATTCGCTCGCGAAGACGACTTACACGCTGCTGGCAGGCGAGTCCCCGCGCCGCTTTGCGCATCACGCAATTCACGAATTGCCCGCTGCCGTGAGTCATCACTACTGGTCAATGCCGGTGCTGCGAGTTTTGGAAAAAGCTACGCGAAGTCGCCCGCAGGATCGGTTCCAGACTGTTCCTGAGTTTTGGGATGAGTTAGCAGAGGCAGCGCTTCCGCCGACGAAACAGCTCCGCGGTATTGGAGTTGCAGCCAAGGACGAGGAACACCGGCGGCCGAGCGCAGATTTAAACGTCGAACCGGAAGAGTTTACCGAGGCTCCGCCGCAACCGCGGTTTCAGACGGTCAGTTCCACGACTGATCCAGCGCAGGCGCGAGGACGGGAAACGCCGTACGCAACGTATGCAGACGCCACTGCCGCCAGGCGGCCGAAGATCGTTGTGCCCGTGAGCGCGATCCAGACAAATGCCAAAGGCCGTGAACATCAGCCCGCGCCTTCGGCCAAAGAAGCGATTTCAGCTCTCTCGGATCAAGCGCCGAACGGAAGGGCTGTAGATAAACGTGCGGAACACAAGCGGCGTCCGGTCAGTCAGCGTCGCTCGCGACCGTTTCTGGTGGCAGCGATATTGATCGTTCTCTTTGCCGGAATGTTGCTGGCGACCCACAAGTATGTCACGTCTCACTGGAATCCGTTCGTCGGGCTGCCACAGATGTCTGACGTGTTTATAATCGGCCGTGAAGGTGTTACAACAACGGATGTGAATCTGCGTCCGGATGCGAGCTCGAACCAGCCAGCGATTGGCCTGGCTGAAGCAGGCTCGCGGGTAAAGATCCTGTCGACGGGTGATAATTGGTATGAGATCCAGGTTCTTGAGCATGGGCGCGCCAAGGCTAATCCTTTTACCGCCGACCGTGGCTGGATGAACAAAAGATTTGTTAGGTTTAATTAGCAAGGAATGGTCTTGGGTCTTTGGGCTTTGGTCTTGGAAAAGCAGGCGAGCTTGTGAGACCACTCTAAAGACAAACAAACAAAGACCTAAGACCCAAGACCGAAGACCAAAATCACAACGCAACGCCGAATGAAAATTTAACTATTTACGATTTACCATTTACGATTCACTAACTATGGGTTTGTTGGAATCAATAAGAAAATGGATCGACGGCGACCAGAGCGAAGACCTGCTCGAAGTTGCCGACGAGCACGCGAAGCCGCGTCGCATCTGGGAAGAGTTTTTGGTGAAGATCGCGCGCGAGGTTGAGGCCGTCATGCAGCGGGAGATGTTCACACCGCCCGGTGGCCTGACTTACATACCCCGCGAATACATCGTCTATCTGAGTACGGAAGACGATAAGGATTGGCAGGGCGATAAACGCCGCGGCCTCGAGCAGGGTCTGTTTCACGTTCTCTCCGAACGCGCCAAGGAATTGAGCGGCTCAAGTCAGCTCGCCGCGAAATCGTTTGCGGTGGAGCTGCGTGTAGACGGCACGCTGGAGAAAGGTCAGTTTCGCGTGCAGGCTGTTTGGGACGAAACCGAGAGTGGGCACACGCAAGTGAACCCTCGCATCGGTGCGTCGTCGCAACCAGGCATTTCGACTGCGCAAGCGGGCAGCATTAACTTCAACGATACTATTCGCGAGCGGGCCGACGGGAGCCGAGACGAGCCTGAGCCAGTTGGACTCGGTGAACAAGGCGAACAGACGGTTGTGCGCCCACGCAT
>WNGB01021501.1_pt1 | contig 11706 bp, 12 predicted proteins | sample 5400681 | NCBI WGS metagenome assembly WNGB01 (sample SAMN13153367, study PRJNA577476) | soil metagenome | isolation source: 115 cm soil or saprolite under grassland replicate 2 | place: USA:California | collected 2016-06-15 | reverse complement strand
AGAAGGCCGAGCTCCTCTCAGCTTCTCTGTCCTCCCCGGCCAGTCCTTTGAGTTCCGGGCCTCGATCGTAGCGCCCCCCGCGCCTGGTACGTATCTCCTCGAGGTCGGCCTGGTCAGCGAGCGCGTGACGTGGTTTTCCGAGCGTGGGAGTCCTCCCATCCAGATAGCCGTGACCGTCGACGCGGCCCCGACGTTGCCGGAGCAGGCCGATGCCTTCCTCAGTCTGTTGGAACAGTTGCGGGTTCTTGCCGACGACTCCCCAAGCTTCGCACTCTCCGTGGACCGACCTCGATACGGGGCACGCGACCTCCTTCGCCTGAGCTTTGCGGGCAGTGTCGCCGAGCGCTCGGGGCCGGCTGACGCGTATCTCCTCCTCCGAGGGCCGGATGGGACCCTATGGTTCTACGATGGTCAACGGCTCGTCCGTGGCGGAGACTGCAGATGGACGCCCCTGGCAAGAGGGGTCTATCTTCAGCGGGGTCGCAGCTCTTTTGCTCCCCTGCTCAACCTGCCTCTTGCTGGAATGCTCCCGGGAGCGTACACGTGGCACCTTCTACTCACCGAGGTTGAACGGTACCGGATCATTGCTAGTGCGCAGGCGAACTTTGAGGTGATACCACCCGTGGAGCCAGCGAAGACTTCGCCGTGATGACGCCCAAACTCTCGATCATCAGCCTCGCCTGAACAGATGGAAGACCACGGACTCAGCGAGCGGTGGTACGCCTGTCGGAACTGTCTGGTCATGGGAAGAGACGGCGCGCCTGACGCTGCGAGTCGATGAAAGTTGTTCATAGCTGAAGGATCGCAAGCCTTCGTGCTCGTCGCGACGGGTCTGTGGCCGTCCAGAGGTTCCACGAAGCCCACCGACCTCCCCGTCGAGCAGGCGACGCAGTTCGACCTCGTGATCAACATGAGGAGGGCCAAGGCGCTCGGTCTGACGATTTCGCCATCGCTGCTGCTACGAGGGGATCGTCGAGGCCGTAACATGATGATCGAACGCCGCTCGGCGGAGGGCGACCCTGAGCAGCTGCAACGTCTCGCGGCTGACCTATCCTGACGGGTGCCAAGCCTGCCGACCTGCCCGTTGGAGGGTCTGCCCGGCGGAGGAGTTTGGCTCGATCTCCTCGATGCCGCCTTCCGGGATCTCGGCGAGCCCATGCCGACCGTGGTCCGGCTGGGGCGCGACGTCAGCCCTGATGCCGCGCCGGCCGACATCCGGGCCGCTCTCGCCGCCGTCACCACGCGGTGACATCGGGCGCCGTCCGACGCCCATCCTGCCCGAAAGGTGGTTCAGGTCCCCGCCGGGCGGACGCTCGTGACCGCGGTACTGTCCGGATGAGTGTGCAGCCTCACGCCGGACTCCTTGTCGAACACGTGATACCGCCGGAAGGTGAGCCACACGGGATCGCCGGTCAGGAGATCGGAATCGCCTGACGTCTGGGCGTGGACCTCGTGCTCCCCCACCTGGATGCTGAGGACGGTCGCGTTCAGCAAGGGGACGCTCAGCTTCCCGGCGATGACTCCCCTGGTGCTGTCTTCTCGCGCCTCCCTCGACACCCCCAGATCCTCAGGACGCACACCCACTCGCACATCCCCCAGCCGCCGACCCCCAGCCATGTCCCGGGCGTCGACGAGGCTGATGGGCACGCTCCCCACATGCCGGTTCAGGAAACCGGCCACAAAGACGTTCCGGGGCAGGTTGTAGATCTCCTCGTATGTTCCGACTTGCTCGATGCAACCTCGATCCATGATCGCGAGCCGATCGGCCAGGATCAATGCCTCGTAGTGATCGTGGGTCACGTACACGGTGGTGATGTTGAACTGCCGCAGCAGGACCTTCAGGTTGACACGATACTTCTCCCGCAGGGCCTGATCCAGATTGGAGAACGGCTCGTCCAGCAAGAAGAGGGCCGGATCTCTGGTGATGCAGCGGCCCAGCGCCACCCGCTGCTTCTCGCCACCGGACAGCGTGGGCGGCCTGCGATCGAGGAGATACGCGAGGTCCACCCCCATGAGCTCGCTGGTCCTCTGGTACTTGGCCCTGGCCATCGCGTCCAGTTCCGGCGTCTTCTTCCTGAAGAGGAAATAGGACAGGATGTTCGTTCTCGAGCTCAGGTGAGGGTAGAGCGCGTAGTTCTGGAAGACCATGCCGATGCGCCTGTCGCCGGGAGGAACATCCCTCACGTCCACGTCGGCGTAGCGCACTTCGCCTGAATCCGGCGGAATCAGTCCGGCGATGATCTTCAGGAGCGTGGTCTTGCCGCACCCGCTCGGCCCCAGGATGACCATGGTCTCGCCATCAGGAATCCGCAGATTCAGGTTCTGGATGGAGAACGGCGATCCCCGGCCACCTCCTCGCGGCGCCGGGACCACATCCGGCACGGCCTGAGGCGTGATCGTTCCCGGCCCGGCTCGGTCCCTGAGCGTCTTGCCCACGTTGATCAGGTCAATGCGCGCCATGAGCTTGCTCCCGTCGCGTTCGCCTCCGGGCATGGCGTACCGACGCCCCGGCCCTGAGCCGGAGTCCTGGATCTCGCAAGCCGCGGAACCGCGGGCCTGTCCCGGGGTGAGGTATCCACGCCATCCTGTGTGCGCTCGCGCCGGAGGGTGTCGAGCACATCGACATGCCGGCCACGCCCGAGCGGGTGTGGCGGGCGATCCGGGACGCGCGGTCAGGGCGATGATGCCAGAACGGTTCAGATCCCGGTACCGAACACGCCGGCGGTGCGAACGGTTGCCGCCTCGCCCATGTGTCCGGCTGGGTGAAACAGGGCGATGCCGCTCAGCATCATCGTGCGCGGCCGTCCGGGGAAGGCCTTCACCACTGATTCGGTCCGGACGCCAAAGGCCCCCTCCGCCGCGGCGCGTTCGACGGCCTCGGCCGTCACCTGGCCATCCCAGTCCTGGGGCTTGAAGCCACCCACCACGTCGCGCGTGCGACATCCCACCGCGTCGCGGTACTCGCGGAGCGCGCCGAGGTCGATCTGCCGTGTCAACTCCGTGACCTCGGCGCTGGTCATGCCCATGCCGAAATCGCGGCGGGTGATGCCGAGCCGCTTCATCCACGCGGCGTCGAAAAGCTGGGGTCGCCCGGTCAGCATCGTGTTGACGATGATGTCCTCGGCCCGGGCGATGTGCCACATGAGCCACGCCAGCGAGTTGAGGTCCTCGCGCGGACGGACGCGCATCTGCTCGTCGTTCAGGCCGGCGAAGGCTCGCTCCGCCGCCGACATCTTGTTGCCGCCCACGGCGGCTGAGTGCATGACGGCGTGCTGGTCCAGGAAAGCTCAGTTGGTTTACCCGAACAGAAAATCACCAACAAACTCTCCCCTATTCTTGGGCCGAGGCGGCATGAAGTAATATCCGCCCTCCACCGCGTGATAGAAGTCCTCGAGGCGATCGTGCCCGCCCCTGGCCGCTTCGACCATGCTCTTCTTGATAGCCTCGTACTGGTCTAGGTGCGCCTGGTAGGAGATGAACAGCAGGCCGGACTCGAAGGGCGAGGAGAAGGGATACGAACGACGGTAGATCTTCACATCGCGTCCGCCCAGGGTCGAGAAGGAACACAGGATGCCGTGGCGCTTCGGCGACGAGGGCATCGAGGCCCGATTCGGATGTGACGTCGAAGAAGGGCCGCGTGATCGGCACCTGAGTCACGTAGCGTTTCAAGACCGTAGCTGCCTCGACCGGTTCGACATCGAACAGGGCGACCCGTTCAAGCCGTCTCCCGCGACTCAGCGTCACCTCTCTCGAAGCGCGGGCGTTCCGGACCCACGCAACCTCCCCATAGGGAGCCACGAGCCAGCGTTGCCCACCTTCCTCCACCAGCGTCACAGGGGTCGAGTAAGGCCGACCGGTCCGACGACCAAGTACTGTCAGCATGTACGTGTGGCGGGGACCGAGTCCCACTCGCAGCAAGCTCTTCACCAACTTGTTCCTCAGCCGCCGCCAGCGGCCCAGGTGATACGTCCTGGCCATGGTCATTACGTCGGCGAATGGATACTACTGGCTTCCTTGCCGATCGAGCTGAATGCGGTGTCAAGATCATCGGGTCGGCGAGCCTGGTGAGATCGAAGTGTGACGCCGAGCCGCTTGGCGGCGTCTTCCGTCGCCTGCCACGACTTGACCACCCCCGCAACGTCAGCATTCCAAAGTACAGCAACGCGCGAAATCTTCGGGCTGATCTCCTTCAGAAATTGAAGTCGTATGCCCCACGTTTCAGGCATGACGTCCGCGGTCAACCCCGTGATGTTGCCACCCGGCCGCGCGAGGCTCGCCACAAATCCGCTGGCGACGGGCTCCGTTCCGTAAGTCATGACGATCGGCAGCGTGCTCGTCGTTCTCACCATTCGGGACCCTCGGGCCTCCCTGGCGGGCCTATCCTACTCCAAGGCCAGCGGGCGGGCCAGCGGTTGCCGGACATGAGAAGGCGCGGGAATTTGGACCGCCGGTGGCTGTACCCAGCGTGGCGTCCGCTATACCATCATGAGCATGGAAGGGCTTGACCCAGCTGGCATTGTCCAATACTACTGGTCGACTCTCGCATCAATTCTGCACGCACCACACGAATACCGGCTGATCGCAGGCGCGGGTGCTGGCAACCCAGGGGTCGATGACGCCAGCTCCTGAGGTCCAGTTCGTTTGCAGCGCCGCCACGGTTCCCTTCGTGTCCGCATCATTGATGGTGTACGCGCCACAGTTGCGCTCACCCGGCGTATCGTTCTGCCCGACCCCGGACCCGCCACCGGTGCGGATCCAGCCGATGTTGAATTCGGGCGGCCCAGAGCCATCCCCGGAGGGGTGACCCAACGCTGTATCGTACACGAGGTTGCTCGGGTCGAAGATTTCCCACAGGCTCGCCATGTGGTACCCCGCTGCACAGGCGCTCGGCGCCTCACTGCCATCGAAGGTGTTCTCCCTCGTCAAGTAGAACTTGCGCGCTTTGGCGACCCCGCCGAGCGTGGTCTGCAGCGTTTGCAGTTGCTGCGCCTGGCCGACCAGCGCCGTTTGCAGCGCTTGCAACTGTTGCGTCAGGCTGTTTCCCTGCCCGGTCAGAGCGGCTTGGATCGCCTGCAGCTGCTCCTGAATCTGCTGCAGTTGCTGCGGAACGCCGTTGTCCGCGGCGCTGCCACTCGTCGGCATCGCCGCGACGCTCAACGCAATCGAGGTTGCTACCACACACCGTCGAATCATTGGCTCCTCCTTACGATTTTGCCCAACATGAGTGGCGCACTGCCGGAGCTTGGGGTGCCCGGATCGCACGGGGGAGCACGAGGGCCTTCGCCGGGAGACGTAAGACCTCTTCGACCCATCCGGTTGACTCAGCAAGCCCGAGGCGTCGTGGCCCGCGGGGCACGAGAACCGAGGATCCCCCGTCCGGGCGGAGTTCCAAGTTCGCTTCCCTGTGCTGGTTCGCTCTTTGACGTAGGGCTGACCCGTCGGCGTGGCCCGACGGCCCGTGACGGGTTGGCTGGTGCTGAGTCAACCGGATGGGTCGAAGATCTCTTATCGGCCATCCCCGGCCCCCCTCGGCCCGTTCGGGCCGCTTCCCTCCCCGGCCAGACGGGCCGCTTCCCGCCTTTCCACCCCCGCGAGACGGCGCGGATTCCACGCCAGCGGCCGGGCTGTTGCGCCTCGGATCTTGCGCCAAGGCGAGCGGGTAGTCAAGAAGCGTGCGGGTCCCAGGAACGGCACGCCCCTCCCGCCTCCGCGGAGGGCTGCTCAACAAGGCGCGCCGCGGCGAGCTGCGGGGCCCGTTACCGGTGGGCCTGGTCTATGAGCTCCAGGGCCGCATCGTCCTGGCCGGCGTTGTCGGTAGTGCTTGACGTAGCCGGCGCACGGTTCCGGATCGGCACCTCGTCATGGTCACGACACGGGCTGAATCTGTCCCTTGGCGCCTTTGTCGAGTAGGATAGGCATGCCAGGGAGGCACAAGGGGCCCGAGCCAGCGTTCCGGCTCCGGCGGGCTGGTGGCGGGTGTCATTGGCGCCCCCCCGGCACCGACAGGTCCGTCCGCCGGGCGCTGCTACCGAACGATGAGCGCGATCGACAGGGCAAGAAGGGCTCCCATGACGATGTTGAATAGCCTCAATCGGCGACGGCTATGAAGGATGTGCTGGACGGCGGCTCCGAACGCCAGCCACAGGAAGCAACTCGGCAACGCGGCCAGAACGAACAGGCCCCCGAGGGCGGCAGCCTGCACGATGGGCCTCCCCGCGTCGGTGCTGAGGAAGGTGCCGGCGGCGCTCGCGCTCACGAGCCAGGATTTCGGGTTGACCCACTGAAAGACCGCAGCGCCCAGGTAACCCACCGGGTCCCTTTCCGGCATCGAGTCGATGCGGGTGGACGACGCGATCTTCCACGACAGCCAGAGCAGACACGCGGCGCCACCCCAATTGAGCGTCTTGAGCACCAGGGGATGCTCGAGGACGAGACTGCCCAGTCCGAACGGCACCAAGAACATCATGAGACCCATGCCGGTCGTGACGCCGAACAGGCAGGGCAGTCCCTTCAGGACGCCCGCGTGCGCGCCCGCCGCGGTCAGCATGATGTTGCTGGGACCCGGCGTGACGGCGGCCACGACGGCGAAGAGAAGAAACGCCACGATCTGCTCCGTGCTCATACGCTACTCCCACCCGATCCGCAGGCCTCCTCAGAGCCCCACTCGAAGATGCGAGCGATGCGTCTCAAGGAAACACGATCCGCCGGCGAGGGTCTTGAACGATCGTGCCAGGGCTCTTTCGCGGGCTGGATCGCCAGCGCGAGTCCCGTAGGCGGCGTCGAGCTATTCCGGGCGTGGTTCGCCGGCGAGGCCTACCAGAGGCATCGTCACGACACGTATGCGATCGGCGTGACGGACTCCGGCGTGCAGGTCTTCGACTACCGGGGATCGGTCCAGGCCAGCACTCCGGGGCAGGTCGTCGTGTTGTATCCGGATGAGGCCCACGACGGACGCGCGGGCACCCCCGAGGGGTTCGGGTATCGGATCGTCTACGTGCAACCGTCTCTGCTCGCCGAGGCGGTACGGGTGCTCCGCGGAAGGTCCTGTCCGTTGCCGTTCCTGCGCGAGCCCGTGTCGACCAGCAAGAGGTTGTCGCAAGCCATCGAGGGCGCCTTTCGCGCTCCAGTGGAATCATTGGCCGTGGATAGCCTCATCGTGGACCTGGCCAGTGGATTGCTGGCCGGAGAGCGGGGGGCTGCCGGACCCGTGGTCTCGCGACGCGTCGACGTCCGGGCCATCGACCGCACTCGACAGTTCCTGGACGCCGAGAGGACCCGGGTCGTGCATTCAACGGAGCTGGAGTCGATCACGGGAATGACACGCTACGATCTGTCCCGCCAGTTCAGGATCGTGTGCGGGACCAGCCCCTACCGTTATCTGCTCATGCGCCGTCTCGAGTTCGCGCGGGAGCGGATGCTCGAGCGCCCCCTGGCCGAGATCGCATGCGACGCGGGATTCGCCGATCAGGCGCACTTCACCCGCGTGTTCAAATCGGCGTTCGGGCTGACGCCCGCACGTTACCGCGTGTTGAGGACAGGGCCGATGGGGTCAGCCGCGGGAGGCGGGTCCGGCGCCGGGCGGACGAGGCGCGGGAGGTGACAGAACGACGTGGACGAACATGATCCCGACTGCGCGGCGGCTTGCTCTCGCCGCCGTGGCGCTCCTCGCGCCCTCGACGACGCCGGCAGGCGACGGCGGTCCCGTGAGCCCGAACGGCCGCTACGCGGGTGGAGAGTACGTGATCGAGGTGCCCGCGGGCTGGAACGGCGGGCTCGTCCTCTACGCCCACGGGTTCCGCGGCACGCTGGCCTCGCACCTCGCCGACCGGGGATACGCTCTGGCCGCATCGAGCTATCGCGCCGAGGGATATCGGGTCGACTGCCAGCCGCTGTACCCGTCAGGGCTTTTTCGCCGGCATGATCGACGGGCCCTTGTGGTCAACGGGGGAGAATTGACCACCACTCGCCTGACTCCGTGCCGCACCCTCATCCCTCCGCGCTGTCCATACGGCTATCTCCATCGGGTCCGCCCCGATCCCGTCGTCGGGCCCGGCATGCACGCGAGGCGACACCCGCCGCCGTGGCGAAGCCGCCGCTGACGGCGAAAGCGCCATCGATGCTGGGCCGGCGCACGGTCCGTATCCTCCTCGGCGCGGCGCCTGTCGCGGCCGGGGTGGTTCTGCTCAATGCGCTGGCCTGGTTTCACGCGTGGAGGATGCTGCACTTCGGCGGCACCCGGGAGCGGACGAAACCGCCCGAGCGGCTGACGTGGTACGAGAGGGCCCACGTGCTCGTGGCGGGCATCGATTTACCCAAGCCCAGAAACGACCAGTTCCCGGAGGGTCTGACGTGGCCCTGCGCCACCCATCGCGTGCCGACGACGGACCACATGGAGCTGGAGGCCTGGTGGACCGCGCATCCCCGCCCGCGGGGCGTGGTCGTCCTGTTCCATGGCTACGCCGCCACCAAATCTTCCATGGCCGGCGAGGCGCGGGCGTTTCACGCGCTCGGGTTCTCGACGCTCCTCGTCGATCACCGCGGGCACGGCGGGTCCTCGGGCCACTGGACGTCCATCGGGTATCACGAAGTGGCCGACGTCGCCGCGGCCGCCGACTATGTGCGCAACCACCTGTGCATGCTCTCGCCGCTGGTGCTCTACGGACAGTCCATGGGGGCCGTGTCGATCTTTCGCGCGGTGTCGACGGCCGCGGTCGGCGAACCCGCCGCCGTGATCGTCGAAGGTCTGTACGACGAGATGCTCAACGCCATCAGGAACCGTTTCGACGCCATGGGCGTGCCCTCGTTCCCGTTCGCGGAGCTCCTCGGTTTCTGGGGCGGCGTCCAGATGGGCTTCACGGCGCGCCGTCATAACCCGGCCGCGTATGCGCGCGCCATCCGGACCCCCGTGCTGATGCTCCACGGCAGCGAGGATCCCCGCGCCACCTGCGCACAGGGGCGGCGGGTCTTCGAGAAACTCCGTGGCCCGAAGACCTTCGTCGAGTTCCGAGGCCTGAAACACGAGTCGCTGTACACGGCCTCTCCGGACGAATGGGTGCGCGCGGTGGACGCCTTCCTCGAGACCGTGGTCGGGCCGCCGGGCGCCGATGCACGCACGCCGTTCGCCGGCGGGACTCGTCAGTGAGCGATCCGGGCGCCGGGAGACTAAGGCGCCGTCAGATGATAAATGATCGATTCAGAGCGTCAACGGCGTAAGTTGGGACTGACGATTCTCGCCCTCCTACGGAATGCCGGAACCCAGGTGATTCGTTCACTTATTTCCTGACACCTCCTACGTGGAGTCGCGAGGGGCCGACGAGATCTTGCCTGGTGACTACCGAATCCCGATAACTTCAACTCCGGCTGGGACAAGCAGCGTGGTCAACTCATGCACGAGGCCGTAGTCCTTGGCTCCTTCGGCCGTCAGGGTCAGGCCACTGGTCATATCGGCTGCAACCTGCTCGAGTGTCTTCCCCGTCGCTTCCGCAATCACGCTGGCGATGTTCCGCTTCACCGTTTCGATCTGGCCTAACTGCTCGCGAATCTGCTGCTCCGTCGTCGTAATTCCCTGCGGGCTGGGAGGAGCGGTCCAAGTGACGCCATGAATGAGAAACTTGCAATGCGGTGTAGCCAACCGGCGCGCCCCGGCGCAGTAGATTACGCCTGCGACCGAATCCACGCTCCCGTAGTTGTAAGTTGACACCGTCACCGGGATCCCACGAAGCAGGTTGTAGATCGCCATACCAGGGTCGACCGAACCGCCAGGGGAGGCCATCAGAAGATGCAGCTCGCTCATACCTTTCCGCAAATTATCCTCGATGGCTGTAATCAGCTTCGTAGCAACATCTTGGCTTATGTTTGCCTGCAGGTTTAAGTAGACCTTTTGGGCCATCCACGTCCCTCCCGGCGACGGTGGACGCCGCCCTCGCCTCCGTCAGGAGGACGGCCTTGACGGCTAGCCTTTGGCAAAGGTAGCCAGGGATCCTATCCGGGATCGGACTCTAGCCGAAGGGTTCTCAGTGCGCAACGAGAATATGTCGCAGGCCGACTACCCTTGCGGGAATGGACGGCGGCAACATCCTTGGCTGGTTTGTCGTTGGTATGGGAAGCACCAGACCGAGCGGACGCGCCGTCATCGTCTCGCGCCTTCGGCGCGCAGCCCAGCGCCCCGCTCTCCGCCGGCGCTGCGGCTCGTCGGGAAGAGGGCCGCCGGCGGCGGGGAGGGTGTCGGGCATGTGGCCTGGATCGCGGGTGGCCGGGATGAGGAGGTGACGGCGGGATGGGCGAGGATCCACTTCAGGAAGAACTGGGCCCAGCCCGATGTACGAACAGAGCGTATACTTGCGGCAGCATCGTGAGCGCCCAGGTAGACCGTCGATCGCTCGAGCGGTGGCTGGCGGCCAACGGGTTCGTCCTCGAGCCCGGCAAGAAGACCGGGCACAAGCACTACAGCCGTCAGGGAATCAAGATCGCGATCCCGGGACACGGTCCGCAGGATCTCACGAAGAAGCATATCGCCCTCATCCTTCGTCAGCTCGGCCGGCTCGGGTTCGATGCGGCGCAGGTTCGGCGGGACCTGGGCTCGTGAGCCGGATGCGTCGATGTCCCTTGATGGCCGTGCAAGGCGGAATAGCTGCGCGTGACCCGGACGCTCCTTCTGAGTTGTGAGGCGGTCAGCAAGGCTTACGGCACCCGGTCCCTCTTCGACGAGCTGTCGCTCGGGCTCTTCGAAAGGGACCAGGTGGGGCTCGTGGGCCCGAACGGGGCCGGCAAGTCCACCCTTCTGAAGATCCTCGCCGGGATCGAGACGCCCGACCGCGGCCGGCGCTCGCTCCGCAGCGGAGTGCGGGTCGGTTACGTGCCGCAAGACCCTGCCTTCACGGCTCGGGGCACCGTGGAGGACGTGGTGGCGGCGGCACTGGCCGCCGTGGATGATGCCGACCGTCCTGGTCGCATCGCCCAGACCCTCGGCCGCGCCGGGTTCGCGGGTGGGCGCGAGGAGGTCGCCATGCTCTCCGGGGGATGGCAGAAACGCCTGGCGATCGCGCGCGAGCTCGCGCCCGAGCCCGACATCCTGCTCATGGATGAGCCAACGAACCACCTCGACATCGAGGGCATCCTCTGGCTGGAGGCGCTCCTCGCGGAACGGGCGCGAGCCTGCCTCATCGTCAGCCACGACCGGTACTTCCTGGAGCACGTGACCACGCGCATGCTCGAGCTGAACCGCGCCTACCCGGCGGGCCTGTTCCAGAGCGACGGGCGGTACAGCGAGTTCCTCGCGCGGCGCGACGAATTCCTGAAGGGCCAGGTCGCCTACGAGGAATCGCTCGCCAATACCGTCCGGCGCGAGATCGAGTGGCTCCGTCGCGGCGCCAAGGCCCGCTCGACCAAGGCGAAGGGCCGCATCAAGGAAGCGGACCGCCTGATCGAGGAGCTCCGCGACTCCCGGGCCCGCGGCGCGACCCGCGTCGCCGGCATTGACTTCGCCGCGTCCGGGCGTCGGACCCGCAAGCTGCTCGTCGCGCGGGGTCTGGCGAAGTCCCTCGGTGGCCGTCCGCTCATCCAGAATCTCGATCTCGCCATCGTCCCCGGCACGCGCATCGGCCTCGTGGGGCCGAACGGCAGCGGCAAGACGACGCTCCTCCACCTCCTGGCGGGCACGCTGGCCCCCGACGCCGGAGAGATCGAACGCGCGGAGGGCCTCCGGAT
>WNGB01020129.1_pt1 | contig 11710 bp, 9 predicted proteins | sample 5400681 | NCBI WGS metagenome assembly WNGB01 (sample SAMN13153367, study PRJNA577476) | soil metagenome | isolation source: 115 cm soil or saprolite under grassland replicate 2 | place: USA:California | collected 2016-06-15 | reverse complement strand
TCGATCACGCGCTCGAAGTCTTTCGACGCCACTACCGTGAGCATTTGCTGGATCAAACGCGCGTCTACCCCGGGGTCAAAGAGACGCTGGCGCGGCTCGGTCACATTCCGAAAGCCGTCGTCACCAACAAGCCTTACGAATTCACAATCTCGCTGCTCGAAGGAATCGGGCTGTCGCCGTATTTCAAGGTCGTTATCGGCGGAGATTGTCTGCCGGAGCGCAAACCTTCGCCGCTGATGCTCCTCGAAGCGGCGCGCAGGTGCGGCGTTCTGGCGTCGGAATGCTTGATGATCGGCGACAGCCGCGTGGACGTCGAGGCCGGGAGGGCGGCGGATATGAAGACATGCGGCTACATTCCCGGTTTTCGCGGGCGCACGGAACTGGTCGAGGCTGGAGTCGATTATGTGATCGAGCGTTTTAGTGAATTGTGCGCGCTAGTTGAATGCGCCAGAGCGAGGTCTTTTTTTTAGATTTCAAGAAATGAGCCGCCATGCTTGGCCCGGTTCCCGAGGGCCTTGGCCAATTTGAGCCAACGCGACTTGGAGACAAGGGCGCCGGGCCAAGCATGGCGGCTCGTCAAAGATCCATATTGGAGGTTGAATATCAACGGATCGGATCTTCAGCACTCATTCCTGTGAGCGAGTTTGCGAAACACCATCCATGCCAAGTAGAAGACTCCGGCGAAGATCGCCAGCTTGATGAGCAGCGGAAGCAGAGAGAAAACGATACCGAGCAAGCCCAAAATAAAATTAAGAACTGCCGAGACCGCCACCAATGCCAGAACCACGAGAATTATCGTGCCGATTGTCTGAGCCATAGACTTACTCTCCTTTTAAGCCTCTGCGAATTCGGGTCTTGATCGAAATTCCGATCCGATTGCAACGGGCTATACGCGGCCGTGGCGACCGATGTTTCAGCAATTTTGGCCCGCCTGGGCCAGTACCGGTCATTTGCCTTCTTTCACGCCATCTTTCAGCCGTTTGAAGAAATAGACCGGGTCGTTCGGCGAGCCGTGAACGCTGACCAACTCCCACCCCTTCGCGCCGAGCTTATCGAAGTTGCGTTCGAGCGGGAAAAATTCACGGCTAAATGAGCCGTCCGGCTGTTTTCGCATATTCGGATAATTTTCATTGCCCGAGGTCGAAAGGTTGACCGAGCCTCCAGAAACTATCAGATACTCCCATTGTGGCCCAGTTCCGCTCGTCCGATCGTCCGCGGCTTTGCTGAAATGACTATTTGTCGCGATCGCTGCGAACACAATCAGAAAAAGCGCCACAACAGGCAGTAAAATACGTATTCCTGTTTTCATCTTGTTCTCCTTAGATCCTGGCGCCGCCTGAATAGGACTTAATAGGACCCATAAGTCCTATGGGTCCTATAAGTCCTATTCACTGCTGCCAAGGACGTTTTTTATTCCAGCGACAGCGATTGAGCGGGTCGTTGACACCATTAAATCGCGGTTCCTATAATCCCGTTTCGAATGTTGCAGAGCCGCCACGCTTCGCGCCGCCTGTTACCGCTCCGAGTGAATTCAGCATAAGCATATTACGCGTAGACTGACATTCCGGCGCAATTTTTTGAGGGAGTTTTCACTATTTTGTTAGACCACCAGGAGATCGATCAAATTCAACAGCGTCGCCGCCATCTGGAAGAGATCGCGGAGATGGGCCATGAGGCCTACCCTAACCGCTTCGACCGCACCCACACAATTTCGCAAATAGTCGAGCGTTACCAGAAGTTCGCCGGCAAGAAGGACGACGAGGCCGAAGCCGCGCGAGTCAACGAAGAATTGAAGGCGGCGGAGGGTGGACGGGTCAGAATCGCCGGTCGCATTATGACGATGCGGCTGATGGGCAAGGCCGCGTTCGCTCCCCTCTCAGACGGCCTGAGCCGGTTGCAGATTTACGTTCGCAAGAATGACGTCGGCGACGAGGCCTGGGCGCTATATCAAAAGCTGGACCATGGAGATTGGATCGGCGTCGAAGGTTTTCTGTTCATCACGAAGACCGGCGAGCTTTCGGTCCACGTAACCCGGCTTCAATTCCTGGCCAAGGCGCTGCTGCCGATGCCCGACAAATATCACGGCGTGACCGACAAGGAACTGCGCTACCGCCAGCGCTACATCGATCTGATCGCCGGCGGCGCGGCGCAGGAAAGGCCTCCCGGCGAATTGACTTCGCGCGAGGTCTTCGAGCGGCGCGCGCAGATAATCCGCGAAATCCGCCGCTATTTCGACGACCGAGGCTACGTCGAAGTCGAGACGCCGATGCTCTCGCCGCTGGCGACCGGGGCGGCGGCGCGCCCGTTCGTCACGCATCACAACGCGCTCGACATCGACCTCTACGCGCGCATCGCGCCCGAGCTTTATCTGAAGAGGCTGGTCGTCGGCGGCTTCGAGAAGGTTTACGAAATCAACCGCAACTTCCGCAACGAAGGACTGGACTACAAGCACAACCCCGAATTCACGATGCTCGAATGGTATCAGGCCTATTCTGATTTCAATGACCTCATGGATTTGACTCAGGACCTGATCACGACGCTGGTGGACAAGGTCTGCGGGACGCGCCGGGTGGTCTATCGGAGCCGCGTGATCGACTTCAACGAGTGGCGGAGGATGACTATGCGCGAAGCGGTGTTGGAATATTGGCCCGCCGAGGCGACGCGGCCGACGCCGGAAGGCTTGATGGAGCGCGAGAGTCTCGAAGCCGCCGCCGCCGAGATCGGCCTGGACTTCGACCCGAAGTTGAACGACGGGCAGTTGCTGGGCGGGATCTTCGATCATGTGGCCGAGCCTCATCTGATCGGCCCGACCTTCATAACCGAATTTCCGACGGAGCTCTCGCCCCTCTCGAAGCAGAAGGCCGCCGACCGGCGCTTCGTCGAGCGGTTCGAGCTTTACGTCGCCGACATGGAGATCGCCAACGCCTTCTCGGAACTTAACGACCCGGTCGAACAGCGCCGCCGCTTCGAGGAACAGAGCGCGCTCTCTTACGGGATGCCGCCGACCGGAGGCGAAGGGATCGGGATCGACCGCCTGGTCATGATCCTGACCAATCAGCATTCGATCCGCGACGTGATCCTCTTCCCGCACATGCGCCCGGAATCGGGGAGCGGGAGGGCGGGAGAGTGAGGGAGCGGGAGAGCGAGGGAGCGAGAGAGTGAGGGAGCGGGAGAGCGGGAGAAATTGATTCTACCCAACTCCTACTCTCTCTCAACAAATGCCATACGAACTCTTCATCGCGTTACGTTATCTGCGCGCCAGGCGCAGACAGGCGGCCGTCTCGGTGATCACGGCCATAGCCGTCGCGGGGATCACGCTCGGCGTCGCGGCGCTCATCATCGCGCAGGCGCTGATCACGGGGTTTCGCGCGGACGTTCAGGACAAAGTGCTTCAAGGCACCGCCCACCTCAATCTGCTTAAAGCGGACAACGGCGGCATCGAAAATTATCGCGAGTTGGTCGAGCGCGTCCGCTCCGCGCCCGGCGTGAGCGAGGCTTCCGCCACGATCTACGCGCAAGTCCTGCTCAGCGCCCATGGCCGTCAGGAATACGCGGTGCTCAAAGGCGTCGATCTGAATTCGCCACGCGAGGCCAAGGAGGTCTTCTCGACCGTGATCGAAGGCGATCCGGCGCGGCTCAAACCCGCCCCCTCGAATCAGCCTCCTGATCAGAGCCAGAAGGAGCCGGAGGAAGAGGCGCTGGAAGGGGTCATTCTCGGCAAACAATTGGCGCAGGCGATGGCGCTGCGCGTAGATGACGTCGTGACGGCGATCTCATCGCACACCCGGTTGACTCCAGCCGGGCTGCAGCCGCGACCGCGCTACACGCGCTTCCGGGTGGCGGGAATCTTCTCTTCGGGTTTGTACGAGTACGACGCGAAGTGGGCCTACATTACGCTCTTCGCCGCGCAGAACGTGAAAGGTAGCGGCGACGCCGCCGAAATGATCCAGATGAAGGTGGCGGACATTTACGCCGTCAAAGAGATCGGCGAGCGGGTCCGCGCGCTCGCCGGCCGGGATTTCGCGACCACCGACTGGCAGGAGTTGAACCGCCCGCTGTTCGCGGCGCTCCAGTTGCAGCACCGAGTGGTATACGTCTTCTTCGCGCTGCTGATCGCCATCGCCGCGCTCAACATCATCACGACGCTGACGATGATGGTTATTGAAAAGAACCGCGACATAGCGATCCTGCGCGCGCAAGGCTCCACGCCGCGATCAATTCGGCGAATATTCATGCTACAGGGGCTGGTCATCGGCCTGATCGGGGCGGCCTCGGGGCTGCTGCTCGGCCTCGGCCTGAGTTGGCTGGCCAATCATTATCAATTGATTTCGATTCCGGCTGAAATCTATGCCGTCTCTCACGTCACGCTCAAAGTCGAATCCATTGACTGCGTCCGTGTGGCGGTTCTGGCTGTCATCATCTGCCTGTTGGCGACGATCTATCCGGCGCGGATGGCGGCCAGGCTCATGCCGGTCGAGGCGCTTCGTCACGATTAGCTCAGGGAATGGAAGTAGAGTTTCATTTTTCATTTGTCATTGTTCATTTGTCATTTGTCATTGCCCTGAGATCAGCCCTGAGATCAGTCGGTCGATGCCCGATGAACATTTAGCGGTTTTCCGCAATGACAAATGACAAATGAACAATGACAAATGAAAAATATTCTTCTTTCCTACTCATTGGCCAGTGTATTTCAAAACCAGGCCCTCGGCGCCGACCACCCAAACCCCTTTTTTCGAGGCGGAAAGTCCGTAGAGATTCGCTCTGGTGCCGCTCTCCTGACCGATCCAGTTTTTCCCCCCGTCACCCGATCTCAAGATCGTTCCGTTCCAGCCGATGACCCATCCATTTTTATCGTTCGCGAAGGCGACGCTGAGGAGATTCTGCGACGTCTCGACCGCCACCCTCTCCCAGGTCAGGCCCGCGTTCGTCGTTCGGAGAATCGTCCCTTTGTCGCCGACTATCCAGGCGTTCTCTTTGCCCCGCGTTTCGATGTGGTAGAGGTGGTTCGTCGTCCCGCTGGCCTGTCGCTCCCAGGTGCGGCCTCCGTCATCGGTGTAAAGGATCGTCCCCTTCGCGCCGACGACCCAGCCGCGTTTTTCGTTGACGAATTTTACGTGAACCAGTTCTTCCCGCGCGCCGCTCTCCTGCCGCCGCCAGGTCTTCCCGCCGTCTTCGGTGTGCAGGATCCTGCCGGTGTCGCCGACAACCCAACCCTGCTTCTTGTCCGGAAAGGCTACGCTGTAAAGCGTCGGCACGTCGTCTTTTTTCGCCCCTGGCGCCACGGCTAATTGGAACATCAGTTCCCAAGTCCCCCCGCCGTCCGCCGTCTTCAGTATCCGCGACCCGGTCGAGCCGATCGTGACGAGCCAGCCTTCGTCGCGGGTCCGGAAGAAGATGTCGCTGATGTTGTCATTGAGATTGGGGCTTTGCGGCAGCCATTCCCCGCCGTTGTCCTGAGTCGTGTGGATGATTCCGCGGTCTCCGATCACCCACCCGTATCGCCCGTCCATGAAAAACACGCCGTTCAGATCGCGCCTGGATTTCTCCTGAAAAGCCACGACCCATTGGGCCTGAGCCACGGCGGTGATGACAAGGGGCAAAGCTACGGCCATAAGAGTTTGTAGTAAACGATTCATAACTTACTATCTCCTGCCTGCCATAGAGACAAGGGGACAAGGAGACAAGGGGACAAGGGGAGGGGGAGATAGGGAGAAGATTCTCCCCTTCTCCTTGTCCCCTTGTCCCCTTGTCTCTCCATCTCTGTGGCCTCTGTGATCTCTGTGGCAAGTTCTTCAGGGCCTCGATTGCGAGGCGTCTGAGCCCTGAACTGACGACTGTAGTTTGACATTCGGCAGATTCAATCTGAATTCGATGTCAGCGCCGCGCGACCCGAAGGCGATCATTCGCCCCAATTGATCGACCGCCATTTCGAACGTGCGGTCGCGACCGGCCAGCAAGTCCGCTATGCGTGTTTCGAGTTGCAAATCGGGCTTAACGCCCGCCCCTTCGATGCGGCGCCCCATCGCCGTGCGATAGTCGCTGTCGCTCACGTTGAGCTTGCCGCCGTCGAGGAGCTTCAACGTCCGGCTGACGCCGAGCAGACAGCCGCAGGTTGTGGGGCTTGCGCCGACGATTGTAGCGCGTTTCCGCTCCTGCATCGCGGCGGCGAAGATTTCGGAACCGCTGGCCGAACGCGCGCTGACCAACACGACGAGCGGCCCGCGATAACTTATCTCCGTCCGCTGGGTGTAACGGGAGGCTGCGCGCCCCTGCCGGCTGATGAATTCTCCAAGGCCGTCGCCTTCGGTAAGAAAGTAACTCGCGATCTGAGCGACGGTGGCGACGAAACCGCCGCCGTTGTTCCGCAAATCGAGAATGAGACCGCGCGTCCCCTGCGCCTCCCGCATGGCGGCCTCGAAATCTTCTTCGATCTCGGGCCCGAATCCCGTGACCTCGATGTAGCCGATGTTATTAAGCGGTTTCCTGACGACAACGCGCCGCTGGAATTCGACGAACCGTCGGGTCAGCGTCACGGTGTGCGGTCTCTCTTCGATGTCCAGGAAAGTCACCGACACCGGCGTGTCGCGCGGCCCGTGAAAAAGTTTGTCGTAGGTCTGCGTCTCGAGCGCCGTCTGGGTCGAGCTTTCTATGATCTCGTCGCGTATGCGTTCGAGCGCTTTCTGGACAGGCAGTCCGTCGACTTGTAAGATGGTGAAGCCAGGACGTAAGCCCAGGCGCGCGGCCTCGGAACCGGGAGCGACCCAGGTCACGACGGGTCTGCCCTCAATGCGGCGCACGGCCATTCCGACCGTGGAGCCGGCCGGGCGGTCGCGATCGAAGCCTTCCTCGGGCGCATAGATTCGCGTGTGCGCGTCGCCAAGCCTGCCGATCATTTGCCGCAGCACTCGATAAAACTCCGCGTTATTGCGGGCCGCTTCGGCTTGCGGGCGGAAAATCTCGCGCTGCAACCGCCAATCGACCCCGCGATAACGCTTGTCGTAATAATTGTCGTATATCGCGCGCCAGACCTGATCGAAGACTTTGAGCCGATCTTCGCGGCTGTTTGCCCCCCCGGCGCCCTGCGCGAACGCGCCGACCTGCGGACGGGCGTCCGGCGCCCGCAAACAAATCAACGAGCAGAACAGTAAAACGGCCGGAAATAACGCGCGCATTATTGCGGATTGCGGATTGCGGATTGCGGATTTATGAGGGGTGGCGAGTTGTGATTCCATTCTGTCCTTAACGATCCATTTTGGTGATTTGAGATTTCGTTGCCCTACGGATTCGAAGTGCGCTTAGTCTTCTTGTAATCCGCAATCCGCAATCCGCAATCCGCAATCCTCACAGCGTCTGCATCAACCTGGTCAGCAGGGCAGCGCGGCGGGGAATGTCGTCGATGACGACGTGTTCGTGTTCGGCGTGCGCGCCCGCCCCGTCGACGCCAAGTCCGTCGAGCGTGGGCACGCCCATCGCCGCGATGAAGTTTCCGTCCGAGCCTCCCCCGACGACCTCGTCTTTGAGGTCGAATCCGAGTTCGACCGCCAAGCCCCTGGCGTGTTCGTAGAGCGCAATGTTCTTCTCCGAGCGCGGCATCGGCGGACGATTTATTCCTCCCGACACTTCGACCCGCGCGCCGGCGGTGGCGGGCGTGAGTCCGCGAATCGCGGCGACCAGATTCTCGCCGTCTTCCGGCGTCCAGAACCTGACATCGACTTTGGCGGAGGCGCAAGCCGGGATGACATTCAATGCGCTGCCGCCTTCGATCAGCCCCACGCTGACCGTGAGCCCCCGCTCGTAATCGTTGAGCGCCGCCAGCCGCAGAGTTTGATGCGCCAACTCGACGATCGCGTTGACCCCTTTTTCCGGATCGAGACCCGCGTGCGCGGCGCGCCCCAGCGCCCGAACGGTGAAAGTCCCGATGCCTTTGCGCCCGGTTTTGACAACGCCTCCGGAGATCGGCGGCTCGAGGATCAGAGCGGCGGCGGCGTTCTTCGCTTCCTCCTCGATGAGCGGGCGCGAGGTCCGGCTGCCGATCTCTTCGTCGCAGGTAAGGAGCAACGTAATCGGCCTCTTCGTGGCCAGCCGCAGCGAGACGATCGTCCGCAACGATTCGACGGCTATCGCGACGCCGGATTTCATATCGAAGATTCCGGGGCCGTGAGCGCGCCCTTCGGGCGTGACGCAGAAAGGCAGGCGTTCGAGCGAGCCGACCGGCCAGACAGTGTCCAGATGACCCACCACCAGAACGCCCCGCCCCACCCCGCCGTGACCGAAGTCGAATCTGGCGCGCAGGTGAGTTCCGTATCCGGTTTGCGGGATCAATTCGACCTGGCCGCCGATTTCGCGCAATTGCGCGGCGACGAAGCCAGCAATCTCATTGAGCCGCGACTCTTCGCGAGACTTGGTCTCGCGCTCGACCAACTCCCGAATCGATTTGAGAATCGCCTCCCGGCGCCCGGCGTAAAGATCGAGCAAAGCGCGGTTTGACATGGCGTCCGAATCATGCACAATACCGCATCATCTGACAAGTTCTTGGTTATAGAACTGAGTCAGCAATCAAGCTCCGTCAAGAGGCCATACCCCGTAAGTCTTCGTCGCTGGCTTCGTTGAATATGGCGCCAGGGCCGCTTCCCGGCGCCGGCGGATTCCCAGGCGACGGTCGTTCAAACGGTGTTTGGCGCTTGATGTAAAAAAAGCGGCGCTCCGGAAACTTACAGCGGACTGGCGGCGTCAATAGCGTCAAGGCGTGAAGGCGCCTCTTCAAAGGCGCCTTAAGGTAAAGTAGTCAGATTTCAGAGTCGCGCCGTCGCGGCGGCTCACCCAACCCCTGAGTTCTGATTTTGAGATCCGGGATGATTCCTAGATAAAGACCGTGGAGGATAAATTCCATATGAAGAAGTATAGCCCGTTGATCGCATTAACGCTGCTGGCCGGTTGCCTGGCGCTTTCCCCTTTGAGAGCGAACGCGCAGGATGAAAAGGAAAAGCAGGACGCAAAGCAGGACGCGTTTGAGCGCGAATGGTACGACACCTGCTACCAGAAGAAACCAAAAGATGAGGAGAAGTGCTACCAGCAATCCAAGGAATTGTTGGATAAATACCCCACGAGCAAATTTAACCCGAATGCGCAAAGGAACGTCAAGACCTATGAGAAAAACAAGGTTATGGAGAGGTTCCAGGCCGCGTTGACAGCTTATTCCAATGCGCCAGACGCCGCAAAACTCGATCAACTCTTTGCTGCCGGTGATGAATGCCTCAAGGGTGATAAGCTTGAGCCGGCGCTCCAACAATACGTCCTCGGACGAGTTGCTCTGGCAGGAACCAGTGGCGCGATGTCGGAGTTATACAAGAACCTCGATAAGATCAAAGGATACGCTGAGACTGCGCTTAAAGCTTTTGACCCCGCCGCTCCGCCGGAAGGCTGGAAGAAGGAGGAATGGGACCCATTGCGTGAGTTCCTACTGGCTCAGATGAATCAATACCTGGGCTGGCATTTTATCATGGGAACTAAGAGCAATACTGATCAGGGCCTCAACTATCTGGCTAAAGCCGTTCAGATGAGATGCAAAGACTGTGCCGGGTGGAAAGACCCGAACAATTACTTCCTCCGCTCAACCGTTTACAGCAATCAATACATCGAATTGAGAAAGCCATATGACGCGATGACAAATGAGCAGAAAACCGGCCCCGAGGGTAAAGAGGCGCTCAAGAAAATCAGTGAACTGCTCGACACTAAGCTGATTCCCGAATACGCCCGTGTTCTAGCGACGGCGACCAAGCCTGAAGTTAAAGGTATATACGACTTCGCTAAATCTCAGTTCGACTCGTTCTGGGAGTTCCGCACCGGAGCGAAAGATAAAGCTCCTGATTACATCAAGAAGTACGAGGCTGACCCGACCATAGCTCCCGTGCCGGTGCCAGCGAAGCCTGACGACCCGAGCAATTTGGATACTCCCGCCGCTCCGACACCCGGTTCCGCCAACGTCAAGCTGCAAGCGACTAAGCCGGGGGTCACCACTGGCGGCAAGGCGCCGGCGAACAGCAATGGCGCTAAATCGGCGCCGGCAAAAGGCAAAACCAAACCAAAGAGCAAAAAGCGTAGGTGAAGGATCGAGAATCGAGGATTGAGGATCGAGAATTGAGGATCGAGAATAATCGAGAATAGAAGATAGAAGATCGAAGATCAGGGATGGATATTGATGATCGAAGATCAGTTCATTAGGCCCAAGGCGATCCTCCATCCTCGATCTTCGATCAACGCCCCCGCCAGGTTTGACAAGGCCACTAATTCATGCAAAATACCGTTTGACCTGACAAGTTAGTGGTAAGGCTGTTAGCGCAGCGTTATCGACGTCGTGTCGGCGTCCCGGCTCACCCAATCCCCGAGTTCTGTTTCAAGACCTGGGAAGATTCCGATAAGAAGACTGTGGAGGATTCAGTTCTATGAAGAAGAAGTTTAGCCTATTGATCGCCTTAATGTCCCTGGCCGGCCTCATCGCGATTGCGCCGCTAACCGCAAACGCGCAAGACGATGCGCAGGCCGAGTTCGAGCGCGTCTGGTACGACACCTGCTACGCCAAGAAAGATGTGGAGAAGTGCTACCAGCAATCCAAGGAATTGTTGGAGAAATATACCAAGAGCACATACATCGAGAACGCAAAGGTGAAGGTCAAGGTGTATGACCAAAATAAAGCCTGGGAGAAATTTCAAGCGGCGTTTGACGCTTACTACAGGCAACCTCCACAAGACGCCGCGAAATTGGAAGCGCTCTTCGCCGCCGGTGACGCGTTCCTCCAGATCGAGCCTGACAGGCAGGCCCCGTCTCACCTCTATGCTCTCGGCCAGATGGCCCTGGCCGGACACCAGGCCTCGATAAGCAGGATTTATGACAAACTGGATAAGGTCAAGGATTACGTCGAACAGTCCATTAAGGCGTTCGAGAACGCCCAGTCTTCGGAGAAGACCAAGAAGGATTTCGACCTCTACGTGATTCCCTTGAAAGACCTCGTGACGGCCAACGGCGCCCAGTTCCTCGGCTTCCGGCTGATCGAAACCAAAGGCGACGTGAATCAGGCGCTCGGATATCTGACCCAAGCCACTCAGGTGAAGGGCAAAGACGGCGTCGGCTGGAAAGACCCGAACAATTACTGGCTGCGCTCGACCATCTACAGCGCTCAATACACCGAATTGAAAAGGCCGTACGACGCGATGACGGAAGAGCAAAAGGGCAGCGACGCGGGCAAAGATATTCTCAAGAAGGTCAACGAACTGCTCGACACCAAGCTGATCCCGGAATACGCCCGCGTCATCGCGACGGCCACCAATCCTAACGCCAAACCATTCCTCGACGCCGTCAAGCCGCAGTTCGACATCTTATGGAAATTCCGTACCGACGCGCCGGACAAGGCCGTCGATTACGTCAAGAACTACGTGAACGACCCGACTATCGCCAACGTGCCGGTCCCGGCTAAGCCTGAAGACGCGAGCAGCTTGAACGGCCCAGTCCCGACAACCGTTCCCGGCGCCGTCAAGTTGCAAGCCAGCGGGCCTGCCAGCGTCCCCGGCGGCAATGGCGCAGCCGAAAAAAAGACCAGTGTGAAAGGCAGTAGGAAGCGGGGCAGAGGTTAAGCAGAGGCGCCAGTAATCGTCGTGATCGACATAGCGACTGAAAATCAGGCATTCATCCAGGACGAAACGCCGTCCTCCTTCGA
>WNGB01012188.1_pt1 | contig 11710 bp, 9 predicted proteins | sample 5400681 | NCBI WGS metagenome assembly WNGB01 (sample SAMN13153367, study PRJNA577476) | soil metagenome | isolation source: 115 cm soil or saprolite under grassland replicate 2 | place: USA:California | collected 2016-06-15 | reverse complement strand
GTCACGAAATCCACAGTCCCGACGGGCACGGGAAAGATGGTCTCCGACATCATCCGCGGAAAAAACGGACGGTTCGAGTTCTCGATCGTCTCCAACCCCGAGTTCCTGCGCGAGGGCTCCGCCATCAACGACTTTCTCCACCCCGACCGCATCGTCATCGGAGCCTCCGACGACCGCGCGATCGATATCATGAAGGAAATCTACAAGCCGCTCTTCCTGCGCGAGACGCCTTTTGTCATCACCGACGTCGCCTCGGCCGAACTCATCAAGTACGCTTCCAACGGTTTCCTGGCCGTCAAGATCTCCTTCATCAACGAGATCGCGCAACTCTGCGAGCTCATGGGCGCTGACGTCAAGGACGTGGCGACCGGCATGGGCCTGGACCCTCGGATCGGCCCCCGGTTCTTGCGGCCGGGTCCCGGCTTCGGAGGCTCCTGTTTCCCGAAGGACACCTCGGCGGCCGCCGACATTGCCCGCAACCTCGGCACCAGGTTCGAGCTGATCGAGGCGACCATCCGTGTCAACGCGCGGACCAAGGCACGCATGATCGAAAAGGTCGCGCAGGCCGCGGGCCCGCTCGCGGGCAAGACGGCGGCCGTCCTGGGATTGTCGTTCAAGCCCGAGACGGACGATATCCGCGAGTCGCCGGCTCTCGCGGTCGTCGCGGATCTCGTCCGGGCCGGCGTCTCCGTGCGTGCGTTCGATCCCGCGGCGATGGAAAACACGAAGGCTGTGCTTCCCGAGCTCCACTACGCCCGCGACGCCTACGACTGCGCCCAGGGCGCCGACTTCGTCGTGCTGGCGACCGAATGGAACGAGTTCCGCGCCCTCGACCTGGAGAAGCTCGCGCGAGCCCTCCGCGCCAGAACGATGGTCGACCTGCGCAACGTGTACGACTCCGAGGAGCTCCGCGCCGCCGGGTGGACCTACACCGGAGTGGGAAGGCCATGACGGGCCGTCAGCCGTTAGCCGTGAGCCGTGAGCCGCGGCAAACGCGTTCGGGCTTCGGTTTACGGCTTACGGCTTACGGCTCACGAGGGCGCGCCTGATGAGGGTCCTGGTCACCGGCGGCGCCGGGTTCCTGGGGAGCCACCTCTGCGACCGGCTCCTCGCCGAAGGGCATGAGGTCATCGCGATGGACAACCTCATCACGGGCAACCTTCGTAACATCGCGCACCTCTCCGCAGAGCCGAGGTTCCGGTTCGTCCACCACGACGTGTCTCAATTCATCGGCGTCGAAGGAGCGCTCGACGCCGTCCTGCATTTTGCGTCGCCCGCCTCACCCATCGACTATCTGGAGCTGCCGATCCAGACGTTGAAGGTCGGATCGCTCGGGACCCACAACGCCCTGGGCCTCGCGATGGCGAAGAAGGCCCGGTTCCTCCTCGCCTCGACCTCGGAGGTCTACGGGGACCCGCTCGTCCATCCGCAGCCCGAGACGTATTGGGGCAACGTCAATCCGATCGGCCCCCGCGGCGTCTACGACGAGGCCAAGCGCTTTGCCGAGGCGATCACGATGGCTTACCGCCGCGCCAAGGGCGTGGACACCCGGATCGTCCGCATCTTCAATACCTACGGCGAGCGGATGCGGCCGAGCGACGGCCGCGTCGTGCCGGCGCTGATCTGCCAGGCGCTCGCGGGCGAACCGATGACCGTCTTCGGGGACGGTTTGCAGACGCGCTCCTTCTGCTACGTGTCGGACTTGATCGAGGGGATCTATCGCCTCTTTCTTTCCAGCGAGACAGACCCCGTCAACATAGGCAATCCGAGCGAGCTCTCCGTGCTGGACTTCGCGCGAACCATCCGGAGACTGACGGAGACTCGCAGCGAGATCGTTTTCAAGCCGCTGCCGGTGGACGACCCCAGGGTTCGCCAGCCCGAAATCAGCCGCGCCCGCCGCCTTCTCGGATGGGAACCGAACGTGAAACTGGAAGAAGGGTTGTCGAAGACCATCGAGTACTTCCGACAGCTGAAGCCTGCGCTGTCATCCTGACCCCCTTGCCCTTCGTGTCATCCCGAGCGCCCTCGCCCTTCCTGTCATCCCGAGCCCCCTTGGCCCTTCCTGTCATCCCGAGCCCCCTTGGCCCTTCCTGTCATCCCGAGCGAAGCGAGGGATCTACTCCCGTTGCTTCGAGTCGCGGCGTCCCGCTCGGGATAGGCTCCGGGGAGGACTTTCCGGCACCGGGAAGCAGTTCGTCGATTCGCGGGCGCCGTCGCCATGGCGGCTTTCCGCCTTCGCTGGAGCGCCGTAGCCGCTTCGGCGGAGACGCTGGCGCGTTGGCGACTTCGGCAGGGGCTCTGGCGCGTCGGGGACCTCAGAATGACAGGGCGCCCTACTTCTCTCCGTCGTTGCCGATGGCTTCTACGGGGCAGGAGTCCATGGCCTCCTGGCACCGCGCCTCTTCTTCTTGGCTCGACGGCTGGCGGAAGACGAAGGAGAAGGCCTTCTCCTCGTGGCGTTGAAAGTTGCTGGGGGCGGTAACCCGGCAAACGTCGCAGTCGATGCACTGCGCATCCACGTAGTACTTGCCGGCGATATTCTCGGGAAGCCTGTCTCGAGGGTCGGCCATGAAGAAAAGGTATCAGGTGTCGGATGCCATATGTCGGGGATGGGGCGGGAAATCGCGCGGTTTAGCCTGAGATTAGGGGCACCACTCTTCCCGGACGACCCTCGTTAAACTCGCCTCCGTGATCCGATGCACGACCGTACTCCTGGCGGCGACTCTGTCGGCGGTGTGCTGCAGGGAGAGGGCTCTTCCCGTGGCGGACGGGCGCACGGGGGATCTGGCGGCCGGACAGAGGATCTTCGAGCGCAAGTGCGCCTCCTGCCACAACACCAACGGGGACGGCAAGACGGTCACGGGCGGACGGTTTCCTTACGCGAACCTGATCGATGGCGTCTGGCGATCGGATGGGAGTGCCGAAGCGATCGAGCGGCAGATCCGGCGGGGCCACGATCCGATGCCGAAGTTCGAGGGTAAACTCACCGACGAGGAGATCCGGCAGACGGTGGCGTACGTGTTGGAGCTGTCGCATCACGAGGCGGCCGGCGCAGGACGGCCCGCGAGGGATGGCAAACCTTGAAACGCCGAATCCCCCTCTTCCCGCTTCCGGGAGTCGTTCTGCTGCCGGGAACGATCCTGCCCCTGCACATCTTCGAGCCTCGCTACCGCGCGATGGTCGCGGACGCGCTGGAAGGCAACAGGATGATCGGCATGGCGATGCTCAAGCCCGGCTGGGAGAGTGCCGAAGAGAGCCCGGCCGTCCACAATGTCGGAGGCGCCGGCGAGATCATCGAATTCGAGGAACTGGAAGATGGCCGCTACAACATCCTGCTGGAAGGCCGCTTCCGATACCGCATCTTGAAGGAGGAACCCGAGGCGACTCCCTACCGCACGGCCAGTATCGAGGAAATCGCGTCGATCCCCTTTGGAAGTGCCGACGAAGAGACGCGCGTCTCCCGGATGGCTCTGGGCCTCTTCGAGAAGATCCGGGAGCAACTCGACGTTCCTCCGGTCCCCGACGGCAACCTCTCTCCCGAGCGCCTGGCTTCGGAGATGGCCCTGCGGCTGCGCTACAGGCCCGACGAGCTGCAGGCGCTGCTGGAGCTCGACTCGCTCTCGGCGCGCTTCGGCACGCTCGTCGGCCGCATGGTGGAGTGGCAGCGGAGAATCCAGTTTCTCGCGCCCTTCCGCCCCGGCGAGTTGGACGCCACGAGGAATTAGTGCGACCTCGAACGCGCGGAGCGGAGCGTCAGCTCCGCGACGCGTTCAGGGCCCGGTCGTGCGCCCAGCTCTTGATCGCCTTGATCTGCTCTTCCATCGTCACGGCGAGAGGGACCGTGGTCGAGATAACGTGGTGCAGGTCGTCCTCTGTCAGCTCGCGGTTCTCCGCGTACGCGTCCACCACGGAGGAGACGACGATCTGCTCGATCTCCGCGCCGTTCCACCCCTTGGTCGCCTTGGCCAGGAAAACGAGATCGAACTTGCCCGGGTCGCAACGGTTCTTCTTCAGGTGGATCGCGAAGATCTGCTTGCGTTCCTCCTCGTTGGGCAGGTCCACGAAGAAAACCTGGTCGAAACGTCCCTTCCGGATGACTTCGGCCGGGAGGAGCTGGATCCGGTTGGCCGTTGCCGCGACGAACACGAAGGCGCTCTTTTCCTGCATCCACGTCAGGAAGCCCGAGAAGATGCGCGACATCGAGGCGTCTCCGCCTTCTCTGTAACCTCCTACACCCATCTCGATCTCGTCGATCCAGAGCACCGCGGGCGAGACTGCCTCGACCGAGCGCAGCGCCCGCAGGAACGTGGCCTCGGGGTTGGGAGTGCCGAAGATCGCGTTCATATCGAGGCGGAAGAGAGGAAGATTCCAGAGAGTCGAGATCGTCTTGACGGCGAGGCTCTTGCCGCAGCCGGAGACGCCCATCAGGAGAATGCCCCGGGGAATGGGAATGCCGGCGTCGAGCGCCTCCTTCGAAAACAGCGTCCGGCGCTTCTTCAGCCATGTCTTCAGCGTGTCGTAGCCGCCGATGTCGTCGATCGAGAAGCGGGGAGGCACGAACTCGAGCACCCCCTCCTTCTTCGACATCTGCTCCTTCTCCGCCAGGACCTCCAGAAAGGCGCCTTCGTCGAAGGACTGGCGCTGCGCGAACACCTTGGAGAGCAGGTGCCCGATCTCATCCGCCGTCAGCCCCCGCATGGCCAGCGACAGCCGCCGGACGGCCGCCTCCTCGAGCGGGGTGCCGCCGCGCCGGCGCATCACGCCCTCGATGATGCGGGTGATCTCCGATTCGTCGGGCAGCTCGTACTCGACGACGTAGATCTCCTTCTTCGCCTCCTCGGGGATCGCCAGCAGCGGCGAGACGAGCAGGACGTGCCGGCCGCGATCCTTGAGTCCTCGGTAGAGGTCGCGCAGCCGCCGGACGATCTCCGGCCGCCCGTCGGGCGAGGTCGGAAAGTCTTTGAGCAGATAGAAGCCTTTCCCCGAGGCCTGAAGGATGGCCTCGAGAGCACGGAGCGGGTCCCGCGTTTCGGGCACGGGCACACCGTCCACCACCAGACCGTCCACGATGGACCAGATGCCGCACGGAGTCGGCTGCCCGAAGAAGGTCTTGGCCAGGTGCTGCGCCAGCCGTTCGACACGCGACTCCTCCCAGGTCTGGATGTAGAGGATCGGGTGCCCGCCGAGCAGGGCCCTGCGAATCCGGTCGGTCGCCTTGGGAGGCGCCGCTGCCATTGGCGCGAGCGTGCTCACTTCGTGCAATTGTAGCAACTTCTCGTAGAATGACTCCGATGCCGAATCCCGAACACCTGGCATTGCTCCTGTCTGCCGAGTGGAACGCCTGGCGGGCCCGCAACGCCAACGTCACGCCGGACCTGACGGAGGCCGGCCTCTCGGGCCAGGACCTCTCGGGCAAAGACATGAAGCGCGCCGATCTCTCGCGGGCGCAGCTCGAGGGCGCTTCCTTGGCGGCGGCCGATCTTACCCGCGCCGTCCTCGTCGAGGCGAAGCTCGGGGGGGCCTCGGCTCCCGGCGCCGTTTTTGAAAACTGCGTGCTGGACTTTCTCGATTTCTCCAAGGCCTTCCTCGTCGGCACGCGTTTCAAGTCGGCGTCGCTCCAGAGCTGCTCTTTCGTTGGAGCCAATCTGGCGGGCGCCGACCTCACGCGGACCCACTGCGACGGCTCCAATTTCATGGAAGCGAACCTGGCCGGCGCAACGATTTCCGAGGTCAGCTTCCGAGGGGTCAAGACCACGGGGGCCCACTTCGACGGCGCCGATCTTTCACGGTCCCTCTTCGAAGGTGTGACGCTTGCCCGAGGCTCCTTCCCCAACGCGAACTTCACGGGAGCGAACCTCAAGGCGGCGGATTTGACGGGAGCCGATCTGCGGCGAGCCAAGTTCGTCCGCGCCATCCTGCGCCAGTCGTCTCTGAATGCGGCCAACTGCGAGGGAGCCGACTTTAGCGAGGCGGACATGGAGCTGGCCTCGGCCGTCGAGACGGATTTCTCCGGCGCCTGCTTCGACGGCGCAAAACTGCGCAAGGCGGAGCTGAAGCGCGCGATCTTCCTCGATGCGTCCGGCGAGAAGGTCAGCTTCGCCGACGCCAAAATGACAGAGGTGGACCTGCGCTCCGCGCGCTTCGAGAGCGCCAACCTGCAGGGCGCGGACCTCTCCAAAGCGATCCTGTCGCACACGAACCTGAGGGTCTACTCCTTCGTGGGCGCTCGATTCGCCAATTGCGACGCGTCGGAGGCCCAGGCCCAGGGCGTGAACTTCTCCGGCGCAGATCTTTCGCTCGCTAATTTCCGGCTGGCCAATCTGAAGCGCGCCAACCTGTCCGGGTGCCGGGCCTTCGACACCAATCTGTCGGGCACCCTGCTCGTCGGCACCAACTTCACCGGCGCGACACTACAGGAAGCCGACCTGCGTTTTTCGCGCGCCATCGGTGCCGATTTCACGCGGGCGAATCTCGCCGGGGCCGATTTCGCCAACGCCGATCTCTCCGAGGCCAAGTTCAAGAGGACGAAGATCTGGGGCGCGACGGCTCGCCGGGTCAAGCCCCCGAAAGGATGGGGCACGCTCCTCGCCGTCTCCACCATGTTTTCCAGGGCCAAGCAGAAGAAGACAAAAGTGGCTGACATGAAGGAGGAGGAGCGCAAGAAACGGATCGCGGTCCTGGAAGCCGAGGCCGACCAGAAGCCGCCGCACCTGACCGGACGGCGCTAACGTCGCTCCGCGCTTGCGCGGAATCTGCGCCTTCGGCGCACCGTCGAGCGCAAGCGCTACGCTCCCGGGGCTAGGACGGCCTGTACCGCTACTTCTTCGTCGGCGGCGTCGGCGCCGTCGGCGAAGAAGTGGGCGGCGTCGCGGCCTTCTGGAAGGCGGCTTGGAGGGCCGGCACAGGGTCGCCCGCGATGAGGAATGCTCCCGGACGCCCGCTGACGGTTGCCTGCGTTTCGATTCCTTTCGGATAGAAGCGAATGGTCCAGGGCGGGGCTTCCGCTCCTGAAGAGAGCTTCACGGTGACGGTCGCGGCGGGTTCCCGCGAAGCGAGCGCCTTGCCCGTCGCTTCGTCCAAGAAGGACTTGCTCTTGACGTCGCTGAGCGCGGAGAGAAGGTCGTCCACCGACGGCGCCGTCAGCGCTCGCCCGGCCAGGCTCCAACCTCCTTCGCGTCGCGCGAGCAAAAAACTCGAATGAGCGAACGCGCCGTCCACCTGCGAGACCGAGCCATGGTCGAAGCGGACTAGGCGTGGCTCTCGGAACACCTCGGCTTCCCGCGAGAGGTCTTCCGTGATCGTGCTGGCGACCGTGATGACCTGATTCTCGCACCGCGCGTAAACCGAGTTTCCATCCGACCGGGTCGCGCCGAAATCCACGGACACGCCGGGCCCCTTCGCGTCGGCCAGGACCACGTGGAAGAGAGGCGGGGCGAGCCCCAGGGAAGCCAGACCCTGCCCGGCCGGAGACGGGAGGAAATCGAGAACGCGCAACGCCGTCAGCGCTCCGATGAGCTTCTCGACCGGGTCGTTCTCGGCGAGGTCGGAGAGGGGCTGGCGGATCCACCAGATGCCGCCTTTTTTCGCGAGGGACAGCCGGCCCCGCCCGTGGTCCACCTCCAGCTGCGCGGCGTCCGATGCCGGAGAGGAGAAGACTTCCTTGCTCTTGAACTCATCGGCCCCTTTCTTGACGGCCGCGGCGAGCGATGTCGGAACGAACAGAACCGCGTCGGAGCCGGCCACGCGCGCGGCGGTGGCGTCCGTGCCCGGGATCTCAATGCCGAACTCCAGGGTGCGCGACAGTTTCTTGGCGGACGTCGGGCCGTCCTTCCAGACGATCGTGGCCTTTGCCGAAGGGGACTTCAAACCATAGTCTTCCGGACGCGCCTCGGAGGCATCACCCCCCGCGCGCTTCAATTTCGCGAGCTGCGAAACCAGATCCGAAGCGGCAAAACCGTCTGCCGGAAACGGTTCCGGTCTGGCGAGTCTCCAGGAGCTCGCGCCGCTGCGCGCGAGCTCCACGACACTGCCCGGGCGCTCGAGCCGAACCGACTCGATGCGCTCCTCCGGCAGGTCCCAGACGAGATCTCCCTTCTGCTGCCGCTCTGCCGTCGTCGGCATCTTGCGCTCGTAGAGAAACACGAAGGCGAAAAGGGCGACGACGAGCGCCGTCAGGATGATGAGCTTTCTCGGAGTCATGGAGAGGAGTTCGTGAATCCGGCGGAACCGCTCGTCCGGAGTTCGTCTCGAAGAATCCGCCCGGAGTCGCCGGCATTGCCCTTGGCGGCACGCGGCGGCCAGGCCGCCTGGACTGCTCCCAGGCCGCCGCTCCGGTCCGAGGGCACAGAGGCAACATCCCTGGTCGGAGAGTTGGGTGTGTGCCCTCTGACAGGGCCGCCGCCGGGCAACGCCTGCGCCTCCGGGCTGCACCCCGGCTTAGCCACGCTGTAGCCCCGGCGGCGGAACCGCTTCCCGGAGGCGGCCGTGAGCGAAGGCGCACAGCTCAGACTCCCTGTTGCCCCGCTACGACTGCGCCTTCGCGACAGAGCGACGGCCGGTTTTTCTGTCACGCCCAGCCGTCGCGTGCCGACGAGGGAGGCGGGCCCGACGCCGAGGTGGGTTTTCCGCCAGATTCGGTCACCGAGCAATCCATACCGATTGGAGAAGCTTGACTCATTCGCGAAGAAGGCACCCATTGAGAGGAGTCAGTCGCGGCGGCGGTACCAGACCCAGACGCCGAGCACGATGGCGAAGGCGGGAAGCCCCAGGATCGTGAAGAGCCCGATCCGGTTGACTTGCGCTCGCGTCAGCGCGAGGGAGGCCTGCTCCGGCGTCTTGGGCGCGATCCCGACGAGCCGCTCCTGTCCCGAGAGCCAGTTGACCGCGTTCAAGAGAAGATTCGCGTTGCCCGCGTTTGCGATCGACCCGTTTGTCGCGAAACGGGAGTTGCCGACGACCACGAGGCGAAGTGTCTTCGCGGGAGTCTTCGGGTCCTTGTCTTTCTTCTCGGACTCGACCGCCACCGCAATCGTCACGGGTCCCGGCGTGTCGTCTTTATCCTTCTGGACGGCTTCGAGCTTCGCCAGCGAAGTCTCTCCCCAACCATCCTTGCTCGTTTCCACGAGCGTCGTCTCCGTGTAGCCGGCCGGTGGCTTGTCCGGCTTCGAGACGGAACGGGCGAGCGGAAAGACGACCGGGAGTCCCTCCTCCGCGAGAGACCGCACGATCGGGTGGCCGCCGTAGCTGTTCGCGACGAGGGTCTCGGGCCCGACCATCGGCACGGCGTTGGCCGGGTCGATCACGATGTCGGCGCCCACTTTCAGTCCGTAGGTCGCGAGGAAATCCCCGGCGCCGAGGCTGCTCTCCGGAGCGCCCGGCTGGGGAAGAACCGGGTCGAGCATCAGGAGAATCCGGCCCCCGCCCTCTGCGTAGCTCTTGAGCGCGGCGGCTTCCGGCTCGAGGAGGGCTGCTCTCGGTCCCGCGACCACGACGACCGCGGCGTCGGCGGGCACCGAGCCCTTCCCGAGCGAGTCCCAGGAGGCCACACTCAGGTTCTCCCGCTCGAGGAGCTGCCTGGCCTGGGCGAAGCCCCGCCCGCGTTCCTGGGAATCGATCTTGGGCTCGCCGTGACCGGAGGAGAAGTAGATCTTCGAGACGCTTTTCTCGGTGACGTCCAGGATGGCGGACGTGAAGGCTTCCTCCCCCTTGAAGGATCGGATCTGCGGCGCCGCACCCGTCTGCGCGCCGGAAAAATCGAAATCCGCGAGCTTGTCTTCCTCGACGTATTTCTTGTGCTCCCCCGACCGGAACACGACGGTGTTCTGGCGGATGCCGAACTGCTTGACGAGCGCCTCGGCCCGCATGGGATTGCGCTCCGGGTCCAGGAACTCGACCTCGACCTTCGCCGACGCCGTGCGGTAACGGGAAAGCAGCTCCGAGACCGGCTGGTACAGGCGGGAGTTTCTCGTCATGAAGACGGTGACCTGGACCGGACGGGTCAGTCCGGAGAGCACCTTCCTGGTGGTCTGCGACAGGGAGAAGAGATGGGTCTTGGTCCAGTCCCCTCGGACCCAGTGGCGGGCGCCCAGGTAGTTGGCCCCCACGAACAAGGCGAAGAGAAGCGCGATTCCGGCCGCGCCCGCTCCCGCCCGCGCCGCCGACGGGCGGCTCATGGCCTCTCCTTCTTCGCGGTGACCGACACAACCGAGAGAAACAGGAAGAGGACCGTCGCCGAGACGTAATAGACCAGCCGGCGGCTGTCCACGATTCCGCGCGCGAACTCGTCCATGTGGTCCCAGAGGTTGAAGTAGGCGAGCGCGTCGCGCTTGCCCGGGTCGTTGATCATGTTCTCCAGGAGCCCGGCCGAAAAAATCGGGATGAGCATGCCGAAGGCCAGGATGGCCGCGACGATCTGGTTCTTCGTCAGCGTCGAGGCGAAGGTCCCGACCGACAGGAAATACGCCCCGAGCAGAGCGATCGCAAGGTAGCCGGACGCCACCGGGCCCAGATCGATCGGCGTCTGCGTACGCAGGATCCACACATAGACGAGCGTGGGGGCCCAGAGCGTCAGGAAAAACCCGAGCGCGCCGGCGAACTTGCCGAGCACAACCTCCGTCTCGGTCACGGGCGACGTCAGGAGGATCTCGATCGTTCCGCTCTTTCGCTCCTCGGCGAAGAGGCGCATCGCGATGATCGGCACGACGAAGAGATTGAAGATCCAGAAATACGTGTTCGTGAAGAGGTACGGGAGCGCCTGTCCCTTCGGAGCGTTCGGCGCGTTCAGGAACGTCACGATCGCGTAGAAGATCAGGCCGTTCATGACCAGAAACGCCGCCAGGATCACGTAGGCCAGCGGCGAAAGGAAATACGCGCGCCACTCGCGGCCCACGATCGCGAAGAATCTCCTCATGGCTCGGCCTTCGCCTCCGCCTTCGCCGAGGCTTTGTCCGCCCTAGATTCAGCGGAGGCGGATTCGGCGGACAGGTCCGCCTCTCCCGGCGCCAGGGCGTTCCCGGCTGTGGCCTTTTCCGCCGCACCTTCAGCGGAGGCGGCGGTCTCGTCGTGCCGCGTCAGGCGCACGAACACATCCTCCAGGGACAGACCTTCACGGGTGAGCTCCCGAAGGACCCAGCCTCTCGCGACCGCGAGATGAAAGACCTCCTCGGACAGATCTGCGCCCTCCGAGCACTCGACGCGCACGCGGGTCTCCCCGTCGCCTGAGGTTTCTTCGACCGCGACGGCGCCGGCCAGCGCGCCCACCGCTTCCCGGACGGCGACGTCTCCCTTGAAGGAGGCGCGAACGACGGGTCGCCCGGCCAGGCGCCGGCGCAGCTCCTGCGGCGTCCCCTCGGCGACGATCCGCCCCCGGTCGATGATCAGCACGCGATCGCAGACCGCGTCCACTTCCGGAAGGATATGGGTCGAGAGAAGGACCGCGCGCTCGCGGCCGAGAGAGCGGATCATCTCGCGAATCTTGATGATCTGCGCCGGGTCGAGCCCCACGGTGGGTTCATCCAGAATCAGGACGGGCGGCCGGTGAACGAGCGCGCCCGCGAGCGCGGCCCGCTGCCTGTACCCTCGGGAAAGGTTTTCGACTTTGCGGTCCGCGACCTCTTCGAGCAGGCAGCGTCCGATGATCTCGTCCACCCGGGTCTTCACTTCCGGGCCCACGAGACCCTCGAGCCTCGCGCGGTACGCCAGGTACTCGCGC
>WNGB01012186.1_pt1 | contig 11710 bp, 7 predicted proteins | sample 5400681 | NCBI WGS metagenome assembly WNGB01 (sample SAMN13153367, study PRJNA577476) | soil metagenome | isolation source: 115 cm soil or saprolite under grassland replicate 2 | place: USA:California | collected 2016-06-15 | reverse complement strand
CAGGTGGCTGAGATGGTCATCGAGAAGGCCAAGCGTCTGGTCGAGCACAAGCGGGACGTCGTCATCCTTCTCGACTCGGTCACGCGTCTGGCGCGCGCCTACAACGCGATCGTGCCGCCGTCGGGCAAGGTGCTCTCGGGCGGCGTGGATTCCAACGCCCTGCAGCGCCCCAAGCGCTTCTTCGGCGCCGCCAGGAACGTCGAGGAGGGCGGGTCGCTGACGATCATTGCGACCGCGCTCATCGACACGGGCTCGCGCATGGACGACGTCATCTTCGAGGAGTTCAAGGGGACCGGAAACATGGAAGTGCACCTCGACAGGAAGCTCATGGACAAGCGCGTCTTCCCCGCTATCGACCTCAACAAGTCGGGCACGCGCAAGGAAGAGCTGCTGATGGACAAGGCGGAGTTGAACCGGGTCTGGGTCCTGCGCAAAGTCCTGAACCCGCTGTCGGTGGTGGAGGCCATGGAGCTCCTGACCGAGAAACTCGACAAGACCAAGACGAACGGCGAGTTCCTGAACCTGATGACGCAGGGGTAAACCCGATTGTCATTCTGAGGGCCGAAGGCCCGAAGAATCTGCTTTCTCGATTCCGACGAAGCAGATCCTTCGCTTCGCTCAGGATGACAGAAAGAGCTGACAGCTTGCTCCGGATTTCCCTCGTCGACTTCCTGAATGCCCGGCCCTTGACCTGGGGGCTGTTGAAGGAGCCCCCCGCCGGTGTGTCTGTGTCCCGCGATCTGCCCGCCGAGTGCACCGACAAGCTCGCACGCGGGGAGGCGGACGTGGGGCTCATTCCCTCCATCGACTACCAACGCATTCCCGGCCTCCGGGTCGTCGCCGGCCTCGGTATCGCGGCGGCTTCGGAAGTCCGCTCGGTCCTCCTCGTCTCGAACGTGTCGCGCGAGAAGATCCGTTCCGTTTCGCTGGATCCCGCCTCCCGCACTTCAGCGGTTCTGACGCGGATCCTGCTGAAGCGTTGCTACGGTCTCGATCCCCGCTATCGGGAATCGGCGGACCGGGCGGACTCCTCCCCCGAAGTTTCGGAGGAAGCGGATGCGCGCCTGATCATCGGGGACCCGGCGCTGAAGTCGCGCCTCAACGGCCATGTGATCCTCGACCTCGCCGCCGAATGGCGCGCGTTTTCCGGACATCCGTTCGTTTTCGCGTTCTGGGCCGTCCACGCCGACGCGGCTACGCCAGGCGTGACAGCTCTGTTGCGACGATCATACGAGACCGCGCTCGCCAGCTTCGACGCCATGGTGCGTGAGGGGTCGGCCTCGACGGGTCTCTCCGAGGAGGTCGTTGGAGACTATCTGCGCCACGCTCTCCACTACGAGCTCGATGCGGGCGACATGGCCGGCCTCGAGCTTTTTTACAGTCTCGCGTTGGAGGAGGGCTTGATCTCAGAGGCACGGCCCCTCGAATTCGCGGCCGCCTCTTGAGCCTGGACGCCGAATCGGCGGTCGGGCGCCGGCTGCGGGCGCATCCGGACGCAGTCGCCGCCGCCATGGTCGCGCTGGGTCTCGCCGCGCGCCTCGTTGCCGCGCGGGGGGCCGTGTTCGCTCCGGACGAGGATCTCCATCTGCGCATCGCGAGCGCCTCCGGAATCGGCTCCGTCTATCGAAGCAGCCTCGACAGCGCTCATCCGCCGCTCTTCCTGCTGCTGCTTCACTTCTGGAAAGACCTGTCGGCGAATCCGTTCGCGCTCCGGTTTCTCCCCGTGGCGTTCGGGGCGGCGGTTCCGTGGGCAGCCTACCGATGGGCCGCCTCTCTCTTTGGAAAGACGGCGGCTTTGGCGACGGCGGCTCTGCTCGCTTTTCTGCCGTCCCTGGTGTTGCTCTCGGCCGAGCTCCGAGCCTACGCGCTCTTGCTCTTTCTGATGATGACCTCGCTGGCATTACTGGAGCGCGCATTTCAGGACGAATCGAAGACGCTTCTCCTGGTGGCGACGGCAGTCGCCGGCCTGTCTCTGCTGACGCACTACGGCGCGATGTGTTTCGTCCTTGCTTTTGCCGGATATGCCGCAACCCGTCTCTGGACGCAGCGGCCGAGCCCGTCCTTCGTGTCCGCCTGGGTCGGCGCCCAGGCAGCCCTCGGCGTTCTCGCGCTGGTTCTCTACGCCAGCCACATCTCTCGGCTCCGCGGGGGCACGCTGGAGCGGGAGGCGCAGACGGACTGGCTCCATGCGAGCTACTTCCACGCGAACGGGGAGGGCGCGTGGCGCTTCCTCACGCGGCAGACGGCCGCTGTGTTCCTCTTCGTGTACTCCGCTCCCGCTGCCGGGATCGTCGGACTCGTTTTCTTCGCCGGCGCTGTCGCGGGACTCGCCTTCCGGCTCAAACCCGCGGCGATTCTGCTCGCCTCCCCTTTCGTCCTCGGCGCCGCGGCGGGTCTGCTCGCGATCTATCCGTATGGCGGCACGCGGCATTCAGCCCATCTGGTCCCCTTCGTCTGCGCGGGCGCGGGCGTCGCCCTCGCCCGGCTCTCCGGGGAGCGGTCGTGGGTCGCTTACGCGCTCGCCGCGGCTCTCCTTCCGGCGGCGTTCGCCGTGGGGGGGTAGTCGCGCCCGATCCTGTTCCTCGTCTCGAGAGCCGCCACCAGGGGCTACGATGCGGGCGGCTCGCCGCGAGGGCGGCGGGTTTCTTGCAGTCTTCCTTTGGAGGCGTGCTCTCGCGCAAGGGCGCGTGCGAATACCATAGGAACGAGCTCGGAGGGGCGGTCACCAGGGGGTTCCGGTGGTCAAAAGAAAGAGCGCCAGGCGAGGACAGACGGTTCGCGCGGAAGCCAAGGGCGGAAACGCGAGGCGCCCGGCTGCGAAGAGGCTCCAGAACGCCGGGACATCGCAGCGGAAATCGGAATCGGAAGAGGCGGAGCTGCGCCAACCGTCATCGGACTCTTTCCCCGTCGTTGGCGTCGGAGCGTCAGCGGGGGGACTTGAGGCCTTCGGCCAGTTGCTCCGCAACGTCCCCGCTGACACGGGCATGGCCTTCGTCATCATCCAGCATCTGGACCCGACACATGAGAGCCTGCTGGCGGAGATACTCTCCCGCGACACGCGCATGCCGGTCCGCGAGGCCGCGAGCGGGATGCGGGTCGAGCCCGACCAGGTCTATGTGATTCCTCCCAACCGCATGATGCAGCTCGACGACGGACATCTTCGACTCGCCCCAAGGGGAGAGACCAACGGGCGTCACATGCCGGTGGACCGCTTCTTCCGGTCTCTCGCGAACAGCTTGAAGACCCGCGCGATCGGAGTCGTTCTGTCCGGCACGGCCACCGACGGCGCCCTCGGGATCGAAGCCATCAAGGCCGAGGGAGGGATCACCTTCGCGCAGGAGGAAAACTCCGCCCGCCATAACGGCATGCCGCGCGCCGCGATCTCGACGGGCTGCGTGGATTTCATCCTGAGTCCCGAGAACATCGCGCGCGAGCTGGCGCGGATCGCCCGTCATCCGCACATCCGTCTGATGGAGGCCGTCCCGAAGGAGGCGGCGCCGGCCGATCGCGGCGCCTCCGACAAGATCCTCTCGCTCCTGCGCGCCTCCACGGGCGTGGACTTCACACATTACCGGCAATCCACCATCCAGCGCCGGATCACGCGGCGCATGGCGCTGAAGAAGATCGACGATCTCGGGAAGTACTACAACTTTCTCAAGGAGAACCCCCGCGAGGTGCACTCGCTCTACGAGGACATGCTCATCCGGGTGACCCGCTTCTTCCGCGACCGGGAGACGTTCGAGTTTCTCCAAAGCAAGGTCTTTCCGAGGATCTTGAAGAACCGGCCCGCGGACTCGCCGGTGCGTCTGTGGGTCCCCGGATGCGCGACCGGCGAAGAGGTTTACTCCCTCGTCATCAGCCTGATCGAATCGCGCAAGGCGCACCGCCGCGAGTTTCCTCTGCAGGTCTTCGGGACCGACATCAGCGAGACCGCGATCGAGAAGGCGCGCGCGGGCATTTACTCCGACAACGCGACGGCGGACGTTTCTCGCGAGCGCCTGCGGCGGTTCTTCGTGAAGAGGGACGGCAATTACCAGATCGCAAAGGCGGCTCGGGAGGCCTGCGTTTTCGCCCGGCACAACGTCCTGACCGATCCTCCCTTCCTCCACCTGGACCTGCTCTCCTGCCGCAACCTGCTCATTTATCTGGAGACGGGGCTGCAGAAGCGCATCCTCCCGATCTTCCACCATGCCCTCAATCCGAACGGCTTCCTGCTGCTCGGCACGGCGGAGACGATCGGCACGTTCGGCGACCTCTTCCGGCCCGAGGACAAACACCACAAGCTCTTTTCGAAGAAGCCGGGGGTCGCCCGTGCGGTGTTCGACTACTCGCAGGCGGTCCCGCCGCATCCCGCCGCCGGGTCCCCTCAGGGCAAGTCCGCCCCCGGCACGCTGCCGGCCGTTGACGCACTCAGGGAGGCGGACCGCATCGTGCTCTCGCATTACGCGCCGCCGGGCGTCGTCATCAACGAGGCGATGGAAGTGATCCAGTTCCGAGGGCGTACGGGCCGCTACCTGGAAGCTGGCCCGGGAGTCGCCAGCTTCAACGTGTTGAAGATGACCCGGGAAGGCCTTCTCGTGGATCTGCGCGCGGCAATCCAGCAGGCCAGGAAGTCGAAGTCCCGGGTCCGCAGGGAAGGAGTCCGAGTCAAGCGGGACGGCGGCTTCGAGGAGATCCGCCTGGATGTCGTTCCCTATTCCGACGCGGGAAACGACGTTCATCACTACCTGATCCTGTTCGAGCCGGTGGCCGCGCCGGCCGGCGTTGCCGGCAAGACGGAGGCGCGCCGTCCCGCCGCGCCGGCGCGCGGTGAAGACCGCAAGGTCGAGAGGCTCGAGCAGGAGCTTGCGGCGACCAAGGAATACCTGCAGGCGATCATCGAGGAGCAGGAGTCCACCAACGAAGAGCTGAGGTCCGCCAACGAAGAGATCATGTCTGCCAACGAGGAGCTGCAGTCCACCAACGAGGAGCTCGAGACGACCCAGGAAGAGCTCCAGTCCGCCAACGAAGAGCTCAAGACCGTGAACGACGAGCTGCAGAATGGAAACGCGCGGCTGACCCTCCTCTCCAACGACCTGACCAACCTCCTGGCGAGCGTCAACGTCCCGATCGTCATGCTCGAGATGGATGGACGGATCCGGCGCTTTACCGCGATGGCCGAGAAGCTGTTTCATCTCGTCCCGAGCGACGTGGGCCGGTCGATCATCGAGATCCGGCCGCGGATTCAGGTTCCCGACCTCTCCGAACAGATCCGCAATGCGGCGCAGAAGGGCGCGGTCACCGAGCGGGAGATCCAGGACGACGACGGCCGATGGCACCGGATGCGGGTCTCGCCCTACCGGACCTCCGACGGCGGGATCGACGGTGCGGTGCTCGTTTTCACGGACATCGACACCTTGAAGCGGAGCGAGGAACAGCTCCAGAAGTCACTCAATTACGCCGACGCCGTGATCGAGACCGTGCGCGAGCCACTTCTGGTGCTGGACAGCGGCCTCCGAGTCGTCCGGGCCAACCGCTCCTTTTATGACACGTTCCAGCTTTCGCCGGAAGACACGGTCTTCCGGCCGATCTTCGAGCTGGACGACGACCAGTGGAACATCGCGGCCCTGCGCACTCTTCTGGAAAGAATCATCCCGGAGAACCAGAGCTTCCACGACTTCGAGATCGCGCAGAGGTTCGACCGCATCGGCGAGAAGACGCTGCTCTTGAACGCGAGACAGGCGACTCCGGTCGCCGGGCAGGAGGCGTTGATTCTCCTCGCGATCGACGACATCACGCAGCGCAAGCTGGCCGATGACCGGCTCCGGCAGGTACAGAAGCTCGAATCGATCGGCCGGCTCGCCGGCGGGATCGCGCATGATTTCAACAACCTCCTGAACATCATCTCGGCCTACGCCACGGTCCTCGCCGAACACGGGGGGGCGGGCGAAAAGAAGCGGACCGAGGGGTTGGAAGCAATCCAGAGATCCGTACAGCGGGGCTCGGCGCTGGTGCGCCAGCTTCTCACCTTCGCGCGCAAGACGGACGTCGTCTTCGGCCCCGTGAGACTCAACGCGGTCGTGGAGGAGATCGTCGAGATACTCCGGGCGACGTTCCCGAAGGAGATCGTGGTCAAGGCGGATCTGACCCCGGAGCTTCCGGCGATCAAGGCGGACGCGAACCAGCTGCACCAGGCGGTGCTCAATCTCTGTGTCAACGCCCGGGACGCGATGCCCCGCGGAGGGACCATCACGGTGGACACCGCGCAAGTGGACGGGGACGACCTGCGTGGCCGCTTTTCGGACGCCGCGGCGAAAGCGTACGCGCGCCTGAGAATTTCCGACAGCGGCGTCGGGATGGACGACGAGACGCGCCACCGGATGTTCGATCCCTTCTTCACGACGAAGTCTCCGGGCGGGGGACAGGGTCTGGGCCTTGCGGTGGTCCACGGCATCATGCAGAGCCACCGCGGCTTCATCGACGTCTCGAGCGAACCGGGCAAGGGCACGACTGTGCATCTCTACTTCCCGATCTCTCCTTTCGCCGAAGAGGAGCCCCGGCCGCCCGTGGAGGTGGCGTGGCCTGCTGACGGGACCGAGACGATCCTGCTCGTTGAGGACGAGCACATGTTGCTCGAACCGGTCAAGGCGCTGCTCGAAGACAAGGGGTACCACGTCCTCTCCGCGGGGGATGGAGTGGAAGCCGTGAAGATCTACGAGGATCAGGGGGACAGGATCGATCTCGTGATCCTGGACATGGGGCTCCCGAGGCAGGGAGGAAGGGAGACGCTCTTCCGGCTGCGCTCCATCGACCCGGACGCCCGGGTCCTGCTCGCCAGCGGATACTTCGATGCGGAGCTCAAGCGAGAAATGCTGGGAGCCGGCGCGAAGGCCGTCCTGCGCAAACCCTACTCCGCCGAGGAAATCCTCCGCCACACCCGTGAGGTCCTCGACAAGGTCCCGCCAAAGGCGCCTCGCCGGCAGGGTCGCAAAGGGAAGAGCGCCCCGCGGAGAAGGACGACTCCGCAATAACTCCCGCCCCGTCTGTCATCCGGTTGCCCGACTCGCGACCGAGAGCGCTGGAGACTCTGCGATAATTCCGGTCGTGGACGCTTCGCGAACGGCGGGAATCCTGCAGAAGACGCTTTCCGGCGATCGCCTTTCCTCCGAAGACGCGGTCACGTTGCTCGAAGAGGGAAATCTCCTGGAGTTGGGCGCCGCGGCGAACGAGGTCCGCAACCGGCACAACGACCCCGGTGTCGCCACCTACATCGTGGACCGCAACATCAACTACACCAATGTCTGCGTCTACCGCTGCCAGTTCTGCGCCTTCTACCGCCCATCGAGCGCGGACCCCGATGCCTACGTTCTGACATTCGATCAGATCGGCGAGAAGATCCAGGAGACGATCGATCTGGGAGGAACCGGGATACTCCTGCAGGGAGGAGTTCACGCGGAGCTCCCGTTCTCCTTCTACGAGGAGATGTTCCGCTTCATCCGGAAAAGCTTCCCGACGATCCACCTGCATGCGCTCTCCGCTCCGGAGGTCTATTTCCTCCAGAAGGTGACGAAGCAGCCGATGCGCGACGTCATCGCGCGCCTGCGCGACGCGGGCCTGCAGTCCATCCCCGGGGGCGGGGCGGAGATCCTGGAGGACTCGGTGCGGCGGCGCATCTGGTCGCTGACGAAGGCGCCGACGGAGAAGTGGGTGGACGTGCACGAGAGCGCCCACGGGCTCGGCATGCGCACGACCGCGACGATGATGTTCGGAGTGGGGGAGACCTATCGCGACCGCGTCGAGCATTTCCGAGTCGTTCGGGACCTTCAGGACCGAACGGGAGGCTTCACGGCCTGGATTCCCTGGACCTTCCAGAAAGAGAACACGGTCTTGGACGGCAAGGTCGAGGAAGCCGGCGGGTTCGAGTACCTGAAGACACTCGCAGTCTCCCGCCTCTACCTCGACAACATCCGGCACGTGCAGGGCTCCTGGGTGACGCAGGGCCCCAAGATCGGCCAGGTCTCCCTCTCCTTCGGCGCCGACGACCTGGGCTCCATCATGATCGAGGAGAACGTCGTCTATGCCGCCGGCGCTAGAAACCGCATGACCCAGGAAGAGATGCGCCGCCTGATCGCCGACGCTGGCTACGAGCCCGTCCAGCGCCGCACCCTCTACGACGCCTGCAAGGACCTCTGCTGCACGAGCCCCATCCCGATGCCGAAGGCGCGCGGAACTATGCTCCCCGTCGCCGGCTCCGCTCTCGACAACAACCTCGCCTCCGCTTAGGTCCGTGCTCCTCGTGCCGTAGGGGCGGGCCTCGCGCCCGCCCGCCTCTGGCGGATATGCGATGCGTGCGAGCAGCCATCGCTCCTCAAAAACGCATCTTTCTTTTGACGTGCCCCTTTGGCGTTGGGGGCGGTTGTTGGCCGTGATTGCACGAGAGAAGCGCCGACGTCCCGCCGTTCTGGCGTGTTGGAGAGGGGCGGGCGGGGGCAAGTCCCGCCCCTACGGCACGCAAGCTACGGTCGCCGGTCTTGGGCGATCACCGGGCCCGGCGGGCCTTCGTGGTCCCAGCCCGGGTCGAAGTCAATCTCACCAAAATACTTGACGAGCTCGCGGCGCCGCTCGATGTATTCGGCCAGCGCTTCGTTGACGGTCTCGCGTTTCGTCCGGCGCCCACCCAGCTTAGCGCCTCAGTGAGCAGCCGGTCGTCGATGTTCAGTTTCGTCGGCATCCCGTCTCGCGCCGTCACACCTTATCAAACCCGAACGAGACGTGGCTTTCTCTCCGTCATCTCGGGAGAAGAGGAACGCCTCTTTAGCAGCGCATCGTCCACAGGGCCTTGGTCGCGGCGCGCGAAGTCTCCCGAGTAATCGCAGGGAGGAGGCGCGCGCCGCGGGAGCGTAGCGGTTGCGCGGAATCAGGCGGGCGGTCGAGCCGGCATCCCGGCGAGCCGCCCGCCGGTGCGCCGGCAGGCGCAGATTCCCGCTACCGCGGGGCGACGTTTGTGTGCCCGGCGGGGGTCGTGGCGAGCTTCCAGCGATTGCGCTCCCAGCAGGAGCCGGCGAAGAGGCCGAGCACGAAGAGGAGAGCGCCGCCGATCGCGCGCAGGTAGATCCGGCTGCGGCGCTGCTGCCAGGGAGCAACGCTGCGGAACTTGACGCGACTGGCGGATTCCTGCGTGATCTCGGCCTGCCAGGCGCGCAGGTCCAGAAGAACGTCGCGCGCCGACTGATACCGGTCCGCGGGGTCCTTCTCGAGGCACCGAAACACGAACGGCTGCAGCTTTTCCGGGATCTTCGCGGTTTCCGGATACTTACGCGGATCGTCCCGCAGGACGGCGCCGAGCGTCTCGACGGGCGAATCGCGGATGAAGGCGCGGCGGCCCGTCAGCATCTCGTAATAGAGCGCCCCAAGACCAAATACGTCGCTGCGCGCGTCGGCCTTCTTTCCGCGGATCTGCTCGGGCGAGACGTAGCCGGCCGTGCCCACAAGCATGGCGGAACTCGACTTCTGGCTCGCGCGGGAGGGGGAGAGCGTGGCGAGCTTCTCGATGCGCGCGATGCCGAAGTCCAGGATCTTGGCGCGCCCCTCGTGCGTCAGGAAGATGTTCTCGGGCTTGATGTCGCGGTGGATGACTCCCTTGGCATGGGCGGCGGCGAGCCCCTCGGCGATCTGACAGGCGATCTCGGTCGCGCGCGGGGCAGCGAGCGGCCCCGAACGCAGGCGGTCCGCCAGGGTTTCTCCCTCCAGAAGCTCCGTGACGGCGTAGGGGACGCCCTTGTGAGTGCCCAAATCATGGATCGCCAGGATGTTGGGGTGATTGAGGGAGGCGACCGCATGCGTCTCGCGATCGAAGCGCGCGAGGCTTTCCGTGTCGTTGACGGCCGCTTCGGCCAGCATCTTCAGCGCGACCTCGCGTCGCAGCCGGTTGTCCCGCGCGCGATACACGTCTCCCATGCCGCCGCTCCCGAGCGGCCCCACGATCTCGTAAGGACCGAGCTGATCTCCCGCGGAAAGAGGCATGGCGGGAGAAGAATAGAACGATTTTGGATCTTGGACTTTGGATTGACGTGGAGCCGAAGGCTACACTGTCCTCATGGATCTCTGGTTGTTGCGGCATGCCGAGGCGGAGGATCGGGCGGCTTCCGGCAGGGACGAAGACCGGGACTTGACGCCCGAGGGTCACGGGCAAGCCAACAGCGTGGCCAGGGGGCTCGCGGAGCTGGGGCCCGGGATCTCGCTCATCCTGACGTCCCCCTATCGGAGGGCGCGCCATACGGCCGAGGCGGTCGCGGAGGCGCTCGGGCTGGCGTCCCGCGTCCGGCAATCGCGAGCGCTCGAACCGGGCAGCGATCCGCAAGCCGTGCTGTCGGAGCTGGAAGGATGCACGGAGGACAGCGTGCTGATCGTTGGCCACGCGCCCCTTCTCGGCCAGCTGCTTGGGCGCCTCGTGACGGGAGATCCTGGCCGGGAAATCCCGCTGAAGAAGGCGGGTGTGGCAAGTCTCGTGATCGAAGGGCGCGGGGCAAGCGGGAGATTGCAGGCATTGCTGCCGCTGAGGGTGCTCGAACGACTCGGGCAGACTCCTCCGGCGCGAGGCGTCCTGTAGAATCCCCGCCTCGCCCGGAAGAAGGAGGCAACGTATGGGAAAGATCGGCCTGGGGTGTGTCGCGGTCCTCGTCATCGTCGTCCTGGTCGTCGGGCTTTCGCTCGCCGGCACCTACAACCGACTGGTCACGTTCGGCCAGGAGGTGGACAAACAGTGGTCGCAGGTCGAGAACCAGTACCAGCGGCGGTTCGACCTGGTCCCCAACCTCGTGGCGACCGTGCAGGGCGCGGCGCAGTTCGAGAAGTCCACTCTCGAAGCCGTCGTCCAGGCGCGCGCGTCCGTGGGCAGAGCACAGATCAACCCGAGCACCGCCCCAACGGATCCGGCGCAGCTGGCGCAGTTCGAGCAGGCCCAGGCATCCCTCGGCGCGGCGCTCCAGCGGCTCCTCGTGGTCGTCGAGAGATATCCGGAGCTGAAGGCCACCGAGAACTTCCGCACCCTCCAGGCGCAACTGGAAGGAACGGAGAACCGGATTGCGGTCGCTCGGATGGACTACAACAAGGCGGCTCAGGACTACAACACCGCGCGGCTGCGCTTCCCGACGAATCTCATGGCGGGAATGCTGGGCTTCAAGGAGAAGGCGTACTTCAAGGCGACGGCCGGGTCCGAGCGGGCGCCGGCGGTGCAGTTCAATTTCTCCAACACTCCGGCGGCTCCCGCGCCCGCGAAGTGAGCGGGGCCTGGAAGCATTAGGCGTCAGGCGGCAGACGGAAGCCGGGTGGGGAATCGGATTCGGCGCGCTCGAGTTGCGCTGCTGGCGCTCGCGGCAGCGCTGTCGGCGGTTTCTGCCCGCGCGGCGAAGGAAGACGCGCTTCCCCCCAAGCCAACGCGTTACGTCACCGACCGTGCCGGCGTGCTGGGCAGCAGCGCCGAGGCGCTCAATTCCCGCCTCGAGGAATTCGAACGAGAAACGTCGAACCAGATGCTGGTCTGGACGGACCGGCGGATACCGGAGAACTTCACGCTCGAGGAGTTCACCGTCGCGGCCGCTCGCAAATGGGCTGCGGGGCAGGCCGGCAAGAACAACGGAGTGGTGCTCTTCGTCTTCACCGAGGACCGCAAGATGCGTATCGAGGTCGGTTACGGCCTCGAAGGAGTCCTGCCGGACGCGCTGGCGCACCG
>WNGB01026787.1_pt1 | contig 11711 bp, 9 predicted proteins | sample 5400681 | NCBI WGS metagenome assembly WNGB01 (sample SAMN13153367, study PRJNA577476) | soil metagenome | isolation source: 115 cm soil or saprolite under grassland replicate 2 | place: USA:California | collected 2016-06-15 | reverse complement strand
GGCGCCGCCGCGCGCGACCTGCCGCAGCAGCTCCATCACCACCAGCTGGTGGCGCGGGTCGAGCGATACCGTCGGCTCGTCGGCGAGCAGGATCGGCGCCTCGCTCGCGAGCGCGCGGGCGAGCGCGACGCGGGCGCGCTCGCCACCGGAGAGCGTGGTCACCGACCGCGCCGCGAACGGCGCCGTGTCGGTCGCATGGAGCGCGCGCTCGACCGCGGCGCGGTCGGCGTCGGTGACGGTGGAGAACACATCGGCATGCGGGTGGCGGCCGAGCGCCACCACGGCGGCGACCGCCATCGGCCAGTGGAAGACGTGGCCCTGCGGCAGATAGGCGATGCGCTGCGCGCGCTCGCGCGGCGCGAACGAGCCGAGCGAGCGGCCCTCGATCGCGATGCGTCCTTCCGCCGGGATGAGGCCGGCGAGCGCGCGCACCAACGTGGTCTTGCCGGCGCCGTTGGGGCCGACCAGCACGGTCAGCTCGCCGCCGTTGAGATCGAGCGTGGCGCCGTCGACCACCAGGTTGCCGCCGAGCCGGACCACCACATCGGCGGCGTGCAGCTTGGCCGGGCTCGCGCTCATGACGGCTCCCCGGCGAGCAGGCGCCGCTCGCGAAAGATCATGGCGAGGAAGAACGGCACGCCGATCAGCGCAGTGACGACGCCGAGCTTGAGCTCGACCGAGGTGGCGTTCGGGTTTTGCGGAATGAGCCGCACCGCGACGTCGGCGGCCATCAGCAGCACGGCGCCCATCAGCGCGGCCGGCAGGCAGACGCGCGCCGGATCGGAGCCGACCCGCCGCCGCACCAGATGCGGCGCCACAAGCCCGATAAAGCCGATCGAGCCGGCGACCGCGACCGCGGCACCGACGCCGAGTGCGACGCCGATCACGACCAGGAGCCGCGTGCGGTCGATGTCGACGCCGAGCGAAGCCGCCGCGTCCTCGCCGAGCGTCAGAGCGCGGAAGGCACGCACATTGAGCGCCAGCAGGATCCAGCTCGCCAGCAAGAACGGCGCCGCGATCATGAGATGATCGGTGCTGCGGTCCTCGAGCGAGCCGAGCAGCCAGAACGCGATCTCGAGCGCGGCATAAGGCGTCGGCGCGAGGTTGAGGATCAGCGCGGTCATGGCGCCGGCGAAGCTCGCGAGCGCAAGGCCGGCGAGCAGCGTGACGGTCAGGCTCGCGCGGCGTCCGGAGATCGCCACGAGGCCTCCGATCGAGAGCAGCGCGCCGAGGATGCCGGCGAACGGCACCGCGAACGAGGTCGCGCCGGCCAGTCCATAGGCGATCACGAACGAGGCGCCGACCGATGCCGCCTGCGGCGCGCCGAACAGCGCCGGCTCCGCCAGCGGGTTGCGCAGCAAGCCCTGCAGCGCCGCGCCGGCGAGCCCGAACGTGGCCCCGATCATCAGCGCCAGCAGGGTGCGGGGGAGGCGGATGCTGCGCACGATGATGCCGGGAACGCCGTCGCCGTCGATCAGGCCCGCGAACGCCTCGCGCGGCGACAGCGCGGCCGGCCCGACCATCAGCGATAGCAAGGTGAGCATCGCGATGAGGATCGCGAGCCCGACGATCAGGCGCAGATCTCCTGGCTCGGCTCGCATCGCATCCCTCCGGCAGCTCTTGTTACAGGCTTCCGGCTTGCGGTGGAACGGCAATGCGCGGCACCATGGGCTGCATGATTACGTCGGAAAAGATCAGCCGCTTGACCTCGCGACTTGAACACGGTCGCCGCAACGGACTCGGTCTGCTCCCTCCCCCACGCAACCCGGGCTTGCCCGGGTTGCCCATCATACTGCGCAAGTCGGGCAGGCCCGACTTGCGTTGGGGGAGGGGTGGGGAGGGGGGTGGTCGCGAGTCCGGTGCTTGTGGTTACCCCCCTCCCTGTCCCTCCCCCACAAGGGGGGGGGGAACGTCGCGGCGCCAGTCTTTGCAACGACACTCACGCATCCCTCTCTGCTTTTTAGATTGTGCGGTTGCTTTGTGCGCCATGCTTGCCTTCTTTGCGCAACCTCACGCCCGCGCCGCCGACCCGCCGCGCCGCGTCGTGTCGTTCAACGTCTGCGCCGACCAGCTGGTGCTGGCGCTCGCCGATCCCGGGCAGATCGCCGCGCTGTCGCCCAACGCGGCCGACCCGACGCTGTCGGTCCTGGCCGAGCAGGCGCGCGCCTTCCCCCAGGTCGGACGGACTGCGGAAACGATCGCGCCGCTCGAGCCCGATCTCATCCTGGTCGGCACCTGGGACCGCCCGCTGACGCAGCGGATGCTGCACGCGCTCGGCTTTCGCATGGTCCCAGTCGCGCTGATCAACGACGTCGATGGCGCGCTCCGGCAGATCCGCGAGGTCGCCGCGCTGCTCGGCCATCCCGAACGGGGCGCGGCGCTCGAGGCCGAGATCGTCGCCGCGCGGGCGCGGCTCGCGCAAGCGCAGCGTCCGGCGTCCGTCACCGCGCTGCTGGTCGGCAATGGCGGCTACACCGTCGGGCCGGCGAGCCTCGCCGCGGCGCTGATGGCGGAGGCCGGGCTGCGGCCGCCACCCGCCGCGCCGGCGGGCTATGGCGGATACGTGCCGCTCGAACGGCTGATCGAGCTGCGTCCCGACTATCTGGTGATGGCGAGCGTGATCGCGACGCCGGACGGGCAGGGCGCGCTCTATCTCACGCATCCGGCGTTGCGCGGGCTCTACCCGCCGGCACGGCGCATCATCCTGCCCAGCCGCTACACGCTGTGCGGCGGCCCGGCCTTGATCGCGGCATTCGACTATCTCACCGAGGTGGTGGGGCGGCTGGGCCGACAGTCGCTCAACTAGAGCAGGATGACTTTCCTTCGAATCGTCACCCCGCTTCAGCTTCTTGTTTGAGCATGATCTTTTCCGAAAACCGCTGCACACTTTTCGGGATCATGCTCTAGCGTTCGAACGAGCCGACACCGCGCCGGGTCGCCTGCAACGGTGCCCACAGCTCACTATCTGGACGGCTGCTTGAAATATTTCAGGTCGGGCGGCTCCTGGTTCTTCCGGGCCGGCATCAACAGACCTTCCGCGCTGAGGAAATAGTTCTGCCCGCCGATCACGACGTGGACATTGCCCATGGAGCAGACCGCTTCCCGCCAGGCGGGCTGTTTCTCCTCAGTACGGAGATACTTTTTGGTCACCGTCCAAGGGCGCGTGAGCGCGTTGTCGATCGTCGTGATCTCGTCATAGAGGATGCCCGGGTCGGCCTTGTCGCCGTAGATTCGCTCCTTGATGATGCTTTCGTTGTCGTTGTGCAAGGGAAGGCCGGTGGCGTCGTACGCCCGCGGCCCTTTGAATCCGCGGGTCTCGACTTCGAGCACGTCGTAGCGGCCGTCGCCGTCCGTATCGATCCATTTGGCGATCGAATAGCCGGAAAAGCTCGGGTCGATGTTTGCCGGCCATGGGCGCCCGTCGGTAAAGATGCGCCGGGAGTCGTGGACTGCCTGGATGAAGATGTGAGTGGTCTTCGGCGTGACCACGATTTCCATCGAGTCGTAGACATTCATGATCCGCGGCATGCCCGGCGGGACGCAGGTGAAGGTCGGATCATTCCCATGTCCGCCCGCCGCCTGGTCCGCGATGCTGGCGGCGTGCAAGGCCTTGTACTCTTCGGTCAACGGCGCTTCCTGTCCGAGACCGACCGGCTTGCTCGGGTCGTATCGCGGGGGCCCGGCCTCAAGGCGACGCCACTGACCCTTCCAGTTGGGGTAGATCGATTCATCGAACGCATGAACGCTGCCATTGGCGGCGAACAGCGCCGATGCGAGCGCGATGAGCGCGATTAACCTGCGATGGAACACGATTGTCCTCCCAGGGTGTGCATGCGCCTCCACGACCAAACTGCCGCGCGATGAGCCGCGCCGGTCACTTCGATCCCGGTTGGAAATATCGGAGGTCCGGTCCCGGCTGGCCTTTTCTTGTGGGCATCAGCTCGCCATCCCCGCCGACCTTGTAGTAGATCTCGTTGCCGATCTTGATCAGCCCGTTGTCGGCTTGACAGCTATCCTCAGACCAGTCCGGGAATTTTGACGGATCGCGACGGTAGGTCTTCAGCACCGTCCATGGCTTGGTGAATGCATTGTCGATCAGTGTGATCTGGTTCTGCAGGAACTTCGGATCAGCCTTGCTGAAGGAGATGCGCTCCTTGACGATCGATTGATTGTCCGCGTGGGTTGGCATGCCGGCCGGGTCGAGGGCGCGTGGCCCTTTGAAGTGGCGGGTCTCGACGTCGAGCACGTCGTATCGGCCGTCGCCATCCTCGTCGATCCATTTGCCGATCGAATAGCCGGTAAAGGTCGGCTCAACCTCCGCCGGCCAGTCGCGCCCATCGGTGTAGATCCGGCGCTGGGAATCGTGGGTGTGATCGATGCGGATGTAGGTGATCTCCGGCAGCACGATGATTTCCAACGGACGATACGCCGTCATCATCGCCGGCATGCCGGGTGGAATGCAGGCAACGCCCGAGTGCCAATTGCCTTGGCCGCCGTTGGCCTGATCGGCCACGCTCGCCTCCAGGATCGCCTGATACTCCGGTGTCAGGGGCGCTTGTTGCCCGAGACCCCACGGCTTGGTCGGGTCAAACGCCGGTTGGCCCCTGACCCCGAGGCGAACACCGAGCCACTGGCCCGAGAAGTCGGGATATTTCGCGTCATCGACGCTTCCGGCCGCCATCGTCAGCGCAGCGGCGAGCGCAACAGCGACCGTCGAGCTTCGGTCCGACATGATGATCCTCCCTGAATTCCGAACGGCTTTTCTTGGTCGCGCTCGAGCGCGACGGCCATGCAACAACGATTGAGGTGGGCGGAGAGTTGCTCGGCAACGTGTCGCGGACGCCGATCACGGCCATCACCGGCGGCCGTGTGGGCGCCGCACATGGCCGCTCCGCCGCGTATCCGTGCGCCGCGATGAAATCCCGACGCCGCATCAGTCATCCCCAGGCTTCAGGATCAAGCTGATTGCGGATCAAGCATACCACATTGCGCCAGCGCGGAAGGAGTTTGGACAAACTGGAAAGCGCGGAGCGCCGTTGGCTATTTTGCGATGCACTCGCTTATGGCTCATTCGGGTCGGTTACCGAAATCCGCGCCACGCACGGAATCGGCCCAGACGACGTTCAACCCGCGTCCTTTCGCCAGCCCTCGATGATGGCGGCCAGCGCGTCGAGGCCATCGGTCAGCGCCGCCGGCCCGGGCTGCAGGATCAGCGGCGATTTGATCTCGCGCAGCCAGCCGGTGCGCACCGCCGGCACGTCGGCAAAGCCGTCGCGCGCCGCGACCTTCGCGGGCACGAATTTCTTGCCACACCAGGAGCCCACGATGATGTCGGGCGCGGCCGCGATCACGTCGCGCGCCGACACGATGCGATCCTTCGCGTTCTTGTGGTGCGACAGTTCTGGAAACACCTCGCTGCCGCCCGCGATCTCGATGAGCTCCGCGACCCAGCGGATGCCCGAGATCATCGGGTCGTCCCATTCTTCGAAATAGACCCGCGGCCGTCGGCCGTTCGCTGCGCCCTCGCGCACCGCGGCGAGCTTCTCGTCGAGGGAGCGGGCGAGCGCATCGGCCGCCGCCTGCGTTCCGGTAAGGGCGCCGAGCGTGCGGATCATGGCGAGGATGCCGGCGACGTCGCGCTGGTTGAAGGCATGCACCGCGACGTTGCGCCGGATCAGTGCGGCGACGATGTCGGCCTGCAGGTCTGAGAAGGTCAGGACCAGATCGGGCTCGAGCGCGAGGATTTTGTCCACGTCGGCGGTGATGAAGGCGGAGACCCGCGGCTTCTCCTTGCGTACCCGCGGCGGCCGCACCGCGTAGCCCGATACCCCGACGATGCGGCGCTCCTCGCCAAGCAGGTAGAGCGTCTCCACGGTCTCCTCGGTCAGGCAGACAATGCGCTCGGGCGGGAACATCCTGTAGCCTCACGGGGATTCGGCCCTTTCGAGTTACGGGGTTCGGCGGCCCGCAGGAAGCCGTGCCAGGGGCTGGAACGGAATGGCATCTAGGGGGTTGACTTCCCGTCGCTGACGAATTATCAAAATCGTCACTCATCAGTCAGATAACGGAACCCGGCTCCCCATGAACCCGCCCGTCACCACATCCGCCAAGGCCCGACCCGACGACACCCGGGCGCGGATCATCGAGACCGCGGAGATGCTGTTTCGCCGACTGGGCTTCGGCAAGACCACGGTGGCGGATATCGCCTCCGAGCTGAAGATGTCGCCGGCCAACGTCTACCGCTTCTTCTCCTCCAAGGACGCCATCGTCGAGGCGATCTGCAAGCACTGCCTCAAGGAGGTCGAGGAGAAGGCCTGGGCGGTGGCGCGCTCGAAGGCGCCCGCCGGTCAGCGGCTGGAACGGCTGGTGCTCGAGATCCTCACGTATCACAAGGCAAACCTGGTCACCGAGAAGCGCGTCAACGAGCTCGTCGTCGCCGCCATCGAGCACAGCTGGGAATCGATCCGCGCCCACAAAGACGCGGTGCGCAACGTCTTCGAGCTGATCGTGCGCGACGGCATCGAGGCCGGTGAATTCGAGCCGGTCGACGCGCGGCCGACGGCGGAGCTGCTGATGCGCTCGCTGGTGGCGTTCATGAACCCGATCCTGATTGGAACCTGCCTGGAGGAGGGCGAGGACATCGACGTCCAGGCCCGCGACTCCGTGCGCTTCCTCCTTCGCGCCATCAGTCCCCGGTGATCCCATGCCAACCGCCCTTCACGATTTCGCATGCCTGATGTGTGACGAAATTCGTGTTTCATCAGTCATCACAATTCAGTGACGCCCATCGCACGAGGAGAGTACCTGCCATGCAACGCTCAACGATCGCCCGCCTCAGCCCGCTGCTTCTGGTCGCGCTCGCTCCGATTCTCGCCGCCTGCCAGGACCAGGCGCAGTCCGCCACCGCCAAGGCCGAACGTCCGGTGCAGGTGCAGCGGGTCGCCTATCAGGCCGGTGACGCCAGCCGCGAATTCGTCGGCGTGGTGCGTGCCCGCTACGAGACCGATCTCGGCTTCCGCGTCGCCGGCAAGATCGTGGCGCGGCCGGTCAATGCCGGCGACCGGGTGCGCGCCGGCGACGTGATTGCCCGGATCGACGCGCAAGACTTGCAGCTCCAGATGGAGAGTGCGCGCGCCGAGCTGACGGCCGCGATGTCGGCCGTCGCCCAGACCGCAGCCGACGAGCTGCGTTTCCGTGGCCTGAAGGAACGCGGCTATGCCTCGGTCGCCGACTACGACCGCAAGAAGAACGCCAAGGACGAGGCCGAGGGCCGGCTCGAACGGGCGCAGCGTTCGCTCGATCTCGCCCGCAACCAGCTCGCCTATGCGGAGCTCAAAGCCGACGCCGACGGCGTCATCACCGCTACGCTCGCCGAGTCCGGCCAGGTGGTGGCGATCGGCCAGGCGGTGGTGCGGCTCGCCCATCGCGGCGAGAAGGAAGCGCTGGTCGCGTTGCCGGAGACCTGGCTCGACGACGCGCGCAAATCGACCGCGACCATCCGGCTGTGGTCGGACCCCAAGCGCCGCTTCACCGCCCGCCTGCGCGAGCTCTCGCCGCAGGCCGATGCCGCCACCCGCACCTACGCGGCCCGGTTCTCGATCGAAGACCCGAACGACGTCGTTGCGCTCGGCATGACCGCGATCGTCACGCTCTCGTACGCGAGCGAGGCCGAGATGGCCAAGCTGCCGCTCTCCGCGGTGATCAATCGCGGCACCGGTCCCTCGGTCTACGTGGTCGGCGGCGACGGCGCGCTGGTGCTGCAGCCGGTGACGCTCGCCTCGTTCACGGAAGACGCCGCGCTTGTCACCGGCGGCGTGCAGACCGGCGACAAGGTGGTGACGCTCGGCGTCCAGCAGCTCGTCGCCGGCCAGCGGGTACGGACGATCGAAACGCGCTGATCGTCCGCGCAATCACCAAGTCCGAAGCCACAAGATCCACGGTCGAACGGGAGTCGTCTGATGAAGCGCTTCAATCTCTCCGAATGGGCGATCACGCATCGGGCGCTGGTCCTGTTCATGATCATCATCCTCGGTGCCGCCGGCGCCTACTCCTACTTCGCACTCGGCCGCGCCGAAGATCCCTCGTTCACGATCAAGACCATGGTGGTGAACGTCTCCTGGTCGGGCGCGACCGCCTCCGAGATGCAGACCCAAGTCGCCGACAAGATCGAGAAGAAGCTGCAGGAGCTGCCCTATCTCGATCGCATCGAGAGCTATTCGCAGCCGGGTGTGTCGTTCATCCAGGTCAACCTGCGCGACACCACCCCGCCCGCCAAGGTCAAGGAGCTCTGGTACCAGGTGCGCAAGAAGGTCGGCGACATCCGCGGCGATCTGCCGGCCGGCATCACCGGTCCAAACTTCAACGACGAATTCGGCGACGTCTATTCGGCGCTCTACATGTTCACCGCCGACGGCATGAGCCTCGCCGACCTCAAGACCCGCCTTGACGACATCCGCCAACGGCTCTTGCGCGTGCCCGACGTCAACAAGGTCGACATCATCGGCGAGCAGCCGCAGAAGATTTTCGTCGAGTTCAGCCACGCCAAGCTCGCCACGCTCGGCATCACGCCACAGCAGGTGTTCGACAGCGTCGCCAAGCAGAACGCGGTCGTCTCCGGCGGCTCGGTCGACACGTCGGCCGACCGCATCAACCTGCGGGTGACCGGCGCCTTCACCGGCGTCGACGCCATCGCGGCGGTGCCGGTGCAGGCCAACGGCCGCATCTTCCGGCTCGGCGACATCGCCACCGTCAAGCGCGGCTACCAGGACCCGCCCGCCTTCGTGGTCCGCGAGGGCGGCAGGCCGGCGCTCGGGCTCGGCGTCTCCATGCAGGACGGCGCCAACATCATCACGCTCGGCGAGAACCTGAAGCAGGCGATGGCCGCGATCGCCACCGAGCTGCCGGTCGGCATCGACGTCACCCAGATCGCCAACCAGCCGCAGATCGTCGAGGGCTCCGTCTCCGAGTTCTTCAAGACCTTCGTCGAGGCGCTCGTGATCGTGCTGGTGGTCAGCTTCCTGTCGCTGGGTTGGCGGACCGGCATCGTGGTCGCACTGTCGGTGCCGCTGGTGCTGGCGATCGTGTTCAGCGCCATGTACGCCTGGGGTATCGATCTGCACCGCATCACACTCGGCGCCCTCATCATCGCGCTCGGCCTGCTGGTCGATGACGCCATCATCGCGATCGAGATGATGGTGGTGAAGATGGAGCAGGGCTACGATCGCGCCCGCGCCGCGACCTTCGCCTGGTCATCGACCGCATTCCCGATGCTGACCGGCACCTTGGTGACGGCCGCGGGCTTCCTCCCGGTCGGCTTCGCCAAGTCGAGCGCGGGCGAATATGCCGGCGGCATCTTCTGGATCGTCGGGCTTGCTCTGATTGCATCGTGGTTCGTGGCAGTCGTGTTCACGCCCTATCTGGGCCTCAAGCTGCTGCCCGAGTTCCGCAAGCGCGGCGCCCGGGCCGATCACGCCGCCCATGCCGATCCGGATGCGATCTACGAGACCCGCATCTACCGGGCGTTGCGCCGCGCCATCGAAGTCGCGCTGCGCTGGCGGATCACGGTGGTCGCCGCCACGGTGCTGATGTTCGTCGTGTCGATTGCCGGCTTCGGCTTCGTGCAGCAGCAGTTCTTCCCGACCTCGACCCGCACCGAGCTGTTCTTCGAGATGCGGCTGCCGGAGGGCAGCTCGATCGGCGTCACCGATGCGACCGCCAAGAAGGCCGAGCAGCTGCTCGCCGGCGATCCCGACATCGTCACCTATACGAGCTATGTCGGGCAGGGCGCGCCGCGCTTCTGGCTCGGGCTCGTTCAAGTGCTGCCCAATCCGAACTTCGCCCAGATCGTCATCGTGACCAAGGACCTGGCCGCGCGCGAGCGGGTCAAGGCGCGGCTCGAAAAGGCGGTCGCGGATGGCGCGGTAACGGAAGCACGTGCCCGCGTCGACCGCTTCAGCTTCGGCCCGCCGGTCGGCTTTCCGGTCCAGTTCCGTGTGGTCGGGCCCGACCCGATGAAGGTCCGCGCCATCGCCGACCAGGTGCGCGACGTCATGGCGGCCAATCGCAAGATCATCGACCCGCACCTCAATTGGAGCGAGCAGGTCAAGTCGATCCGTCTCGAGGTCGATCAGGACCGCGCCCGCGCGCTCGGCCTCACTCCGCAGGACGTCGCCCAGACCATGCAGACGCTGCTCTCGGGCTACACCGTGACGCAATATCGCGAAGGCATCGAGCATATCGACGTGGTCGCCCGCGCGGTGGCGGACGAACGCCTCGAGCTCGGCCGGCTCGGCGCGCTTACGATCGCCTCCCAGAACGGCGTCGCGGTGCCGCTGGCGCAGATCGCACGGCTCAATTTCGAATATGAGGAGCCGATCCTGTGGCGGCGCAACCGCGACATGGTGCTCACCGTGCGCGGCGACGTCATCGACAACGTGCAGGCGCCGGACGTCACCAACGAGGTGCTGCCCAAGCTGCAGTCGATCAAGGACGCGCTGCCCTACGGCTACCGGATCGAGACCGGCGGCGCGATCGAGGAGAGCGCCAAGGCCAATGTCGCGCTCGCGGCCGTGTTCCCGGTGATGGCGATCGTGATGCTGTCGCTGCTGATGATCCAGCTGCAGAGCTTCTCGCGGCTCGCGCTCGTGTTCGTGACCGCGCCGCTCGGGCTGATCGGCGCCACCGGAGCGCTGCTGATCTCGAACCGGCCGTTCGGCTTCGTGGCGCTGCTCGGCCTGATCGCGCTCGCCGGCATGATCATGCGCAACACCGTGATCCTGGTCGATCAGATCGACCGCGACATTGAGGCCGGTCACGGGCGCTATCGCGCCATCATCGACGCCACGGTGCGGCGCGCGCGTCCGGTGACGCTGACCGCGCTCGCCGCCATCCTCGGCATGGTGCCGCTCGCCAGCAACGTGTTCTGGGGGCCGATGGCGATCACCATCATGGGCGGGCTGTTCGTCGCCACCGTGCTGACGTTGCTGGTGGTGCCGGCGCTCTACGCGCTCTGGTTCCGGGTCCGCGCCGATGAGACCGTCGCGTCCACCGATGCCGAGGCGGATCAAACCGAGTGGGAGGCGATCCCGTTCCGGGTCGCCGCCGAGTAACAGGAGATATTGAGCATGACCATTCTGGCGATCGGCCCGTGGCGCGGAAAGCCACTCGGTTGGAATGAGCGCGAGCCGACTCTCACCGAAATTCTGTCCGATTCCATCGTGCGGGCCGTCATGGACGCCGACGGAGTTGATCCGGGAGCACTTGAAGCTGAGCTGCGGCGCATGGCCCGGACCATGCCGGCCGCCACCAAACCGACGGGTCGGGTCCTGGCGTGCCGCGGCAGCCGGACCACGATGCCGCAGCTCTACGAGTAACGCGTACGAGTAACGCGTTCGAACGGCGCGGCGCCCCTCTCTGCGCCCCGCCAGCGCCGGGCGGCTTTGCCGCTCCCCCCGAAAGTCGCCCGGCGCATTTACATCAGGTCAACGTCCGCGCGCTCAAGCAACTCCTTGCCACCCACCGCCGCAACCCGGCCACCATCGAGCCGCACCACCGAGGTGGCGATGCGGCGCAGCTCGCCGGCCTGGTGGCTGACATAGACCATCGGCACCGCGGCCTCGTCGCGCAGCCGTTCGAGATACGGCAGGATTTCGCGCTTGCGGGCCGCATCGAGCGACGCGAGCGGCTCGTCGAGCAGCAGCAGGCGAGGGCGC